>SDBV01004722.1_pt1 | contig 19432 bp, 15 predicted proteins | sample 2277081 | NCBI WGS metagenome assembly SDBV01 (sample SAMN10402039, study PRJNA504765) | marine sediment metagenome | isolation source: marine sediment core GS10_PC15, 223 cmbsf | place: Arctic Ocean: Southern Knipovich Ridge | collected 2010
CAATATCAAAGGTTAAATCGAACATATTTGCTTTGATTCTGGAAAAGCTGCCGCTTTTTGTTCTCGCTGGGTGTGCAAGTGTTGTAACTTTCTTCGTTCAAAAAAGCGGTGATGCGGTTGTGGCCGCCAAGCATCTGCCGACATATTTGAGAATCGGTAATGCGATCGTTTCGTATGTGGAATATTTGGGCAAAATGGTTTGGCCCGGAAAGCTTGCTGTGTTGTATCCACTTCCATGGGACAGTCTGGCGGTTTGGCACATTGCTGGAGCGATGGGATTATTAGTATGTATAACCGGCTTAGTGATCGGATTGCGAAATCGGAAATGGCTGACCATGGGATGGCTGTGGTACTTAGGGACACTGGTTCCTGTGATTGGTTTGGTGCAGGTGGGTTCGCAGGCTATGGCCGACAGATATACGTATGTGCCGCTTATTGGTATTTTTATCATGATCGCATGGGGTGCGAATGAATTTGTTCCTAAATGGCGACGGCGCAATTTACTATTCGGGGTATTAGCAATAGTGATTCTTTGCTCGCTTTCTGTGCGAACGTGGTTTCAGTTGGGTTACTGGCGGGACAGTGTAACGCTTTACAAGAGATCGATAAGCGTAACAAAAAACAACTATCAGATACTCTACAATTTGGCGGGTGTTTTTTCAAAACTAGGTGAAACGCAAGAATCTGTAAAAACATACAATAAATACATGCAAATCAAACCTTCTGACCCAGATGGGCATTTCTATTTGGCAATTCAGCTGGGAAAACTGGACCAAGCCGACAAAGCAATTGTACACCTTCAAGAAGCTATTCGAATTATAGAATTTAACAAAGATGTTCGTAGCTGGTCATTTCATCCGGATGCTTATTACAACTTAGGTTTTCTTCTCGGCAGACAAGGACAGGAGGACGAAGCAATTAGGTATTATAAAAAGGCAATTCAGCTTGATGGTGATTATGCCCATGCCCACAATAATCTCGGCGCGATTCTACTAACGCAGGGAAAGCTAAGTGAGGCGATTGAACATTTTAGAGAAGTTGTAAGGCTAATGCCAAATAATCCAAAAGCACGCTCCAACCTTGCTAAAGCCAATAAGCTTCTAATAGAGAAACAAAAAGGCATGGGCGTTGATAACAAAAATGATTTTAAGTAAAATTTTCGTGTATCCCGGTAAAATCGTTGCGGCTAATGAAAAACTCACTCTACCGGGTTGGTATTAAGATGATAAAAATAAACCAACCATACTCCCACCAATCAAGAAATAACTAAAATGTTTTAGTCTTTAATCGCTTTTCAGCAATGATATTGTGCGTTTTAGCATATCTTCAGAAGGCTCGTTTTCATCAATATCCACCCAGGTTACATTTTTAAATGTTTTGAACCATGTCCGCTGAGCTTTGGCAAAACGGCGAGTGTTGACCTTTATATTCTCTATAGCGTCGTCCAGGCTGAGATGCCCCTGAAGGTGCTGAATTATTTCGGCATATCCTATAGCACAGCGGGCTTGTTGGCTCAAAGGTTTGTCTTCTGCAAGTAATGATTTGACTTCATCTACTAAGCCATCTTCTATTATTTTTTTGACACGCGTATTTATGCGGCTGTTTGCATCGCTTTTTTGTCTTTTCAATCCGATTATCTTCCAGTTTTCCAGGGGTTTTTCAGCATCAAACTGATTTTGAAAACCGGATATCGGTTTGCCTGTCAATTCATATACTTCAAGGGCACGTATGATTCTTTTTGCATCATTGGGGTGAATCATTCCGGCGGCCATAGAGTCAACCTCTGATAATTTTTGATGCAGTTTTTGACTGCCTTGTTGTTCGATCTGTTCTTTAAGTTTAAGGCGAATTTTTTCATCGTTGCCGGGGCCTTCAAAGAGTCCATAAAGCAGAGATTTTATATACATAGCAGTGCCGCCAACAGCAACGACCGGCTTATTCGCTGAGTGGGTCTGCTCGATCGCCGAGTTTGCCAGTTCCAGGAATCTGCCTACGCTAAATGACTCGCTTGGTTCGGCCACATCGATCAAGTGATATTTTACGAGCTTTTGACAATCCTTCGGGGGCTTGGCGGTACCTATATCCATGCGTTTATATACTTTCATGGAGTCGATACTTATGATCTCGGCATCTGTTTGCCTGGCAAGATCGAATGCCAGTCTGCTCTTGCCGCTGGCAGTAACCCCTAAGATTAGAATCAGCTTGTTATTCATCGTATCTTTGGTCATTAAAAGGCTTAAATTTTTGGCTGGGCCAAATTAACAGAATTCTATATAATAGCGGGATTCACGGTTAAAAACCACATTTTAAGACTATATTAGGGTTTCGAAACTCATTATGGGCCAAGCAGAAGCATTAAAGACCGATTTCAAGGCTAAACTTGCCGAAAAGGCCGAGCTTATAAATAACGTATTGGCTTCTATACCGGCCGAACAGGATAGCCCAGCAAGTCCTGCAGGTCAGCTTTTGGGGCCCTGCCGGATACCTGATGAATTAAAGGATGCGATTAAATATGCTCTTCAATCGCCCGGTAAGCGATTGCGTGGGGCTGTTGTGCTTTGGTGCTGTGAGTTAGTTGCAGGAAAAATAAATGATAACGCCAAAACAGCCGCGGCAGCAGTTGAGATGGTTCACACATATTCGCTGGTTCACGATGATTTGCCGGCGATGGATGATGACGATTTGCGCAGGGGGCAGCCTTCATGTCACAAAGCGTTTGGAGAGGCTACGGCAATACTAACTGGTGACGGGCTTTTAACGATGGCATTTGAAATTTTGGCAAAAAAGGTTGATGAGCCGGCGATTGCTGTGAAATTAATTGATGTTCTTGCCACGGCAGCGGGCCCAGGCGGTATGATAGCGGGGCAAATTGCGGATTTGAAGTCAGAAAACTTAAAAGGCAGCAAAGAGATGGTGCAATCCATTCACACCGACAAAACGGCGAAAATGTTTTGTGCAGCTGCAGTAATGGGGGCTATTGCAGGCGGAGCAACCGATGAGCAGCTTGTCAGGCTAAGCAGGTTTGGTATTAAAATTGGACTTGGTTTTCAGATCGCTGATGATATTCTGGATGTTTCTTCAAGCAGCGAAAAATTAGGTAAAACTGTGGGAAAGGATGCCCAGCAGGGTAAGATAACTTATCCTGCGATAGTGGGGATGAAAGAGGCAAGAAGGATCGCAGGGCAATTGGCTGACGATGCGATCGCATCCCTGGAAATATTTGATTCAAAAGCTGACTCTTTGCGTCAGTTAGTTATCGCTTTACTGGAAAGAACGAGGTAATAAGAACAACAAATGGCTGAATTACTCGAAAAAATAAATGGCCCTCAGGATTTGCATCTTTTGAGCGTCGAAGAACTGCAGGAGTTAGCTGGTGAAATCCGCGAATATATAACTCATTCTGTGAGCCAGGCCGGAGGGCATCTGGCAAGCAATCTCGGCGTTGTGGAGATAACATTAGCATTGCATTATGTGTTCGATTTCAAAAAAGACAAGCTCCTGTGGGATGTTGGTCATCAATGCTACGCTCACAAAATTATTACCGGCAGAAAAGATATTTTCACCAAGCTCCGCCAGCGAGACGGTGCCAGTGGGTTTCCTGATCCCGGTGAAAGCCAATACGACCAGTTTGAAGTTGGTCATGCCGGCACGGCGATACCGACCGCTTTAGGAATGGCGCTGGGGGCTCAACAACTGCAAACAGACGAGAAAATAGTTGCACTGGTCGGAGACGCAAGCATTGTTAACGGCCTGTCGTTTGAAGGTCTTAATAATCTCGGCCTGCTTAAAAGACAGATGCTCATCGTGCTCAACGACAACTCCATGGCGATAGATGTGAGCCAGGGAGCGATTGCGAAATTCCTGGCTAAAATCAGGCTCAGCCATACATATGAGGACCTGCGAAAAACGACCAACAACATTCTTGAACATCTGCCTATAATTGGAAAACGCATGGAGGGGGCGATTGAGAACTTCAAGAAGACGCTGAGAATGGCTATTTCACCAAGCAGATTGTTTGAGAGTCTAAACGTTCCGTACTTTGGCCCGGTCGATGGCCACGATATTGGTTCGCTGATACAGCTTTTCAGGGCAATATCGGAGCTGGAAAGCCCTGCCATTTTACATGTGTACACAAAAAAAGGTAAGGGCTTTACGCCGGCAGGCGACGACCCGTGCAGATTTCATTCAACAGGCCCATTTAATGTTAATGGTGACGGCGTGGAGCCGAATGTCAGCGGAAGGAGTTTCACCGCAGCTTTCGGTGATGCCATCTGCCAGATCGGCGAAAAAGATGACCGTATAATCGCAATTACCGCTGCGATGCCCGATGGTACGGGGCTGGTGAAATTCCGGGACAAGTTCCCTGACAGATATTATGATTTTGGCATTGCTGAGGAAGTTGCCGTCGACATTGCAGCAGGTATGGCCAGGACGGGCCTGAAGCCAATCGTGTGCATATATTCAACTTTTCTGCAGAGGAGTTTCGATGAGATTTTCCAGGAAGTTGCGCTGCAAAACCTGCCGATTGTATTTTGTATAGATAGAGCCGGCCTTGTAGGTGCTGATGGACCTACTCATCACGGCTTGATGGATATCGGCTTTTTGCGTATGCTGCCAAATATGGTTCTTACAGCACCTGCTAATGAGGCCGAATTAAAGGCTGCCTTGGAATTTGCGGTAAGCGTCGATAAACCCGTTGCTATTCGCTATCCGAAAGATATCGTCCCGGATGAGCAATCTGATATTTCCACCTGCCAGGCTGAGTTTAAATTAGGCGAAAGCGTAGTCGTAAGAGACAATAATAGCAATATTGTCATCGTCGCTTATGGAAGCATATTGACCGAGGCGATTAAGGCAGCTGACCTGCTTGCGGAAAAACAAATTCCGGTCGACGTTATAAATGCGAGGTTTGCCAAGCCAATTGACGAAAAAATAGTTTCACTATTATCACAGGGTAAAAGTATAATAACAGTTGAAGACCATTACGCCGCATGCGGTTTTGGGTCGGCGATATTGGAGTTAGCTAACGAAAAAATGAAAAAAAATCCAACCGCTGCAAGCAGGATTACAGTTCTTGGCGCCTCTGACGGGTTTATCACCAGGAACGCAAGGCGACTGCAGTTTGATGAGATAGGGATTAGTGTAGAAAAAATTGTTTCCGCTGTTGAAAATATGAGGGTATAGCAATGTCAAAAACCTTCGGTAATTCAAGTGATACTCCAAAGCTAATCATTTTTGGCGATCCGACAAGGCGGTATGTCAATGAGGCGGTTGATAAGTTTACCAAATTTGCTCATGACAAAGCCGACATACTTGCCAACTGTTTAAAAGACAAATGCGCAACAGGCGTTTTGAAAAAAGCGGATTTTGCTATAGTTTTCGGCGGAGATGGAACAATACTGTCGGCTGCCAGAGATCTTAGCGAAACGGAAATCCCGGTAATCGGGGTGAACGTTGGCAAGTTAGGGTTCTTGGCGGAGTTTAGTATAGAAGAAGTCATTGAATTATTCGACCGAATAATCGCCGACAAATCCCTTATAGAAAAAAGAATGATGCTTAACTGTAGTGTGGCTTCGGCAGGGCAGGAAAGATTTTCTTCGACTGCTATAAACGACGTCGTTGTTACAGCCGGTGCTCCTTTTAGTATGATAGAGTTGAAAATCACCGTGCGTGACGAGGCAGTAACAAGTTGCATAAGTGATGGACTGATAATATCGACGCCAACCGGTTCGACTGCTTATAACCTTTCAGCGGGAGGGCCAATACTCTCGGCACATCTTTCGGCGATAGTAATTACTCCGATGTGTCCGCATTCCTTGAGCTTCAGACCTATTGTAATCAACGCTGACAGCAAGGTTGAAGTCCTGACTCAAAGGGTCAATCCGGGAACCACTATAAATCTGGATGGACAGGTATCGACCAAACTTGAGGCTGGTGACGTAGTAATTATAAACAAGCACACAGGTTCTTTTCAGCTTGTGAACAATCCAAAGAGAACGAAATGGGATACTCTGGCGGGTAAACTAAGTTGGGCTGAAAAGCCGAAATATATCACAAATACTGAAAAAAAGTCCTGAAAAGAGCTAAAAAGCGTAATTTACGGGCATGAGCCAAGAGGTGATAAATGAAACGTGTAATTGTCCCAGCAATCGTGATTTTGTTAGTTTTCTTAAGGCCGATTTGGTCAGTGGGCAATAGATTCGATAAACCAATGGGCCCGGTCAGTAGCGGACAATCAGGCTTGGTTCGAAATCCTCGTCATTCCTCTATAGGCCAAGGTAATCTGATAGTAACCGGTAACGTTGGCGGCGGTAAACATTTCAGGGGCATTGTGCCATATCGCTCAACATCAGAATTCCGCGGTATTCAGGGGTCTTCGTCAATTAAATCATTTCTGAGAAGAGCGACCAATCCGTACGATCTAAGACGTCAACAGACAACAAGAGCTTATTATCTCCCATCCCAAACCGTAGCTTCTTTGAAACGAGATGGTCGGTCAGGACTAAAACCGCCAAGCATAAGGCTCAACAGGGGAACAGGTGAATTTGTACCAACTCCCCCAAAAACATATGGTTTTACCCCGATCGTTTCACCTCAAATTGCTGTCGGCAGATACAGGCCAATCTCAATGGAACTCGAAGAAATGGAAAAGCTTATTTCTATGCGAGCCAGAAAAGAGCCTTTGACAAGCGAACTTAGTCAGGCTATTCAAAAAGCTCCGCCCGTAAAACGCAAACAAGAGCCTGAGCCCGAAGATGATGATTGGTCTATTGACAAACTCTTGCCAACCTCAGAGCTGATCGAGCCTATTAAACCAGATGAGCCACTCAGAGCCGAAGAAAAGCCTAAGAAGGAAATAGTTAGTGTGTATGAGAAGATGAAGCAACAAATTCAGGAAGCTTTTCAAAAACAAGTCGAACAGTTAGGTGAAAAAGAACTGATAAAATCAGAAGCCCAGAAAGAAAAACTGGAACAAGCCAAAGCCGGCACCGAACAAAAAGATACCTTTTTAAAGCCCAGGCCTAAAGCAGAAGAAATAACTCCGGGATTCCATAAAACTTTTGCTATCATCGCTGCAAGCAAGTTCAATGAATACATGGCTTCGGCAGAAGAGCTTATGCAACAGGGAAAATACTATCGAGCCGCTGACGCTTATACTCTGGCCAATATCTTTAAGCCTGAAGACCCTTTGCCTTTAGCGGGAAAAGCACATGCGCTTTTTGCAGCGGGAGAATATATGAGCAGCTCATATTTTCTGGCTAATGCTATCATGGTATTTCCTGAGTACACTAAATTTAAGATCGATGTCATCGCAATGATAGGCGATAAGGACAAGTTCGAAAGTAGAATATCTGATATTATAACCTGGCAGCAAAAAAGTGACTCCGGCGAACTGCAGTTTTTGCTGGCATATATGCACTATCAAACTGAAAAGTATGATTTGGCAAAAAGTGCTATCGCCGCAGCGTCTGAAAAAATGCCGGACAATCAGGCAGTTAATATTCTTAAACAAACCATCGATGCCGCTACACCATCTCAATAAATAGGGAGACAAGTTTGGATTCTTTAAAGGAGGCAGACCAGCTTGACATTGAAGAGATTATTGGCTCAGAGGGGGTTATTTCACATTCATATTCTGGTTTTGAGACAAGGCCCGAGCAAATACAAATGGCAAAAGCCGTGCAAAAGGCCCTTGTCAAAAAGCAACATTTGGCAGTAGAAGCCGGCACGGGAGTTGGAAAAAGCTTTGCATATCTGGTTCCCTTGATCAAGCAAGCTCACCATTCTGATTTCAAGGTCGTCGTGAGCACTTACACCATCACACTGCAGGAACAGTTGATCAATAAAGACATACCATTTCTTGCCGATGCATTGCCATATCAATTTACAGCGGTATTGGCTAAGGGCAGAGGTAATTATATTTGTCTGCGCAGGCTTAATTATGTGCTCAGCAGGCAACAAATGCTCTTCAAGGGGCTGGACAAAAACCTTTCAAAAATCCTGGACTGGTCCATACAAACCAAGGATGGCTCGTTGAGCGATTTGGGATTTTTGCCTCCAGCGCAGGTATGGGATGCTGTAAGAAGTGAACATGGTAACTGCAGGGGGCGAAAATGTCCTCGTTTTCATGACTGCTTCTATTGGCGTGCAAGGCGAAGTCTGGAAAGTGCCGACATAATCGTTGCCAATCACGCACTGCTTTTTAGTGACCTGGTGCTTAAGGAGCAGGAAACGGGTATTTTGCCCGACTATAAATATGTTGTTATAGATGAAGCGCATAATATTGAGCACGTCGCAGAGGGCAGCTTTGGTGTTAATGTTACTAATAACATGGTCACGTTTTTGCTTAACGGCCTTTACAATCCAAGAACCGGTAAGGGCGTGCTGGCCTTTAGTTCCGCTAAAAACATAATAGCCCTTGTTGGTCAATGTCTCGAATCGGCCAAGGTGTTCTTCAGACAGATCCAGGCATGGTACGAACATGCCAAAGAAGAAACCAATGGGCGATGCCAGGCAAATTTTGTTGATGATAATATTACCGAATCAATCCGGAATCTTCGCCTGGCACTTGACAAATTAGCCAAAAATATTCGTGATGTCGATGAGCAGTTCGAGATTATAAGATATATTGACCGATGCGAAGCTCTTGAACAAAATTTGCGGCGTTTTTTAAACCAGCCGGACGAAGATTATGTCTACTGGGTAGAAACGGAAAAAACCAGAAGCGCTGCGATTACCCTGAGAGCAACCCCGATAAATGTTGGGCCGGATGTGAAAAAATGTCTGTTTGATAAGTTCGAATCGGTCATATTAACAAGCGCTACACTTAGCTGCGATGGCACAGATGAGAAAACAGGTTTCAATTTTTTCTCCAGCAGAGTTGGGCTCGAAGATTACGAGGCATTAAAACTCGGTTCGCCATTTGACTACGAAAAACAAGTCACAATGTATATAGAAGCCGACCTGCCTGAACCTAACCAAAAGGAATTTCAGGCAGAGGCTATTGATGTAATAAAAAAATATCTCCGCCTTACTTCCGGAAAAGCATTTGTACTTTTTACCAGCTATTCAATGTTAAACAGCATGGCCGACGAGCTGTCTGATTGGCTGGCTCAGAACGGCATTTCACTTTTGCAGCAGGGAACAGGAACGGACAGAACAACTCTTCTGGACACATTCAAAACTGATACGAGCAGTGTTCTGTTTGGGACAGACAGTTTCTGGCAGGGTGTGGATGTGCCGGGCGAAGCACTTTCCAACGTGATTATTGTAAGATTGCCTTTCGCGGTTCCAAACCATCCGTTAATTCAAAGCCGAATAGAAAAAATTCGCCAACAAGGCCATAATCCATTTTTCCAATATCAATTACCATCTGCTATTATCAAGTTCAAACAAGGATTTGGTCGGCTGATCCGAAGCAAAACTGACAGGGGCATTGTAGTTATTTTGGACAGCAGGATAATCCGAAAGACATACGGCAAGCAATTTTTGAGTGCTGTGCCGAAGTGTGATTTGAAAATCATAACAAGACAAAAAAACAAACTATCCAAACACCTCCTGCCTTACATTTCAACACCTCAAAGCTGATTTTCGGCCCGATCTGAGGCTTTTCAAATACTATATATCCGCTTTACACGGGGAAAATTTATACTATACTAAAACATGAGATGGCACAGAACATGGAAAATTCGGTTGGAATAGTTGAGACGAAAACGGTTCGTATCACCGAAGTCGATTCTCCCTTGCGGTTGGAGTGCGGCAAGAGTCTTGGCCCTATTGATATCGCCTATGAAACCTATGGCCAGATTAACGAGGCCGGCGATAATGTGGTGCTGATTTGCCATGCGCTTAGCGGCAATGCCCACGTGGCAGGCTTCAACAGCACCGATGACGAAAAGCCAGGCTGGTGGGATATTATGGTCGGGCCAGGCAAAGGCATTGATACGAACAAATATCATGTCGTCTGCTCCAATTTTTTGGGCGGATGCAGTGGAACGACCGGGCCGTCGAGTAAGAATCCTGCTACAAACAAACCCTATGGATTAGATTTTCCAATGATAACAATAGCGGATATGGTTAAAGTACAAAAACTGCTTTTGGATAAACTTGGTATAAAAAAAGTTTTAGCGGTCATCGGCGGATCGATGGGTGGAATGCAGGTTCTGCAGTGGGCGATTGAATATCCCGATTTCGTCGAATCGACAATAGTGATAGCCTCGACGACCAGGCTAAGTTCGCAATCTATCGCATTTGATGCGGTCGGCAGAAGTGCAATATTGGCCGACAAGCAATTTTCCGATGGTCAGTATTACGATTCTCGAGGTCCCGACAAAGGCTTGGCGATTGCCAGAATGATTGGTCATATCACTTATCTGTCAAAAGAGGGTATGCGAAATAAATTCGGCAGGGAGCTGCAAGCTGAAAAATCGAAATATAGTTATGACTTTAATTCAGAATTTTCCGTAGAAACCTATTTAGATTATCAGAGTCAAACTTTTGTCGAACGTTTTGACGCGAACAGCTATCTGTTTATTACAAAGGCAATGGATTACTTCGACCCAGCGAAAAAATATGGTTCATTGATTAAGGCCTTTGCAAATACAGATTCGAGATCTTTCGTGATAAGTTTCAGCAGCGACTGGCTTTTTACCCCGGCACAGTCCGAAGACATCGTTAACGCCATGACTGCTAACGACAAAGATGTTAGCTATTGTAATATCGATTCGCCATACGGCCATGATGCTTTTCTGCTTGAACCGGAAGTCCTTGGTGAGCTTGTTTCAGGCTTTATCGGAGCAACGCATTGCAGAATAAGCAATGCAAAGCAGCAGGTGTACGCTAAAACCGAAAGAAAAAAGGCAAAAGTGAATGAACGAGCAAAACGGGCAAGAGTCGATTATGAACTTATCGATTCCATAGTTGAACCAAACAGCAGAGTGCTGGATATCGGTTGTGGTGATGGCGAGTTACTGGCAAGACTGCGAGAGGACAAAAACATAAAAGCAGAAGGTATTGAACTCGACCAGGACCTTATCATACACTGTATAAGCAGCGGCATACCAATCATACAGCGGGATATAGAACTGGGACTGGCCGATTACGCCGATAACAGTTTTGACTATGCGATACTTTCGCAAACTTTACAGACGCTCAAACATCCGGAAAAAGCTTTCAGGGAACTACTTCGAGTAAGCAAAAAAGTAATTGTCAGTTTCCCCAACTTTGCCAACTGGCGCTGCAGAATACAACTGTTCCTTACCGGAAAAGCTCCGCAAACAAAGCAACTGCCGTTCGGGTGGCATAATTCACCTAATATTCACTTTCTATCGCTGAAAGATTTCGATGAATTTTGCCAGGACCTGAACGTGAAGGTTGAAAAGAAAATGCCTCTCACAAAGAATCGCCTGATACCTGTCAGATTCGCTCCAAACCTTTTCGCCGAGCAGGCGATTTACGTCACCAGCAAAGATTAAAAGCCTCTAATACTCTACTCTCCCAGGCCAAACCCCTGCGGGCTTTCTTCCTGCACTGTTTCCTTCAACTTGTTCAGCAGCGCCACTTGTAATTTATGCAGTTCGACAAGACTGTTCACATACTCACCTGCCTCACATTTCCCCTTTTTACGTTTCCCTTTTGCCATGCTTTTATATCCTCCGATTACTGCCGAAGCCCTTCATATCGGCTGTTTCTAAAACAGTCCTGCAAATCCTGATGTGTCAATTCTATGAACAAGTCGGATGATTCGATCAAAGAGTGGGACCTGCGAGAGTTAAAGCTGACGTTTTCAACGTGCCTGCCGACGTTCTTTATCTCTGCCAATAGAGGTGCAAAATCGCCATCTCCGCTGACAAGTATTGCCGTATCGTAATGCCTCTGCAAAGCCTGGGTGAGCATATCGACCGCAATTAAAATATCGATCCCTTTTTCGAAAGGAATGCCATCCTTGTTGTAATTGAACGTTTTATGTTTGACGGTCACATAGGGCAGTCTCTGCAACTCCTCGATAAAACCCTTCTGCTCTCTTGCTTTTATCGATGACTTGTTCGGATCGTAAGTGCCTAAGTAGAGATTCAACCGAACGAGTTTTCTGCCGTTAGTAAGCATCTCGGCAAATTTCAGATAATCCAAATTTGTCCTGCCGCACTCATTTTTCAGTGCATGATACAAATTGGAGCCATCTACAAATATCTGAACCCTCTCATCCGGATACTGGCCTTTGTAAGTGCTCAACTCTTTTAACCTCATAATTCCCTGCTCCTTATCGAATGATTTGGTGGCAATGTGTAAAAACAACGAGCATTGCCATAATAACACTAAGTCCAGGCCCGGAACGGACCTTCGAAGAACACATAAGAGTGCGTAACAAAGATACAAGCCGCCGACATGCGTTCTGATAAGGCTGGTGAAGCCAATTAACGCACACAGCGGTGTTTTATACGTTGATTTCTCTCAACCTGTTCGGAAGTTACCATTATCTCTTTTGATAGTCAATAAAAATTTGACTACCCGGCTTTAATGGCTCATAATGCCGCCTATATGAAGGACTCATTAGAACATCTGCCGCAGCGCAAACGTGGTGAGCTTGCCCGTATCCTAAGCATCATTCGCCAGACAGTCCCGCAGGCTGAGATGATTATCCTCTTCGGCTCCTACGCACGAGGCGACGCCGTAGAGGATGTTACCGTCGAAGGCCACACGACCTATGAATATTCCTCGGATTTCGATATCCTCGTAATAGTCAAATCACAATCCTTAGCCGATAACCTCGATCTCTGGTATCAACTCGAAGACGAAGCCGGAAAACTGCCCGTACAAACGCCCGTTAAAATAATCGCACACAACATAAAATTCGTAAACGGAAAACTCAAAAAGGGCCAGTACTTCTTTTCCGATATCAAAAAAGATGGCATAATCCTCTACGATTCGAAAAACTGCAAACTTGCAGAGCCAAAAGAACTAACTCCAAAAGAAAGACTCGCACAGGCAAAAGCAGATTTCAAACAATGGTTTGGAAGTGCAAATGTTTTTTACCGCACCTATGAATTCCTTATTAAAGAAAAAGAATACAAACACGCAGCTTTCAATCTTCATCAAGCCGCAGAATCTTTTTACGGCACCGTGTTATTAGTCTATACGAATTATAAACCCAAGACCCACGACCTCGACACACTCCGCAGATTAGCTGCCAATCACGACCCCGCCTTCTTTACGGTCTTCCCGCTCCGCACTAAGCAGGAAAGGGACCGCTTCGATTTACTAAGACAAGCCTATGTTGGAGCACGCTACCACGATGACTATGTAATAACCCCCCAGGAACTAAAATACTTAGCCAGATGCGTCGAACTACTCCGAGACCAGACAGAAATAAGCTGTCAGGAAAAAATGAAAAGCTTTGTGTAAAAACTGTTTGGGTTAGAAGCCCATCCTGCAAAATTTAAAAGGGATTAATCATGAATACATTGGCGGAGATTTTGAAACGGGCCAGAAAAGGGGTCAGACCCCTTTAATTTCCCTCAGAAGAACAAAGAGAATGATATGGGTGCAATATTTGACATGCTCAAAGGAATGCCAATCAATGCAGTCCTTAGGGAAAAGCTTGATGTCCTTGAAAAGAAATATGAAGCACTTGAGTTTGAGAATGAAAAAATAAAGCAAGAAAACCAAGCACTCAAAGATAGTCTTGCAGCATTTGAAAATGAAGATGCTACCAGTACAGACTTAAATGGAGATATGGTGAAAATACTTCAACATATCGCCTCTAGTGAACAGCCTCTTGCTGCTGAAACAATTGCAGTGCAGCTTCATCTCAAACCCACCACAGTTGAGTATTATCTTCAGTTAGACAGCATGAAGTATGCTCGCCCGGCAACTATTACTAGCGGCTCGTTACGCTACCATTTGACACAAGAAGGCCGGAGGTATTTAGTTGAGAACGGTCTTTTAGATTAATCATTTAGATAAATGAAACGATTCATGGAATCTTTGTTTATCCGTAGAAAGGATTAAGCTGGCATGCCTCTTGATCATTATGTTTCCCAAGTTCATCTGAAGAACTTCTACTCACCGAAGTTGGGGGAGTTAATGTATGCTATTCGAAAGAATGACCTAAAGTCGTTTACACCGAATGCAGAATCGGTGTGCCGGATTGAAAATAACAGTACAAACTCATATCTTCGTGAGGATCGACAAGTCGAAGAATTTTTAAAAGACATCGAACCAAAATATAATATGGCAGTTACAAGGATAGCGTCAAGGGACATCAACTCAGAGTGTATATATGTAATTGCGGGATTTGTTGCTTATGTTCTAGCTTGTTCACCAGCAGGTATGCGTATTCAGTCGGAACCGCTGAAGAGTACTGTCGAGGACACAACTATATTATTAGATTCTAAGGGTGAATTCCCAACGCCTCCGCCTATTCTCGGAGGAAAAAATATTACTGAGCTATTAAAAAACGGTGAAATATACATAGATATTGATCACAAGTTTCCACAGGCATTTGGTATTGCATCGATTCGTTCTATAACATCTAACTTTGGAAATTTCAAGTGGGACATTTTGATTAATTCCTTTGATGATAGCCCTTTCTTTACAAGTGACTTCCCTGTCGCAATTGAAAAAACTGAGGACATTCGTATACTCAATAGAATCGTCCCACTTACCCCAAATTTAGCAATCAGAATTCGCCCCGATCTTTCAATAGATCGTAATCGCGTCGATTTTTCTTTTTCGAAGTTTGGATACTCTATTCGTAAACTAAACAGAAAAGCAGTTACGAATATCAATCAGCTTATCGTTCGCTGTGCAGAAACAACTGTATTTTTTCGCGATGACTACAAATGGGTATTAAGGTTTGTGAAGAAAAATGCGGGTTTTCGCATAGAACCTCGGACAAAAAAAATTCCACATGGAAATGGTAATCTTCTTTGGTTCAAGCCGGAAGTTAGTGAGATAGGATAGTTCCGGCGGATAAATATTGAAGAACCAACGGGAAGTTTTTATATAGACTGTATAATTATTGTTGGCTGATGTAAGGTCACTACTTAATCGGAGATAGTTATGGAAAACTTAGACATAATTCAGCAACTTCACTCGACATTTAACTGCATCGACAATTTAACCCGGTTCGCAGAAACTAAAAACGCTGCTTTACTCGCTTTTAATGGAAGCATTCTTGTGATAACAATCAACCAGTGTCTAAATTTTAAACGCTTGATCTTTCACCGTTGGTCTTTGCTGGTTTGTGTACTAGTTGGTGCGTGCCAACTAGTTTCGTTATCGCTTGCCCTCACATCCATGATAGCTCGTACCAACATCCCAACACAATCGACGTTGACTCCAGAAACGGCCAACCTTGAGTTTTTCGTCGATATTGCGCAAATGTCACCAACAGATTATCGTGATGCAGTTATAAAGCAGTACGGGTTTCAATCCGTCGTTCCAGAGCTAGAAAAGGATATCGCCTACAACACTGTTCAAGTCGCCGCTATTACATTAGCTAAATTTGAAAAGTTCAATAGTGCTATGATCTGGAATTTAATAAGTTTGTGTCTGTTTTGCATTTGGATTGTAGGTATTGTTTTCTTGATTGTTTATCACCGTTCTTGGAATCACCGTACTACCGTGAAGCAATAATAGTCTCGATCTGATAGATTTTTCGATAGCCGGGTAGAGTGTGCAACTTGCCCCTAAGGGGCTGGTTTGCACACACGGAATCATTTAATAAAAGAGCTTGGACGAGTTCGCCATAGGCGGATAAATATTGAAGAACCAACGGGAATTCGTTAAACCGGTTACATAAATCCGTGAAATCAGCGTCTAACGACAAGTCAGACAGCCTAATCTAATTTATATTTTGCAGAATTTAATGGAACAAAACTAAGGGACACAGATAATTTCATCCTCAAGTTCTTCTGAAGGTCTCGCATATTTCTCGCCGAACATGTCAACTATATGGTAAACATACCATGCCCGAAACGGATGCATTTTGTCATCCAGGCAGATTTTCCTCAGGAGTTTATCTGCACAGTTTCGATATTTTTTGTAGTCAAGTTTTCCTGTACGCATCAACTGATACAGCGCATCATGAACCAGGGATCCGCGCATAAATGACCTCGTATCGACCGTAAGCCCGCTTGGACCGTCCCATGCATAGTGAATCCTGATTGTCAACCTGCCAGCGGTTGTTAATGTGATAAAATTCGTATCAATATCTTCTTCCAAATCGTCAATCTCAACAACATCATAAGGGTAATCCTTCTTAACCAATTGGTACTTATATTTTTTAAGCTTTCGATAACATGCTTGGGCTTCGGCCATAATTAGGCTCCTTTCTTAAAATAGTAACAATTCATTATTCAACTACACTTCGGAAGCCAGCCGGACGTATAAAGTGTCTACAAAGACTCAACAAGCCCCCAATCCCCTTGAGAACTGCGGAGCTTGCCACCGCAATCCATCATAAAACTGGATGAATTATACTCTTAAGTCCAATAAAGTCAAGAACCAAACTTAGTTTGGATCGGATATTAAGCGTTTGCCTTTCCCGCCGCCTGTCTCCTGAATTCTTTCCTTTTTACTTTTAACTTTGCTCCTCCCTCTTTTGAGCGAGGAATTTGAATTTTGATTTTTATTCTGTCCGCCGTCTGTAAGACGGCGCTATTTATGTGCTTGAAAGCACCTTGCAGCCTTATCTCAAGCGGAGGCGTACTGTTGTACGTCGAGCATTGGGTAAGGCTGTGTAACGCAGTAATTGAGCTAAAGAACCGCTCAAGCCGAAGCACTGCAAAATTCGAACAAAACGCGCAAGTTTCAAAATTCAAAATACCAAAAAGGCGCGCGTTTTTACCAATTTTGTACCAAAAAGTGCGCAAAAGTGCGCAGCTTTGTCACACTTTTGCACGCTTTTTGCATTACCCATCTTAACACTTGCGCGTTTGGTGTCAACCAAAACCCCCCTAACTGCCCGGAATCAAACATCCACCCCAAAAATAATTCCCAAAAAACCCCAAATTTCCCAATTTCTACGATTTTTAAAAATTTGGAATTTGGAAATTTTCTTCTAAACGCAATACGTAATACGATATTCGCGATGACTTGATTTGGTATGTTTTCAACAGAGGATTAGAAGTTCTAAAGCACTATTTCTGAATAAGAACCCGCATTATACTGCAATATTATCTCGGGTATAAAACCAACGGGAACTTCCGTAACGCCTGAGCGGTTGAAAAACAAGTCGCTGTTGCCTGTCAGGATCATGGGTTCGTCGGAATAATTAATTATTGAACCGCCGATCGTCCCGCCTGCGTTACCGAAGAATTCAACACCATTGCTGGCTATAGCGCCATTGAGCGTGCCAAAACTGCCTCCAAAAGAGGTTTTAAAGCCAGGCGCGATCATAAATGTGCCTGTCTGAGTTCTTAAATCAGCAAATTGTGTCTCGTCGGGCAAATCTTCAACGGGATAGCTGTCAACATTACCCAGAAAATTGATCTGATTTACTGCCGAGTTGTCTTCAATGTCGCCATCGCCTACAATAATACCGGTAATCGTGGCGCCTCCGGCAAAAGTTACAACGTTGGGCGTTTCAATATATACGATTCCTTTAAGTGTTGCGTGGGCGGAAAAAGTAGGATTGGTCCCAGCCAGTATTTTCACGTTCTCATAGGTGGCGTCTGAAGAGGTATCGGTATTTTCGTCGATTATGTTTTGGACATAAACTTCGAATATACCAGGAGTAGGAACGGGAAATTCTGTAGGAGGAACACCGATTTCAACGTGTTCATCTAATGCGTCCTGGCCTGTTTCGCCTCCTATGCCTGCCTGACCGCCCTGCAGGGTAACATAGGCATTGGGGTTTGTAATCTGAACATCGCCGGCGATTTGAGAGTTGCCTATAATGGACAATGCCTCGTCAGCACTTTCGCTTTCGATATAGACGCTGGCTTCGACCGAAACGTTAGTACCATCCAGTTCTATGTTGCCTGACAATCGTAAAGGGCCTTTTGTTGCAACGCCGAAATTAAAAACTGTCTGACCTCTTATTGCAAAATCGTAATCAATAGTAATGGTTCTTGAAATCTGGCCACTCAAGCCTGTTATGCGTACCCGCAAAGTGTCATTATCTATCTGCTGGATCAGGCCGCTGAAGCTTTGCTGATTTTGGGAATCCAAAACAACGCTGGAAATATTTATTGCAGAACCGCTGTTGCTAACGGTAATATTTGTAACTCCTTCGCCAGCCAGGTCGTTCTGCAATCTGGTGGTCAGGTCGCTTAACACGGTGCTGGACGATATGTCGCCAGGTAAGGCCGATTTACTCAGCCAGCGGCGCATAATCTGATGTCCGGATTCGGCACTGGAAATAGCGCGATTAACCTGCCGGTGATCGTCCGCCAACTGAGCGTTTACGCCTGACTGCTGCACCATACTAACTGCCATTGTGGTGAATACGCACACAAATATCATAGATATGAGCAGAACAGCCCCACTACGTTTTCTCCCCTTCTTCATTTTACAGTCCGTCCCCTCTGAAGATGACCAAAACTCTATTTGGTAACTGATCATCCATATAAAACTTAAGAAATGTATTGGATAAAAGCAAAAATTTGGATTGGAATTTTTGGGATTTTTTTGACTGATTTGAATATTTGGAATTTTTGATTTTTGGTTTTTTTGGGGTTTTTTGGGGATTGTTTTTTGGGGCATTGTTTGATCCCGGACAGTTAGCGGGGTTTTGGTTGAAACCAAACGCGCAAGTGTTAAGATGGGTAGTGTAAAAAGTGTGCAAAAGTGTGTCAAAAGCGCGGCACTTTTGCGCACAAATTGGTACAAAAGCGCGCACTTTTGCGCACTTCTTGCGCACTTTGAATTTTAAACTTGCGCGTTTGATTCGATTTTGGGTGCTTTATAAGCACGTAAATATTGGTGCCTTAGGGGCGTAAATAACAGACGGCGGAAGACGGAAGATAAGTCAAAAGTAAAAAATCAAAAGGCAAAACTGTAGAAAGAAATATGGCCGGACTCCTTAATTTTCCTAAAGATATTTACTTCTGTTAGCTTTATCAATAGCTCTTTTCCCGCAATTTATAAACAAACGATGCAATATGATTACTTGGCACCTGTGTATCGATTAATTCTGAAGTCTTTAGCATCGCGCCGCTACTGCCCAAGAGTACGTTAGCGATGCTTGGAGAAATTAATGACTTTCCAATCTCCAATAGTGCGCCACCGGTTGTTTTTAAGATACGGCGAATGCCTTTGCTTTGGTGTGACTTAATAGCATTTTCCAACAACAAAAGTGCAGATGTAATCTTTGTTTCAATCAAAATATCGCACTCTCTCGGCAACGCCTTCAGATTGGCATTTAAATCTATTTGCTGGTGCAACAACCAAACCAACTCAAGAATTGCTGCCTTGAATTCGGCAAACT
>SDBV01004723.1_pt1 | contig 19431 bp, 20 predicted proteins | sample 2277081 | NCBI WGS metagenome assembly SDBV01 (sample SAMN10402039, study PRJNA504765) | marine sediment metagenome | isolation source: marine sediment core GS10_PC15, 223 cmbsf | place: Arctic Ocean: Southern Knipovich Ridge | collected 2010
ACTCCAGAAGGTAGTTCTTGGGCTAAGCTCTGAAAGGAATTGATGCGGGGGCGGACAGTGAGATTGCCAAATGCCCAATCGTGGTACTTTGAAAACTCCAAATAGGTTGTCTTTTGGGTATTGATCTCGAAATCAGAATCTTTGAAATCGCTGATCATCCTATTGTCGCTAAGTCGATCCCATTGGACGTGGAAGTGCATATATTCATCTTCGCTTTTTGTCTTGTAGATTCCCTGAAAGCGGTAACGGATATCTCCACTCTCATTGGGAAAGATTTTATCGAGAGCACCGTAGTTTTTCGTCTGAAATAACGTCCTCTTATCTTTAGAAAGGTAATCGGCTTCAAGGGCTCCTCCTGGCCCAAACTGTTTTTTTTGCAAATTATAACGCAAATCAAAACGAGCAAATGCACTAAATGTTTCTGTAGCATAAAAGCGATAGCGACTTGAAATTTTGGGCCCGAGTCCCTTATCCCACAAAAAACGATGACGAATGGGCGGGTCTTTGAATTTTTTTAAATCTGTTTTGTATGAAGGGAGCCAAAGCAAAGGGAAATTCATCACTTTAAATCGGACATCTTTTGCAGAAAGGAGATTCCCATCCGTAATTTGTGCCGACTTTGCTCGAATTTCCCAAGTATTTAAGCGACTCACGCTCGTTGTAATAAAAGCCCCATAAATGGTGAAATTGCCATCTGAATGAAGCTCAATTCGATCGCCTCCCAAATACCAGCCACCATCTTTTGTCCGGCCATCAATAAGACATCCCGTTTTCGAAAGGAGATCGAAATCTAGCTTTTTCCCGACGAAGATATGGCCCTGATATTCCATCATCAGGTCACCTTCGGCAGAAATTTTTTGCTCATCCTTTGTATTGATGTATGTGATTTTCTGTGCCTGGATCCGAAGAGAAGGAGCTGTAATAACTCCACCTTTTTCGGTTTTCACAATCCCTTCAGAATACTCGGGATCCTTCAAGTTGATGACAAACTCATCGCTCTTTTCGGCAAAAATGGGTGCAGTAAAAGCAAGAGAAATGGCAATAGCAATCGATCGAAAATTCATTAAGAAAGGAGTATAGCTGAAGTAGGTAAATTACTGAAGAGTTCTCAGCAAAAGACCTGCTAAAACATAGCGGTTTTTTGGATTCCCATCGCGCATGGCTTCGAGGAGAATTTCGATACTGCTCCCTTGTTGTTTTTCTGCAAGAGTTTGATAGGCTTCAATGAGAAGACGAGAGCTGTCTTCTGGAGTGAGTTCATGTGGCGAGTCACCAAGTCGCTTATCCATCGGAATAAGGGGACGAAAGCGGATCATTTCGCTATTTTTATTGCGGTCGATCCATTCTTTCAGATAGTCCCCATAGGGCCCCTCTTTACCCATTCGATAAAGAGCCAGATTACAATAGGCCCGAATGAGAGGCATTCCCGCTTGACTGCTTTTCAAAATGAGAAGAGATGTAGCTGCAGACGTCTGCAGATTCTCGAGCAGCATTACAAGAGAGGGGATGAGATCGGTTTGCCCACTTTCAAAAATCACTTCCGCTAGCTTCAAAAATACTTTCTCCGAAAGATTCATTGCATCAAGTAGTACTTGCTGCCGAATAGCAAGCGTGGCGCCCTGCACATCGAAAAAGGTATTTTCTTGTTGCGCTGTGGAAAAGACAGGTTTAAAAGCTAAAAGGGTTTTTCCTATAGAAACCTGGGGCATAAAACCCATATCCCTGACATCGCGCACTAAAATTTCAAGAAGCGCATGCTCAGAGCGAGGATCGCGATGTTTTAAAAGAGAAAGAGCTGCATTGATTCGAATGGCAAGTTCTGGATGATGACAAAGTTGAGCGAGAGTATCTTTCCCTTCCACGATATCTGCGAGAGCAACGATGGCAAAGAGGTCTCCATCGCTTGCTTTTTGAATGATGAAATTTTTTGTCTCCCTATCCCCTAATAGATAGAGCGAACGTGCTGCTGCAATTTGCACATTTAAGGGAGAAGACTCAAAAAGTCGCTTTAATTTCCTGATTGATTTTGAATCTTTCAAAATCCCCACTGCGTGGGCAGCAGCCTCTTTCTCTGCTACATTGAGGTGGGTGATATTCATCCGAATGGCGGGCAAAAGGTCATCCCTTCCAAAGCGGGCGGCGCTTAAGAGAGCTTCGACCCGTACGGCAGGAACCTTGTCCTCCATTAAATGGCGCAAGATCGCAATGGCATCAGAAGTTCCAATGAGAGCAAAGAATTGGGGAAAGAAAAAGCGGGCCGGTGGCGGCACCCGATACATTAGAGATTCAATTTGTCCCACAGAAGTTTTGTGTTTGCGTCTTGCAAGATGAAGCGCGGCCTCCATTCGGGCGAAAAAGAACTCCGAAGACATTGCTTTAACAAGCAATTCGTCACTGCGGTCATCTTGCATGCCTCCTAAAAATTGGATAGAAGCCACCTGTGTTTCGGCATGAGAACTTTTGATCCCGGCTTCTAGGATATCAAGAGAGGAAGAGACATTGGCAATTCCGGAGCCATAGATAGAGAGAAGTTGTGTCTGCTGATCTGGACTTCGCGCTCCTTGCTCAAGAAGGATGAATGCCATCTGCTGCAGGATCTCAAAGTCGTGCTTTCCCAATTCATTTTTATAGCGAAAATAGAGGGTAACGGACTTTTCCATTTCTCCTGCTTGCATCAGATAGGTGATTTGATTTTTATTGATTGCACCACAGAGAGAAAAGGAAGCGATTGTGAGTATTGCAAGTAGCAAAATTCTCATGCCATCTTCATAACAGTCTTTTCGATAGATCTCCAGAGAAAATTTTTATTCTTTTCAAAATTTCCTTTAAGAGTTATCCTCTTTTGCCATGGTAGATCCAGTGTCAGGCCCTAAAGTGGCAAGAGAAATCCCTTCCGTTGACTTTCCCAGAGGAAAATTTGTATCTGATCCTTGTCAGAGCTCCATTCGCTTTGGAAAAAGAGATTCCTCCCAGTTTTTCGACACCTTAAAAAATTTCTTTTTGATGGTTTTCTCGTGGATCAAATACAACATCTTTTTTTTCTGTTTTGATTCCGAGGAAGAGCAGCAAAATCATCTTAAAAAAGAACTCAGTGAGTATATTGATGAATATTATGAAAAATGTGCTGTGCCCTCTTCTGAAAACAAAAAAGAGCTAAGAAAAGACTATAAAAAACTCGATTCTCAGATAAGAGAGCTAGTAGAAGAATCAATCAAAGAAATTCTCAAAGAAGCTGAATCTGAACTCAAAGAAAAAGATCTGAACGTTCTTTGTAAAAAGATTCTTAACGATCCATTTCTTAAAATTAAGGATGAAAACAAACCCCAAGAGCAGCAGGAAATACAAGTAATGGGGCATGCCCTTTGGCAAGCATCTGAAAAATTAGAAGGTTATTCCAAGGAGTGAGCAATGGTTTATGTCAGTAATATCGGAAGAGCAAATTCTAATTATTCCGATTCTAGCATTCCGGTCATGCGAAATACGATACCATGTGAATATCAATCCTCTATTAGCTCAGCAAAAAAAGATGGAGTAAGAAACAAAATCTATACTGTGTTAAGTGTTCCAGGCCGACTTTTCCTCTGGCTCTTTTCACAAGTGGCAAAGTTTTTGCGAAATTATGTATTTTGTTGCTGTGGTTATAGTGACAGCAACGCAATAGACTGGGAAGGGACAAAAGATGTTTTTGAGACTATCTACATGGCTATTTTTCCTTCCAAACATGGGAATCATCTAACAGACCGTCAGAAGCAATTCGAAAAAGCTTTCAGAGGACTCTCTGATGCAGCTCAAGAGCGATTTCGTGAGCACATTGGTTATGTACTTGCAAAACGCAAAGGCATTATGGATAGAGCCAAACAAATCGAATGGTTCAAAGAGAATCGGAATTCGATCAAATTCTATGTGGATTATTTCAGCAATATTGCAAACAATGAAGTTCTTGAGAAAGCTGTGAAATCCTTTGATGATGAAATAAAAGAGAAGACAAAATAAGAGCAAGTTGTTTGACATATATTCCCATCCTCTATCGGCCCTATTCATTGGAATAGGGTCTATTTTTTCAAGTAGATTCGCTTTGTCCTTCCTTTAATTTTTCTTTATGCTATAATACTGCTTGTCTTCACAAAAAGCATTGTCTCAAAAGGACATTGCGATAAACATTAAAGGAGTAACATTATGGCTATCCAATCTGTTGGGAGCACTTCCAACCAAGTCCCATTAGAACTATTCTCAAAGACCGTAGTTCAACAAAGAAATGAATTTGGCAAAAAGAACGAAGATACAATCGCATCTTCTGATCAGAAAAAAGAAAGTTGGGGCGCTTGTGCAACGCAATGGCTCTGTTTTGTCCCCAATCTGATGTGGCTCTGTGTGAAAAAAGTCCTATGTGTCGTGACTTGCGGATTATATTGTTCGGACAAACCAACTCGTGAGGAAATAAAAAAAGGCGTCGAAAAAGTTCTTGAAGTCTGGAAAAAAGCTGACGCAACCAATGATGAAAAATCTGCTGCTTGGAAAGATTTTTGTAATCGAATCCCTGGAGCAAAAGAAGAAATATTAAATGCATTTATGGATCGGCATGCAAGTGCTAATAAAGGTTCTAAAGCTACCGAGAAAGAAAAGGAAGAATGGAAAGAGCAAAATGGAAAAGACCTTCGAGAGAAAGCAGAAAAGAGTATCAGTGACATGGATATTAATTGGTTGGAAACTTATCTAGCACGTCTTGTAGTTGAAGCAAGTGAGAATGAAAGTAGTTAAGAAGTTCTTCTCGTCCGAAAAAATGGGAAAGTGCATGAGTGCTTTCCTTTTTTTTTTAATGAGATAGATTCATGGGGGAAGTAAAAATTCCTTTTTTTAATTCCTTCCATGGACTATACTTCTGAGCCAAGTTTAAGCGTGTTGGCAATGACAAAGCGATATTTTAGAAATTGCCAATAAGAGGAAATTTTTTGGAGGTATCATGATAGATAGTGTAAATTCAGTTAAGGTTGTTGCAAATCCTGCGACAAATGCAATCCTAATGCAATCACATGTAAATAATGCACGTTATTCAGATGGAATTTCATTTGGTAAAGATGAAAGTAGCTATTGTGGAAGCATTTTTAGCAAAATTGGTGGAATATTCTCATGGATTTTGGGAACGATTAAGTCGGTTTTCAAAACCATTTTCTGCTGTGATTGTTCAAGAAGTGTAGATGGAAAGGCTAGCATTGAGGAGCTCACCCAACTCAAAGGTGCTTTTAGTTCTTTAAGAGAAAAATTTGTTTCCAGTAGGAATTCAAAAGAAAGAGATGAGTTTACTAATTGGTGGAAAAAAGCATTTGATAATCTAGGTGAAAGAGGGCAAATCCTTATCATAAAAAAACATATGGAGGGTTGGGCTAAAGACAAGCTTAAAGGTGAGGATCCAACTGAAGATCTGATTGCCGAACACGTAGAAAGTTTGTATCAAGATTCGGATAGGAAAGCTGATGCGCTCTCATTTGTAAGAGAACTTAAGATTGCCACACATGGCGGCAATTCCTGGGATCCAGTTCATGATAACTATGTTCCAACTTATCTTGCTAAAATCGCCGATGACTTAAATAGTCAAATTGAAAACAGAGATAGCGAAAAAGAGCAGGAAGCGGGATAATATAGATTAGTTGAACCCCGTCCTTTCGGGCGGGGTTAGGTTTTTTGGGGATGTTTTATGGTAGTGCACATAGATTTGAAAGACCCCATTTCTAAAGTGGGTTTTCAAGGGAATTTCAGTTCAGTCCAATCTCAAATTGCGCTTAATGTGAAGGATACCATTCGATTTGGTAAGGAAGATCCTAGCGCTTTTTTAAAGTTCACTACAAAAATGAAAGTTTTTTTTCATTGGGTCTATATCAAGGCGAGATTTTTGCTTTCAAAAATCTTTTTCTGTTTTGATTCTCTAAAATTGAAAGAGACAATCCTTGAGAAACATCAGAAAAATTTGAAAGAACTGGATGCTTATTCGCATTCTTTTGCAGAACGAGTGAAACGGGAAGCAGATCAAGAACTCAAAAGTTGGTGGGAGAAAACTTTCGAATCTCTCGATCCAGATATCCGCAAAATGCTCATTATTGAAGATATAAAAACCTATGCTGAAGATAATTGTTCTAACAAAGAGGCTTGGGCAGAGGAAAACTATTCCAAACGTCGAGTTGTTTCAACAAAGTTTGTTGGGAACTTGGAGCCTGTTCCTATTGGTGGAAAAACTTATGATCCCCTAGACTATGTCCCTGGTTTTATAAAAAATGTGCAAGATAAGCTAAGGGAAAAAATCAAAGAATTGGAAAAGAAATAACCAATCATTCAGAGATTTTTTTTAATACTAGACTCAGTCATAAAGCCTCAAGAGTTTTCTTATGAGGCTTTTTTCTTGCTCTTTTGAGGAGGGATAGCAGAAATAGACTCACTCAAGTCGACCCAGATGGGGGAGGACCAGGCGATCTGCCCATCTTCTTGCATAACGCGTATGTAATAATAGGCGAATGGAGGGCGTTCATCGGGAGAGTCGAGGGCGATATTTTTGAGCTCCTGAAAATCATCATACTCAAATTCCACATTCACCTGATTAGGCTGGAGCTTATGGAGTTCTGTTCCATTGCAGATGATGAGGATTTCTTTAATCGGAGCTGTTCCGCAAATAAAGCCTGTGATGTGGCGGTTAAAGGCCAGCCCAGGCTTATTTTTAGTTGAAAGTTCGGTTCCTATTTGGCTTCCAGCAATATAAAACCCAAGAACGATACGAGCACCTGTTGTGGCATAACAGGAGCGGTTGTAGAGGGCTTGTATAAGAGTATCGCGGGTTTGTTCAATGGCAATGATAGCAGTAAGACCTGGCGAGTATTGTGCTTGATCACTCTCATAGAGATCTTGGTAGATACCTCTGTCATCAAGGCCTCCTGCCACAAAACCAAAGCGCATATTTTGGTTGAGGGCGGATCTAATGGAACCTTCCTGAGTTTCATTGATACCTTCGCCTGAAGGGCTTTTAATGGGCCTAGGATTGCCTTCTTTCTCAAGACATTCACTCGAGCCCCAGGCATTATAAATTTCAACGATTCGTTCAAAGTCGGGATTGAATTCAGAAAAATCGGTTTCATATCCTTTTGCCATAGTAAATTCGGGAATAGCGAGAATCTCTTTAGGACTGTGGATTTTGTAGATCTTTTTCAGGTTGGTATATTTGGAATCTTTTTTGCGCATGAGAGGTTTGTTGTCTTTCCAGTAGATGATCTGGCGCAAGCCCTCATTTTCATCCCCAAACCATTGCAGTCCCAACATTGTTGTGAAGCGGCTTTCTTCATTGTATTCATGGATGTTCGAACAAATCGCTTTCCACACTTCATTGGAAGTTTCCTCTGGGCTTTCGAAGGATGAAGTTCCAACAAATTGTCTCACTACTTCATCGCGAATATGACGCATAAACGTATCAATGCCTTCACTGGAATCGATTTTTTCTGATTCCCCATGTAAGGTTCCCCAATAGATGCTGTAATCGCTTTCCCCTAAACATTTGATAGGGGAGGAGTAGAAGACAGCATTATTTGAGGAACTTTTCAATTGGATTTTGTAGATACCAGGTTCATTGAAATAAAGATTCGGCAGAACAATGAATCCCGTCTCGGGAACAAAGAGGTTCCAATTGAGGTTTTCCCGTAAGAACTCGTAGCTCAGTTCGATCAGAGTTCCCTCTGGTGCATTGCTAGTCAAGTTCCCAAAGGAATCTTCAAAGCGGACGATGACGTCAAAACGGCGATTTTTTGCGACAAGAGAGGGAACAAAGATCCGGATATTTATGAGAATATTGCCTCGTATATCAAGCGAGAAGATTTCGGGTTCCTTGTAATCTCCTTTACCCTTGGTATCTACATAGAGGTGAAAGGGACGTCTTCTTTGTGTGATGGTTTGGGCGCAGTTCCCCTTAGAGGGGTCTTTCCCAGGGGTCCCTAAGAAGATCTCAATGGTTTCTCCTGCCTTGATTTCACCTGGTAGAGTGAACTCGAATGCAGGGGCGTAGTGATTAGGGGAATAGATCTCTTCTGGGGTGAGGGTTTTGCCTCCTGGTAATGCAAGCCAAATGCTATTTTCTTTAATCTTGGGATCGTTCTGGGGGATTTCCCAATCGGTAGGGCGATTTTGCATCATGAGATCAAACTTTAATTTGGTCCCTTTGGGGAACCCTGCAGCTAATGTATAAGAAAACTTCCAAGTTTTCGTCTCTCCTGCAAGAGCGAAGTTGGGTTCTGTGAGACAAATGGATCGACGCATAATGACGGATTATGCTCTTATCTCCTCATTCTTTTAAAGAGTTTAGTGAGTCATCCCTAAAAAAGTCTCTTGGACACAAAAATGTCATTTGTAGCCGCTCATTTGAGAGGGTTTCTCACTTCTTTTCTCTCTGTCGGCTGCAAGGGCGTGAAAGGAGCCTCTTTCACGTCACCTTGCAGGGCCTATTTTTTTCGCTTTCGCAAAATATTCAAAATAAAAAGGTCTAACGTAAACTCTTTAGTGTGCAACACACCTAGGAAAAATTCGAAACCATTAAATTGGCTGGAAGAGCATTCAGGCGGGATTCTACCCATCTTCATGCCCTCTTACAGGACCAGTTTAGATTGATTGTGGCGAATAGACTGGCTCTGCGAGCGACGTAAAAGAGGATGGAATCCCTTTTTTAAATTGCATTATTAGTGGGGGGTGATGCGGATTTGTTCAATGGTTCTCTCGGAAGAGCTCAGAACTTCTAGATCAAAGACATCCTGATGCAATCGCCAACCTTTAGAAGGGATGGTCCCAGCTTTGTGAAAAATAAAACCTCCCAGGGTGTCATATTCAGGGCTTTGAGGAATTTCAATGCTCAATTCTTCTTCGATGTCGATGATGGTCATTTTCGCATCGACAATCCATCCTCCTGAGGGAAGAGGTGTATAGAGAGCTTCTTCATCGTAATCAGTTTCATCGGCGATCTCACCTACTAGCTCTTCTAAAATATCTTCGATTGTCACAATGCCCTCGGTCCCTCCATATTCATCGACAACGATAGCAAGATGGATTTGTTTGCTCCGAAATTCTTGCAGGAGCTGGGAGATTTTCTTTGTTTCGGGAGTATAAACGATGGGCTTGAGAAGTTTTTCAACGGGCCTTTCGAGTTCTTTCGAAGCATTGAGGTAGATATTGAGGAGGTCTTTGTAGTAAAGCGTTCCAATGACGTTGTCGACATTGTCTTTCCAAACGGGGATTCGGCTATATTTCTCTTCTAAAAAATGAACAGCTGCCTCTTTCACGGTGGTTTCAGCAGGAAGGGTGAACATGTCTACTCGGGGAACCATTACTTCTCGAGCAATGCGTTCTTTAAAAGAAACAACAGAAAGAATCAGTTTCTGGTCATTGGGATCAAGATAGGGAGTGAATTCTGAGTCATGGAGGATCTCGAGGATTTTATCCTTGATGTGGAAAGAAGATTTCGTAGGGAGAAGTCGAAGAATTTTATAGAAGAGCAAAGCGAGTGGATAGAAAGGGAGAAGATAGAGCGAGACAATTTGACAAGTGGCTTTAAAGAATGTTCTTGGCTGAGTTAAGCTCAGCGCTCGCATTAAGGTATCTGCTATAAGTGATAGAGCTAAAACAGCAAAGGCTAGGAAAATAAAATCCCATAAAATAGGAGGCCCGGAAAAGAAGGAGAGAATGAAGGCAAATGCTGAAAAGGCATAGCAGATCAAAAGGATATTTTTTGTTAGGCTAAGAGAGTATGTGAGGGAATTTCTCTTGGTTTTTTTAAAGAGAAATTTCCCTGGACCTTTTTGTTTTGCTGCTAAGGTTTCTGCTTGTGCTTTGCCAAGCATTTGCATTGCTGAAGTGATTCCGGTAATGAAGCTCGAACCGATCAGAAAAATAAGAGCAAAAATAGGGGATTCAATCATTCTAAATTATTTTAACCACTAACCGTTTTTTAGCAAGAGTGTTCATCCATTTTTTTTCTTGTTTTCGCATCTCTTTGCGCGCACGTGGGGTTGTATCTTCATACCCGAGAAGATGGATAAATCCATGTACGATATAAAGGGTGATTTCTTCTCCCAAATCTCCGCCATGCTTTGCAATATACTCCTCAGCGACTTTGGGGCAGACAAATATTTCTCCCAAAAAATGGGGATCATCATAAGGAAAGGTGATACAGTCGGTAGGGGAAGGATCGTCGAAATATTGGGCATGAAGATCGGCGATTTTCGCCTTTCCCACAAAGTGGACAGCCATTTCATTTGCTTTAATTTGATTCAACAAGAAGCAAATAACCTCTTTAGCGGAGGGTAAAGAAATGACAATAGCTCGTTGGGAATTTGTAATCAGGAGCTTATAGGACGGGGGTTTTGGGAAGGCCTGTGGCTTTTTTATTTTCGCCATCTTTCCATTTGCCCAATTTTCTCAGGACATCAATTCTTTCAAAACGCTTGAGAACATTGCGCTTTTTTCCAGCTTTTCCCGATTTTCCATAGCTTTGATGTCTAGACATAGTGAACCTGTTTATTTGATTTTTGGAATGAATACAGCTTTTGCAAGATCTCCTTCAAGAGCATTGGCATGTTCTTTAAATCCTTGGGGAAGGTTGTCTTTCTTGGGCCCTGTTTTGGGTTGTGGGGGTTTGCACTTGCGAGGGCACTGTGCTTGTCTTTCTGCTTTTTTGCTAATGCGTGTCATTGTAATCTCCTATCGGAACAAACGTTCAGTATAGAGAATTTATGTGAGAAATTCAAGATGAAAAAAAAATTAAAAATTCTCTTTAGAAGCGGGCTTAGGAGGTGCGGTTCCGGGGTGGATCACGCCACAGGAGACGATGCATTTAATCGCATCTTCGGGTTTCATATCGAGGTAGATCAATTCTTTTTTTCGATACATGAGCAAGAAGCCGGTCGTTGGGTTAGGCGTTGTGGGGATGAGGACAGAGATGAGTTCGTCATTCACCGCTTTCGAGCACTGAGGAGGAGATTCTCTTGCTACGAGTCCTAACATGTAGGAGGCGTTGCTGGGAAAGGGAGCCAAAACAACCTTTTTAAAGGAATCTTTGTCGCTTACGAACAGGGTTTTGATGATTTCTTGTGTGGTCTTATAAACGGTGTTGACAATGGGGATTTTGTGCAATATGCGATCTCCGAGGCGCAATAGAGCATTGATGAAGAACCAACGGGTGATTATTCCAAGGCAGACAGTGAAAAGGAAAAGAGTGATGAGGATCAGGAATTGACTAAAATATTTGATTACTTGTTCTGGACTAAGAAACAAAAAGCCCTGATTGACGATATCGAGCTGGGCTAAAAAATTTGAGGCGAGGCCGACAAATGGTTGTGTCAACAATCGGATGAGAAATCCAAGTACGAGTATCGTGACCGTAAGAGGAAGGAGGATGACAAGGCCTGTGATTAAATGTTTTTTCATGATTTTAAATATACAGATCGTGATTCAAAAATCGGTTTTTCACGGCGTCGACTTATCCTCAAATTTGTCACCTGCTCCTCACTCCGTGTCTATGAACACTGCAGCTCGTCGCAGTTGAAAAATTTGAGGGTCTCCTTGTGAAATTTCCAATTTTTGAATCATGATCTGTATATATAGTAGATTTAGGGGTGGTTTGCAAGTAGAAAACGCCATGGAAGGTGGGCATGTTCCTGAGCATATGATACACCAATGCGGGGTAGGCACGCAATATCAGACTCTTTGACAATGATTCCTCGATCTTCGATCCAGAGAGGAGCTTTTGTCAGAGGATGGCCTGTATGGCTTCGATCAATCCCAAGGGCCTTGCAAACACTTCCAGGGCCAGATGTAAGATTTTTTTTGGTTTTGCGCCGTTTTTGCATATGAGAAATACCCACATTAGGTCTCAGTGCCCGGATGAGGATAGCATGTGGATCATCTCGTTTGCTCGTCACGACATTGAAGAGATTGTGCATCCCGTAGCAGAGATAGACATATGAGACGCCCCCTTTTGCAAACATGATTTCGGTTCGCTTGGTGCGCCGTCCTCCATAGGCATGACAGGCTTTGTCTTCTGCTCCTTTGTAGGCCTCGGTTTCAATAATCATGCCACCTGTGAGCTTTCCATCGATTTTGCTTAAAAGCCATTTCCCTAATAGCGACTTAGCAAGAAAGACAACATCCGTTTTTTGATAAAATTGAGAAGGGAGGATCATCGTTTTCGTTTAGACGTCTTCTTAGATAGATGCTTAGATTTTACAATGAGTTCCCACTTGGATTCAAGATGAATGAGATCAACAATCTCAGGTCGGACGGTGATTTCTTGTCCGATGATGTAGCGCATTTTCGTATTTTCACCTTCGAGCATAGGAACTTTTTCAACGTAGATGAAATAATCACTTTCCAGTTGTGAGACATGGAGAAAGCCTTCTAAAAAAAGATCTTTCACTTCGAAAAAAAAGCCAAAGGGTTTGACTTTCGTGACATGGGCGATGAATTTGCGCTTTGGATTTTCTTCCATCCATGTTTGCAATAGACGGTATTTTTTGAGCCGTTTTACATTCATCTCTGCTTTGAAGGAAATGCGCTCTTTTTCTGAGCAAATCTCTCCAATCCTGTGGAGATCGAGATCTTTTTGTTCTTCATCAAAAAGCAGGCGCTGTGTGACGAGATCACTATAACGGCGAATGGGACTCGTGAAATGGCAATAGTGCTCAAGAGCAAGTCCATAATGTCCCACGTTCTGAGGGGAATATTGGGCCAATTTGAGGTTGCGAATAAACGCAATTGCAAGTTGCTGGCTGAAGTTGGTTTCACGTGCATGATCGAAGAGTTCTTGCAAATCTTTTTGGGTCGGCTCTTTTGGGACTTTAAAGCCGAGTGTCCTGGCCATAGAAAAAAAATCTTCGAGATTTTTGCTATCTGGTTCTTCGTGCACCCGAAAAAGTTGCGTTTTTCCTTGTTTTTCCAGATGCGTTGCCACCATTTCGTTGGCTTTGAGCATGAATTCTTCCACGACTTGATGCGTGATGTGGTATTCCTCGATTTTGACCCCAGTAGGAGCTCCATTTTTGTCGATGATGAGGATCATTTCGGGAAGAGCAAAATCGATACTACCGCGCAAAGATCGTTTTTTCTTCAGCAGATGGCAAAGCTCGACCATAAGGTGCAAGTCTTTTGCATGGGGGCTTTTTTTCTTTCCCTCCAAAACCTGTTTTGCTTCGCCATAGGTGAATCGTTTTTGGCTTTTGATGAAACTCCGTTTTACGTCGGCAGAGATGAGAGTTCCCCCGCGATCGAATTGCATCAAAACGGAAACAGTGAGGCGGATCACGTCTTGCCTTAAGCTACAGAGGTTATTGGAAAGTTCTTCGGGGAGCATGGGGACGCATTTTCCTGGAAAGTACGTAGAATTGCTTCGCTCAAGTGCTTCTTTGTCGAGGGCACTATTTGGACGGACATAATGGGCGACATCAGCAATGTGAACCCCTAAGAAAAAGTTTCCCTTGCGGTCTTTTGAAATCGAAAGAGCATCATCAAAATCTCGAGCTGTTTCGGGGTCAATCGTAACGCAAGGAGTTTGAGAAAGATCGAGTCTTCCTTTTTGTTCTTTTTTTGCAACTTGCTTCCCATATTCTTTGGCTTCTTGGATTGCGCTCTTCAGAAAGTCGTGTGGCAGATTGTATTCTTCAATCGCAGCATCAATATCGATAGAAGGATCCGAGATATGACCGATTTTATGAGATACCTCGCAAATGGTAGGATTTTTTTGATCTCCCCACTCGACAATTTTGAGGATCAGTCGGTCTCCTATTTTCAGTTTTTTCTGTTTCCCATTTTTGATAATGACGGGCCTTGCCTCACCAAAGAGGGGAACATGGGCCATAATCCTTGTCTTATCAAGATGGTCGACGATCCCCGCTACATGAGTGCGGGCTCTCTGCATGATGGAGAGAATTTCTCCTTCGGGTCCTTTCTCTGGTTTTCTTGATTCGAATTGGACGGCAACTTCAACGATATCCCCATCAACGGCATTGCGTGTGAGATGACGAGGAATAAAGACATCTTCGCTGCATTTAGAGGGGTCCTCTGGGATGACAAACCCAAAGCCCCTAGGATGCATTCGCACGGTTCCGGTGATAATGAGCTGTTCTTTTGGGGGGCGTTTCGCCATATCTATCACTATAGGGTCTAGATCAGTTTAAAGTCTCGTTTTTCGAGAGCATTGACAAGCTCCCCGGCCCCTTCAAAGTGGTGACTGTCGATCCTGTATTCCTTGCAGCGGCCTTCAGCAGCCCATGAAAATCGAGAGGGTGCTTTGCTAGTTGCATAAAATACTCATGGACAGTGTGACTATCGATTGTTCCCCGTTCGTAGTCCTCTCCGAGATTTTTTTCCATGAGATGCGTTTTGACAAGATCGAGCTCTAATCCACAAAAATGGGCAATATTGTGGCACATTTTCTCATGGCTGAAATTGATCAGGACACCGCCGAGATCAAAAAAGATCGTTTTAATTTTCCTCATGCGCCCACCGCTGCTTTTGTCTTTCCATTACCCGTGTACCATATTTGCGACACAATTTGGAAAATCCCTCATCAGTTCTCCCATTTTCTAAAATACCCCAATAAGCATCGAGATGCCAAGCCCCTTCTTCCGTTAACAGGAGAGTCCAAGCATGGCGGCCGAAAGGAGTTTGCTCTCGAATGAGAAAAACCTCACCTGTTAGGATTTCTTTTTTGATGAGGTGATCAATCAAATATGTAGTAGTGAGCGCGATATGTCGGCAGACTCCCACTTTTTCCTTTAAAAAGACTTCCAAGGGAATTTCTGGCTCTGGGTTTCCCTCAGAGTTTTGGTCAATGAGAGCCCAGACTGTTTCATCATCACAATTCATGATGTCAAAGAGCTCTTCTCGCACAAATTGCAGGGTATTTTGCAAAATGTTTTTTTCTAATCGGTCCTTTAGGTTTTGCGTTGCTTCATTGAGCAAGGGGGCATTGCTTGGATCTATCGTGATGATTTCACGAGGATTTTGCCCTGGATAAGAAAAGGGGCCCTCGGGGATTGTCTCGTTGATTTCAGGAAAGGAAATGAGTAGTAGTATACACATCGTGAATGAAGAATTGGTTTTTTCCTTCATCGGAAACCCCTGCCTTTCGAATCTTCTCCATCGCTCATATTCTTGAATATGAGCTGCTTCGAAGCTTCAAAATTCAGGGCTCCGATTTTGGCAAAATTCCAATTCTTCAATTCAGATGTGTATAAGCTGATTGAACCTCCCTCTCCTAAAGGCGAAGGATTCCTGCTTCAACGCTCCCTCCAACGAGGGCAGCTCCACAGGCTTTCGACCGTCGTCCCGGCGGCCTCTTTTTGACATGCTTGGTTTTCGCATATTCAATTTTTTTACCTTAGTATTTTACCACTATAGAGGATTTTTTTAAGGAACCACGTATACTTTCCAAATACCATTTGTGGTCTAAAAACCACGATTCGCAAAAGTGCGAAAACGCATTTTAAGATATTCCAACTTTTTCAAGAAGGAATATTTTGCGCCTTACATCCCGGCCCTGAAGGACCGGGTTTTACGGCGTTATGAGGATAAAAATTTCATCTATGATATCTTTTGTCCAGAATCTGGTGTTACGCAAAAAAGCAAAAAAACAATACAATGCACAAATTATGCTTTTCTAGGAACATACAAGCAAGGAGCCGTTCAATGCCCACTCGTAATGATGTCTACGACACAAAGAAGTGTGAAGAAATCACCACCTTTCAATCTACAGAAAAAAAAGTTAAAGAGGTTTCTGTAGCAGAAAAATACTACGATCTTGTAACCGATTTCTACGAAGTCGGTTGGGGAAAAAGCTTTCATTACGTCCCCCAAGCCAAAGGGGAAACTTTCAAGCAGGCAATCCTGCGTTACGAAATGGATCTGGCCAAGTCTCTAGATCTCAAGCCCGGTATGAAAGTACTCGATGCTGGGTGTGGAGTAGGGGGGCCAATGATAAACATCGCTAAAGCAACCGGCTGTGAAATTACAGGTATTACGATTTGTGAATACCAGATTGGCAAGGCAAAAAAAAACGTCGCAGCAGCAGGCCTTTCTGATCAGTGTAATTTCATCCACGGAGATTTCATGGACACGAAACTCCCTTCCGATTCATTTGATGCAATTTTTGCTATTGAAAGTACCTGCCATGCTCCCAGTAAGGCAGACTGCTTTAAAGAAATGTACCGAATCTTAAAACCTGGACAGCTCTTTGGAGGTTATGAGTGGTGTGTGAAACCCAACTACGACAAAGACAATCCAGAACACCGGCGAGTAATGGAGACTATCGAACACACAACGCAGACACAAAGAATCGAGACATTTGAGGAGATAAACCAAGCCCTTATCGAGGCTGGTTTTGAGGTTCTGGAGGGACAAGACCGCTGTACACCGGGCCACTCATGGTGTGTTCCCCTATATACAGGGCTGCGCCGCAAAAGATTTGTGCGTATGCTGACTGATCTGGGGCTATCCATAGCGGAGAAATTTAAGAAAGTTCCTCAAGGATCATGCGAAGTAGCCGCCTATTTAGAGGAAGGTGCTGCGGCCTTTATCGAAGCAGAAAAGTTGGATATCTTCACCCCCAACTATTTCTTCTTAGGCAGGAAGCCCCTCTAAAGGTTGTTTCGATCTTCTAAATTGAACCTCTCTCGCCTTTAGGCGAGAGAGGTTCAATTAATGATATCTTTGGTAGCCGAGAAGGGTATTGGAAAGAAGCATGGCAATGGTCATGGGCCCGACGCCTCCAGGGACAGGGCTGATTGCAGCGCATTTGGGTGCGACATTTTCAAAGTCAACATCGCCGATCAATTTTCCTTCTTCGCGATTGATCCCTACATCAATGACGACAGCTCCTTCTTTTACCATATCGGCTTTGATGAACCGAGGATTTCCCATAGCAGCAATGAGGATATCGGCAGATAGACAAATTCCCTTGAGATCTTGAGTCGCACTGTGGGCAACAGTGACTGTGGCATTGGCTCCTTCCGCTTTTTGCATCAGTAGGGCTGCCAGGGGCTTTCCCACAATATTGCTTCGCCCGACAATGACGACGTGTTTTCCCTTCGTTTCAATACCTGAGCGTTGAAGCAGAATGCTAATCCCATAAGGAGTACACGGGAAAAAACCTGTCTTTTCTCCCAAAAGGAGTTTTCCTATGTTGATCGGATGGAACCCATCCACATCTTTGAGAGGATCAATAGCTTCTAGGATTTTGTGAGATTGCATATGCAAAGGCAAAGGGAGTTGCACGAGGATTCCATCTACATCGGAATCTTGATTGAGTTTTGTGACGATAGAGAGAAGTTCTTCCTCAGAAATTGTTTCAGGAAGTTCATGATCAATCGAGAGGATCCCCACCTCTTTGCATTTTTTCTTTTTCATTCGGGTATAGGCAATAGATGCAGGATGTTCTCCCACTAAGAGAAAGGCAAGAGCTGGCTTGCGCTCATGGATTTTCTCGATGGCGTTTTTTAAGTTTTGCTCTATTTCGTTTGCAATCTTTTTTCCATCAATGATCAAGAGAGATCCTCCTTCAGCAAGGATACCATTTCATCATGCAGGTGTCCATTGGTTGCTAAAATAGTGGAATAAGAAAAAATTTCGTGGGGACTCCCATCATAATGGCTCACCTGTCCTCCTGCTTCTTCCACAATGAGTTTTCCGGCTGCCATATCCCACGGATGGAGTCCTACCTCCCAGAAAACATCAAAACGCCCCGCTGCGATGTAACAAATATCAAGAGCTGCGACGCCAAGGCGCCGAATGGGAAAGCCCTTTGCCACCATCTTTCCAAAGCGATCGATGCAGTGGAGAGGATTTTGATAGCCATCATAGGGAAAGCCCGTTGCAGCAAGGATGTTTTCAAGAGAAGTTCGCTCTGTCACAGCGAGTTTGCGTTCTCCTAAAAAGGCGCCAGAGCCTTTCTCAGCAAAAAAAAGTTCATCGAGCATCGGATTATAGACACATCCACAGACAATCTCTTTTCCTTTGGCAGCAGCAATGCTCACAGCAAAAAAAGGGACTTCATGAGCAAAATTGACCGTTCCATCCAAGGGATCGATGATCCAAAGAATTTGATCTGAGGGCCCTTCCTTCACATCGCCTTCTTCTGCTAAAAAAGTATGAGTGGGAAAGGCTTTTTTGATTTGCGCGATGATAAAGTCTTGGGAGGCGTGGTCATATTCGGTCACAAGATTTTGCTTTCCCTCTTTTGACTCAATTTGAAAAGCGGTTCCAAAACCTTTTCGAAGGATTTCTCCAGCTTCTTTCGCAACCTCTTTTGCCACTTCAAGGAGATTCATGAAAATTTCCTCTTTATTAAGAGGTTATACAAGAGAATTGGGCAGGTAAACCAGAGAAAAGCATAGAGCGCATCAAATAGAGGCATCCAAAGAGGTGCACGGATCAAAACTACCCATTGCAAAAGGACAAAAATCGATGAAATCAAAGCTGTATAAAGGGGGATCGAAAAGAGGCTTTCCTCGAAAAACCATCGCTTAAAGCGATAGGCAAGTAATGCGCAGGCTACAGTGAGCAAAGAATAAAGCCCAAAGTGGGTTGCAGTGCTAAGCAAATCAAGGGCAAGACCGCAAAAAGACGCAATCCATAGGCTCTTTTGCAAAGGCAATCTCTGCAGAACGATTGCGAGAAAAGGAGCAAAATAAAAGAGGCGAAAAGTTGAAAAAATAGCTGATGAAAACAAAAAAGCAAAAAAAGCGAGAAAAAAAGGAATCCATAGGGGAACTTTCGTCATTTTTTTGCTAAAGTGGGGCTTAAATGCCAATTCCATGCGGTTTCGATGATTTGTGCAAGGTCTGAGTATTTTGGGGTCCAGAGAAGTTCTTTTTGCGCCTTTGTTGTATCAGCAACAAGGGCGGGAAGTTCCGCAATTTTTCGATTATCAACCACAACTTTTATGGGACAGCCTGTAATTTCTCGTGTTTTCTCAATAATCTCCAATACCGAATATCCTTTGCCTGCTCCCAAGTTGAATACTTCGGGTCTTTGGTGCTTTTTGAGCCAGTGAAGAGCTGATACGTGCGCCTGGGCAATATCCATAACGTGAATATAGTCACGAATGGCCGTTCCATCTTCTGTATCGAGAGTGTTGTTATAAATCGTGAAAACTTCTTCTTTTCCTTGCGCAGTGAAGAGGAGTCTTGGAATGAGATGGGTTTCTGGGATATGCGCCTCTCCGATTTCACCTTTTGGATCGGCTCCCGCGGCATTGAAATAGCGCAAAGAGATGGTATTGAGCCCATGTGCAATATGAAAATCTTCGAACAGCTGCTCGGTCATCCACTTCGTTTTTCCGTAAGGGTTAACGGGATCTTTGGGATGCTTTTCATCCATGGGAAGATATTGAGGCAAAGCATACACAGCAGCACTACTAGAAAA
>SDBV01004724.1_pt1 | contig 19429 bp, 32 predicted proteins | sample 2277081 | NCBI WGS metagenome assembly SDBV01 (sample SAMN10402039, study PRJNA504765) | marine sediment metagenome | isolation source: marine sediment core GS10_PC15, 223 cmbsf | place: Arctic Ocean: Southern Knipovich Ridge | collected 2010
GTCTTAGTTCCATCTATTGCTATCGTTAAAGGATCTGAACCAGTAGCCATATCACTAAAAGTTTCTCCAGCTCCAATACTTGTGCTATCACCATAAAAGCTTCCACTAACAGAAATATCATATTTTCCTTGAGCCTGAAGAATCATTTTTCCACCAGAATCATAACTGTCAATTCGTATTGAATTCCAATTAAGGTCTAAACTCCAACTTTGTAATTGAGCACTAAAATCAGTAATAGTACTAAAAGCAGCTATATCTGATTGATGATAAACAGCAGGATCAGCATCATCTATTGTAACACTAGTTGAACCAGTTGGATAAGCCGTAGCGCTCCAATCATCTCCAAGTAGCTCTTTTGCCTGTCCAGAAATACTAACTGTTATTACTTCTCCAATGCTAGCTTTCATACTTAAATCATTCACTGTAGCACCTTCTAAATAAAGATTTTCTACATTGCTACCATCTGGAGTAGCTAATACTTTAATACACCATGATTTACGAGCAGTTCCTATATTACTTACTATCTCTTTCACAAACTCATATGCATTATCAGCAACTATAGGCCCAGTTGTATCTTGCCAAATTAAATCTACACTCCATTCATACTGTTGTGTTATTATCGGATCAAATCTTCTAGTCTGACTACCTAAGCCATATGTGTGATGTCTAGTGACCGAAGGGTTAAAACTAAAATCTGTTACAACTCCCATTCCATCAACTGTTCCACCAGCACCAATTGTAGTGTCAGCGCCTTCAGCAAAATTTGTTTCTACTTGAAAACCAACGTGAGTGTCAAAACCCATTGAAACATTTACCATTTTTTATTCTCCTTATTGTGTGTCTAAAGTCACTGAATTCGCAGTGCCTTCTATATCTAATACTATTAATTCCTTCTCTTTTAAAGGATAAGTTAAACTATCATAACTAGCAGCAACTATATTATATTCCCAATTGCTACCTATTTTAAAAACTATATTTCCAGTTCCACCAGCAGAGATTAACTTACTAAATAATGAGCTAGCTCCCATGCTAGTTCCATCTCCGTAAACTGAAGCACTAAATGTAGTTTCTTTGTGTCCCTGTTCATTTGCTTTTAGTGTGCTATCTTGAAAATTCCATATTTCTATTGGATTAAAACTTTGACTTAAACCAAATGAAGTTAATTGATTATCAATGCTAAGTATCCCAGCAGGAAAATCTACAGAGCAGTTATAATACGGTGTCGGATCACTTGAAATAGTTGTGTAAACTCTCACAGGATCAGCAGCAGCTATATCTCCATAAGCAACATAATATACATTTCTAAAGGCAGTTCCACTTGCAACAGCTGTATCGTTATTTAAAGTAATTCCATTAACTAAAGCTGCATCACTTGTATTAGTTCCCACTACACAAATTTTACCACTTGTAGCTGCATCTCCTACAGCATAAACCACTACATCATTAGCTTTACCAGCATGAAGAGCATTTTCAGTATCACAAATAACAACTCCTTGACCATATTCTCCAGCTGTTATAGTTGCAACTGTTGTATCAGAGGTCTCAGATCGCACTGTTATTGTTCCAGCAGCAGTTGTATTTGAAGTTATAGTGTTAGTACTTAAAACTACAACACCCATAATATCATGAGCTGCCCCAGACCACAATATACTTCCAGCTACATAAGTATTATCAGCTGCAAGAGGCCCTATCATTTCTGTTTTAAATGTACTATCATCAGTATCTAATCCAATAACTAAAATATATTTACCAGAATCAGTGCTAGCTCCAGTAGTACTTGCAAATTCTATTTTTTCATTGTCATCCATATTAGACACTATATCAGCAGTAAGTCCTAAGCTTGCAGTAATAGTTGTATCATCAATAACATTATCATAATCTTCTCCAATTAAACTTTGCCAGTCATCAGAGTCTATTTGTTTGCATTTGAAGGTGAGATCAACACTAACCACATCTCCAACATCAATTTTAATATCATAATTTTGAAGTACACAACCAATCAAATAAATATATTCATTCGTTGAACCATCTGGTTTATCCATGATTCTAATTAAAAAAGAATCATAAGTTCCATCTTCATAAGTTTCTAAGAATTTATATATCGTTCCTCTTGAGGCATCATCTTGCCAAAGGGAATTAATTGTGAGTTCATACGTTTCTTTAAGAATAGGATCTGCATTTCTTGTTTGAGTAGCCATGCCCCTAGTTTCGTGTCTTTCTAATACTGTAGACAAATTAAAATCTGTTACAATACCAAAAGAATCAAAGAAAAAGCTATCATCTCCACCAGCCCCAGCATCAGTGGTAGTTGCAGCAGCAGTTCCATAAGCAGATTCTCCAGCCCAGCCGATTTCAGATCCGTAGCCCATGCTAACGTTTACCATTGTTTAGGTCACAACCCAGCTTTCTCGGAAGCCCTATGCTCACCCGCACACCAATTAAACGTATAAGTATCATTAGTAACATCTGAATCTATTTCAATTACAGCAGTAGTTGTAGTTATAGTATGAACCCAAACGAGTCCTCTTTTTCCAGAGCCAGGATCTTCAGCTAAAGTAGCTATAAACACAGGAGCATAATCAAAAACCTGATCGAAGGTTACTGTAACAGTTCCTTCGCCAGATGAAGTCGTTATCTCTGCAGTTCCAAACTCAAAGTCTATTTGTTTCAATTTTAGACCTCCTAAGCTACATCGTTTTGTAAACCAACTGTAGATTCTAGTTCAAGCCAATAAACTTTGGTATCCACATTACCATCACCAGTAGTAGCAAATACACCAAATGAAACAACTAACTGATCTCCTTTTGACCAAGCAAGAGCTCCAAGATTAACCCAATGAGTATGCTCTGAAGCACCACCAGTCATAACTTGATTAACATCATCTACAAGATTAGTTCCAGCTTGTGTGTAAACAGCATAATCAATTACATCATCAGCATTAGTCGGATCAACCCTAAATCCTATTCTTAAGTCAGCAGCAGTGCCAGTATCAATAGCTAATTCAGGTAAAGGAACAGAAACTGTAAGAATTTCTGTTTTTAAGTCAAAATCGAGATACCCTCTTGTAGCTGCTCCAGCAGACCAATCACCAACAGCCCACGCAATAGCAGTTATTACACCAGATCTTCCTAATATAGCTCCACCAGACCCCATTGTTAAAATAGTACCATCTTCACTACCAAATAAGAACTTTGTAGATTGCTTTGTGCTACCTCCTTCAACTAACTGAACATAAGCAGCATTATATCCTTTATAATCTCCAGTAATTGTCCCAGAAGGTGCAGCTTCACATCTAACATTTCTAAGTAATACAGTTCCGCTCGCTCGAGTTAAAACTCCAGTAAAAGTTCCACCATACATACTAAAAGTTCCAGTAGCTACATTTCCAGTAGAACTATATCTTGAATCATAAATAGATAAAGCTCCATTGTCTTGATCTAATTCTTCAAATTTACAATTGTAAGCAGAAAGAGTTCCACCGTTATGTCTATGTAAATTAGTCAAAATACAATCATATAAATCTGCAGAAGTTCCTATAGCAGTCAATAAAAGTGAATTTGTAGTTGCGTCTAGTTTAGAATCTCGTAATTCAAGAATACCAACTGTTCCAGCTGCATCAGTTATACCTTCAATAAAGTGACAACCTCTGGCATAAAAATCAGCACCAGCGTTATTTACAGTAACAGCTGCAGTAAACTTGCAATCATCTGCATATACAACAGCAGTTCCACCAGTTATACCAACAGCTCCAGTAAAATCAATATCTCTAAGATTGCTTTCAGTTACAGCAGTAATTGTAGTTGCACCAACAACTCTACCACTATTAGCATTAAATACAGTTCCAGCAGTAACAGTTAAAGTACCAGATACATCAATATTATCAATATATATTGAAGCTGCAGCAGCTGCGCCAGTTGTAAAAGTACCATTCATATCTACATCGCTAAAGTGATAAGTTCCTGTATCAAGATGAATATTATCAGCTATAATTCCACCATTCCAATATAGAATAGAACTTGCATTTCCATCGGCATCAATTATACCATCATTAACTTTACAGTTATTAAATTCTAGTATATCAGCTCCATCAGCACTAATATTAATAGCTGTTCCAGCAGCATTAGTTCCACCATCGAACTCACAATTGAAAAACTTCGCACCAGAGTTTTGAATATCTAACGCTATATCAGATGCACCATTTCCAGAATGATCAAAGATAATATTATGGAATTCACACCCATCAGTAGTAATATCAATAGTAGCATCAGCATTCAGAGCACTTGTAAGAGTTGTTCCACCATCACCAAAGCCAATAACATTTAGTCTTTTACTAATTATTGTACTTCCAGTAATAGTTGTATCTGTTTTAGCAAATACCCAAAGAGTATCTCCAGCAGTTGCACCAACGATAGCCGCTTTAACTGTTTCGTAATCCATTCCAGATCCTACAGTATGAATATTACTTGTAATCGAAATAGTCCCAGAAGTAAGAGCAATAGTTCCTGAAGAGTCAGGAAAAGTTACAGTTCTCGCTGCACTAGCAATTGTATCAATGTCAGTATATCCAGTAGTACCTATAATTCTACCCATGATTTGCTGATCTGCACCTTTGCCTAGTTGTTTAGCGAAAGCAGGTTTAAAGTTTATTTGAACAGCTGTACTTGTGCTTTGAGTATTTGCTTCGCCTACAGACCATCCGCAAAACATTCCAGCGTCATCTTCATCTTCAAAGGACACTTTTACATATTCATCAGCATCTAAGGTTAAAGCTCCAATAGCAACAATACGACTCCAAGCATAAATTGATTCAGCAACACCATCTACAAGTGTAAGTAATTCTGCTTGAACAGATCCATCTACATCTTCTCCATAAATACAAAGAACATCAGTTGCAGAAGTATTTGAACAAGTAAATGTAGGTCGTTTGTTACAACCAGGTATTTCACGAGTAACAGTTGCAGTTCTATCAGCATCTAAATAAATGCCAGTTGATTCGTCTCCTTTATAAGGAACTAATATTCCAGCGCTATTATAAGTTGCACAATCAAATACGAATAATTCTGTGTCATCAGCTTTTCTAATAGTTATTGATCCAACAGGAGTTCCCTCAGAAACCCAAGCTCCATAAATAGCTGTATAATTATTAGATGAAACAGCGAAAGTAGTTCCAGTAAGAGCAATTTCATCATATCGAAGTGTAGCACTGTCAGCACCAAGAATAGTTATTTTTCCACCTGATAAATCTTGTCCTGTATTGATATCAGATAAAATTTCTACTTTTTGCTGTGATTGAGTATAACCTGTATCAGAATCAAAACTAGCTTTTTCATTTCTTAAACCAGTAACCATTTCATTAGTTGGAAGTCCAGCTAAAGCCATTGTACTTGTAGAAACAAATTTACCCGCACCTATCCACTCAATTGTTTTCCAGCGATTTACAGTTTCAAACACAAGTGGCATACTAGCTGCATAATCAACAATTTCATACTGATCGCTACCATCTAAAGCAGTTCCAGCAAAGAATATTGAGTCAGCTGCCGTTGCAGCAGAAATAGTAACTTGAATTCGCCTACCATAAGCTTTATGAATATCTGCAGTTGCAATTTCAATACAAGCTTCTTCGGTAGTTCCACCAGTCATTGTTAATAAAGTTGTACTAGAAGTAACATTATCAATAGTAAGATCTCCAGTTATAGCAGTTGCGTCTTGAATCCTTGCTCCATACACTTCATCAAGAGTTACTGATCCACCACTAGCAGGATTCTGAAATACAACTTCAGTTGTCCCATTTACTTTAGCTACAGCAGCTACAGCAGTTCCAGTTGTGGTTTCTTTACCATATAAAATAACTACTTGAGTAATGTCTGAAGTATCATCAGAAACTACATCAACCGTTTCATCGTTAGCATCAGAAGTACATTCGTCATCTTCACCATTAGTAGCGGCTAAGATAACTCTGTTTCCACCTAATTTTATAATACCATTAATAATTCTTCCAGCTTCAGCTACCTTAATAGGTAAAAGAGGTTCTAATGCTGATTGTGGAAAAGCCCTAGCAGGCCCACTTGTAACGTAAGTTTTTAAGCTATTTATAGGAGGAGTTGTATTACTAGCTAAAACACCCCAAACGTGAGGTGAATCTACATTAGCAATGTGAGATTCGCTATTAGTATCTAAATATGCTAAAGTATAAGCAGTAAGAGCAGTCGCACTTTTAATATTTATAGCGACTTCAATATCATTTTCATTTTTAAGCCATTTATGTGAAAGTCCATCTATCTGGGCTTTCGATCTATTTTTACTTGCCATAATTATCTTTCCTTTTTAGTCCTGAATCGGGGGAATACCCTACCTTTTCCCGAAGGGAAACACCTTTCATCCGGAAAGTTTTGTGTGAAAAAATTTAAAAAAAGGTTTTTTTCTAACCTTATGCTTCGTTACTTACATCCCAAATAACAGCTATATCTTCATTGAAACGATGCACAAATCCAATTCTCTCTGTTACTCGAATCTCATCAACATCTTCTTCAAAGCCGTGCTTTCTTACAAAGCTAACTCGTCTACGATCTCCAATGACGTGCTGACCTCGATCAAAACCAAATACACAAGTATCTGTAGCACCAGTTCCAAAGGCTGTTCCAAGAGGAACTTTATTAGATACAAAAATATCTTTGCCATAGAAGCTGCCTACATATCCTTTAATTAGTGCTGCTTGATTACCAATTGCATCTAATCTTTGGAATTCTTCATATTCAGTTGTATTTCTTAGTCTTGCTTTAACAAGTGCTCGCATGAAAATATCAGACATATCAAAGCCTTGATCTTCCGATTTAGCTATTAGTTGATCTAATTCTTCTTTTGTGAGCTTGTCGCTTCCACCATCAATTGCGTTATTAGGTGTTAAGTCATCAGGAGTTCCGTAAGGTGTAATGCTTGCAGTGCCAGGTAATCCAGTTAAAAATCCATCAAATGAATAACGCACATCTCCAGCACCATAAGTGCCTGAAGGAGCTGCATATCCAGAACCAACTTCTCCATTAAGACTATTACCATCTTGGTAGTCTCCTTGAATCATTGCTAGTTCTTCGTATTCACCAATCGCATCAGCGAGTTCATTAAACATAAGTTGCGGAATTGAGATAATAGAATCTTCTGCAAGTTCCGTAGTCCATCCAGTGATTGCTGCAAACTTATTGGCATACATGGTCACTGAGCCAATCGTAGGTGCAACATAACCAGTAGAATTCTGATCAGTACCAGATTCACTTTTTACTGAATAACCTTCTCTTTGCCTATATACCGATACACCAGCCGTTAATTTTGGCATAATCCAGGTAGCACCAGGCATAGGTAATGTAATCAATATGTTTCGTAATTTATTAGCCCATCTAACCCTATCAATTAAGTTCCTAGCTGTAACGTCAGGAATTATAGGACTTGAATAGTCACTCGATTCTGAGCCAGAATAAGCACTTGCTTTTGCAAAGTAATCGTTTGCAGTAACAGTGAACTTTTTCTTTTCGCCCTCAAAAAATGCATGAGGTACTCTAGTTGCTGTTTCAACTCTTTTATGATCTCCAAATAAAACTCTTCGTGCTCCCATTTATCTCACCTTTAACCTCGCTTTTTCTTTTCTTAGCTCATCATAATCTCTATAATGAATAGGCCAAGTAAAATCAAAGTCCCCCATTAATAACACTTCATCAACGGTAGGATCTAAAGTTGTTTCAATTATTTTACGCATCTCATATACTAATTTATCATCATAAGACATGTTTTCAAATTTTTCTTTTTCCTTAGCTATCATTGCAGTTTTGCGTTCAGCTAATTCTACTTTATCAACATGCTCTTTGAGTATAGGTGCATAAACATCATTCATTTTCTTTAAGTGCTCAGTTATTTGATTCATTGCTTCATCTCTATTTTTTGAAGAAGCGTCAATCTTATCAAGCTGATCAGCTAAAGCTTTTAATCCATTTACATATTCTGGTTCGTCTGCCATAACAATGTCCTCTTTTATTTTTTCTTTTTCCAGTTTTTCTTTAGCTTCTTCCCTTAAGTCTTGATGACTTTTTACGAAATCTGCCGCTAAAGAACCAAATGTTGCCTCTTTATTAGCTGGCAACCCGACTACGCTTACTTCTAAAAGATCAAAGTCTTTTATGTAATAAGTGTCAGATTTTTCATCATAATCTACGTCAGTAAATATGCCTCCAATCGAGAAAGCATTAACTATTCCCTCTTGAATTTTAGTCCATAAGTCTGTTTCTACTTTAGAAATTCCAACCTTAATTTTTATTCCGCTCATTTCTCCATCGAGCACAAATTCAGAACTTAAAACTTTTCCAACAGCGCTTCCGACATTATAATTGTGATCTTTAAATGTAGTTGCTCCACCAAGCTGTTTAGCTCCTTTTACTAGAGCCTCATCAGTAATTATATCTTTATAAAGGTCTTTATGGTTTGTTGCAGCTAATCCAGAGATATACCCTAAATAAACATCTTCCTCATTAGCGGTTTCAATAAAAATTGAGTTTTTCTTAAAGAACTCGCCAGTTTGGAATTTTCTACTTTTCTGCTTCATAGTCATTCCTCTGGTTATACAAAAATATAAGAGTCACACCCACAAAAACTAAAAAACTATTTATTTAAAGCCGTAATTCTTTCCTAATTCTTTTAAGTAGTGGTCATAACGACCTTGAACATACTTGTGAATTCTGTCTATATTGCCTCTAAGAAATGTTCCCATCCAATCGTCTCTTTGTTGGGTTATGTGAGCATAATGAAGATCAGTTCCCATATTCCACTGAAATTTCCCTACTTTTTCCCAAATAACATCAGCAGCAAGAGGTCTATCAGATTTTCTTAGAGCCTCCTTCCACTTTATAATATAACCAGTATTAGGAGCTCCATCAACAGCTCCAAACACAGCTCTTAATCTTCCAGTCTCAATAGGTATTGGCTTAAGTGCCTTTGCTTTAATGCTATAATCATCGGCAGCAGTACCCATCATTTTCCGAGCTGTTTTCTCAAGAATCACTTCAGTAATATCATCTATTTCTTCTCTAAGATCGTGAATAAAATTATAAGCATCAGTTAAGCCTGTTACTTCCATTCTGAAGGTCTCTCTCGGACGTCCTTTCCCAAGCTTCTTATCCCTTACCATTATTCCGCAACCACAAAGTAACATCTACAGTTTGGATGTCTGGGTAAGAAGTTCCAAACATCAAGAGGGTGAAATACATCTCCATCGAACTGGATACAAATAGGACATACTCTCTCATCTCTAGCAGTAACGAATCTAACGTGAAATCCTGCCTCTTTAGACCTAAGCACAATTGCTCTACCAATTTGCCTAGTACCTTCAGAAACTACTATTTTATCGAATCTCTCTTCAACATAACCTTGAGAAAAAATTCGTCTAGCTCTAACATTAGCCATTGAGTCTCTTAGAAGCTGTCTTTCAGCTCTTGACACAAATCTTCTCATAACTCTATACAACAAAGCCATAGTAGCAATATCTGTGAGAGAAAGATCAGTGTCCTCATCTACAAACTCTAATCCAGTCGTGTATTGATTCTCAACCAGATCAGCAATTAGATTATCTAGGTCACTTCTTTTAATATAATAAAAACCACTTAACTCAAAAAGAACTAAATCCATAGCCTCTAGTTCAGATATTTGCTCTTTTTCTAAACGTAAAAGTATTGAATGAACAATCTCATAAATGAATAATCCATATTTGGCAAAGAAAGCTAAAATAGATTCTTCGTTTTTATTCCTCTTCTCCATCAGCTGTTTTTCGTCCATTCATTATCCGCTCCAGTGCTTTATCTTGTTTCATCCATTTATCAATCATATTCATTAAATCTTCTTCAGCTATACGAATAGACTTTTGAAGGTTATCAGCTTTAGCATCATTTCCAGTGTCACCCTCTTGTTTACCTTCTGCCTTAGCTCCTTCCTGTTTCATTTTTTCTTTCTCTAATCGCTCTCTTTGTGGAGGGAAGTTAAAGTTATATGGCTCTTTGCCCCAATCAACTGGAGGTAAGTTTAATTCAGCTCGTATTTCGTTTACTACCTTAGCTCCAATTCGAGTCATTATTTCAAATATTTGAGCTTGCGTTACGGGATCAACCCATTGATCTAAAACAAATCTTAGCTTTTTAGCTTCATCACCCTTTAGCCTTATCATACCTTGATCAATTACATTATTAATAGTTCTTTGTTTAGCTCTAATTTTAGAAGCAAAAGCATTCATCTCTTGCTTACCAGTATCCTTAAAGGTTGAATCTGGCTTAGACATGATAATAGGAGGAGTTGAAAGTAATGTCATTATTTTTTCAACGAATCTTTGAATCACTTTATCATATTCTAAATCACTAAGCGACATCGAGAGTTTATCTATTTTAACATCGCCTCTAATAGCCATTGATGAACCTCTTCTGTTTTCGATGTCTATCTTGAGTGCCTCGAACTCGTCCTTAGCTGGGTCTTTAAGAATAAAAGCCATTCTACCCAATCCACCAGCAGTAAACAAATTCCTAGCATAAGCTTGTGCAGCAGCAACTAAGTTAGCATCACCTATTAAACTTTCTAATAATGGACATGGGTCATTATCACCATCTAAACTGTCCATTGTAGTATAAACAATCTTATCAGTGGATAATTTAAGTACTTTAATATTACCATCTGTATCTTTTACATCAGGGTGTTTATATTCAAAGTGAGTAATTTGAGTTCTTAAAGCATTATATTTTGCTTCAATGTGAGTAGGATTAATTACATACATCCAAGGGACTTCGCCTGGCTTCTTAGCTGGGCTTAATTCCAAAAAGACTACATCTCTCATTTCAAGAGAGTAAAATATTTGTCTTAAGGTTCTATTAAAGTTACTAATTGGATTCCCTAGCCATTCTTCATATTTTTTTATTAAAGCTATATTTTCTTTTGAATTCTCATCATCAGTTTTATCCGCTGTTTTAATAGAGTAATCACCAATTGCAGCATTACATGAAGAAGTGATAGAGCCTCTTAAGTCAGGAAAATCTAAAACCATTCTATTATAAGTGTCTTTTTTATATTTCTTAGGTTGAGCCCAATCACTGCCAACCATAGTGACTAAAGCAGTTCTTCTATCTGCTGCGTCATCATCATATTTTTTACGAGAAATAAATGATCTAAATCTATTTTTTAAGTTTCTGCTTTTTGTTACTGCTTTATTTATTTTTGATTCACTAATTTCATTCATTATAGATACCTCACAAATTTGCCGCCTATATAGTCATCATTTTTGTGTGTTTTCATTGCTCCTAAGTCCACTTCCTCCATTTTATAATTAGAAAGGTTATATGAACTCCCTCTACATAGTGCTAAAGCTAGAGCAACAGCTTTATCATCTTGACCATCACTTGAGTTACATTTGCCTGAAAAGTGTGGTTTTCCAGTATCAGTGTAAGTCTTTTCTAAAGAATACAGCTGATCTTTCAATCTTTCATCATCAGGAAGCATGACTAATTGACTTTGAATTACTGAAACCAAATTATAAAATATGGGCTCATAATTGTTCTTACCTCTCATTTGAATAGCATCAATTCGCTTTTCTGCTATTCCTCTTCTAATTAAGGCTGTAACCACAGTATCACCAATGCCTGTAGCATCCATATAGATCATTGCTGGGTTATATTGTTGAATTTGCTTCATTAATCTAGGCACATACTCAGGTTCTCCCATTTGTTTTGCTAAAGGAGGATCTCTAGTAACTTCGTGCCATAAGACTCGCCAAGGTTCAATTAGCAAGTTATTCTTATCCATAATTGGCTCAACTACAAAATACCAGGCAGTTTCATTAACTTTACCTAATGAAGGATCAATTCCCATAAAGACTCCTCTATCCACAAAATGTTTAGCCTCATTAGGAGGCATTAAGAGCATATCTTCAACCATACAAGCATCTATCTCTTCTTCAGTGAGCATGCTAGTTCCTGACACTGAGAATGATAAAAAGTATTCTTGTAGTAAGCTAACTCTGTCTAAGCCTATTTGCATAATATCTGACCAATCTATATCAGGGCAAATAAACCAAGGAGCAACATGAAGCGAATACATCGAGAAGTTGTTTCTTAAAGCTCGTTCGTAAATATCATTAAAATTTTTAGTGTCTTGTCTTTTAATTTTTCTAGTTTTTTTATCTACAAATTTATACATTTTTTCTCGCATGATTTTATTAGTTTTGCCTGTGAAATATCCTTCCTTGAATAATTTCATCGCAGTTTTTTCTACTTCTTTATATTCAGCGATAGAACCAAGATTCTTTGTAACATCCCAGCCAGCTTCACTGCAAAGCCTATAAAATGCATTATTTATTCCCTTAGGAGTACTACCAATTGATCTTTCATATTTACCTCTAACTGCAGCTGATCCACCACCAGCCAATAGCTCCTCTGAATTAGGAACTAAAGAAAACTCATCAAAGACTACATCTCCAGTAAAACCTCTAATGGCATCAACTGAATTTGAGGAAAATATCTTCCACAAAGAACCATTAGTAGCCCACTTCATTTTAGTAGTATCATGTCTAAATTTTAAAGCTAATTGAGGTACTATATGTCTATTTAATTGACCTATAATATCAATATACTTAGTCGCATTATCTTCTCTAAGATGAACAAAGCAAGTCATGTGTCCAGCACGAGTGTATCCCTTCCAATAACGATAAAAGGCTTCCTCAGTAGTAAACCCTATTTGTCTTGATTTAAGCAAGATTTTAGACCTAGAAAGGTCAGTTATATATTTAACTTGATAATCGTAAGGATGAAGGCTAATAATTTCACCTGTGTCTCCCCGAAGAACTCTAGCTAAGCTAAACTGAAACTTTACAGGATCAACAATTACTTCTGCTAAAGCCTCCCTGAAATCAGGATAGTACTCTGGATCAGAAATTAAACTTTCAAAATCATGTATTTCCCACTTTTCTCCAACAGAAAGGGCTTTCATTGAGCTTTGCCTACTTTTTTCATGGTTTCAGCAATAATATCGCCAATTGCAGATGGAGTGACTTTCTTATTAGTTTTAACTGTTCCATCTAATTTACCAGAGAGTTCTACAATTAGAAGCTTGGTTTTAAGTAGTTGGTTCAGTACAGCAACTTTAGTGTGAATTGTTTCATAATCACATTTGGATATTGATTCTTGTAGAACTTCAACAGTATCATTCCAAATTTGATTCACATTTCCGAGCTCCTCAAAAGCATCAATATAACGCTTCTCTAGTCCCTCAAAATGTGCCTTAACTCCATCAAGTATAGGTTGCTCTAGGTGATCGTTAAAGTGATCACCAATATATTTTATATTAAGGTTTTTGATGCCAAACTTCTTTAAAATCTTTTCACTCATTTTACGATACGGAGTATCATCTAATAGAAGCTCATCTATCTCTTGCCTATAGTTTGACTGACAAATTTGACAATCAGGATCAATATATGAAGTTATCTTCTCAAGCAAAGTCTTTTGTTTACTATTTCGTAAAAGCTCCAAAATTCTCCGTAGTTGCAAACTTCTGTCTTTTTTTGCTTTTAGTAACGGATTTATTTCTTTTGCCTGATCTTTTGTCTTTCTCACGTTTTAGTAATTCTCCACAAAGTATTTGCTTAACTTTCTTATTTTTGCGTAACATCTCATCAATTTGTTCAATATTCTTTTTCTCGAGTTTGTTTAAGTCTATATTATACAACTGTAGCCTTTCCTTTATCTTTTACACTTTTGGGCCTACCAGGCCTACGCTTTTTCCCTGCAAGCTTCAATTCAGCAGTTTCTAATCTTCTCCTTAGAGACTTCTTAGAGCTTTCTAGGAATTCGTTTCGTTTTTCTAATTTTTCAACTTTAGCATGAAGTTCCAGTAAAGGCCCTTCAAATTCTGTATTAGAAACAAATCTTTCCTCACCCAATCCAGAATCAACAAAAGTTATCTTAAATACATCTTCTTCTTTGCGATCATAATGAAATACAACTTCTGTCACATCATCTTCTTTTTCACTGTTGATGCGAACCAAATCACGAATATATCTCATAATCCTACCCTTAATGTTGGTAGTTCTATTACATTCCTTGCCCGAAGCAAAGTCTATCGGGACATCACATCTAACCATTCTAACACCTACTTATAATCAATATTGTCTTTGTACTTTATTAATACAGAGTCAATGTCAGAATCAAGGTTAATTTGAACTTGAGGATCTGCTTTTGGATCACCCTTGCGTTCAGGTTTGAATAGTTTTTCTTTCTTATGCTCAAAATGACGAGTCCTAACCAAAACTACATCATTAAGCTTAATTTTTTCTGTAGTCATAATATATCAGAAGTATAAGAGTCACACTAAAAACCTAATTGTTGTACTTCTCGGCAAAGCCCATAAAAAAATCATAAACACTACCAGAGCTAAGGCTATAAGTACTAAGGAATCTTTCTATTCTTGCCGCTCCTATTGGGAGAAGCATGTTCTTTTCAACAAACTCTCTATACATAATAATATAAGCATTAATTTCATTCATTTGCAACCCTCATATAGGCAAGGAACTATATAATAATCCTTATACCCTATTGTTTCTTTAGTTTCTTTGTGTTTATTTACAAATTGCTTCATATCTTTCTTTTCCTTATGAAGTCTTTGAGATTCTTGTAGAAAGATTACATTTGCTAAGTCTCTCATTATATATACCTCCCAGAGCAGAGTCCACAGATCCTTCTATTTCTAGGTAAGTTCACTCTAGCCTCAAGATCCTTTTTACAATTTAAACAATACACTCGCCAGCTTAAGTTCATTGTCTTGGTAGCTTCCATAATGAAAGCTACATCACAAGCTCGCAGTTCATCGGGAAATTTAATTTTTTGAGTGCTACCATCGTTAAAGTTAATGAAAAAGTCAGTTCCATAAGAAAGTTCATCCTTAACCATTTTATACATAACTTGAGTCAAAGAAAAGATAGGAGTCCAATCAAAGACTAAAGCATGATCTATGTTAAGCAGTTCAACTATTTCTTTAATTATTGTGTTTTCCATCTTAATCAATTACTTTAGTACACACAAACTATTTAAACTTTTCCTTTTTATCTTCTCGGTGGGTTGATTCTGCTCCACATCGTTTACACTTTGTTTCAATTTCAATTATAGTTATTTCTTTCTTATTCATTATAACTTCCCAATTCGATCTATCACAACTGAAACAATAACAATCTGACCAAACTACTTCTCCTATTGGAAAGTCTTGAAGTTTTACCATAATTTTATAGCTCTCCTGCCTCCAGTCTTTAGGTTCTTAATCTCATCCAAAAGAAGATGACTAAAAAATCCAATTCCAAATATAGCACCTAATAAAGCACTTATGAACATGTCGATTGATACATTATATATAATAACTGATATAACTAAACTGAGCAATATCATAAACGACATCGAATGAACCCAACCTCGATGAGTCACATTGGTTATTGTAAAATATACACATCCTGACATAGCAATAATAGCCATACCACCTACAATATAACTTTGTGTCCTATACCAAAAACTAGCTCCAAAAGCTACAGGTAAAGCATACATTAGCTTTTCTACTACCTGATTTGGTTTGGGCACATCTATATCGGGAGCTATTGCTCCAATGTAGTACAGTACTGGAATTATAGTCGCTAATATAATTGCGTGTTTACTAAGGTCTTGATTGTCCCAAAGTAACACCAATATTCCAGTAACAAGGATTGCGTTGAGAATCACGCTTGAATATAGTAAATGTTCTCTAAAGTTCGGCATTTAACCTTCCTCATCTAAATCTATGCCACAAAAAGGACAATACTTAATGTGGTAACAATCCCAAATACCAACTGAATCTAAAACTGATATATTCCACATCCAACCATCAAAGGCTTCTTTGCGGAATTCTATTTTTAGATCAGTATATCCTTTGGGAGACTTTTTACAAGTTAATCTATGATCTATTTCTATCATTTTAACGGACATCCATCTAAAGTTGTAATTTCACGAGTTTTAAAGTCATCCCAGTTGCCAATTCTTCCTGTATCCATATCAGGATGATCACAATAAAAACATTGACCACAACATTCACAAGACCAAGAGTCCTCATATTCACATTCACTACATTTCATTTTTATTAAGTCTCCTTTCTTCAAACCAACACCCTATAGTAGTAAAGTATCGCTCAAACCAATTTGATCCACTAGGAAATAAAAATCCGCAGTGTTTACATCTATGTTCTTTCGTTTTTCTTTTAAAATCATATCCTAATGAGATTGTAGTAATTGAATCTAAATCAGGAGGAGGTAAGTTACTCATACTACTTCATCCTCTGGAAATTCTAACTCAAGCCATTCATCAAGATTTGGTTTAGTCGTAATTCTTAATACGAAACAGGCAATGTAGATAGCTATTGTGGAGTTATTTTCAAAGCCTCTTGCATATTTGATACCAAAGAGAAAACTCTTCTCAAACCACCAGCTAAATCGTAATTTTCCTATATCTCTGGGTTTTTTAAATTTCATTTTAATCACAACGAGGCATTTCTACTTTATCCAACTGATCTTTAAATTCTTTCTCAGTTATGGCTAGCTTTTTTATTATAGCCATATCTTTTAACCAATCTTTTTCATATTCTTCCACATATCGCATAAATAGCAAATTAGTTCGCTCTGTTTCTGATTCAATATGATTTTGTACATATTTGCAAATGCGTTTTCGTTCACTTTGAGTTAAAGTCATTTTAATCACTTAATGAAAGGAACTTAATACTATTTAAAGGTATTCATTCTTCCTCATATATAAAGCTTTGCTAGAAACCTTTTATAGTAGTAAGTTCCTAAACAAATTGATTATAATGGAAGTAATATTTGACTTTGATATAATAATAAATAATGATATACATTACCGAGTAGGTAGCTATGGCACACTTCATTGGTATCGAGCTTTAGCAATCTATACCACTGAAGATTTTGAAACCATTGAAGCAGCTCATAAATATGTTCTCGATGAAAAAGCTTGGATTAAATACCCACAATTCCATCACTTGTTACATTTTAGTGATTGTGAGGGACTTTACTTGCCTAGTTTTTTTCTTGAAAACATTGATTATATGAAATCATATCACTTAAGCAATGCTGATGAGCTATTTAAGGAGCTAACTCACATTAAGCTATACCTTGATACACACAACATCGAGACAGAGCTAGGGTGGATTTATAACAGATTCATAAAGCTTTATACCAAAATAGCAAATGCACTAGCCGAAGATGAATACTTGGAGATAAAGTTCAGTTGAAACTTAAAGAATCAGATCACCCATATTACTGCAGTGAATCAAATGAACTTGAAAATAAAGTAAAAAAGGCTAAACAACAAATGATAGAAATATTTGAATCACTTTTAAAGGATGGTTGGAAATGAAAATTAAAATAATGAAGTCTGATAAGAAAGAAGAAGAAATATTTAACGTAAAAGCTGTTATCTACGATTTGCCAGACAAATGTGTAAAAGTCATCTACCATGAAAATCTAGGCACAATATATATAGGTAAGATAAAAGAACTACTACTATCACTAGATGATGTATTAGCTTTTATAGTAGAGGGTGATTAAATGAGAATTGTAGAAAATTGTGATGAATGTCCTAATCTTAGATCGAAAAATAAATCGAATTATTGCTCAATTTCAAAAAAAGAACACAATGTAGATGAATATGGCGAATGGGATATACCAGATTGGTGTACTCTACCTAGAGAGGATTAAAATGTGTGATTTTTGTTTAGAATGTGGAAAGTTTTTAAGTCAGTGCGAAGAGGCAAAAGAAATTAGACCTAGTTATGAGTCGGAGTTTTGTCTTGAAGGGAATCCAATTTTGTGTGAAAATTGTAAATCATTTATTTGTGATGAATGTTTTGAAGAATTTCCAAGAAAAAAAGAATATAATTGTAATGGGTGTCATGTGGTAGAATTTTGTTCTGAAAAATGCCATGATGAACATAAAGAAGAATGTGGTTGTTGTACTGGATGGTAAGTGAAGGATTAGGATTAGTAGTAGGTCTCATGTTTGGAATCGTAATAGGTATGTTTTCTATGTATTGGCTTGCTAAAGAACATGTAAGACTAAAAATAGAAGAAGCTCAACAAGAATTGAGTAATTATCTATATAAGTGGGAAAAATCAAGATGACTAAACAACGAAAAACGATCTGTGTTTCATTTGGAACATTTGAACGAATAGCTAATTGTTTGAGATGTCCTGATTCAAAAATATGCGAAAAAGAAACTAAACCAAAGATACGTTTATCAAAAAGGTTAGGGAGATGAAAATGACAAGCTATTATTATGATGGAATTACTCGAACTCACGCAAAATGTAGAACGTGTGAAAAAGAAACTGACTGTGGAATAGTAGTAGAATTTAAAGAAGATGAGCCTGCAATAGTTGGTTATTTTTGCTCGGATAATTGTTATACTAATTGGAAAGATGATAGTGTAATGAAAATGTAATTACACTATCACTGTAATGAATAAAAAAAACACCTTATGATTTTAGTGCGAAATTCTGTTCTTTTGTATCATTGGGGGCTTTTTAAGGTATGTAATTAATTACACTATTTCCAAACACTTAATTTCTAGTAAAATCCACTTATAGATTTTGTAGTTATCATAAGTTCTATTTGCTTGGTAATCACCATAAAGGTCTAGGATCAGCTGCAACTTAACATCACTGTGGTAGGGAGGTATTTCGACTCCAGCTAATTGCTTGGCACAATCTTCAATAGTCCTAATGTGAGGGAGCAGAAGATCTTCTAAGACCTCCTCCACAAGAAAGGGAAAGTCATCAAAGATGTTTACTTTAATCATTTTAAATCATCTGAGATAAGTCTAGCAAGTCATTTAGCACAAAGCCACAAGGCAGCTTACAAACAATAAGAACTTTAGGTCTATTGAGATCAGGGAACATTAAATCTACTTCTACAGTCTCATTAGTGAGCTCTTTATCGCAGTTAGGACACTTCATTTTTTATCCCCCAGTTCTTTTAAGTCTGGAACTTCTATTATTAAGCTATCTTCCCAATCTTTTGTTATTCCTCCATCGAAACGGTATTCTTCATTCCTCGCAGAAAGAAGGCAAGCAATCAAGTCATCTAGCTCGCTAAGAGATAGCTCGAAACGCAATTCTTCATATCCATATGTGACAGGCTTCGTTATATCTATAAAATAATCTTCAAAAGCACCAGCAGCAACACAAATTTTGGCAGCTCTAAGGTTAAGTATTTTCATAATTTACTTAGAGACTTCATACTATTTAAAGCTTTACACTGCAAAAGAGCTAGCAAAGGTAGGACATAACTTTTTTCCTAGGATAAGTATAGGGGAGTACTGACAACTCAATAGTACTTCTAGCA
>SDBV01004725.1_pt1 | contig 19429 bp, 14 predicted proteins | sample 2277081 | NCBI WGS metagenome assembly SDBV01 (sample SAMN10402039, study PRJNA504765) | marine sediment metagenome | isolation source: marine sediment core GS10_PC15, 223 cmbsf | place: Arctic Ocean: Southern Knipovich Ridge | collected 2010
TACACAATACCAAATGTCTAATATTAGGTGTTTCGGAGTTTAGTCATTGGGATTTGGGATTTGATTAGATCAATTAGAGTAATTAGAGCAATTAGAAATTTAATTATAGTCCGTGTGAATCTGCCTTCGACAGACATAGTCTGCTACGGCAGACGAAGTCTGTGGCTAAAAAAATCTAACGCTTTATTATTAATGCAGTTTTCAACGCCAAATTAAACTAAAATCATGATATTTAAAGTATGAAAAAACTTAAAAATAAAGTAATCATTACAACCCGTCCTAACGATGAACACGATACTTTGTCAAAATACCTTAGAGCAGAAGGTGCTTCTGTTATTGAAATGCCTATGATTGAGATTTCCCCTGTTGAAATATCCATAAAAACTAAAAAATATTTCCATAATATTAATAAATATAATTGGCTTATATTTACAAGTAAAAATGGAGTTATATATTTTTTTCAACTTTTAGAGAACATTACAGGCTCACGAGAATTACCACATACAGTTAAAACAGCTGTTGTTGGTAAAAAAACTGCCGAAGAGTTAAAAAAAAATGGAGTTGAACCTACTCTTGTATCTTCTGGTAATACATCAGAAGCTCTTTTAAATGAGCTGAAAACAAGGTATATTCAAAAAAATGAAAAGGTGCTTTTAGCTCTTGGAAATCTTGCCGGTGATATTCTTGAAAAAGGCATTTCTGATTTCTGTGAAGTTTCCCGTATTAATGTCTATAAAACAACCAAACCCGGGTATGTAGATAAAAAAGTATTACAAAGAATTAGTAACCAGAACTACGATATAATAATATTTACAAGCCCTTCAGGTTTTAATAACTTCATAAGTTTTATAGAAAAGGAAAAACATTTAAAAAATTTAAAAATTGCAAGTATAGGAAAAACTACTGATTCTGCAATTTTGAATAAAGGTTACAGACCTTTAATTACTGCTAAAGTCTCAGATGCCGATGGACTGATTCACGAGATAATAGAATATTTCAAACAAACAAATATAACCTGAGGATAAAATATTTGTAACTATTTAGGTATAGGGAAAAAAGGTATAAGGTATAGGGTATAAGGAATTAAGAAATATTGTATGAAAAAGGAATTTTTTTGATAGAAGATGCTAGATTATTTCAAATGTTGAAATTGAAATTAAAACCGCTTTTAGCCTATGCTGACCGAAGTAAGCTTCGGCTGACGCAGGTCAGCGGGATTGTTTCAATAAGGAATAATGGTAACCGTTCACAGCTTAAAAATTTTTGCATCTGTTTAATAATTGACCTAATTAATCTAATTTCTAATTGACCTAAATAAGCACCAATGTTACAAATCCCAAAATGTTTGCATTTACATAATTGGTTTGTTTTTAGATATTTTTTTTATTTAGATTTAAATAAAGATGTGGAAAGCAGGTTGGAAATTGGTGCTTGGAAATTTTTTAGGTTAATTAGGTCAATTAGAGCAATTAGAAATTTTTATAACGATAAATACATCAAAAAATATGGTTATACAAAAAATAAGGTGTGAACAGTTACGAATAATGGAATAAATTTGTTAAATCTCAAAAAGAGTTAGTGGTATGAGATATAAGGAAATAAGGTATATGTAGATAAAGGCTGAGTGTGTACCCCTATATCCTATACCCTATACCCTATACCATTATACCTGAATAGTAACAAACAATTTAACAATTTAGCAATTTAACAATGAAAAAATTAGTATCATTTTTTTTAACTTTGAACTATGAATTAAAATTAAAATAAATTATTATGAAAGCAAACATATCATTTCCTGTTACAAGATTAAGACGATTGAGAACAAATCCTATTTTACGAAAAATGGTAAGCGAAACATCAATATCTGTTGATGATTTGATAATGCCTCTTTTCGTGCGACCGGGAAAAAATGTAAAAAATCCAATTTCTTCTATGCCCGGAAATTTTCAACTATCAGTTGAGCTTCTGGTAGAAGAATGTAAGAAAATATGTGATTTAGGGGTAAAAGCTGTTCTACTTTTTGGTATCCCTGAAACTAAAGATGAAGATGGAACAGTTGCATGTGCCTCTGATGGTATTGTGCAACAAGCTATACGTGCTATAAAGAAAGAAATTGATGATATATTAGTTGTTGCAGATGTTTGTAATTGTGAATACACTACTCACGGACACTGTGGAACTATTATAGATGGTGATGTTGATAATGACCTGACTTTAGAGACTCTTGCAAAGCAGTCGCTTTCGCTTGTACAGGCAGGTGCTGATATAGTTGCTCCAAGTGATATGATGGATGGACGTGTTCAAAAAATAAGAACTATTTTAGATGAAAACGGATTTCAGAAAATTCCTATATTGTCTTATTCTGCGAAATATAATTCTGGCTTTTACGGACCTTTCAGAGATGCTGCTGAAAGCGCTCCTAAATTTGGAAACAGAAGCACCTACCAGATGAACCATACTAATACTGACGAGGCTCTGAGAGAAATTATGCTTGATATACAGGAAGGTGCTGATATAGTAATGATAAAACCAGCTTTATGTTATCTCGATATTATACGCAGAGTAAAGGATAATTTTAATATTCCTGTTGCTGCTTATAATGTAAGTGGTGAGTTTGCAATGGTAAAAGCTGCAGGTGCAAATGGTTGGATTGATGAAAAACGTGTAATAATGGAGATTATTACTTCAATTAAAAGAGCCGGTGCTGATATTATTATTACCTACCATGCAAAAGAAATAGCAGAAATGCTTAAATAAATAAAATGAACTTAAAAAAAAGCAAACAAGAATATAAAAGAGCTTGTAATTTTATTCCAGGAGGAGTTAATTCTCCTGTAAGGGCTTTTAAAAGTGTAAATAGTACACCTGTATTTATACAAAGTGCAAAAGCATCAGTGATAAAAGATATTGATGGAAATAATTATATTGATTTTGTATGTTCCTGGGGTCCGTTAATTCTTGGGCATGCTCATGATAATATTTTATCGTCAATAATCAATGCTGCTAAAAAAGGAACAAGTTACGGTGCTCCAACTATCTATGAAACAAAATTAGCCGAACTTATTACTCAGATGGTACCTTCTGTAGAAAAGATTCGCATGGTAAATTCTGGCACAGAAGCTACTATGAGTGCTGTGAGACTTGCAAGGGGTTATACACGACGCGAGAAAATAATTAAGTTTGCCGGCTGTTATCATGGTCATGGCGATAGCTTTTTAATTAAAGCAGGTTCGGGTGCAGTAACATTAGGGCTTCCTGATAGCCCGGGAGTTACAGTAGCCACCGCCAAAGATACACTTATTGCAGAATATAATAATATTGAATCTGTTGAAAAAATATTTAAAAAAAAAGAAAATTCTATTGCTGCTGTTATTGTAGAACCAGTTGCAGGTAATATGGGAGTTATACCTCCGGCTTCGGGTTTTCTTGAATCTCTTCGTTCTATTACTAAAAAATATGGAGCACTACTCATTTTTGATGAAGTTATTACGGGCTTTCGTCTTACAAAAGGTGGCGCACAGGAACTTTATGGAGTAATACCCGATATTACTACTCTTGGTAAGATTATAGGCGGTGGTCTTCCTGTTGGAGCTTATGGTGGTAAAAAGGAAATTATGGAAAAGCTTGCACCTCTAGGTCCTGTATATCAGGCAGGAACACTTTCGGGTAATCCTATTGCTATGGCTGCTGGTATCGCACAGCTAAAAATTCTGAACAATTCACCTGAATTTTATAATGAACTGGAAAGAAAATCTGCTGCTTTAGAAAAAGGATTACTAAACAACCTTAAAAAAACAAATACTCAAGGTGTTATAAATAGAGTTGGCTCTATGATGACCTTATTTTTTACTGATTCTGATAAGCTTAACTCTTTTAATCAAGTAATGAGATGTGATACTGAAAAGTATGCAAAATATTTCCGACTGACACTTGGTAAAGGAATTTATATAGCACCTTCACAGTTTGAATGTCTCTTTGTATCACAAGCACATACCGATAACGATATTAAAAGATTCATTGACGTTAATTATTCAGCACTTAAAAATTTATAAGATTGTGGAAAATTCAATATTTCTTGATACTATAAAAGGAATAAAACACAAAAGACCACCTGTTTGGTTTATGCGTCAGGCAGGGAGAATACTACCATCTTATATGAAATTAAAAGAAAAATATGGATTTAATGAAATTATGACAAATCCAAACCTGGCAGCTGAAATTACTCTTCTTCCTGTAAAAGAGCTTGGCGTTGATGCAGCTATTCTTTTCACAGATATATTGGTAATACCTGATGCACTTGGAATGAAACTTACATTTAGTGATAAAGGACCGGTATTTGAAAATCCTATTAAAAATATAGAGAATCCATTTAAGCATTTAAAAGTTGATACAGCACGTTTAGAACATATATATGAGACTATAGATGAGATAATAAAAACAAAACCGTCAAATATACCTCTAATTGGTTTCTGTGGTGCCCCTTTAACTATTTTATGTTACATAGTTCAGGGCATAAGTATGAATAATAATTTTCCTGATGCTGTAAATATGTTATACAACCATAGAAAAACTGCAGAAAAGCTTATTGATGCTATTACTGAATTATCAATTGATTATGCCTTAAAACAAGTAGAACATGGAATTGATGTTTTTCAAATATTTGAAACCCATGCCGGTCTCATTCCATCAGAACTCTATTTTGAATTAATAATGCCTGCTGTTAAAAAAATTACTTCTGCTGTTAGAGATAAAGGAATTAATGTAATATTTTTCCCAAAAGGAATAGGAACAGGAATTACTGATATTGATAATGAAATTACTGACTTTATTAGCATAGATTGGCAAATGTCTATTTCAACTGCTCGTAAAATAGTTGGGAATGATATAGGTCTTCAGGGTAATCTTGATCCAAGAATTCTTACTGCAAAACAAGATGTAATAAGTGCAGCTTGTGAAAAATATATAGATTTTGGTAGTTCTGAGACAAAATGGATTTTTAATTTAGGTCACGGTCTCTTGCCAAATACACCTTATGAAAATGTAAAATATGTAGTTAATTGGATAAAATCAGCCGATTGGAAAAGAAATTAATAAAATGAAAATAACAGAAGAGTTTTTTAAAAAATATGATAAGCCCGGACCAAGATATACAAGCTACCCGCCAGCTACTTTTTTTAATACTAATTTTAAGGAAAACGATTTAAAACAGTGCTTAATACACTCAAATAGTGAAAAGCCCGAGAATATTTCTTTATATATTCATATACCATTTTGTCCTGTTCGTTGTTTTTTTTGCGGGTGTCATACAACAACAGGGAAAAGTAGAAATTTTATTTGTAAATATATTGATTGTATTGTTAAAGAGATAAGCTCTTTTGCAAAATATCTTGATAATAAAAGAGAAGTTACACAAATCCATTGGGGTGGTGGCACACCAAATTCTATTCCCCACGAGTTTATAACCAGGGTTATGGAATCTATACAAAATAGATTTACTATTAGTAATAATTGTGAAATTGCTATAGAATGTAATCCGGCATATCTTGACTTTAATGATATTGATTCTCTTTTCAATATGGGATTTAATAGAATAAGCCTTGGAATACAGGATTTTAATAAAAAAATTCTTGAAAACATTAATCGTAGACCATCTCACCTTCCAATAAATAAAATTGTTAAGAAAATAAGAGAAAATGGATTTAAAAGTATAAACTTTGATTTAATCTATGGGTTGCCTCGGCAAACTCTAAATGGTTTTAGAAATACCATTAAGAAAGCAATTGAAATTTCTCCTGATAGGATAGCAACTTTTTCTTATGCACACGTGCCCTGGGTAAAACCTCATCAAAAAAAACTTGAAAAAATTGGACTCCCAAGCCCGGAAGAAAAGTTAGCTATGTTAATTGTTTCTTTAAAAATGCTAACTAAGCAAGGCTATATTTCTATTGGAATGGATCATTATGCTAAACCTGACGATGAGCTTGCATTAGCCCTTAAAGAAAGAAAACTTCATCGTAATTTTCAGGGTTATTGTACGAGAGAGACAACCGGACAGGTATATGGTTTTGGAGTATCTTCAATAACCCAGTTATGGGGTGCTTATAGTCAGAACGAAAAAAATATAAAAAAGTATATAAAAAAAATAGAAGAACACGATTTTGCTGTTGAACGTGGTTATATTCTGACAAAGAAAGATCAGATACGAAGAACTGTTATTAATGAAATAATGTGTAATAATTTTTTAGATTTTTCTTTAATTGCTGATAATTTCAATTTATCATTAGAAAAAATTAAAGAAATAGTTTCATATAATCCAGATAAACTTAAAGATTTTGAACAAGATGATTTAGTTGTCATTAAAAATAATACTGTAAAGGTAAATCCTCAAGGACGACTTGTCATAAGAAATATTGCTATGGCTTTCGACCCATTTCTAAAAATGGATAATTCTCAATATTCAAAGACAATATGAAACACTCATGACAATAAATTGATACAAAAAAGGATGAAAATACTTTTTTTTCGGTTTTTCGGTTTTCAGTTTTCGGTTTCCGGTTTTTCGGATAATCAGTTATTCTGCTAATAATATTGATCTATGGCTAAAATTAAATCGTATAAAGATCTACGTGTATATCAAATAGCTATGAAACTTTTAGATAAATTGTATGAAATTGATTAACCGAAAACTGACAACTGATAACTGATAAACTGAAATTATTTATAGATGAAAGGTATCTTAATAGTAAATATGGGTGGTCCGGAATCTTTAGCAGAAATGCGGAAATTTCTATTTCGTATGTTCAGCGACAGATTTATTTTGCCCATCCCTTTTTTTATAAGATATATAGTTTCATTTTTAATAAGTATTACACGATATAAAAGTTCGTGGGAAAAATATAAATCAATTAATGGTTCACCTGTTAAAAAAGAAACTATGACTATTGGTGGTTTACTGGCAGAAGAACTTGGTTCAGAATATTTTGTAAAATGTGTTTTTTCATACTCTTCACCTACTATAAATGATGGTATAAAGTGTTTTATTCAAAAACAAATAGATTATTTTAAAGTAATCCCTCTCTATCCTCACTCAAGCATAAGTACAACTGGAAGTGTTAAAGCAGAAGTTAATAAAGTTGCAAGTTCTTATAAAAAATTCAATTTTAAGATTATTGATGAATTTTATAAAGAAGAAAATTTTATTCTTTTCTGGCAGGCATTAATCCAGGAACATATAAAAAAAAACAGCTTTAAAGATCCTATGCTGCTTTTCAGTGCACACTCAATCCCTCAGTATCTGGTTAATAAAGGCGATACTTATGTCTCCACTATTAATAAATCAGCTCAATTAATATCAGAAAAACTAAAACTTAGGTTTGAAGTTTCTTTTCAATCAAAAATGGGTAAAGTAAAATGGGTTGGACCCGATACAAAACTTGTATTAAAACAGCTTGCTACAAAAGGATTTGATGAAATAATTATTGTTCCAATAAGTTTTGTGAACGAAAATCTTGAAACTCTTTATGATATTGATAAACAGATTATTCCTTTTGGAAAACAAAAGTGTGGTATTAAGAATCTTTCAAGAATTTTTATTCCAACTGGAAATAATATATTTATAAGAACATTAATGAATATTATCACTAAATAGAGTACGTTCATAAAGTCGTTAAAAACACTAATGTTAATTTATAATGGAATCAAATAGTAATATCATTGAAACTGATATTGTAATAATTGGAGCTGGTCTCACAGGATTGACTACAGCTCATTATCTTAATAAATCACATAAAAAATTTATTGTCCTTGAAAAAAAAGATAGAGTAGGTGGTGTTATTCATTCTGTTAGAGAGGATGAATTTTTATACGAAGAAGGTCCTAATACAGGACTTATTTCTAACAGTGCAGTTGCCAATCTTTTTGACGATATTTCTAATCTATGTGAAGTAGAAATTGCAAAGGATAGTGTAAAAAAAAGGTATATTTTAAAGAATGGTAATTGGTGCGTTTTACCTATGGGATTATTCCAGGGAATAACAACACCTCTTTTTACATTTAAAGATAAATTGCGCGTTTTAGGAGAACCTTTTAGAGCACGTAGTGTAAATCCTCACGAGGACTTATCTTCACTTGTAATTCGCCGGTTAGGCAAAAGTTTTCTTAATTATGCTGTTGACCCTTTTATTTTGGGAGTATATGCCGGCGATCCTGCAAAACTTATTACAAAGTATGCTTTACCAAAACTTTATGCACTTGAACAAAATTATGGTAGCTTTATAGGCGGAGCAATAAAAAAAAAGTTTCAAAAAAAAGATGCTGAAACAAAAAAGATTACTAAAAAGACATTTTCCTTTAAAGGTGGTTTAAACTCTCTGACAAAAGCTTTATACGATTCATCGGGTCATAATAAATTTTTGTTACAAATACAGGATATTGCAGTTAATACTACATCTGAAGGATATGTTGTAACAGGAAAAAAAACTAATGGTGAGAATATATCTATTAAAGCAAAACATATTATTACAACTATAGGAGCTTATGCTTTGGAGTCGCTTTTACCATTTATACCCAAAAGCGATATGGCAAAACTCATTTCTCTTAAATATGCAAAAGTTATTGAAGTTGTACTGGGCTTTAAACAATGGAATGGTATAAAACTTGATGCTTTTGGTGGACTTATTCCTTTTAAAGAGAAAAGAGATATTTTAGGCATACTTTTTATGTCGGCATTTCTTAATAATAGAGTTCCTGTTAACGGAGCACTTTTTACTATTTTTATGGGTGGAGTAAGAAGACCTGAAATTATGAATTTATCAGACAACGAAATATTTGAAATTATTGAAAAAGAAAGTAAAAATTTACTTTTTTGTCCGGTTTTTAAACCCGACCTTTTTAAAATAATACATCATAGCAATGCTATACCTCAGTATGGAAAAGAGAGTGGTGAGCGTTTTGAAACAATACACAAAATTGAAAAAAAATATGCCGGATTAGTAATAGGTGGAAATCTAAGAGATGGAATTGGGATGGCAGACAGGATAAAACAAGGGAAAAAACTTGCAAATATTGTATAATATTATTTACGATTTTTTGTTGCTGATAATCAGTCCCGACAAGTCGGGATTAAATTCGTAAATCGTTAATCCTTGCCTGCCCCGTAGCGAAGCGTACAGGGGTTCTTAAATCAATTAGATTTCAGGAATTTGAATTTTCAAGTAAACCCCAACAAAGATAAAAAAAAGGGGATACCCAGTTCCCCTTTTTTAATTAAAATATTCAGCTACTTTAATAACCTGTACAAAATTACTCAGGTTCCGGTGTTGGATGAGCAATTTTCGCTTTAGCTTCTTCAAAATTAAATGATTTAAAGGTAGGACTTTCCGCATTATGGCATTTTTTACATAATTTTTCATCCGGAACAATTAAACCATTTCCTAAACACAATTTATGATCTTTCATTATTTTCATATTCTTATAAACACTACCTGGTCCATGGCAGGATTCACAAGAAACACCTTCGCTAACTTTTATAGTTTCTGTAAGCAAACTTTTATCTACACTACCAGTGGTTGAATGACATTTTATGCATTTTGTATCTTTTGAAGGATCAGCAATGCCTTTTTTCTTGGCAATTGCCAGAGCTTTCTCACCCTTCAAAGTTTCCATGGCCTTAGAATGTTTTGCCTCTTTCCACTTTGTGTACTGTTTACCACTTTTTGTAGTATTATGGCAAATTTTACATTTTGCTACTCCAGTGTACTCAAAATCCTGGGCTAATGAAGCATTCCACATAAAAAAAGCCAAACAAATAAATAACATTAAATTTTTACTAAACATAATTTTTCTCCTTTCTTTTTAAGTTAATACTAAATTTTACTTTTTAAGAGCAAACCTTGCTTTAAATAAAGTTTGCAAAAAACGTGCCAATAAATATTAAATTTATAATTTTAACCGCCACAAAAATAAAAATCTTTTTTTTTAATCAATTTACTTTTTTTGTTTCTCTAGTTTTGCTTCTTCCATAATGACTTCATAGAAATAGCCAAATCCAAGATCTTTATCTAAGGTAATTTTCCCTTCAACGGTTACAGTATCTCCTACATTAATCTCAATATTTGATGTTACAGTTAAGTCAAATTTCCCGGCATGATCTGTCCCGTCCTGAAGGTGAATCCAGTTTTTACTCATAATTGCAGCACTGAATTTTGTAACCTGCCCTCTGATTTTTACAATTTTGCCTGCATAAGATTCTTTATTAGAAAACAATTCAGCAATAGTGATTCCACCCTCAGCAGGATCTATCGTAATATCTTTTTTCTCAGCTATTGACTTTGTAGTATGTGGTGAAACTGGTGATATAGATTTTTCTGCTGTTATAGGTTCTGTACTTATTCTTTCAAGGAAAATGATTGTTTCAAAAGTTCTACTCAATTCTTTGCTTTCAAAATTTGTCATTTTAAAGCCCCCTTCATAATAATAGGGCCCTCCTATTTCTGCTTGAATTTTTGGAACAGCCAACCATTGCTCACTATCATTTTCTTTTACACGCAGATAAGTATATTTGCTTGTTTGCAGAACCTCCTCAACAACAACTTCATGAATATTTGGCTCTACATTTAAAGGCTTTGAATTTTGGCTATTACAAGCCGACATCAAAGCAAAAATCCCAATTGTAATAAATAATCTCATTTTAGCTCTTTTTTGTCAAGTTTCATTATAATAACTTGAATTATTAATTGATTACAAAGATAAAACTTTTTTCTTAAATTCATATAAATTTATTTGGCTCTTTTCTAAAAACTGGTTGGTAGATATTCGGTATTTGGTTCAGCAGGTTGAAAAAGTTGGCAAATGGCAGTTGGCAGTTGGCAAAGAAGCAGTTTGCATAAAACAATAAATAATTTAGAACGAATGTTGAATCACATGGTAGAATACCCTGAAATGTATCAACCAAAACATTAAATATAAAATAAGGATCAAGATTGCCAACTGCCATTTGCCAACTGCCAACTGATCCGCCTGAGGATTGTTAAACTCAAATACATTAATTTAGCTATCAACCAATATTTAGAATAGAGCCATTTATTTTAACCTTCAAAATTACTTATAAATTTTGAATTAAAAAAAAGTATATAAATCTCATAGGTGATTAAGATTAATTTATCTAAATTTGAAAGTTTTTTGCGAAAAAGAAAGTAATTTTCTTCAAAAAAAATAAACCAATTGAACTAAATATATAATAAAATGAAACAAGTCATAAATTTAATTTTCTCTACAAAGATGACAATTTTGCTGCTGCTTATTTTTGCAGTAGCTATGGGTGCTGCTACATTTATAGAAGACAAATATGATACAGTAACCGCTAAACTGATTATATATAATGCAAAATGGTTTGAATTTGTGTTATTGTTGCTGGCGCTGAATTTTATTGTAAATATCAAAAAATACAATCTGTTTCGTAAAGAAAAAGCAGCTGTACTTCTTTTTCATATTGCTTTTATTGTAATGATAATTGGAGCAGGTATCACAAGGTACACAAGTTTTGAAGGCAGTATGCATATACGTGAAGGTGAATCATCAAATATTATTTATATTTCAAAACCGTATTTACAAATATTTGCAGCAGATAATAGTCAGGAATACACCTATGATATACCCATATATTTGAGTGAAATAACAGACAATTCATTTCATTTAAGCATAGATTCTGAAGAAAAAGGCACAATAGATATTGACTACCATGATTATATCAAAAATGCAATAGAAAAAATAGAAGAAAATGTTGAAGGTGGTGTTAATATAATTGAGCTGTCTGTATTCCGCAATAATAATAGAGAAATGGTATTCTTAAAGGATGGCGAAATTAAGGATATAGGAATAATAGCAATTGGTTACAACAATAATGAAAGAGAACATGCCATAAAAGTGACAGAAAAAGAGGGGAAATTATATATTATTTCTCCCCATGATATCAGGCGGACAAAAATGGCTGAAATGAAAACTGATACCATTTTAAAAGATTCTATTGCGGAGTTTAAAGAAAAATATGTATATAATACACAGGGAGTAATGTTTTCTTATACAAAATTATTTAAGAATGCAAAAGAACGGTTAGTTCGTGGAGAGCCGGATGATAAGGGAGTAGATGCTTTAATAGTGGATGTTACATTTAACGGCAAAAAACATGAAGTTCCTGTATTCGGTGGTTCAGGATACATTGCCAAATATCAGGAGGCTGCTCTTGATGGTATAACTTTAAAAATGGCTTATGGAGAAAAACCAATAGAATTACCCTTTTCAATTTATTTAGATGATTTTATTCTGGATAGATATGCCGGCTCCAATAGTCCTTCATCCTTTGCAAGTGAAGTTATATTAATTGACGAGAGAAATGGTTTAAGACAAGAGCATAGAATTTTCATGAATAATGTTTTGGATTATGACGGCTACAGGTTTTTTCAATCTTCATACGATAAAGATGAGAAAGGAACAGTGCTATCTGTGAACCATGATTTTTACGGTACCTGGGTATCATATTTTGGGTATTTCCTCTTAGGTATTGGCTTTATAATAACCTTACTTAATAAGAATTCCCACTTTAGTGCCTTGAGGCGAAATATCCGGAAAATACGAATTAAAAGGAAAAAAGGGGTAATGGCTATTGTTCTAATATTTGGATTAAATGGTTTTGCATATTCACAAAGCAATAATCAAAATCCAGTTAGCACAGGGCATGTAGAAAAATTTGGTAATTTAATTGTGCAAGGATATGATGGGCGGTTTGAGCCCCTACATTCACTTGCTTATGATGTAATGCGCAAAATTTCCAAAAAAGATAAATTCGATACTGAAGAGAAAGGAGAAATGGATGGCATGCAAGTGTTTATGGATATGTTTTTGGATCCGGAATTCTGGAAGCAACAAAAGATAATTTATATCCGTGAAAAATCAGTGCGGGATATTATTGGAACAGATGGCAAGTATGCCTCATTTAATGATTTCTTTGATCAACATTCCAGTTATAGACTAGCAGAATTTTCAGAAAATGCCTTCAGAAAAAAGAAGTCGGAGCAAAATAAATTTGATAAGGAAATCATAAAGGTGGATGAGCGTGTAAATATTTGCATGATGGTATTTCAAGGAAATTTGCTCAAGATATTTCCTGAACAGGGTTCGTTAAATAATAAATGGATCAGTTGGGATGAGAAACCTGCGTTTACTCCTTTGACCGGAAGTATAAAAATTCTAAATGAAGACCTGCAGTTGGAAGTGCTAAATTATAGTAATATTCTGCGATTGTATTTAACCGAAGTATTGGAAGCGACAAAATCGGGTAGCTATTCAAGGGCTGACAAAATATTGGGATACATTGAAAGCATTCAACGAAATAGCACAGCTGCAGAAATTTTACCTACTCAATCTATGGTTAATTTTGAGATACGGTACAATAAATCGCAAATATTTATTAAACTGAAAAACTGGTATGCTTTATTAAGTTTGATACTCCTTATACTCGCGTTTATTGATAATTTGAGAACAAAAAAGAGTAAGATAATTCGTTTAATGTTAAACTTTTTTATACTGTTATTGGGTATAGCTTTTGTGTATCATACTTATGGTATGGGACTGAGGTGGTATTTAACAGGACATGCTCCCTGGAGTAATGGATATGAAGCATTAATACTTATAGCATGGGGAGGTTTGCTGGCAGGTTTTAGTTTTATACGCTATTCAAAAATTACATTGGCAGCTACGGCATTATTGGCATTTTTCGTTTTAATGACCGCAGGTCATAGTAGTTATGACCCGCAATTAACTAATTTACAGCCAGTGTTACAATCCTATTGGTTAATCATTCATGTGGCAGTCATTGTCATTGGTTATGGATTTTTAGGATTAGGTTTTGTCCTGGGATTAATTAATTTGTTTGTCTATTTATTTAAAACCCATAAAAACTCTGCACGACTTGATTTGATCATTAAAGAGCTCACTTATATCAATGAAATGAATTTGACAATTGGTATTGTTTTAGCAACCATAGGAACTTTTCTTGGAGCTATATGGGCAAATGAATCGTGGGGTAGATACTGGGGATGGGATGCCAAGGAAACATGGGCTCTTGTTATCATAATAACCTATGCTATGATATTACACTTCAGGCTTGTACCTAAACTAAAGGGTGCATTTATTTTCAATGCAGGATCAGTCATTGGTTTTGGAAGTGTAATTATGACATTTATTGGTGTTAATTATTACTTATCAAAAGGATTGCACAGCTATGCTGCCGGTGATACTCCTGTTTTCCCTGTATGGGCATGGGGAATGATTCTTTCTTTAATAATATTGGTAATTGTTGCAGGTGTAAAAGAAAAGTTATTGAAAAAACAAATTGACAGTTGACAATAGGCAGTTGACAATTTTTGCATACTGTTAATTTAAGGAATATATCTTTTTATCATTCCATTCCTGTTACGATATGTCCACTTGAATAATCAAGCTCTGAACCGAACATACTGTGAGGGATAGAATAGATTAAAAACAAAACAATCGCTGCAATAATAGTTAAGTATAGTCTTTGTTTTTTTCTGTTTCCTATAACAGCTATAAACCAAAAGAGAAAAGCTATTAATATTTTATTATCTGTTAAATCCCATCCAAAAGGAATTCCTGTCCATAATTCACCAAAAGCATATTGCTGAACTATAGGTCCTAGTATCAATCCACCTATTAATAATAAAAAGAAAGTGATATTTGTATATAGCTTATATTTTATATTTTTTACTAATGCTAATAAGCCGGCTAAATTAGCAATTAACATTGCTGCAAACATTAAAATGATATGAGGAATAAGGATAAAAGCAGGAACATTACCTTTAAAACGAATAATAACAGGTGTTTTTTTTGCAATTTCAAGTTCTTCATAATGAGTTCTGCTTGTATTTAATAATTTTATATGATACTGTAATTTTCCTGCTGGGGGTTGATGAGGCAATTTTGCAATTAATTCTTTCCCTTGTCTTACAAATTCTACTTTTGACCAATTATCATTTGTTGGATAACGACGGTAATACAAATTTGCATTTACAAAGAAATCGGGTATAGGTAAATTAATTTCACAATCTTTATTTCCTCCATAACTTCTGGGTAACTTTAATGAATATGATTGCTTATTTATATTTATTTTCACTTTTTTAGGATAAGTTGGACCTGTTGCTCTCTGATAATAAGCTGCTCCTAATGTTATAAATATAGCCAATATCCAGTATATTGTTATATTCTTCATATTTGTTTATAATTAAGTTTTGGAAGTAAAATACTGAATTTAGTTCCTTTACTCTCTTCACTTTCAACCCAAATTTTACCATTATGTCTATTAACAATCTGTTTAACGATTGTTAATCCCACACCTGTTCCATCAATATTATCTTTAACAATTGTTATTAAGATGTTTTACTTGAAACTGACCGTAAAATCTTAATTTGTGAAATTATGTTCTTTGATGCAAGTTGACAGTAGACAATTAACAGTAGGCAAAAAATTGTCAACTGTCTTCTGTCAATTGTCAACTTGTCAATTAACATCAACAAAATTATCGACAATTTGTTGGTAAGTTTTGATTTTTAAGAGCCTATTTATATCCAAATAGCATAGAATATATAATCAAAACAACCAGAGCCAAGCCAAGAGATAAGAAAAAATATCCAAATATTTTCACTATTGATTCCCATGAGCTTGTGAATTCTTTTTTAATCATAATTTTTCTCAGTTTACCAGATTTTTTAAATTCCTCATATTCCCGGGGTCTGTCTTTTTTATATTCTTCGAAAGGAATGAGACCTGTAAACATAACAGTATCCATTGGAAAAGCTTCAGGACGGAGATGAGTGTTGAAAAAGTGAATCGTAAAAATAAATCCTACAGCTAATAAAGCTTCGTCACTATGAATAATCATCGCAACATTAATTAACCAGCCAGGGAAAAACCTGGTAAAGAACTCAGGAAACCATAGTATTAAACCGGAAAAACCAATTATAGCAACACCCCAAAATACAGCCATATAGTCAAATTTTTCCCAATATGTCCAGCGACCATATTCAGGACGCGGTCCTTTTCCAAAAAACCATTTCATAGTAGCCCAAAAATCTCTTATATCTTGTTTAGTAAACATCAGCGAATTACTCCCAAATATGAATTTCCTTATTGATATATGTTGCTTGAGTTTCATTTGAATTAATGAAAAAAGATGAAAAGCAAAATATCCAAAAGTGATAATCGCAGCAAACCGGTGAATGTTACCAGCTGCATGAACTCCACCTATAAATTTGGATAGAAAGTTTGCCCACTCCATGTTGGCAAACTTTAGCATCATACCTGTTATGGCTAACAATATAAAACTTAGAATTACAAAAATATGAGTAATTCTCTGACTTCGTGAAAAACGAAGAATGTAATATTTGTCGCCAAGGGTTTTCTTGTGTAGTTTCTTTTCCTTTAACCTCTGGATGGATCGGGGTAACCATAAAAGTAAATGAATTCCGAAAAACCCAAATACACCAATAAGTAAAGAAGTCATTCCCCAAAATGTAAAATACAATATTGGGTATTTACTTTTATTATGATGAGTTGCATGGGTCAGATAGCCTGTAAATCTCATATTGGCATCAGCATGACATTTCTGACAGGTTGCTACAATATTTTTAGTTCCTACAGATGAATTAGGATTATTCACATTCAGAATTTTATGAGCTCCGTGACAATCAGAACACCTTGCTGTTTTTAAATACCCAAGATGGTATGCCTTTCCATGATATGTATCCAGGTATGTTTCTGCTACTTCTTTATGACAAGTTCCACATTGATGCGTAACCTCCTTCATGAATTTATCCTTGTCAAATTCAGTGATAACATGTGCTGTATGACAGTCTACACATGTCGGAAATTTTTGCTCTCCATCATCACGGGTAATAGCATGATCGCTCTGAATATATTCATCGTAGATGCCTTTATGACAAGTAGCGCATGTTGAGGGAATATTTTTAGGGTGGATAGTAGAACGCTCATCAGATTCTTTCAATATATAATGAGTAGAATGACAATCAGTACATATAGCGCTTACCGTTAAACCTTTTTCTGTCAAACCCCTGCCATGAACACTTGTTGAATAATCATAATATGCATCAATCTCTTTTAGGTGTGTTTTTTCAACAGCTTTCCCATCTTCACGATGACATTCCCCGCAAAGCACGGGTATATGGGTTCTGTAGATTGGAGCTGTATCATCATATCTTGATTTTGTTTTGTGAGTTCCATGACAGTTCGTACAATATGGTGCATTTTCCTCTTTCCTGAAATATGCCTGCCCATGTCCACTCGCAAAATAAAGGTTGGATACTTCAGCATGACAATTAGAGCAGTCAACTTTCCTCGCTGTCTCACAAGGACGTTTTAATGAAGTTGATACATCCGAATGACATTTTACACAAGTGATATTTTTATGGACAGAATTTGACAAATCAGACTTATCAACTTTTAAAGAAACTCTTTCATCATTGAAGAGCTTATGAACATCATCCTTTTCATGACACTTTAAACATGCCAGGTTTGACATCGTCCCTAAAACATTTTGAACATTAACTTTATGTGGAGGATGACAATCTGTACAGGCAGGGATAGCCCCGGGTTTTTCTTCCCATAATTCCCCTTTAATAACTTTCGCATGAACTTCCTCAATCCTCGCATGACATTTCATACAGGTTCCGGCAACTTTATTGGTCGAAATGCTTGAATTAGGACTCGTATGAGGTAATATTAAATGATTCCTATGACAATCATTACAGGTTGCCGTTACAATAAGACCACTTTGAAACAATCCCTTTCCATGAATACCCTGACTGTAGTTTTCAATGATATTATGTTCAGTTATATTATAAGTCCTTGCAACCGGAGCGCCTTCCCGATGGCATTTCCCACACAAAAAAGGAATATTCATTTTATAAGTACGGGATTTAGGAGAGGCTCGTGATAAAATATCGTGTTCACCATGACATTCTTTACAATCGGGAGCATATAATGCATTTAATTTTAATGCCTGTCCATGTATTCCAGCATCGAAATACTTTTTAGCTTTTTTATGACATATACCACAATTTACTCGTTTTAGGATCTCGGGATGAGGGAATTCTTCGACAGCAGCATCTGTATGACATGAAGCGCATTTTACATCTTTGTGAACAGATTTGTTTATAACTTTACCGGTAATATATAAAGATTTGGTTTTCCCATGCCTTACTGTTGTTAAACCAGGATCGTCATGACACATAAGACAATCTTCATCAGACTGAGCATATACCGAAAAGTTGTTTAAAATTAAAAATAAACAAACTAAAATAAGTGTCGTTCTTTTGTACAAATGAATAAGCATTTTTCCCTTATCTGTATTAAAATAAAATCCTATTTAAGTAATACAAAAATAAAAAGTTTTAATTGCTGCAAATTTAATGTTTATTAGCAAAAAAAAAATAATTTATATATAAAAACCATTAAAAATGTCCATTACACATAATTCTAAATATTACCGTTGTAACATTACTACAGACATCTAAAAATCATTTTTTCAATTAAAGGAAATAGTTCATTGGGATTTCTTTGATATCTTGTTATCTAACAATCTCTAAACTTAAAATATTCTTATCAATTTACGACACTTGGGGCAGAGATTTGCACTTTTTTGATCAATATCTTCAACATAGGTACTTGATATCATTACACAAGGTGGAATATGGCAGTGTTTTAATCCGAAAGTATGACCAAGTTCATGGATGATTTCTTTTCTGAAGCGATCCTGAAGAAGTTTTTCATCCGGCTCCATTCCATAACGTTCATTATTAAGCCGGTATGTAGATGCAATACCTGTACGACCTCCTAAAAATGCCTGTCCAAAAATATAAGTTAGAATTGGAATAAAAATATCCACACGGAATAATCCTATGGTTTTTAATGATATGGAGGAGGACATGGTATCTACTTCCTTCAATAATTTGTCACCATTGTATTGTCTTCGGGTAGGATCGTAAAATTCACTTAAATCAATATGATATGCTTCAATATTTACTGGAAAAAGAGATTCGCGTGTTATATCTTCAGCTATTTTCTCAAGAAAATCCTTCTCGAAATACCCGTAAGAAATTAATGTAATATTTTGCTTATTCATTCAAAAACAATCTAACCTTAATCTAATCATGTTAATCAATTTCAGACATCCTGACCTTTCGTAAACTAACTTACCAATGTTTTTAGTTTATTGGTTTATAGTTATGGTTATCTGGTTGTCCATGCCTAAATAACGTTGACCGTTTTTTCAAGTTTATTTAACTCGATTAATAATGATGTTGATTTTTGTTTTTTGTTTCTTTTTTTGACATTTGTATTGACT
>SDBV01004726.1_pt1 | contig 19428 bp, 41 predicted proteins | sample 2277081 | NCBI WGS metagenome assembly SDBV01 (sample SAMN10402039, study PRJNA504765) | marine sediment metagenome | isolation source: marine sediment core GS10_PC15, 223 cmbsf | place: Arctic Ocean: Southern Knipovich Ridge | collected 2010
CCTGTGAGGCCATCACCGCGAGCAGCCCGCCCGCGCTGTGACCGACCACCGCCACTCGAGAGCCGGCCTCATCGACCGTCGCGAGCAGCCGCTGAAGCTCGTCCCGCACGAGCGTCGTCACCGAGAAGCCAGGCCAGCAGACCTCATGCCCCTCGCTCTCGAGCCGCTCTCTCAGCGACTGGAGGTAGCTGACGTGCGCCGTGAACCCAGGGACCAGGATGACCTTCACAGCTCTCGATCCTCTACGGTTGGGGTTATTATGACTCGTGGCATTACTTACACTTACACGGACCGTTGGGCCACTTACATGCACAGGCCATTCGACCACAATGTGGGCAGTTATAAGATCCTGGATCTCCTGACATCAACTCTCCTCCTTTCGCCTTCGTTCCTCTTTGGTCTTGCCTCGACTCCAAGCCGGCCACTCAGCCTCACACATGGTGATGGCGTCTACCTGAATTCTCTCACCTCGGTAGCGCACGCACAGCGGGTACCCTCCGCCGAAGAGCGCCTTGTGCAGCCTTGATACCCACTGCGGATTGTCCTCGGCCACGATCACCGCTACGTCCACGTCCGAGTCTTCTGTGAAGCGCGTCGGGTCTAGCACTGACCCGTGCAGTCGAAGGTCTTGAACGACGCCTCCGAAGTCTTCCTGCAAGTCCCAGAGCAGATCAGGCTTCCGCATCTCGAACGACCTGATCAATCCTCTACGCTTAGCTTCTAACGCGTTCGGCATCTTAGTTCTATCCTATGCCCTTCGGTCTCGCCGTGCCAAGCTCGCCAGTTAAAGGTTGGTTAAACCTACGCCGGCTGCGCTCCCTCGTCAAGCTCGGCCCACGGCCCGATGTCGTGCTTGTCCGTGCACTCACCCTTGCAGTAGTCCGAGTGGATGCGGAGTAATAGCGCGTTCACACAGGGCCGGCACAGCATCAACGACACCAACGCCGACTTCGGAGACTGAGACGCGGACATGAGGTATAGGTTGAACTTCTTCAGGCCGCCAGCAGAGCTGCGGCCACACGTGTCGCACGCTTGACCAATCGCGCGCTCGGGATCTACGTCGGCAGCATCATCGTGCAGCGGGCAGTCCTTAGTGTAGACGAACACGCCGGGAATACCAAGGTACCCGACGCCGTGCGCATTGTCAAGGACCGGGCACGTACAGCCCAGGTCAGCGGCCTCCTCACTTCCAGGAGACGGAGTCTTTCCTCCGCTGCTGGACTCGGACGGCTCCTCCCAGCCGAAGGCGGCGCCGTTCATTATGACGCCCTCAGCTTCGTCGTTGTCGCTCCACACCGTAGGCACGCGTGGCACACCAGCTCTGGGTAGTTAACGCCGGCCCTGTACCGAGGCTTCGGCGCGTGCCCACGCGCTAGGCAGCGCAGCTTCCTCCATGCGAACGAGAGTGGCCTGAGCAGCGGCCCGAGCCTGTACTCGAGCATGTCAAGCAGTCCCTCATCGTCCCAGAGAAACGGCATCCTCTAGATCACTCCTGCCACGTTGAGTATGGCGATCGCCACGAGCCCGATCACGGTCACGTAGAGCGCTGTCTGACCGAGCCGGTTAAGCAGACACATTAGCCTGAACTCAAGGCTGTCGTCAGAGGCAGCCTCAATGACAACGAACGGTTTGGGGATCGAGTCATCTGGCTCGATCGGCTCAACGGCGTCACCGCCCTCGTCCTCATCTTCGTCAAGCGGATCATAAGGTGGCTCCAAGTCTTCCACCGCGATGTCCTGCGCCAAGTCCTCGAGGTTCCTGACCTGGTCCTTAAGCGCGATCACCTCACCGATCGTAGCGGTCACGAGCGTCGGCCCAAGGCCCATATCGGTCAGCGCCTCCATGTCCGCGCTCAGCTTAAAGAGCCGCAGCATTTCAGCGTAGATCTCGAGCGCCTTATCGCGCATACCGCACACTACTCGGCGAAGCCGTTCGTCGTCCCTTCGAGGCAGGGATCCTCGCGTCGAGAGCGTGAACCCGATCCCGGTCTGCTTGGCGATGATCGAGATGCCCAAGATGTAGAACTCGCACCTCGGAATGACGCGGTTCCGCAGTTGCTCCGGAAGCTGCGCGTTCAGGGGACAGTGCACGTCGACGCGAACGACCAGACCCCTCTCCTCGTTGCGAACTATCTCTGTTCGAAGCTCCATGACCTATCCTTTCCTTTCAAGACGAAGTCGCTTCTCGCGCTCTTCCTGCGCGGCCTTCGTCGTCTTTGCGGCCATCGCCTTGAGACGACAAGGCAGCCCGCACGGATTCGGCTTGCCTGGGCACTGATCTAAAGTGTGCATGTCTTCGAATTAACTATACCCCCGCGCAGTTCGGCCAAGGCACTCTCCCTCTACGCCCAGATACCCTGCACGACGTCGTAGTCGATCAGCTCGACGTTCCACGAGCACCTTGCGTATTCTGCTGGCTTCCTGTACGGAAATCCACTGCACATCGACGGCCGCGTGTCGTGCACAGTGCAGATGCCTAGACCGTCTGCGTCGCGCTCAAAGTAGCCGCACTTGTATCGGTAGGCGCCGGTCTCGGTGAGCGTGGGAATGAGCTGCCCAAAGAACAGCATCGAACCCATCGGCGAGAAGTGATCGACGATGTCCCGCTCCCTGCCCTCGTAGTAGGCGTAGAGCTCAAGCCAGCCGAGCGGGCCATGGTGGAGCCAGAAGCCCCACTTGGTGTCTCTGTCATTTGTCAGAAAGAACGACTCACAGCACTCACCGCAACGGTTGCACTCGATCGCGTCGAACGTAGGTTGATCGACAACGCGCTTTGTCATCGAAGCTCAACGAGGGCGTACGCCCCCACCTGTTTCTGCCACCACCAGCCTGTGTTCTCAACGCTTCCGTTTAACGGCCCCTCGTCATCGAAGAAGACATCGACGTGAACCCGACCGAGATACCCCGTGTCCTTGCATACGTACTCTCGCTCGGTCGGGTCACCAACGATCATAAACACCTGGTCGCGCAGCATAAGCGCCCCGCACGCGGCCGCCCCTTCGTGAACAACATCGCCGTTCGCCATCGTCCCGCAAAACGGCGGGCAAGCATAGAACGTGATGGTCGACCAGAGCGTCTCGTAAACTGGAGCAGGCGTCGGAGTCGGCGCTGGAGTCGGCGAGGGCGTCGCGACTATGGGCGTCGCTGTCGGGCTAGGTCGCGGCGCTCTCGCTTCGACCGTTCTCGTCCACGTCTCCGCCGCGATGGACTGGGCTTCGTACCTTTGCGCTGGGTCAGGTGCACGTTCACCTCTACCTCCTTGTCCTAAGACGATTCCTATTACCGCGCCCACCACTAAGCACGCGCTCAGAAGCTTCACGCCGGGTCCGTATCCTCTTCCTCTGACTCGCCGCTCAGCGTGCGCACTGTTACCGGCCCGGGCACGATGAACGTAAGCACAGGCTTGTCGATGTTCTCAATGCAGAACTCCCGCGCCTTGTCGTGTATCGGCTCGGGCAGCTCAGCGAGGTTGAAGCACTTCCATACCGCGCTCGCCTCGATGTACTCTTTTTCGTCATCGCCCTTTTTCGGTAAGAGCATCAAGCCCAGCTCTACGCTGACCGCGCTGCACGCGTGGTTGTTTGCCCGGCCCCAGAGCTCAGCTAGAATCTGCGCGCGAGAGAGCTCGTAGTCCTCATCCCAGTGGCGCGCGACGTCGATCGGCACGTCCCACCCGATCGCCACCGTCATGCGCTCGAGAATGTACTCGGGCTTCGTCTCACGCTCGGGGTACTGAAGCAGCTTGGTACTCATTACCGCGCCTTGGTCGCCTGCACCCTCTCCCGCGTCTTGCGGGGCGAGTTCACTCCCGCCGGCAGGATGACCCCGCCCTTGGTGCGTTCCTCGGCCGGCGCCGTCTTCCGCTTCTTCTTGCTACTCTTCGCGAACTCCTCGTCGATTATCTTCTCTACTTGCGCTTGGTCTCGCTTGATCTGCGCCCTGAGCTTCGGCATGAGCCGTCGCGCGGTCCTCGCGTTTTGGCGCCGCACGCGCCTGTTGGCCCCGTGCCTCCGGTCTCCCGGCTTGAGGGTCGAGGTCACCATGAGAACGTCCTCGCCCTTCGCCAGCCTCTTGGCGCGGTCCGCACGGATCCTCTCCAGGTTCTTCGCAGTAGCGGTCTCAGTTCTGAGGTAGACCCACTCGACGCGAGAGGTCCTCCACTTGGTCTGGCCCGGGACCTGCTCGGCCGGGATGTGCTGTCTCTCTACTAAACTAACGAAAGCCATCAATCATCCTTCCCGCACGGTGTGCCGTCCCGCCCTGCTGCGATCTCGGCCGGTGAGCCTTCATGAACGCGAGCTTATCCGCGTCAGCCAGCGCAGACTGCATCAAGGTTTTGGCGTCGACTTGAAGCTCGTGCACTTCAACAAGCACTTCAGCAAGCACTTCATCAGGCGCCTTGACCACCATCACCAGCGATCTAATCTCGTACTGCACAGCGGTCAGCGCCTGGACTAGAATTTGGAGATCGGTCCTACGTTTAGGCCGCACGTATCTAGCTCCCCTGCTCAAAGCCTTCCATATTACTCACGTATTTATTGTACCTCTCACGACTCCAAATCTGCCGCTGTTGGACCGTTATTTTCCCACCAATCTTTGAGGCGCTCCTCGCGCTCTTGGTCAATGTCGGCGCACTCCGCTGCCGCGTCGAGATCAAGTAGCGACTCGAGAGCTTCCCCGATGATCTTCCGCGCGGCGTTGTCATCGAGCGCCTCCCACTGATAGGTTCCGTGGCGCTCGGGATTCTCGGGGATCCCGTACCGCGCGCCGTCGCCCGGGTTCAATCCCGCCCGGACGTACTCAAAGTCCACGCCGAAGCACTCGCGAATGTCGTCCACCATGGTCAGCGGGATCTGGTATCCCTTCTCGTCGTCGTCTCCGAAGTAAAGCAGTGTAGCCGGCTTATCGCCAAACTGACAGCCCTGTGCGATCAGCTCCGCGAGGTCCCACTTGAACGGCGTGCTAGGGTCCCCCTTGCAGGCCACCCGCGTAACGAACTCCGGCAGGTACTCGTCGAACTGCCCGGACATGGCCGCAGCCTCGAAGCCGACCACGACGAAGTTGGGCTGCTTTTCCCAGCGATCAACGTAGCTAAAGAAGCGCTCGGGAATCCAGCGCAGCCACTCCTGAATATCGGTAAAGCCGTACCCCTTCTCGTCCACGCTGCGCGTGTCATCTGAGAGAGTGTCAGGCTTCCAGCCTCCCCAGCTACTCATGCGCGCCCAGGAGCTGTTGTTCTTGATGATGTTATAGTCACTCTTGCTGTTAAGCCAGCCCGATTGGAGAAGTCGGTAGAAGGTCCAGCGGAGCGACACTTTGTACGGGGCCGCCTCAACGAACTCCAACGCTGCGTTAAGCAGCAGAACCCGAGACGCGGTCGGACACCAGCCCGGCCGTGGCCTTCTCATCTGGGCGATCCGCTTCGGTCGTTTGCCCATAATTACACCATACCACAAGATAGGGCGTGAGACCACGCCGCCACGTTAAATCTACGGAAAGTTTTACCTTTGGACTAAGGCAGTCTCGCGGGTACCCCGCCCTTGCAGGCGGGTTCCCTTATCAGGGAAGCTCAGGGTACACATGGCGCAGCTTCTTGAGCCACCGCCAGTGATAGGTCTCGCAGCGCTCGCGAATGCCCGCCACGGTGCTTATCACGTGCGTGTTGCCGCGCTTGACCTCGTCCTCAACGACCGCCAGCGCGGATAGGTCGTCCGCGTAACGCACGATCTGCCCCTCGAGCCGCGTGTAGTCGTTCGCCATGAGGACACTCTTGCGAAGATGCTCGGCCAGCTCTTCCGGCGCGCCCTCGAAGATCATCGGCAGCGCGCGCTTCTCCCACATGGCAAACGATCGTCGCGCGTCCTTGAACAGCCGCTTTGCTGAGCCCGGAGTGTCGCCGGTTACCCGCTCAGGCGCGTCATGGAACAGCGCCTTGACCGCCACTCGCTCGGGAACGAGCCGCTTGTACCCGCACACCCTCACGAGCTCGAACGCCACGCAGTAGGCGATGGTCGCCGTCGTGCCGTGGTGCTCGGCCAGGGTATCGCGTAGCATCACCGGCTTGGCGTGCCACCGAATGAGGTGGCTCAGGAAGTGGTCAAGGAGAAAAGACCTGAAGTTAGGCAGTGCCATGGCTACATTCCTCCTCCCAGCACCGTCACCAGCACCCAGAACATGAGGCCCGCGGCCATGCCGCTAAGCAGCGACGCCACGAACCGCTCGCTGATGTCCTTCCAATTCCACCGCCCTCGCCAACGGAAGAGCCAGAGGACCTGCCGCTCATCGTCGGTGCAACAGGCCACGCTACTTACTCCTCTTCGGAGGCGTGAGAACCTGTAGCGGCAACGCCGGCTTGCCTAAGTCACCGGTGTAGATCCTACGCCCCTTGCGCTTGTTCTTCGCGTCTCGGGTCTTCTCGTCTACCTTATCCTTGAAGTGGGGATCCCTAGCCGACAGCCGAGGGTCGCGATCGAGCCCGTGCTCCGCCGGGTAGTTGTGCTTGCGCCGCGTCTTGCGGTCGAACATCATCTTGAGCGCGGGATAGAGAACGAAGGCACTGTCCTCGCCACAAAGCACTACGCTATCAGGCTTGATCTCTCCGGCGTCGTCCTCATCGCCCTCGTAGAGGATCACCGGGCAGGGCATCGACTTCGGCACCCCACCTCGCGCGTCCACCTCAGAGAACGACATCAGCTCGTAGAACTCTTCGTGCACCTCGCAGTTAAACGCGTAGTTCGGCATCAGCCCCTCTTCCTCGCTCCTGTGCCGCCCTTCACTGTGACCGAAGACGGCGGCGTGAGCACGCGCTTGCTCTCGCGGCCGCACTCGTCCTCGCACCTGTTCATGCAGCCGTTGTGGGTGCACCAGGGATAGCCGCACCGCTGCGTTAGCGGCACCGTGCTGCCGAACCGCAGTGACACTTCGAACCGTCCGTGCACTGAGCACTCGTACACATAGATGGCCGTCATCACAGTCGCTTCCTACGCCCGTTGAACCCGCGTGCGCGCGTCAGCCGCGAGCGTACCTTGTTACCTTCCAGCGTCGCGAACGTGAGGAACACGAGAAGAGCAAAGACCTTCAGAGCGCCAGGCACCTCAGCGAAGTTCTCATTGTCGCTCAGCACATCGTCGAACAGCTCGCCCGCGATGATAACGCACGCCACCATCGCAATGAACGAGATAAGCGCGTTGACCAGGTGCCTTGGGTCAGCTTCTTGCCTCATCGTACCGCCTTGCCTCCCCCGTATAGTACCCTCTGCGCCGCGACAACCGCCCACATGGCCGCCGAGATCAGGCCCGCAACCGCGGCGATGTGCAGCCCTAGCGAGACCTCAAATAGCACGATCGCAACGAGCCCTAGCGACGTGACGACCGACGACGTCAGCGGCACCGAGCACACCTTGGTCTTGAACTGACTCGATACCGTGGGCACTAGAGACACGGTGAACACGATCGACACCATCATAAGCCCGAGGTCAGCAAACGGCAAGAGGAAGTCTAGCATTCCGAGCCTTCCTCATCGCGCTCCCTCACCAGCTCATCCATCCTCGCTTGCAGGACAGCAGCACGCCTTTTCGTGTCCTTGCCGAACGGCAAGTACCGCCTGTAGGACTCACCGCGCCTGGCATCCTTAGAGAACTGCGCCCACGTCAGGTCGACCTCCCTCCCGCTCTCGAGCTCGTTCCAGTAGTGCCGCACGGTCTCGCCGCGGTCCTCCACGTCAGCGAAGAGAATGTACCCGCCAAGCTCCTTGCGCACCACGACGGCCGTGACCAGACACTGGCCGGCCGCCGGGTTGGCCTCGTCCCACGCGCGCTTGTCGAGCGCGGACTCTATGCACCAGGCCGCGGGGATCAGCTTCTCTAGCTCGACGAGGCGCGAATTATCGTACGGCTCGTCCAGCCGAGCTGACTGCCGATCTTCTCTCTGCGTCACGGCCGCTCCATCGTGTCGAGCTTCAGCTGGCGCGCGGCGCTGATGAGCTTGCGAGAGCCCATCCCGGTCGCCGCTCCGAGAAGCGCTATCTTGCCGCGTCGTACAGCGGCGTCGAAGTCGTAGGCGCTCAGGCGAGCGAGATACGCGACGATCCTATCCTCCACCGAGGTGATCGTCATCACGCGCCTCCACCCCATCGACTCGCTGTCACAAGTAGTACATGAAAGGATCTGCACCAGGGCGGGAACGTCGTCCTCCTTTAACACGTACGTGCAGCCGTCAACGGTGTCTCGAACCGAACGGCGCTTCACAGCTCCCCTCAACGACGTGTACGCGCTTCGCGCCGCGCACCACAGCCTGTCTCCCAGTTGTCTCATGCCTTGTTCTCCATAATGGTTAGGAGGCTCATCCCGCCGCCCCAACATCGCGAACTAGCTCGACGCGTCGGACACGCCGGGCAGCACCGCGCCGGTATCGGGGTCCCTGTTAAGGAACACCACCGGCTTACCGTCCGCAGCCACGAACATGATCCAGCTCAGGTCATCGGGCTCGATGGTGCCCTGCCAGTGCTCGGTCAATGACGGGTGACTGTAGCGGTGAACATTGATGTTCTGCAACGGTCTTACCTCCTTTCGTTGAGATGGGAACGTGGGCGTCCGTGAGTTTAGTTGTACGCGACGACGAAGTCGATTATCGCGCGGTTGGGATTCGTCTCTGAAGGCCGAACCTCAAAGCGGCCCAGCGTCGGTTCCCCGCGCCGCGCCCCTGAATTGAATGACGCCAGCTTCTGGCAGATGGCCTCCGCCATAGTCCCGTTCCTGAAGGTGTAGAATCGACCTCCGTCACCTCCGTAGACCTGGAACAAGAAGAAGGCCCGGTTACTGCGGTACTCGGTTTTGTACTTGCTCGGTCCAAACGTGACATCGGTGATCACCAGGTCTTGACTGTGCCTACCGATGTCGTCTAAAACCGGCTTAAAAGGAAGCCCGAGAATTTTCCACGACACGACTCTAACGTCGCTACGATCGAGGTACGGGTTCCTCAAGTTTCTTGATGGCAGTTGATCTGCGGTCCTCATCTTATATGCCCCTCCCTTGGGATGCTTGAAGCTTAATGGTTCATGGACGCTCGACGTCCCACGGTCACACTATACCCCCGTTAGCCCAGCTCCCAGTCCTCACGGCTGACGCCGAGCTCGTCGGCCTCCGCGCGGTGGTCATAGTACCCGCACTCGCGACCCCAGTGCTCGATGCACGTGAGCCTCCACAGGTATGACGAGTTCTCTACCACGACCGGCCGAGTGTACGCCGCGCCCATGCCCAGCGAGACGTCTCGCTTGACGAGCCGCGTCGCTTTCCACTCCACCTCGTTCAGATCACCAAGCTCATCACGGTGCGCCTTCCAGAAGATGTACCTCGCGCTCGCCGGCGATTTGGCCACGGCGATCCCGACCAGGATCTCGTCCTCGTAGTGCGTCGCACCGCCGACCTCACAGCACGGGTATGGTACCATGCCGCAGTCAAGGAAGTATGCGTTGAGGGGCGTCTGAGCTAGTCTCACGGCGCTTATAGTGCTCGGTGTAAGGCGCTCTCTCAGCCCGTACCCGCACGTCATGACTCCTCCTTGACCGGCTGGAGCACAAAGCCGAGCGCCTTCTGACGGACCTCGGCTCGCTCGTTCCACTCGGCGTCGATGGCGTCCGTCTTCGCCTGGTCAGGGTCCTCAAAGATAAAGCCCTCGGGATCGTCTTGCGCGTCTTGGATTCGCATCGTCGTCGCCGTGTCGTCCTCCAAATCGTCGCGTACCTGGATCTCCAGGGCAAGGCCCAACGGGTGCAGGAAGCGACGGTTTAGCTCCTGTAGGTATCCGCGGTCCCTGAACGCCTTGATCGACAAGTGCTTCATTACGATATGGCTCCCTTCTGTTCTCCGGCTGCTCGTGCAGACCACGAGCGTCATGGCATCACCACCGCCGACAGCATCAGCGCGACCCAGAACAGCCCGGAGCTAAGCACAACCCAGCGGTCCTCGTTCACAGCTTCACACCCAGCAGTCTTAGCACCAGGTGCTTCGCGATGTGCGCGCAGTCCGCAGGCGTCAGGCTCAGCTGATCGCCTGTCAGTACGACGCTCCTATCGATGAACCCGCGGCCCCGCGATGGGTCGGAATACTTGGCGATGAGCTCAAGCTCATAGACTAGTGAGTTCCTCGCCTTTGCCACGAACGCTGCATCGAACACGAGCAAGCTCGAGCTATGCGACTCGTCAATGCTGGTGAGCTCCTGCTCGAACGCCTCGAACAACTTATCGGCTTGCTTCAGTGAGATGTTCATCGTCTTAATCCGGCGGGTGGCCTCCGACGGCCACGTCCTCGGGCGTCGCCATGCTCTCTGCGCCGACGACCTCGAACCCGAAGTACGTGACGAAATTCGGGCCCTCCTCGATCATCAGGTGCACGGCCCGGTCTATCGCGCGCTGGATCGCGTCGCTGTCGCTCTTGGCGACCACGGTGATCCGCCGCGTCAGCTCGACAATGTACTTGGCCTCCACCTCTTGGTCTCGTCCTTGCACGTCGGTCATCGGCCCTGCGCCTCCTGCTTCTCTAACGCTCGTCTAACTACATTGATGATCGGGTCATCGGCGTCGCTAGCGGCGATCACGTCGCTGTCGCCGATGCTAAAATTGAACTCACACCCCGCGCACTCGATGTACTGCCGCATCTCTGAAACGCTTCGCAGCGCCTTCAAGTGCGCGTCGCACAGCGGGCACTTCCCGAAGTGCTTGAGCCGGAATGCTTTATTGTAGAGATCAAACTCAGGGAACTCCACGTACGGGTCGATGAGCCGGCGCCCGTCCACCTCGTCGATGTCGTCGCGCCACGCTCTGAGCCGATCTTCTATCCTACCCATTTGCTATCAAAAGACGAAGGCCCCGCCGCCGCTACTATTTCTCGCCCACAAGACCCGTCGCCCCAGTCGTCCAGGGCACCCTCACGACGCTGAGAAATCTGCTCGGTCGCAGTGACCTATTCCCAGGTTTAACTCGCGGGTCCTCCGTCGGGTCTATTGTACCCTAGTTCAGGGTACCTGGCTCTGCCGGCGACGGCTCTTGCAGCGCCACAGCCCCAGTCGGCTTGAACTGCTGCACGTACTTGATGTGCAAGAGCGTGATCCCCCTCTCGGCGCCCTTCATCAGGCCGGCGAGCTTGAGGATGTTCTTGATGTCGCGCCCCGTGATGCCGGGGTTCTCGGCGGTGAACTGCTTGATCACCATGTCGCTGATCTTGAACTTGGCGTTGTCAGCCAGCACTCGCCAGATGCGCCGCGCGTCCTCGGGGCCGGGCGCGACGTAGAAGAGTCGAGCGATACACCGGCTGGCGATAGCGTCGTCCACGTCCTCGGGCCGGTTACTGGTGAGGAAGAGGACCGTGCCCTGGTACTCGAGCACCCTGAGGAATACGCCGACGATGGCGTTCTGTGCCATGTTGTTTCCGCGCTCGTGCACGTACACGTCGGCCTCGTCAAGGAGCATGACCGCGTTCCAGCGGCGAGCCCTCTCAAACACCTTCAGCAGCGCCTCCTCCAGGTCGTCGGGCTTGATCCCTAGCTGCGAGCACTGGACCGAGTAGAGCGGACGCTCTTCGCTCTCGGCGTAGACCTCAGCGGTGAGCGTCTTCCCCGTTCCCGGCGCGCCCGTCAGCAGCACCACCGCCCCGCCGCCCTTGCCCTGCACGATGTCCTCGAACATGCCACCCTTCGTGTCGATCAGCAGCTTGACAAGCTTCTTCTGGTCCTCGGGCAGCACGAGCTTGTCCGACAGCTTCTTGTCGTAGATGTACTCCTCGAGCTGCGCGACGTGAGCCCTGAGCCGCAGGTGTTTCTGGAGGTGGAACACGATTACCCACGGGTGGATCGGCACCTCGATGTCGTCGTACTTCAGCGTGGTATCGTCATTGATCTCGAGCTCGTCGCTGTCCTCGTCGCTGTCCGGGTCGTAGCCTGACTTCCTCGCGACGTTGGCCCAGAAGTAGTTGGAGAGGTTCACGTAGTTGTCTCGCCTGGGCTTATCATCGTCGCACTCGTTAAACACGTCGATGACGACGCGCGACCTCTCATTGTCTCGGTCAAGCTGAACATCCTTGCCACCCCTGTACCGAGAGACGAGAGAGTACGCTGGTCCGTTGCCCCAGTACTGCTTGCCGACCTGCCCAGAGATCCTCACGAACAACTCGGTGTCGGCGAGATAGCTCTTCCGCAGCGCGTCGTTCTCGATTTGGAACCCCGCGTCCGCGAGCACCCGGGCGACGGGCACGAGCCGGCAGTCCTCGGCGTAGAACGTAACGCTCGATTCCTGCTTGCCACCGATCTCCTCGTACACGAGATCCATCACCACCCTCGCGGGCGTGCGGTACTCCCGGGAATTGTTAGGAGGGTGGTACTCGACCTTGCTCACGTAGTAGGCCAGCATCGCTCCTTCGTCGTGCCGCTTGTAGATGCGGTGCCCAGGGACCTTAAGCAAGAACTGCCGCAACAGCGTCTCGAACTGCCTGACGGTGCGGGCCTTCATCGTGGCCGCGCTTCCCTTCAGCACCTTGCGCCAGGCCTGAATGTCAGACAGGAGCACGCCGACCCCGCGCTGTCTCCTGAACCGAGTCAGCTCCGCCTCGAGGTCGTCAAGCTGCTTCGCCGACAGGTCGCCGAGGTCGATGACCTGCTCCTCCCGCCACGACTCCCACGATTCTCGCGAGACCCCGAACGGGACGAAGACCCCGTAGCCGACCTTGCGCGCGACCGCCTTCTTGACAACTAGCTTCATTACTGAACCCCGGGCGCCCGCGCCCGCTCACGTCGTCGATCGAGACGCCCGTCAAGCAGCTTCACGGCCTGCTTCGCCAGCTTGACAACCTGGCCTGGCAAAGCGTCACTGTCCTCCATGCTCATCGCGATGATCGTATGCAGGTGGAAGCGCGCTAGCTTTTCGGCCCTGGTCCTACTAGGTCTGCTCATCTCTTCTCGTTCCTCTCAGCATCTGTCCTGTACTTCTGCCCTGGTCGCTTGAGCCACTTCACCCAGTAGGGAGCGCCCATCGCTTGAACGTAGACCTGGCCCTGACTGATGCCGCACCACATTTCTCCTACTGGCGTCGCGCACCCCCAGGTGCCCCAGCCCAAGTCCTTGCCCTGCCCCCAGCAGTTGGCATTGTAGCGCAGCTCGCTGGGCTCGAAGTCGTTGTCCCACAGCGCTTCCCATATCTTCTTGGCGTTGCCGCCGCGAGGCGGATTGTCCTGCGTGTAGAAGTTGAGGCTCACGCCGCAATTCCTCGTGCCTGATGATTAGGACAGTACGGGCCTCCCGCTTCTGCGAAGTACACAAGACACTCGCTACAAATGTGCAGATAATATCGGCAGTACGGCCGCTTGCATTTGACCTCCCGCACCTTAAGTTCGAGTCGGGCTATCTTCCCGCAAGGATCGCACGCAAGAAGTTGCTTCCGCTCTTTGACGATTGTCATTCTTTATCTACGGTACCCCGCTGCCGAACAGATCTGGCGGCATCTCGGGATCGTCCAGTGTCCCGAGAAGCCAGCACAGGAGCACCTTCCCCACGCGGCCGTTCCCGTCAAGGAAGGGATGGATGACCTCGAACTGGTAGTAGAACTCCAGCGGCGCGAGGTCGCCCATCCTCCTGAACAGCGCCTTCAGCATCGAGTCCACGGCCGAGAAGTGCGGGCAGTGCCTCCCGTCGACCTCTACGTTGCAGGCCCTGAAGCCCTTGTCGTTGAGCTCTGGCTCTATCAGCCAGCCCAGCTCAAGAACGTCGTGAATGGTTGGCTTGTCGTCCCTGCGCAGGACCGCGTAGTTCCACGCCCTGTTCATCCACTCCACGCGCTCCCAACCGTCGGCTGTGTTGAGGTCAAACCCCTGGTGGGAGACCTCCTTGCAGATGAACCCGTGAATGTTCATCGGCCTAGTCATCCACGAGGTAGAAGTGCACGTTCGTCAGCCCGTTCACTGGCGCCGGCGACGGGAACGTTACGACCACTACAGCCGCCCCGCCCGCTGGGACCAAGGGGATGGCGGTCTCGCCGAAATAGAGTACCCCGCCACTGATCACGTCCACCTCCAATTCGCCCACGTGCGCGGCGCTCGGGTCAGTATTGGTTACGGTCACCGTCACCGCCACTATCTCGTCAGCCTCTCGCTCCAGCTCGTACTCGGTCACGATCAGCGGGCTCGCCTCTACGTTAGATGTGCCCCAGAAAACGAACTTATCGGGCACGGGCTGCGCGTCGATCGCCAGGCCGATGGCCAAGCCCACGAGCAGGGTGCACACGATTGTCAGCGCTGAGACTATTTTTCTCATTGCTACAAGCCGATAAGGGAGAACGGGTTCAGTGATGCGACAAATCCTCCGAGGGCTGCGCCCACGGCGAAGTGAAGTACCCAGTGCAACGTGAAACCGATTCCTCCAACGCAGCACATTTTGAACTTAGTCATCGCCTACGATCCTTCCCTGCCTTCCATCTTCCTAATTGCACTGTACCAAAGCGCGCCCTTGATCGTGAGCAGTCGTAAGTTAATGTTGAGTTAAAGTGCAGCGCTTACCTAGAAACTTCTATCAGGCAGATGAGCGGCACGACTTGAGCGCGCGCGTCCAGCGTAAGCCGCCATGATGATGCTAAAGAAGAACGCCAGCATCGCCAAGATGACCGACGCCACAACTCCTAGGACCAAGTGTGAATGCTCGTTGCTCGTCTCGTCACCTCTCCGAAGAAGTCAAAGATCACCCTCATCGAGCTGTCGAGGTAGCCCGGGCCGCGATCGTTCCCGGCGAAGTAAAGCTCCACGAGCTGCTGCCCGTAGGGCTGAAACCTGACGGCCACGTGCTCCATGAGCGGGTGACCTCCCAGCTCCGCCGCACGCTTATAGAACCGTTGCGCCGTCTTCTCGTCGAGCCACAGCCACAGGCACGCGGGCCTCACGGAGTACTGGTCGCGAGTGCCCTCGGGCGCGGAGGCGGACACCTCTCCCGGGCGGTGCCCAGCGCACGACTGAAGCGTGCACACGCCGGGCAGCGTGTTGAGCGCGTCACAGTACGGCAGGATCTCCACGTCGGCCAGATCTCGATTTTTCGCGAAGAGGTTCAGCTCCCTCTCCTTATCGCTCCTCGTCATGAACCGCCTGCTCATCGTCAGTCCCACAGAGTGTCTAGGAATAGCGCGACCCGGCCGAGCCACGCACCGTGATCATCGCTCACCTCATCGGGCGCAGTCGCAATCGCCGCCTCAACGAACGGCAGCTCGTAGTCGTGCACACAATAGAATCCGGCGTCCAGCCCGCCGCGACAGTCCGCTGCGTACTCCTCAAGGATCCTCTTAACGGCCGCGACAATGAGCCAGAGCGCGTCGTACCGAGACCGTCGCCTGAGGTGCAGTCGGACCAGCAGCCACCTGAGCCACCGGCTCAACGATTGCGGTCTGCTGTACGCGCTACTCACTGGGCGCTTCACCGACTTCTCGACGCCTTCGTACCACCTCGTACTCCTTCACTCGGAGCCAGTCGATGTTCTCCTCACCGAGCACGTCCCTGACCAGGTCTGCGTCTTCCTCGTCCCACTCGATGAGCTGAAAGAAGCAGTCACTCCTGCCAAGGTAGCTCAGGAGCTCTTCCTGAGCGCGCTCAAACCAGTCCCGGCCTGTGTTCCGCAAGAAGTTCTCGCAATTCGTGCCCTTCAGACAGACGTTAACGAGGCAGCGCTCTGGTATGTGCAGCCACGGCTTCCTCCCGTAGCAGGAGTCCTCGACGAGCACGACGTTGGTCAGCATGAGCACGTCCTCGAAACCCTGCCTGTCCATCTCGGCTCGGAGCGCCGGCCACTCCTCACAGTAGATCCCGGGGTCGCCTCCCATCAGGTGCAGGACGTTCAGGTCTGGGACCTCGCTCTTGAAGCGACCAAACGCCTCGACCAGGTCCGAGACATCTACGAACTTGTCTGGCTTAAAGTTGTCGACGTAGCAGTACCAGCAGGCCAGCGGGCAGCCCGCCGCCTGGATGATGAAGTGCCTGTTCCAGTGCTTCCAGTCGTGGCCGTACAGCTTCGCCATCCGGTGCGGGGTCGTGTCTCCAATGTCGGACGTGGGAGGCTCGCCTTGCAGGACCGTGCACGTGCGGAAGTGACGATCAAACACCTCGCGGCCCGACCTCCTGACGTCGACCAGTTGGCCCTCGCCTAACTTCGCGATAGCTATTTTCTTGTTCACCGCGTGCACTCCTTACCGCAGGGCTTCTCTGGAAGTCCGTCAACAGTTCTTACTTGGCGCAGGGGCCACGTCCCGTAACCTTCTTGCCGCAACTCGCCCAGCTTCCTATCTAAGCAAGGACGATTGCACGCCGGCATCGAGTACGTGCAGACCTGATCAGTGATGATGTAGTTCAAGGTCAACTCTTCCACACCATCACGACGATGTCACGGATGTCTCCGATTCCTCCGCCCGGCGGCGCTGGGTCGTGCACTATCTGGTCGCCGCGCTTGATCACCGAGTGCATCCACGGTCCGCGCGGGCTCGGCCCTGTAGCGATGTAGCACGTGTCCGGGCCCAGGGCGTCCGCCCACTCCGCCGGCAGGAAGAGCAGCCAGTGATTTTGCTCACTGACGAACCGCTGCGCCACCTCGAGCCACTCGTCGGTGCTCATGTTTAGCCGCGGCGCTCTCTCCAGGCTCACGTGAAGCAGCGAGCACACGCAAGCCATGAAACAGTTGCCCTGTTTCTCAGGCGCCTCTAGCGGCCCGCCGAACGTAGTCTGCATGATCCGCCACACTACGCTGCCACCTCCTCAAACCGCACCGGCTCAAGGGCAGTACTTTCCTCAGATGGCGCTCTAACATCGCTTGTCGGGCAGGGCTCGTCGCCATGCACGGGGCACTTGCCACTTTTGCTCGGAACGAGCATCGTTTCCTTCAGGTCTTCCTCCGTCCAAGTGTCACCGCAAAAGGTACACTCCCAGCGGCTGGTCTTGCGCTGGAAAATGTGGTCAGCAAAACATCCGCAGAGCGGGCACTTGATGATGACCCTGGGAATGCTCACGATCGCTTCCTCCAGCTTCGCCTCTGTGCCGCACTGTACCCCGTCTTAAACGTCCGGGTCGCACCACAAAACTTGCACCGCGCGTCCGCCGTCGGACCGTCGGGAGACTCAATCATCCAGTGGTGCGTGCACTTAGGCTTTGCGGGCACACGGGTCATAGTAGTGTCGTCCGGCGCATGGCTTAGGACAGACCTCTGCCTTAGGGCAAGCGTCATGTCGCCAGCCGCGCCCTGTCCGTGTTAGCTCCTCGTAGGACGTGGTCGCTGACCTGATCTGCTTCCCGCACACGTAGCAGAGTGCATCGTAGACGCTCCACAACTTCACTTGCTCTCTTCTAGCTTCCGCACCTTGGTGCCTTCCATGACGAGGATCTGCACGCGGTTGTCAACGGTAACGCCCTCCCCGCCATCACGCCGCACTCCGAGCAGCTTCTCCTCTGAAGTGAGGTTGTCCTCTACGATCTTAAAGAGCTTGGCCTTGGCCGCGGCGATCGCAGCGGGCGAGTCACGCGTGTACTTGACCTCCCCCTCCTTGTCCACGCCGCAGGGATAGAGCGCGTCGCGCAGCTGCTCGAGTCGGTCAAGCTCCTGGTAGACCTCAAGCCCTAGCTGGTGGCGCTGCGCGTCTAGCTCAGAGACTAGCTCGTCGGTCCGCTCGGCGAACTCCTCGCGCCAGAGCTCGCGGGCCCGGGCCACGTCGTTCTTAATGGTGGTACGCGAGATGCTCCCGTCCCTGAAAGTCCCCTTGAACTTCTCGTTCTCGCTGATGTGCCTGATGATGCCCATGATCGGTACACGCCGGAGATACAGGTCCCAGACCGTCACGATCCGCTCGAGCAGCACGGGGTCTTCACGCCAAGGGATCTGCGCCGGAGTGCGCGGCCTCCGCTGCCGTTTTTGCACGATGATCTCGTCTGGCTCTAGCGCCTTTGGCTTTCGCTTAGGCATCAGAGAACTCGTGCACCTCGGCGCAGTCTCCCGGGCAATAGTCCTTATGCAGAACGACCAGCAAGGTCCTTGTGCATAACTTACACATGAGGACGCTAAACGGCTGAGACGTGCGTCCGTCACAGACTATCAGCGTCACGCGCGGCAGGTCATCGATGTCGCGCTCAGCGCCGCAAGTGGCGCAGTGAAACGTCTGAGCTACATCCGTCATTCCCACCTCTTATGCGACTCCTTACTCTGGCACGTCAAGTTGTGAAGTCCCTCGATCACCCTGACCATGCTCTCGAAGTCGGGGAACTGAAGACGCAGCTCCGAGGAGTAGCAGTCTCGCTTGATTACGATCTCCGGACCGCTTGTGCCGTACAGGTCCACGCTGACAACGTCCTGTGGCGGGATGACCTCGATTACCGTCTTAGTTTGCATTGCTCTTTCCCTGGGCTACTGTACCTCCGGCACGGACCTCTGATCAGTAGCTCGTTGCAGAACCCACCGCCGCGAATAACCTCACCGCAGCACTTCGTCGTCAGCACGGTGTCGTAGGTCCGCTGGCCATGAACGGGGCAGCTGAACTGTGAAGCCCACACTTCGCGACGCTCGTCCTCGTTCATCTCACCAGCGTCGCTGCGGCCGTGAACAGGACAGACTGGGAGGTGGTCGCCTCTGCGCCCTGTTGCCGCCCCACCTGTCGATGACCTCTCGCGGCCGGCGCAGCTCATCAGGCGACCCGCCCTCACCGGAGAACGGGATGGCGTTGTTGATGCGCACGTTCTGCAAGATCGGGTAGTGGTCACAGTGGAAGCACTCGCCCGGCGCGTGCAGCACCGTCTCGTCGCAATGCGGGAACGGGAACGCATCATAGATGGGATTATCGCAGCTCATCGTATCATATCCTCGTGGGCCTTTGACCCCTCGAGCGAACCGGGCGCGACCTGTTCAACGGAGGATACGCGCGGTGCAGGGGGCACACGACCGCCCCGACCCTCACGTCGTACTCACCGCTCATGATGCAGTACTCGCAGGTCACGTTATCGGATTCCACCTCTCGCCGGCCAGGCCGAATATTGAACCGCAGCCCTTGCACTCATAGTGCGCCGGCTCGCCCGCTGTCTCGCGCTTGTAAGTCAGCTTGTGGCCGCAGTCAAGACAGCTCATCAACCTCTACCACCTTCGTGCGCTCAAGACAGGTGGTTGGTCAGAGAACCCCGAGCGCTTGGTTCCCTCTAGGAAGTACTCGTAGTTACAATCGTTGCAGGACACCACGGACCCGTTTCCGCACGAGCCTCCACTGCACACCATCACCGGGTCAGTACCAAAGCCTGGACAATCAAACCTGATGCTCAACTTACCCCGGCACAGGGGGCACAGGTAGTCTCTCTCATAGTCAACCATTAGAAGCTCTTGATGTACTCGTCGCACCCGGCGCAGTACGTGTCGTCGCCGACGTACCGGTACGGTCGCGGGTGGCC
>SDBV01004727.1_pt1 | contig 19427 bp, 5 predicted proteins | sample 2277081 | NCBI WGS metagenome assembly SDBV01 (sample SAMN10402039, study PRJNA504765) | marine sediment metagenome | isolation source: marine sediment core GS10_PC15, 223 cmbsf | place: Arctic Ocean: Southern Knipovich Ridge | collected 2010
CTTCTCCGGCTGGAGCGGCGACCTCACCGGCACCACCAACCCCGACTCCGTCACCGTGGACGCCGACAAGAACGTCACCGCCACCTTCACCCTCACGCCTACACCCGAGTGCCCCGGCGACGTCAACGACGACGGCAAGGTCAACGGGCGTGACTTGGCTATCGTGGCGCGCGCCCTCTTCAGCGACCGTGAATCTAAGCGCTGGAACCCTGACGCTGACTTGAACAGCGACGGTGTTGTCGATCTGCTCGACCTAAGAATCGTCATCTCCTCGCTGCGCGACCCCAACTGCCGCCAGGGCGGGTGACACGCTCGCCAAGCCGCCAACACCGCCAGCAGGAGACCGTCGTGCGGAGTGCTCTTCTCTGCCGCGGACAGCTCGCTCCGTCGCTGCCCACGCGCGCTACCTGCAAGCGGAAGAGCGACGGCGTAGCTCACGGATGGCGGCCCGGGGTAAGCTGGTAGCGACGTGGGTCATCTGAACGTGAGCCTGAGACTGGGCTCGGTTGCAGCCACCGTTCTCCTGGTGGCGTGCAGCGGCGACGGGTCTCCTGAGCCAGCCGCGTCACCGGCCCTCTCACCTGGTGCCTCCCCTACGGCGTCGATCCAGACTGTTGACCTGGCCTCCACGACCCCGCTCACGACCATCTTCGCCCGCGACACCGGGGACCTGAGGTCAGACCAGCCGGGCCTGGCCGCCGGCGATTTCAACAACGACGGCATCAACGACATCGTGGTGGGGGCCCGCTTCGCTGACTCCGATGGCCGCCAGGACGCCGGCGCCGCCTATGTCATCTTCGGCTCTCGGAACCCGCCAGCGTCCGTGAACGTCGCGGAGGGCCAGCAGGACGTCAGCGTCGCAGGTGCGCGGCCGGGCGACAACCTGGGCTTCGCCGCCACCGCCGCCGATCTCAACGGGGACGGCGTGGACGATATGGTCCTGGGGGCGCCATTCGCCGGACCGCTGGACCGAGCATCGTCCGAGCCTGGAAGGGTCTATGTTATCTTCGGGCGCTCCGACCTGCCCACCAGTATCGACCTTGCCCAAGACGAAGCGGACGTCACCCTCACCGGCACCGGCGACGCCAGCTTCTTCGGCGACTCCGTGGCCACAGGCGACGTCAACGGCGATGGCACCACCGACCTCGTCGTCGGCGCCACCTTCGACACGGGCCCAGGGCTGAGCGGCGGCACCGTCCGTGGCGGCGCCGTCTACGTCTTCTTCGGGCGGCAGCGCTGGCCGGCCACCCTGGCGGCCAGTGACGCCGAGGTCGCGGTCTACGGCGCGGACGAGCTCGACGAACTGGGGGACTTTGTGGCCAGCGGCGACATCAACGGCGACGGCTTTGACGACATTATCGCCGCCGCGGAGGCCGCCGACGGGCCGGACAACGGCCGCCCCACCGCGGCCGAGGTGCACGTCGTTTTCGGGGGCGACGACATCAGGGGCAGCTTCGAGATCGCCCGCGGGCAGCAGGACCTTTCCGTATACGGCGCCAATGCCCAGGATACGCTGGGGTTTTCCCTGGCCGCCGGTGACGTGGACGGGGACGGTATCGATGACCTGATCATGGGGGCCCGCCTAGGCAGTGACCCCGACAACGCCATCCCCCGCGCCGGCCTGGTGTACGTACTCTACGGCCGGAAGGATCTGCCGTCGTCCGTCGACCTGGCGCAGCTACCCGACTTTGTGGCCGCGATCTACGGCCAGAACGAGGCCGACTTCCTGGGCAGCAGTGAGGCCGTGGGCGACCTAGACGGCGACGGCGACAATGAGCTGATCATGGCCACCGGCTTCGCTGGCGCGCGGGGGCGCTTGCATGCGGGTACGGTCTACGTCGTGAAGGCAGCGGAGGCCAGCGGCTTTGTCAGCGTGGGCGGGGGGCTGTTGCGTACCGCTATCTACGGGGCCAGCGCCGGCGACCGCCTCGGCTCCAACGTGACCACGACCGACTTTAACGGCGACGGCAGGCCGGAATTGATCGTGGTAGCGGATGGGGCCGCCGGCCCGGGAGGCAGCCGCCCTGAAGCGGGACGGGTGTACATCATCACGATCCCGCCCTGAGAGGCGTCAGGGGGCCCAGACGGGGTTGGACTCTTTCGTCGGGTCATCGGTAAGGCGCCTGACGCCAGTGCCATCCCGGCGCATGATGAAGATGTCGAAATTGGGCTCGCCCTGCCGTAGTGAGCCGAAGGTGATCCACTCGCTGTCCGGCGACCAGTCCGGCTCTATGTCCAGGTCGGCGTCATCGGTTAGGTTTGTTGTCTCGCCGGTCTCCATGTCCACCACCTTGATATCATGTATGTTCTCCTCGATGACACGGTAGGCGATGTAGCGACCGTCGGGGGACCACACGGGCTCCACGGCGAACACTTCGGCCTCGGCGACCACCACCTGGATGTCGGTCCCGTCAGCCTTGATGGTGCAGACCTGGCCCTCCCCGCGGGAGACGCTGGCGGCGTAGTAGGTGATCTCCTCGTCGCCGGGGGACCAGCCGCCGGCGAAGCTACCGGCGCGGCAGGGCTCCGCCGTGGCCTCGGGCTCCGCTTCCATGATCACCTGGAGGTCGGACCCGTCGACGTTGATCACCGCCAGGGAGCCGGCCTGGGTGAAGACGATGCGCTGACCGTCGCGGGACCAGCGGGGGGACTGGCCGCCCTGGCTGCCACTGGTCAGTTGGCGCAGGTTGGAACCGTCGGCATCCATCACGTAGATTTGAACCTGGTCGGTGCGGTTGGAGGCGAAGGCGAGCTGGCTGCCGTCTGGAGACCAATCGGGATCGAAGTCGTCGTCGGGGTCGTTGGTAAGGTTGCGCTCGTCGCTGCCGTCGCTGTTCATGACGTAGATCTCCTGGTCCCCGTCGCGGAAGGAGACGAAGGCGATCTTGCCGCCGGGAGGGTCTCCGTCGCCGTCGAGGCCGGGCGTGGCGGGCTGCCCACCGTCCCCTCCACCACCGCAGGCCGCCGCCAGCGCCAGGGTGAGCACCGCCAGGATCCCAAGATCTGTCCGCAACAACTTGAACAACTTCAACAACTTCCTCCTCGCAGAGATGTCGGCGCCAATCATAGCGGGCCGGCTCGGGGTGACGCAAGGTAGGGACAGTGAGGTAGGTGAGACACGATGTATGAGAGATTTATGTCGTCAACAGGGATTGACATCTGCCATGGGTGGCCGCACAATAGCGGCAAATGGTAGATCATGCGGTTAAGAACAAGTTTAGGAACGGTTACATAGCGGTTAAAAGCGGGCCCGCAGGGGCTTGACAAACCTGAACAGGCTAGTATTATGGCATTACCCAATTAACATAAAGGAGCCAGCGGCGGCAAAGTAAGAGCCTCTAGAAACGAGCGTCACGAGCAGCTTTCGAGCCCAAAGGGAGGGGAACTATGAGAGCATCGGGGACTAGCCCGATCTCAGTCAAGATCGCGATACTCGGTATCATTGCAGCGTCCGCTGCGTTCCTGCTTGCCGGCCCTACCCCCGCTGCCGAGGCCGACAGCACTTACAATGCCACCATCGATTCAAAGCTGTGTAACGGTCTTCCCATCGGTCTGATGCCGGACCTCGACGTCCAGGGCGACCCCCTCTGCGTCGAGGACGACACACCCGGCAACCCCATGACCACAACAACGGTCCTCTGTATCGAAAAGGCTAACCCCAACAACCCGTTCCCCAGCACAGCCACGGACTGCGTGGGCGGCTCCCTCAACTTCGCACCGCCGTACATAATCACGCATGTCCCGCCGGCGGCCAGCATCACCCCCGGCTGTAACATGGACACGGATGTCATCCCGGACGGGGTCCTGGATGACCGCGACTTAGACCAAGACGGCACGGCCGACGGCATCGCCTGCCTCCCGCCGGGCGAGAAGGTGGGCGGCCTGGCCGCCTTGGCAACCTTGGGGCTGTTCAACGCCACCTGCTCCAACGGCCTCCCAGTCCCCTTCAGCCTGATCAACGTGGCCCTGCCGGACGACGCCACGGACCCCCGCGCCTCCTCCAACATCTACACGCCCTGGAATGAGGGCACTACCAACGCCGACAAGACCGGCGGCAGGTTCTCCCTGGGCACCAACGACACGGCGCTGCCGTTCAACATGGCCGACCCAGATTCAGCGGTCTTCCTGAACTACCCGGACTGGCTGCTGGACCTGTTCGACCCGGACATGGTGCCCCTGCCGGTGACCGATGGCGGTCCGCGAGAGGGCCGCGGGAGCGACCCGGAGACGGGGCCGGCACCTAATAACGTTGCCTTCAACGGGCCCCTGAAGCCGGTCCTGCCGGTGGCCGTGTACGGCGGCATGACCACCGTCACGGGCACAACGGACTGGACCCCGCTGTTCTTCGCGGTGTTCGCGCCTGGGGACCTGGCGGCCGCCTACAGCCCGCCGCACCCGTTCTCGCAGTTGGACGCCGGCCTGGGCTACAGCACTTTCTCCATCCTCACAGACGTCACCACTGTGGCGGCGGCGCCCAACCCAATCAGCGACTTCTGCTCGCCGCTGCTGTCGATGACCATGCTCCTGGGCACCACGGTGGGGAACCACCCGGCCTGTGCGCCCAACGGCTGCATCCGCGCCACCAACCCGTCCCCCGCCGGCACCCACTTCGCCAATACGTGGGCGCTGAGCTACCGCGACCTGGACAACGACACGTATGAGAACAACCTCGACTCCTGTCCCTATATTGCCAACACCGACGGCGACCCCAGGTCGACCGCCGGGCCCGACCTGGATCCCTCTGGCTTTGCCAGCGGCGACATGATCGACAGCGCCTGCGACCCCACGCCCTCGGGTGTGGGCAGCAACACCAACGCGGGCGACCACGACGGTGACTTCTTCGCCAACGCCCTGGACAACTGCCCGCTGGTGGCTAACGGCCGCGTCGTGGACAACCCGGCCTGGGACGGCCAGGCGGACAGCGAGCTGGTCCAGACGTACGCCGCCGCCGCCCTGGACGGCGGCCCCAAGACCGACTCCATCGGCGACGCCTGCGACGGGGCGGTGGACCTGAACAACAACGGTAACTTCACCGACCCCGGCGACCACCCGGCCGCGGTGACGTTCTTGCAGAACGGCTTGCCCACTACCGTCACCATGAGCCCGACGGTGGCCAACGGCCACTTCCTCATCAGGGGACTTGTCAACCCGCGCTGCTACGGCGGCACGGACGCCGACGGCGACGGCTACTGCGAGGAGGACCAGGACGGGGGCAAGGACAACCCCATCGGCAACCCCGACAACGTCTACAAGCACAAGGCCTGGTCCGGCGCCCAGATGACGGTTGACACCGACGGCGACGGCTTCAGCGACTGGCGGGAGACGGAGATGGGGACCGACCCCACCAAGCCCTGCGCGGCGGACAGCACCAAGAACAACGAGAACACGGACCACTGGGGGTTCGACTTCACGGATAACGGCAGCGCCCAGCTGGGCGACGTACTCAAGTACATCCCGGTGTTCAACGAGGTGGCCGACACCGCTGCGAAGCGGCGGTTCGACCAGAACCAGGACGGCTTCATCGCCCTGGCGGACGTGCTGAAGTTCATCCCGGTGTTCAACAAGTCCTGCGCGGACCTCGGCCATCCCTGGGTGGCGCAGCAGTAAGGGGCTCATTATTATGCGATCAATGGCAAGACGATCAACCCAGCGGCAAGGTAAGGTTTAGTAACCTCAGAAGGGGGTGCGGCGATGAGACGCCTCATCATAGGTTTGGTTTTTGGAGCGCTAGTTGCGGCTGTGGCTGTACTGGGCTCCCTATCCCCGGGCAACGACGCCCAGGCGACCCACGGGGGCCCAATCAACTCGGCTGACTCTGTTGGCGTCGGTATCGTGGACATCGTGGCCATCGATGCTGATACGAGCGGCAACAGCGCCTTCGTCGTCGGCTCGATTGAGCCCTGCGTCGGCAGCAAGACCATCGGCGACACGTTCTTCGTCGATGTAGTCATAGATGAGGTCGACGCACTCGACGACATGGCCGGCTTCGGGTTCGACCTGTTCTACAACAGCGCCGTCCTGAAGATCATCGGCAAGGACTCGGCGTCGTTCATGCTCCCAACAGGGACGCCCTTCGGGGGCCCCATTCCTGACAGCACGGGGAGCTGGCGCTACGACGTCGCGGAGTTTGGCGGGCCGTTCCCCAACGGGGAAGGTGTCCTGGTCCGCCTCGAGCTAGAGGCCGTGGGCAACGGTCTCAGCAACCTCGACCTGGATGACCTGACCGGCGGCGGCCCCGGCGTCCCGCCCGGCATCCTGGACAGCACCGCCACTAACCTGACCGTGAACAACGACCTGGACGGCGTCGTCGCGGTAGGCCAGGCCTGCCCCACAGCCGACCTCGGCGTGACCCAGGCCCTAACGTGGCCCGCCGCCGCCATTGACGCGGGCACAGACGCGGTGTTCACCGCGGTCAAGACGATCCACAACTTCGGCACCACGCCCATCCCGAACACCACCACCCTGCCGAACGTCGTGGGCGAGCTCACCAGCACGGTGGCCGTACCCAGCGGCTGCACCGTAGAGGACAACAACACCCTTGCCTCCCTGGCGGGGCCGGGCAACCTGGTGCAGAGCCAGATGACGTACAACCTCCCGATCAGCGTCAGCGCGATAGTCAATGAGAGCTACACGCTGAACTGCTCGGCGACCGGCTTGGCCACCGTTTCCCTGACCAACGCCATCGCGCCGGTGAGCCCCTACAGCGATGGCAACTCCTCGAACGACGTGGACGGCCCCGACAGCCAGCAGTTCTCGGTCTCGGGTGAGTCGGACCTGTCCATCAACTCCTGGGGCTACGCCCCCGGCGGCGCCCCCACCCCCACCACCATCCCGCTCCTCCCGGGACCGGGGAGGTTGTGTAACAGCGTGGGCCTCTCACTAGTGGGATTCGGAATCTTCCCCCTCGCGGCCCTACCAATCTACGAGGCTTCCTGTGTGGCCAACCTGACCATTGGGAGCATCACCACCAACACCGCCGAGCCCATAACGGTGCGCAAGGAGATTGAGAACCTGGGCGACCTGAGCGTGCCGCTGTTCGACATCGACCCGACCAGCGCGGACATCACGCCCGCCGGGACGTTCGACGGCGCCATCAACATCCCCTGCTACACCCTGCTGCGCGCCGGACTCCTCTTCCCCGACCCGGGTGCCAAGGCGGCCCTGACCCTGGACTGCGACGTGATCCTCGTCCTGCCCCCGGGCACCTTTGGCCCGGCCCTGCTCCCGGCCGTAATGTTCCCAGGCGCGTGCTCGGTGACGAATCCCACCACGGCCGATGAAGTCGCCGGTTCGCCGATCTCCCTCACGGGGATCGACCTGAGCATCGGAACGGCGCGGACCTTCGACGAGACGTTCACGGTCAACTGCGCGAAGGACTCGTTCGACACGATCCCGCCGCCACCGACGGGAGCGGCCCTGCCCCTCCCCTGGGTCTTCCACTTCACCAACTCGATAGCACTGAACGCCCCGGCCTTCATCACCGACCCCAACCCCGGCAACGACACTGCCGACCCGATACTGATCGCCTGGGCGGAGGCGCCGTTCACGCCGACGTTCGTCGCCACCATCGACGGTAACAAGAACCCCGGCGAGCCGAAGCTCACCCCGCCGTCCCAGCCACCGGTGGCGGACGACTGCGTGATCATCCAGCCCTGCGAGATGCAGTTCACGACGGCGATCCCGCCGCTCCAGCCGCTGGGCCTGGCGCAGACGATCATTCCCCACACGCAGGACATAAACAATGACTTGGTGCCGGACAACGTCTTCACCGTCGTCAACGGGTTTACCCTCACCAACGGCACCGGCGTAGGCTACTTCACCTTCACTGTGGGGCTCGTGGCCGCCGCCTGTAACCCCGCCATCCTCGCCGGCGGCGGCGACACCCTGGTGGACGCCGCACTGCCCGACGGCGGAAGCCCGCTCCTCAACCCGCCCATGGTAGGTGAGGGCCCGGCGGGCACCAACGTCGCTGCCGACCTGGGCAGCGCCACCGTATGGCCCGTCCAGCTCGAGCAAGACCCAACGCTGAAGGCGTTCGCCGCCCTCGGCCTGCCGATGATCGCCCGCTACGTGGTCGTCGGCGCAATCCCCGGCGTAACGGCCGGTGTCAACACCCTGGTCTACCAGACCCCCACGGACTACATTTCGGTCTCGATCGTCGGCGACCCATCGGCGCCCCCCACCAACACCACCTGCGCGCCGCTGACGGTCAACTCCGTGATGGCCGGCGTGGTGGTTGACGGCGACAACGACTGGGACGGCGTGGACGACGTCGGCGGCAGCAGCGCCACCGTGAAGACCCGCTGGTGCAACACCGCCGGTACAGTCCTCATGATCGGCAACTTCGTCCGCGGCGACACGATCAATCAGACCCCGGTGTTCGACACCTCCACCTGCTCGGCGGAGAACGACACGAACATCGCCCCGCTGGACAAGGACGAGGCCCTGGGCGACGAGAGCCCGCCGGAAGACAAGATCCACGTGGGCTTAGAGTCCGGCGCCTACACGGTTTCCACGACCATCAGCAACGGCAGCCTGCCCGCTGACCTTGAGGTGGCGTGGAGCATAGTGGCCGGACCGGAGTGCGTGGCCCAGTGGGTGGGCGGTGACCTGTCAATCCTGAACGGCATCTCCACCAGCATCCTCAAGACCAAGATCCTGGGCATGCCGGCGTTTGACCCGGGCGACCCGGCTGCGTCGACGGCCGCGGTATCGGCGGACTACACCGTCACCTGCGCGTCCGAGGTGAACACGGAGGCTCTGCAGATCATCGTCAACGTGCAGTCCTTCGTGCCGGGCAGCGACGCCCTGTTCACCGACCCAAACCCCGAGGACAACCAGCAGCAGAACCACCCGACGGTCAAGGCCCTGGCCGACCATGATGGGGACGGCGTCCCAACGGCCCCGCACCCGGACCCATCGGACAACTGCCCCGACACGCCCAACCCCGACCAGCTGGACACCGACGGTGACGGCGAGGGCAACGCCTGCGACGACGACGACGACGGCGACAACATCCTCGACGTCAACGACGACTGCCAGCTCGTGGCCGAGGACCATGACCAGAGCCCGGACGTCCCGGAGGACGGCTGCCCGGACAGCGACGTGTCTGTGGCCGTCGACAAGGGCGAGGGCGGTGAGGTCTACGATGTGGACGTGTCCAGGCACTACTTCAAGACGGTGACGATCACCGTTACCAACGGCAACTACGACGTGGGCGGCGTGCGCGTGAACGTCCTGGCGGTCTCGCCGCTGGGCCAGTGCGAGGTTCGCCTCCAGGCCGCGGACGGCGACCTGTTCTCCGAGTTCACGGTGGACGACGACCCCGTCGACGGGGTCGACGACACGCTCCACTCGCAGCTCGAGTTCAACACCGGCCCGATGGCCGCTGGCGATGACTTCGTTACCACCCGCACCTACAAGATCCACTGCTACGAGCGGAGCCAGCACATCGACGCCTTCGAGCTCCAGGTGGACGTCCTGGCCGCGGACCCGGTGGTCGAGGAAGCCCTGACCGACAACGTGCACAAGAACTTCCCGGACGTCACGGCCTGGGACCGCGCTGACCTGAAGAAGCTAAGCACAACCATCACCGTTAACGACCCCGTCGTGGCCGGCGCCGAATTCAACGTGCTGGTCCGGAGCGTGATCCACAACAACGGACCGGTGGAGGCGGACTACCTTGACACCACCACCCTCCTCCTGCCGCCTGACTGCAACCAAGTTGCCGCCAACCCGACAGGAGGGGAGTTCACCGGCACCCTGGCCGTTGACGATGACGCGACCCTGGACGCCAACTACACGGTGACATGCGACACGGCGAGCTTCCACAAGATCAACGCTACCGACACTCTCGTCGTGACCAACGTGGATCACGTCTACGACCCTGACGACCTCAACAACGACGGCAGCGCCGCCGAAAAGACGATTACGGTGACCGCTGAAGTTGACGTAACGGTCAGCAACGTGACCGTGTTCGCTCCGTCCAGCAAGGACGCCGGCGAAACATTCGTCGTCACGGTGTCCGGCGACGTCGCCATCACCGGCCCGGCGGACGCTGACGTGACGATCACCCTGGTGACCGTGGATGACAACGACGCCGACACGGTTGTCGACTGCGCGCTGGCGGACATCACCGGCCAGTCCCAGACAACCTCCGGCGGCACCGTGTCCGCGACCTGGTCGGTCGTCTGTGACGCGGTCAGCAACCACACGTTCACGGGCAATGTCTCGGCGACTCCGATCCTAGTGGAGCACGTCACCCAGGTGGCCCCGGACAACACCGCCAACTCCGGCCAGAACAGCGACGACACGGGGATCTGGGGCGAGGCGGACGTTGAGATAGAGAACGTGGACGTGCCGGCCATCGTATTCGTCGCACTCACCGGCGTGGACGAGGGAACGTCCGTCAACACCACCATCCACAACTGGGGCCCGTTCGCAGCGGCCACCAAGAAGACCATCAACCTAAGCACCATCGACTGCCTAGTCAACGGGGGCACCGTGGCCACGATCGGCCCGATCAACGAGTTCGATGACGTCGACGCGTTGGACCACAGCACGGACCGGGTGGAGAACGACCCGTTCAACGTGCAGTTGCCCTCCGGCACCGAATGCACGTACAACGTCTCGGTGAGCAAGGCGATAACCCCAGAGCTCCACATCACCGACCCCAACCAGCCCAACGAGGGCTCTGACAGCGGGGTGGTCTGCCTGGACACCGACGGCGACCTCGTTCCCGACGACTGCCAGCAGATTCAGGACAACTGCCCGACGGTGGACAACGGGCCCAACGAGGCCAACGACCCCGGCGTCGGCAACCAGACCGACACGGACTTCGACGGCATCGGCGACGCCTGTGACGACACGCCGTCCCACGACGTGGTCGTCAAGGACCAGAACTTCATCGTCATCGGTCCGGCCGCGATCAACCTGACGGACACCAACGGACGCTACATGTGGGTCATCGCCGAGGTCGGCAACCACACCGACCCCGCCCACGTGGAGACGGTCGACATAGGCCTCGACATCAGCCCTGACGTGCCGGACGGCTGCACCCGCGACGCGCAGCAGATCCTGCCCGGCCAGGCCAGGTTCCTGATGAGCGAGAACGAGCAGAAGTTCGTGGTGTTCCGAGTCCGCTACGAGTGCCACACCCCGGCGGACCCACAGGTCATCACCCAGACGGTCACAGTGTCTATCACCCACATCAACACCAGCGATGGCGATGAGCTCGGTGCGGCGCTGGACAACAACTCCCAGACAACCACCAAGGCGGTGATCATCGAGTAACGACAGGAGGAAAACCGAAGCAGAAATAGCGTAAACAACAGAATAGGGTATCAGAAAGAGCGGGAGGGGGTTCCGTCCCCCCCCCGCTCTTTCATTTTGGGCGAAGGTAAGCAAGAAGAGGCAAGCAAAGAAGGAGGCACGTTGATGAGGCGGTCAGATTGGACGACCAGAATGGCCTTGCTGATGGTGGCGGTCTCCGTGGCGGCAGTCGCGATAGCGTTGTGGGCGCTCAGCGCCGGCCAGCAGGGGGCCGGGGCCAACCCCACCCTTAGCGTAGGGCTGGACTTCGACCCGAGCGGTACGGCGGCTAACGGGGTCTACGACCCCGTGAACCTCCCACCCTTCGAAGCGTGCCTCGATATCCTGCCAGGGCAGGCCTTCGTGCCCGGGCAGCAGTTCAGCATTGACCTGTTCGTGCTGGACGTGAGCCAGCTTGTGGCCTTCTCCTCCCACCTTCAGTATGACCAGACAAAGCTGAAGGTGGTGGGCTCCCAGGTCCTCCTCTTCCTCAACGCTCAGCCCCAGAGCGCCGTGCTAAACGCCTCCCAGAACGACCCCGACCCGGTGTCAGGCGTCCTGCTGACGCCGGACACCGACGGTCTGTACGAGGCCGCCGCCGCAGACACCGGCAACGAGTCCGGCGATACCGGCTCGGGCGTCCTCGCCCGGGTGACGTTCGAGGCCCTGGCGGCGGGCTTCTCCACGGTCAGCATCCCCTACCTGGACTTCGACAGCGACGGGCTATTCGACACCGGCATCATGCTGCGCGACGCCAACGGCGTCCGGATCAACGACGTCAACCCGGTGGACGGCTGGTACGACTGGCCGTTCATCAACCAGCAGGGCACGGTGGCCGTCAGTGTTTCCGACATGGACGGCGACGGGACTTCGGACGGTTGCGATCCGGACAGGGATGGGGACGGCATCCTCCAAGACGGCGACGCATCCGGTTTCGAGGGTGATAATCCGTGCACCGGCGGTAATGCCATCAATTGCGACGACAACTGCCCCTGGATCCCCAACCCCAACCAAGAGGACTTCAACGGAGACGGCATTGGAGACGTCTGCGCCGGGGATGCCGACGGCGACGGCTACTGGGTCACCCAGGAGGAGGACATGGGGTCAGACCCCGACAACCCGGCCAGCACTCCCGAGGTCTGCGACGGCCTGGACAACGACGCCGACACCCAGGTGGATGAGGGCTACGACCTCAATAGCAACGGCGTCCCCGACTGCGATGACGCCAACGCCGACACGGACGGGGACCTTATAGCCAACCCCACAGACACAGACGACGATAACGACGGCACTATCGACTCCCGCGAGATCGCGATGGGCATTGACACACTGGCCGATTGCCCGCTAACCACCACCCATTACGCCTGGATGCCTGACATCAGCAACAACCAGATTGTGAGCATCGCGGACGTCCTCAAATTTATTCCACACTTCCTCACCTTCGAGGGCCAGCCCGGGTACAACAGGCGCTTCGACTGGAACGCCAACGGGGTGATCAGTATTCAAGATGTCCTGCTCGTCATACCGTACTTCCTCACGTCATGTACGCCATGACCGGAGGGATAGCAGACCGGGATGAGAGGGACTGACGAGGCCAACTAACGTATGAGCAAGCTGGTAACGGCCCTAATACTCGGAGCCCTGGGCTTCGCCCTCGCGATCGGGATTTACGCCTTGAGCGAGAGCGGCGGCACGGCCGGGGCCGTGGGCACCACCGTCGGCTTCGACGTAGATGCCACGGGCAACGACGCCACCTCCCTGGGCACTATCGAGCGCTGCCGCTCGGTGGTCAGCGGGGAGCAGTTCGTGATTGACGTCTTCGTCGACGAGATACCGACTGGCTCGACGTTCGGCGGTTTCAACTACCGGATCAACTTCGATGAGACGCGGGTGCAGGTGGTCGGCCAGAACCACAACCTGCTGCTGGCCTCTGCCCCTGGTAGCGGCGTGTTCGACCTCAGCGAGGGCGTGCCGGACGGCATCTCCCCTCATGATGTCGGGGCGGGCGATTTCGGCACAGCGGAGGTGGGCCCCGTGAAGGGGGTTCTGGGTAGGTATACCCTGGAGGTTCTTCCTTTCGCCCCGGCGGGCACCTTCTCTCTAACGCTCACAACCCTCTCCCTCGTCGACGGCATCGGCGACGACATCACCATTACGCAGGTCTTAGACGGCGCCGCCGCCCTTCAGCACGGCGTAATCGCGGTGAACCAGGCCTGCCCGGTTGCGGGCGCGGACCTGGCCATCACCAAGACAGACTCCCCGGACCCGGTCCAGGCCGGTGACCCGCTCACCTATGACCTGTCGATCGTCAACAACGGACCCTTCGACGCCACCAACGTGGTGGTCATGGACACCCTCCCCACCCAAGTCACCTTCACTTCGGTGACAGCGTCGCAGGGTACGTGCAGCCAGGCGGCCGGCACCGTCACCTGTAGCCTGGGGAACATTGTGGCAGGCGGCACCGGTTCCGTGTCCATCACCGTCACGGTGAATTCAGGATCATCAGGCACCATCACCAACACCGCCAGCGTGACGTCAGATGCAGCGGACCCCGACAACTCGAACAACAGCATCAGCGAGGACACCTTCGTGGGCACCCTTGCTGATCTGGTGCTCATAAAGACGGACTCGCCCGACCCTGTCGTGATCGGGGGTGCCCTGACCTACACGCTGCTGATCACGAACAGTGGACCCTCTGACGCTGTGAACGTAGTCGCGACCGACACGCTGCCCGCCCAGGCGACCTTTGTCTCCGCCAGCGCCAGCGTTGGGAACTGCTCTGAAGTCTCGGGCATAGTCACCTGCAACTTGGGTACCATTGCTTCGGGTGCCACCGCCTCCATCACCATTGACGTCACAGCGGACTCCAGCGTCTCGGAAACGATCACTAACACCGCGTTTGTCACCTCAGATACGGCCGACCCCGATACCGCTAACAACAGCGCCTCGGAAGACACCTTCGTGGGAATAGTCGAGATCCTCACGGTGGTGGGAATAGACACGGATCCGGCCGCGTCGCCGCCGAACACTGCTACCTCGCTGGGTAGCATAGAACCTTGCATTGCCGTCAACCGCGGCACCATCTTCAGCACAGACGTCTTCGTGGACGCGATCAGCCCCGGCCGCGACATCGCCGGGTTCAACTACAGGATCAGCTTCGACTCAGCGCGGGTTACCCTGACCGGGCAGGATCACGGCTTCCTGCTGGCCTCCGCCCCCGGGAGCAGCCTGATACAGTTCAACGAGGGGGTGCCAGACTCAACATCACCCCACACCGTAGGCGTGGGTGACCTGGGGACAGCGGAGACTGGGCCCGTAGCCGGCGTGCTGGGCCGGTACACTTTCGCGGTCCTCGCCGGTGCGAACCCGGGTACGTTCACCCTGAGCCTCACCGACGTGGTGCTGAGCGACAGCAGCGCCGAGTTGTTGCCGATCGACCGAACCATAATCGCCACCATCGCGGTGGACGTGGCCTGTCCCCCCGACAGCGACGGCGACGCCATCCCTGACGCCGACGACAATTGTCCCACGGTGTTCAACCCCGGCCAGGATGACTTCGACGGCGATGGACTTGGCGATGCCTGCGACGGCGATGTTGACGACGACGGCGTTGCAAACGCCGCGGACCTCTGCCCACTTACGCCGCTCGCTGAAGTGGTTGACTCCAACGGCTGTTCCGATTCCCAGGTGGACCCGGACGGCGACGGCGTCTGCGATCCCAGCGCCCCTAGCGTCGGGCCGTCAGGATGCACGGGCTCAGACAACTGCCCCTCGGCTGCTAACCCACTCCAAGAGGACTTCGACGGCGACGGCCTGGGCGATGCCTGCGACCCAGACGACGATAATGATGGTCTGCCCGACACAAACGAGCCTCCAGGCTGCGAGCTGAACGCCGACTGCGACAACGACACCGTCCTAGACGGCATTGACAACTGCGTCACCACAGCGAATTCCGGCCAGGAGGACTTCGACGGGGATGGTCTGGGCGACGTCTGTGATCCCGACAGCGACGGCGACGGGGTCCTCAACGCCGACGACCAGTGCCCCTTCGTCCTGGAAGACCCCGACGGGATCGACAGCAGTGACGGCTGCCCAGAGATCGACAGCCAGCTAACTTCAATCACCACTGAAGCATCCTTTGTCATCCAAGAGGACGTCGATGATCCCCACGACGTCACCGTCACCGTCCGCAACAACGGCAATGTGAGCTCAGACCTCCAGTTGACCCTTCTTCTGCGCTCGACTCCCGGCGAGTGCGAGGCGCGCTGGGTAGCCGACGCGCTACACGGAGACACCAAGTTCGATACCATCATCGGCAACACTCTATTTTCCCAGTTGGAGCACCCAGAGGCGGTCTTAGCCCCCGGGGAGGTCCGCACCAGTACGCACACCTACACCGCCCACTGCTTCTCACTCCCTGGCTTCTACGACAATGCCTTCAAGCTTGAGATCGGCGTGACGCCGGTTCCTCCCGTGCGAGAGGATTCCGGCGCCGGAGGCGACAACTCCCACCTGCGGTTTGTCGACGTAGCAGTCGGAGAGGCAGCCGACGTTGAGAAGGTGGACCTCATCGTCCCCAACGTCCAGCTCCAAGTGGGCGTGCCTCAGGTCATCACCGTCAGCTCTGTACTCCGCAACAACGGCCCCTTTGCCCCCGCGGACGTCATCGATCATCTGACAGCCAGCGCCCCCCCGGACTGCACTGTCTCGCCCCCAAGCTACGATACCCCGGCGTCGCTTCCGCTGAGCGTGGACGTCACCTTGAACAACACTTTCACGCTCGATTGTACGACGCCGAGCTTCCACACTTTCACCTTCGCTAACCAAGTGGACGTAGACTCGGCTACAGTTTCTGACCCCAACCCCACGAACAACTCTCAGTCCAGAGACGCGATCTTCGCCGTCTTAGCCGATGCCGACCTGTCAGTCGGAGGCGTTACCGTCACCGCTCCGGCGACCCAAGCGGCGAACACGCCATTTGATGTCACGGTGAGCGCCGGTCTCCTTAACAACGGCCCGTACAGCCCACTGGACGCCGACGCCACGTTCGATCTCACGCTGCCGGCCGACTGCTCCAGGAGCCCCGATAGCACGCAGGCGACGAACGTAAATCTGCAGGCGGGCGCGCCAGCGGTATCCCTCCAGCACACGTGGCAGGTCACGTGCAGCCAGCCCAGCTTCCATCAATACTCCGGCTCAGTCTCCATAACCCCTGCAGACCAGCACATCTTGGATCCAACGGCAGGCAACGATTCTTCCAGCGCGGCGTTCAACGGCAGCATAACCGACGAGGCGGACGTTAGGATTTCGGCCGTCGGCTCTGACCGGGATGACCTGCCAGCCGTGGCCGGCGCCCAGGTGCTCATCGGCCCGCTGCCGCCCATCGACCCGCTTCCCGAGACCGAAACCTTCACCATCTCCGAGACCCTGAACGATGACGGCCCCTTTGGTGCCGTGTCCGTGGACGTGACGCATGACGTGACCGATCAGCTCGGCGTCTGCAGCGTCACTCCCGTTTCCACCGTTTCCACCGTTTCCCTCCCCATCTCCACCGATGTGGCCAACGGGCAGCTGTTCACGGTTGAGTGGTTGGACGACCCCGCGCCGCCCCTCTTCTGCACAGTTACCATAGACGCGTCCGTCAGCGTCACCACCGTGCACGTATCCGACCCCAACACCCTCAATAACTCTGGCCAGATCGTGCTGGACGTGGTGCGTGACTCCGACGATGACGGTGTCCCCGACGACTACACCGCCAAGGGTGGTCCCGCGGACAACTGCCCGAACGACCCCAACCCCAACCAGAGCGACCTGGACGGCGACGGACTTGGCGACGTGTGCGACAGTGACGCCCACCATGACATCCTCGCAAACTCTTGCACGATCTTGGGACCCGCGCCCATCACTATCTCAGACACAGTGGGCTCTTTCATGTGGGTATTTTGCGAGGTTGAGAACGACTCCGATGCGGGCGGCACACTGCCCGGGCAACCGGAGACCGTGACCGTATCGCTTTCGGTCACAGGATTCCCCTCGGATTGCGGTCCGAGCGCGACTTACCCCACATCTGGCATTCAAACAACGCTCGTCAGCCCGGGTTCGAGCACCTTCGTCCTCTTGGGAGACGAGGTGCGGACCGTCTCCCACCGCCTCCGCTTCGAGTGCCATGAGCCTGCGGTCCCCAACGTCTACCCCATCACCGTCACCTTCAATATCGACCAGGTGGATACTGGCGGAGGCACCGAGACGCCTGCCCAGCAGGCCAACAACTCCATCTCGCAGCAGAAAAACATCATCATCGCCGCGCCTGAGGAGCCGATCGCGGCGGACATCACGCTAGCGACGAACATCAACGCACCGGTCGTCATCACCCTGTCCGGATCGGACTTCCAGACCTGCGAGCTAACCTTCGCCACCGCCGGCCCCACCAACGGCTCCCTCAGCGCCATCTCCAACAATCCTTGCACCCCGGGCTCCCCGAATACAGATTTGGCCACGGTAACGTTCACGCCGGCCCCCGGCGTCTGCGACCCCGCGCAAGGCTCGTTCACCTACACAGTCGACGATGGCACCTTCACATCCACCCCCGCCACAGTGACCGTCACCATCAGCTGCGTCCCCGACAACGATAACGACGGGATTGCAGATCCCATCGACAACCAACCCCTCACCTTCAGCGACGATTTCAGTGACCAGCCCGGCGGCACCACTTTCGGCAGCATCGTCAATCGGAGCGGCCTCGATGTGAAAGTCCGAGACGAGCCCGACCCAAGCGGCGTTCGGATTCAGGCCACCGGGATAGGCGGTCCCGCGACCGTCACCGTCTGCGGGCTGAGCGACCTCCTCTTCGACCCGGGAGACGTGGCGATCGTCACCTGCGGTAGCGTTCACCTGTTGGTGTTGACTGGCACTGTGGAGGCCGTGTTCGGCACTATTACCGCGACGTTACCCAGCGACACTGGGGCCACCACCACCGAGACCTCGCCTGGCGTATTCCAGGTGGTCGCTGACGCGGGGAATATCACAGACATAGATGTGGGCGGTGAGACAGTCGCTCCAAGTCAGCAGGTGACCGTCACCGACACCGACGGCGACGGTATCGTCGACAGCGTCGACCCCGACGATGACAACGACGGCGTGCCCGACACCGTTGACAACTGCCCACTGGTCACTAACCCCGGCCAGGAGGACAGCAACGGCGACGGCATCGGCGACGCCTGTGATAATCCGCCCACAGCCGATGACAAGGCCGTAACCACCAGCGAGGACACCCCTATCATAGTCACCCTCTCAGGCTCCGATCTCGAGTCCTGCGAGCTCACCTTCGCCACCGGCATCCCCTCCAACGGCTCGCTCGGCACCATCTCCAACCAGGCCTGCGTCCCTGGCGCCCCCAACACCGAATCCGCCACCGTAACGTTCGCCCCTGACCCCAATGTGTGCGCCCCCATCCAAGGCTCCTTCACCTACACCACGGACGATGGTGTCACCACCTCCACCCCCGCCACGGTGACCATTACCATCACCTGCGTTAACGACCCGCCCACGGCAGATGATAAGACCGCAACCACCGACGAGGACACCCCTATCTTCGTCACCCTCTCAGGCTCCGACCTCGAGACCTGCGAGCTCACCTTCGCCACCGGCATCCCCTCCAACGGCTCAATCGGCGCCATCTCCAACAACGCTTGCACCCCAGGCGCCCCCAACACAGACTCCGCCACTGTCACGTTCACACCGGACCCGAACGTGTGCGCCCCGGCCCAGGGCTCTTTCACCTACACGACGACAGACGACACAGATACCTCTACACCGGCCACCGTCACCATCTCCATCACCTGCCTCAACGACCTGCCCACGGCAGATGATAAGACCGTAACCACCGACGAGGACACACCGCTCCTCATCACCCTCTCGGGCTCCGACGTCGAGTCCTGCGAGCTCACCTTCGCCATCCTCTCCACACCCGTCAGCGGCTCCCTCGGTACCGTTTCTAACAACGCTTGCATCCCCGGCTCACCCAACACAGACTCCGCCACCGTCACTTACACCCCCAACCCCGACGTCAACGGCCCCGATTCCTTCTTCTACCGCGTCACCGACGCTGATACAGACTT
>SDBV01004728.1_pt1 | contig 19426 bp, 19 predicted proteins | sample 2277081 | NCBI WGS metagenome assembly SDBV01 (sample SAMN10402039, study PRJNA504765) | marine sediment metagenome | isolation source: marine sediment core GS10_PC15, 223 cmbsf | place: Arctic Ocean: Southern Knipovich Ridge | collected 2010
CATCGCTTCCTGATCAGAGCCATACCGGAAATACTCAAGGCCATCCCGGATGCTGTTTTCCTGTTTTTCGGCAAGGGACCGGTGGAAGATCAACTCAAGTCCCAATGCCGTGAACTGGGAATAGAAAAACATGTCCATTTCACAGGGTTCAGAGGAGACCTTGACCGCATAATGGGATGCCTTGACATTGTTATCCACCCGGCACTAATGGAAGGTCTGGGAGTGTCACTGCTTCAGGCCGCCGCTGCCGGTGTCCCCATCGTGGGAACCAGAGCCGGAGGGATACCTGAGATCGTCCACGACGGTGTCAACGGCTACCTGATCCCACCGTCGAACGTTCAATCAATTACCGATACGGTGGTCAAGATCCTTGCAGACAGGAATCTGGCCTTGCAACTAGGGGAAAACGGCAGGGCGATCGCTTCCCGGGATTTTTCCATCGAATCCATGGTGAAGGGGAACCTGAACGTGTACATGGAAATGATAAAAGGAAAGTCCAGAGTCTAGAGTTCAAAGTCCAGAGTTAATGAACCAACTCTGAGAAAAAAGTAATGGCCCTATACTGAAAATGTGCTAGTTTCTTTGCTTCACAAAGAGAATCGAGCGAGGATCGCTCACAGTAAAGCATATCCGAAAGAATTATCTTTACTGAAGCTGCAGGAACCTCGGCCTGATCGTGACACGTCTCGTTCGTTATACCATCATTCCAGATTAAGGGACTTTTCTTTTGTCAAAGATACTCGGATTGTCAGCTTTCTACCACGACAGTGCGGCTGCTCTTGTCGTGGATGGCCAGATCGTCGCAGCGGCTCAGGAAGAGAGGTTCACCAGGAAAAAACACGATCCTGGATTCCCCCTTCATGCCATTAATTACTGTCTGCGAGATGCAGGGCTTTCTGTTGGCGATCTAACTGAAATAGCCTTTTACGAAAAACCTCTCGTTAAATTTGAACGACTTTTGGAAACTTATCTAGGCTGCGCTCCTTCCGGTCTGCGGTCCTTTCTGTCAGCTATGCCGGTCTGGCTCAAAGAAAAACTGTTTTTAAAAAAACTCCTGAAAGATGAATTCGCCCAACTTTCAGGTTTAAAGCTCAAAGAGCTGCCCCCGATACTGTTTACACAGCATCACCAATCCCATGCCGCATCAGCATTTTTCCCGAGTCCTTTCCCGAGGGCCGCTATCTTGTGTATTGACGGTGTTGGCGAATGGGCTACAACGACCGTCTGGAAAGGTGATGGGAACCTGATCGAACCGTTATGGGAGATCGATTTCCCCCATTCCCTTGGACTTCTCTATTCCGCGTTTACCTATTATCTGGGGTTCAGGGTCAATTCAGGAGAGTACAAGGTCATGGGGCTTGCCCCGTACGGAGAGCCTAAGTTTGTCGATACAATACGCACACATATGGTAGACGTAAAACCGGACGGTACCTTTCGTCTGGATATGAAATACTTCAACTACCTCACAGGTCTGACCATGACCAACGAACGTTTTCACCGTTTACTGGGTGAACCACCGCGCAAACCGGAATCTTCTCTCAATCAATTCCACATGGATGTGGCCCGTTCGATCCAGGAAGTTGTTGAGGAGATAATCCTTCTCCTTGGTCAGACGGTCTTCAGGGAAACCGGTGAGAGGTACCTCTGTATGGGTGGCGGTGTCGCTCTTAACTGTGTGGCTAATGGACGATTGCTCAGGGAAGGCCCCTTTGAGGACATATGGATTCAGCCTGCCGCCGGTGATGCCGGAGGCGCGCTTGGAGCTTGCCTTTCTGTCTGGCACCAGTACCACAACAATCCCAGGCAGCCTGATGGAAAACATGATTCCATGTCAGGGTCCTTCATTGGGCCGTGCTTTACTGACAATGAGATAATCGAGTATCTTGATTCCTTCGAAGCCGCGTACTCCAGATTGGAGGACCCAGAGCTCATGGACCGTCTTGCCGGGATCCTTGAAGAAGGCAAGATCATCGGATGGTTCCAAGGCCGTATGGAGTTCGGTCCCAGAGCTCTTGGAGGCCGCTCCATCCTGGGGGACCCACGCAGTAAGACCATGCAATCAGTCATGAACCTGAAGATCAAATTCAGGGAATCTTTTCGTCCCTTTGCTCCCTCTGTACTTAATGAAAAGGTCTCCGATTACTTTGATATCGACCGGCCTAGTCCCTACATGCTTATGGTAGCTCCAGTCCGAGAAGACAGGCGCGTTCCCATGACCGAAGAACAGAACCAGCTTTTCGGCATTGAGAAACTGAATGTGCCTCGCTCCGAAATCCCAGCCATTACCCATGTGGACCATTCAGCCCGCATACAAACAGTGCATGAAGACACAAATCCCCGTTACCACCAAATCCTCAGGGCATTTGAAGAAAGGACCGGCTGTCCGATCCTCGTTAATACGTCATTCAACGTACGCGGCGAACCGATCGTGGGATCCCCCGCGGACGCTTATACATGCTTTATGCGCACCGATATGGACTGCCTCGTTATCGAAAATTTCCTCATCATGAAGGAGGATCAACCTGTGTGGGAAGAAGAAGATGGTTGGCGGTCGAATCTGGAGTTGGATTAATCATGGACCATAACATTTCAATGGACAAAAAGACGCTTCGCGGTTTCGGCATAACATCAGCCGTGATCGTGGTCCTGCTCTTCGGGCTTCTTATACCCTGGTTTCGCGGTACCGGATGGCCCATGTGGCCATGGATCCTTTCCGGTCCCCTTCTTCTTGCCGCTTTGATAATGCCGGGGACCCTGGGCCCTGTTTTAAAGGTATGGATGAAATTCGGCCATTTCATGAACAGGATCAACACCACGATCATCCTCACCGCGGTTTTCTTTGTAATATTCACTCCGGTTAGCCTGATCCTGAAGATCATTGGCCGGGATGTCCTGTATCGTGAATTTGATCAGGAAACGGATAGTTATCGGATGACCAGTGAAATAACTGAAGTAAAAAAAATGGAGAGGCCTTTCTGATGTGGGATCTCATAAAAGACCTGTGGTCGTTTCTCAAAGAGCGAAAAAAGTTCTGGCTTTTACCGATCATCCTGGTGATGCTCCTTCTGGGAGCGCTGATAGTGCTGACACAGGGATCTGCCATAGCACCATTTATTTATACGTTGTTTTAGGACTTTTATGGCACCAGATCCCGGTCAATTTTCCTCGTGCTTGCCGGAGAAAAGCGGGATGATGTCAGCTTCGCCGCAAGCGAGCAACGAATCCTTGACCATTGAATGGCCAGCCGGTGTGAAGTGTACGCTATCGTTATCCAGAAAAAGGGATTCGATGTCGGACATGGCGGCGAAATCATCATATGGGTCGCAGTAACCCAGATCGAGCTCATCCAACATGTTTCTGATCGATTCTCTGGGGAGAGAGTACTCACCAGGACGCATTAGATCGTTCCTCTCAGGGAACAGATAAAAAACAACCTGGACTCCCTGCCGGGACATTTCCTCCCTGAATTCACTTAGCTCACCATACAGCCTCTCGCGGTTCAAGTCCTCATTCCAATACCTGACCGCGGAACGCATCCACTTAGTATTGTAATCCCTCAGTTTTTCTTTACTCATCATTGAAAACCTTAAGACCTCACCAGAATATCTAACAAACCTTCCAGCATAGGTTCGCCCGAGAGATTTCTGGATCCGAATTACCCATAGGGGCTTCTCATTCCACTTTTTTCTCGCCCTGGGTTTTCCATAACCTTCCGGTGGCCGCACCCGTTTATTCGGCCACACCCGATCTATTTTCTGGATGTCGTTTAGTGTAAAACCGACGACCACTATATCGGGCTCAAGGTCCATGAAGCGGAGTCTGGCCAGTTCAAGGTAGTGCTGAAAATTATAGGAGTTCACTCCGAGGTTTAAAACCTCTATGTCAGCATCCCGAACAGCCTGATCGTCCTGCAGCTGTTCAGTGAAACGGTCCTTTTCCCAAACACCTGAACCGAACACGACGGAATCGCCGATAAAAACGATGCGCCTGCGTCCGGATGAACGGGGTCCAAAAGGGTCGTCCCGAAAACCGTGATTGTTAATGCTGAATGAAATATCTTGATATGTTCCGCCTGAAAAGTTACCCACAAAGCCGGGATTATAGAGATAGTTCAGGGTCGGGTGCCAGACATACAGGCCAACGGGATACCCATAACTGCCAACGGATCTTACATTGGTAAAGTTAAAGAGTATGAACCCTGAAACTTGGAGTAAAAGAAAAATAAAGGAAAACCATATGACCGTTAAGATGGCTTTGCGTTTAAAATTAACTTTCATAGTGTTTCCTTTATTCAAAATGGTTATTTCATAGTGGGCATTCGGATAAACTCCGAAGAACCTCCGAAGGACCAGATGAAATCACTATAGTGTTCAAATTACCTGCAAAATATTGTCGTTTCAATCAAAAACAATTTACCATCCTCATGAAACTGATGAATGTGGTGATCCGGATCATTATGCGCAGGGATCTTGCTCGGCAACTTTGAAATGGTAGGCGAAAAGTCGCCGATGACTACTTTTTTATCGGATTCATGGTGGAGGGGAATTTGAAAGTTTACCGATCCCCTATGGATCGTGAGTTTGAGGTTTGAAGTTTGGGGGTTGAGGAATGACGATTGAGAATTGAGGATTGAAGATCTTGATTCGGAATCATCAATACATAATCCGAAATCCTCTTTCCTCTGCACTTTGCACTCTGCACTACGCACTCTGAACTTTCTTTTGCCCTCGTTGACATACAGCCCTATTCCATCTATTTAAGTGTTACCCAACCCTTAGTGGTAGTGGTTCCTGATCTCACCCGTTAGAGGGCAAAAGAAAATGTTGTTTTCAGTCAAATACAACTTTTTATTCGTGCACATCGCCAAAACAGGGGGCACCAGCGTACGCGCCGCCCTTGCGCCTCTGCGTTGGCGGGACCCCATGTATATCCCGCAGTTCATTGCCAGTAGACTCAGTCACGCCACTGGACACCGTATTGCAAGCAAACTTCCGCGCCACGCCAGGATCATCGCCGCCAAGGAGATGTTGCCCCAGGAGCTTTTCGACAAGCTTTTCAAGTTCGCCTTTGTGAGAAACCCCTGGGATCTGCAGGTCAGTTCATGGCACCACCTGCGCAGGGAAAGGCTCCACCTCGTTGAGCACGTCGCCGATTTTCAGAATTTCATCCGCTGGAAGCTGGACCCTGAACGCCCTTACCAGTACCACATCGACACCTCCATCGAGCACCAGACCGACTACCTGAAAAACCTCGACGGGACGATTTTGGTGGACTTCATAGGGAAATACGAGAACCTGCAGGATGATTATGAGGAGGCCTGCCGGCGTATAGGGATCAAACCTCCTCCTCTGCCTCACAAAAGGCGGGCAAAAGACAGGAAAAACTACCAGAGCTATTATGACGAGGAAACAGCAGAGCTGATAGCGAGATATTTCAGGGAGGATATCGAGACCTTCGGATACCACTTCGATGAGGATTGAGAAAGCCGGCCAGTCCAGGGCTGTCGTTTCAGGGTCTGCTTTCACTTACCGGGTTTATCCCGACGAGGCCTTCAGCGGACGGACACGATCCTTGCCCGACACGAACTGTGAAAGTCGTTTATAGATGGAAGCTCCCCTGATAACGTTGATGACAAGCTCTTACACGGGGGGTATAGGCCGCAACCTGGCGAACCTGTCCAACGCCCTGTTTCGCTTCGGTTACAGAGTGGACATTCTCGTTGACAGGGAATCTTTCCCTTACGCCGGGGATACAGCCGAGGGTGTGAACATCAGGCACCTGAAAACATCCCACCGGATCGGCGGTGTCTTTCATCTTCTTTGCTATTTCCTGAAGTACAAACCTCAGATCGTCCTGACTCCTTTCGTCCAGCTTACCCTGCTGGCTGTCCGGACCAGGCGGCTGTTCAGGGTCCCGGTAAAGATCTTCGCCAACATCCACAGCGTTTACAGTATCGACTTTGCGTCCCTCGATGAACGAAAACGGAAAAAACGCGTTGATGACATGAGGAGATATTATCCGCAATGTGAGGGCCTGATCGCGGTTTCCGACGGTGCCGCCCTTGATTTCTCCCAGTTCACGGGTATCCCTGACGAAAATATTCTCAGAATATACAACCCCGTCGTGACAGAAGACCTCCGTGTACGATCCCTGTCTCCCCCTGAACATCCGTGGTTCCAGGCCCACCAGCCTCCTGTTCTGGTGGGGATCGGCAGACTTGTGGAAAATAAGAACTTCCACCATCTTATCGAAGCCTTTGATCTCCTGAGAAAGAAGGTGGATTGCCGTCTGGTCCTCATAGGGGACGGACCTGCCCGCTCGGAGCTCGAATCCAGAGCGGAAAAATCACCTTTCAAACAAGACATCCTTTTTCTCGGAAGGCAGGGAAATCCCTTCCCGTTTTTGAAAAACGCCTCGGTCATGGTCCTCGCGTCAAGCTATGAAGGTCTGTCCAACACCCTTATTGAGGCGCTTGCCTTGGGCACGCCCGTTGTTTCCACCGACTGTCCCTTCGGCCCTCGTGAGATCCTAGAGGGTGGGCGCTTTGGAGAGCTTGTTCCGGTCAACGACGTTAAAGCTCTTTCCGAAACCATAAAAAAAACACTCCGAAACCCCATAGATCCTTCAATACTCGTGGATTCGGCCGAAAGGTTCAGGGATACGGACATTGCCAGATCGTACCTGTCGGCCTTCGGGCTTCCCGGGAAACCCCTCAAAGGTATAGACCTCGAGGACCGATCGTGAATCCCGAAAACAATCATAGGACTTCCAGGCTCGCCGTGTTTCTGGCAACTTCCGGTCACAGCGGTGTCGACAGGATCATGGGCATATTGCTGCCCTCCATCGCCTCGAGAGGAGTCAAGGTGGACATCCTCCACGTCAACGGGAAAGGGCCCCACCTGAAATCTGACGGTCAAAACCTGCGGGTTGTCGAGCTTGGTTCGTCCCATTCCTTTACCAGTCTGGTACCTGTGATCAGATATTTGAAAAAGGAAAAGCCGGATGCTCTTCTCTCGGACAAGGACAGGGTCAACCAGGTTGCTCTCATCGCGAGGCGATTAGCCGGAGTCGGGACACGAGTGGCAGTACGTTTTGGTCAATCGGTTTCCCAGATGCTCGAGAGCCGCGACATCGTGGACAGAACAGTTCACTATATTTCCATGCGGTATCTCTACAGATCAGCCGACGCTATCATCTCTCCTTCAAAGGGAGCGGCGATGGACCTGTCTGATTTCGCCGGATTACCTTTGGACCGAGTATCCATTATCTCCAATCCCATCGACAGGGATAGGCTCAGGGCACTTGCCCACGAACCAGTGGACCATCCATGGTTTCAGCGAAGGGAGGTCCCTATTATTGTCGGTCTGGGAGAGCTTACGCACCGCAAGGGGTTTGACACATTGATCCAGGCCTTTACCATCCTCAGGAGGGGAAAACCGTTAAAGCTGTTCATCATGGGTAGAGGCAAAGCACGTGCCGAGTTAGAGGAACTGGTAAGAGAGATGAAACTCACCGAAGATGTCCAATTCTATGGGTTTGTCAATAATCCATTTTCCTATCTTGGGAAAGCTAATCTATTCGTACAAGCCTCCCGCTATGAGGGCTTCGGGATGGCTCTTCTCGAAGCCTTGACACTCGGTGTCCCCGTCGTTGCCACAGACTGCCCCAGCGGCCCCCGTGAAATTCTTCAGAACGGCCGATTCGGATCGCTGGTTCCAATCGGCGATTCTGCGGCCATGGCCAAGCAAATGGGCCTGACTCTTGACGCCCCCCACGACCCATCATTCTTGATGCAGGCTGCCGCGCCATACTCCTTGAAAAAGGTGACTGACCGGTATCTGCAGATTCTTGGCCTTGAGAATGCAACTCAAGAGTTTACAGGAACTGACTGAAAGCAAAGTATCCCTGAAAGGAAAAATACAATGGACGATCACAGCAAGCGTATCGCTATTTTTGTATCTTTTTCAGGCCAGGGGGGTGTTGAAAGGGCAATGACGCAGCTATCGGCCGGCCTGATGGACCAAGGTGTCGCCGTAGATCTCCTCCTGCCCAGAGCTGCCGGTGAGCACATGGAGTCGATCCCACAGGGAGTCAACGTGATCAGATTCAATACCGGTCACACATTTTCATCCCTTCTACCGCTGGTCCGATACCTGAAGAAAGAGCGCCCGGATGCCCTGTTAGCCGCCAAACACAGAGCGATCGTTACGGCGGTCATTGCCAGCAGGCTGGCCGGGTTCAGGGGAAAAGTTGTAGGGAACATACAGACCACCATATCCGCGGGGCTTGAGGACAGCAACATTGTAAAAAGATCGATGTACGTCTGGATGATGAAGATTTTTTATAGATGGGCTGACCTTATCGTCGCGGTGTCCAGGGGAGTGGCTGATGACATCCTTGCACTCACAGGCCTAGACCCGGTCAAGGTTGCGGTCATCTATAACCCTGTGGTGACACCCGAGATATTTGATAGGGGCAGGCAGCCAGTTGAGCATCCTTGGTTCACCGATAGCGGTATTCCCGTCGTTCTCGGTATCGGGAGACTGACTAAACAAAAGGATTTCCACACCCTGTTAAGGGCATTTGAAAAAGTACGAAAAACCCGGCCATGCCGCCTGATCGTCCTTGGTGATGGCGGCGACTTGGCCAGCCTACGTTCCCTGGCTCTGGAGCTGGGAGTCCAGGACGACATCGACTTCCCTGGCTTTCAGAAAAACCCCTTTGCGTGGCTCTCGAGATCGAGACTATTCGTCCTTTCATCCCAGTGGGAAGGATTCGGGATCGTGCTTGTGGAAGCCATGGCGCTCGGGGTACCGATTGTTTCAACGGATTGTCCCAATGGCCCTAATGAGATCCTGAAAAATGGTAAATTCGGAGAACTAGTACCAGTTGAAGATCCGAAAGCTTTAGCTGATGCAATTGTGAGAACTCTGGATAATCCGTTACCGGCAGAAGTGCTTAAATCAGCATCAAAGGATTATACTGTTGAGAAGATTGGTGAAGATTTTTATCGCTTACTATTAGCTGATTGAGGATGCCGATGAATTTGAAGCGTTGGTTTAAGAGGAAAATTTTTATCATCAAGAACAGCCATAAAAAGCATTTCGAATGCCCGATCTGTTCTTACATTGGTCCATTCATGGACATAAATCCCGCCTCAGGATTCAGAATGAATGCCAAGTGCACTAAATGTGGTTCTCTTGAAAGGCACCGATTACAGTATCTTGTCGTATCCGATATCTTTAATAAAACTGATGTATCCAAAATGACCGTACTCCATGTAACCCCTGAAGGATTCTTTAAACGTCTTTTCCGTAAAAATTTGGGGAAGTATGAAAGTGCAGATTTAAATAGTTGTGCCTGAAAAATTCATAACTAGTTGAATATATTGATTTATTTATCGGTTTAGAGCTGTTAAAATCACCATAAATAGTAGTTCAACCTCTAAAACAAGGTGATTTTATGAAGCCAAAAACTCCGGATAGTGATCATCAGAACGATCTTTTTCGCTCGCGGCTTGACCAGATTCTAAATCGTGATCATCCGCTGTTTGTAATTGCCGATCAGATCGACTGGTCGGTGTTTGATAGCAAATTCGGCAGCCTTTACTCCGAGAACAAAGGCCGCCCCGGCAAGCCGACGCGCTTAATGGTCGGACTGCATTATTTGAAACACGCTTTCGATGAAAGCGACGAATCTGTAGTAGCTCGATTGCTGGAAAATGGTTACTGGCAGTATTTTTGTGGTTTCGAGTTTTTCATCCATGACCTGCCGGTCGATCCAACTTCCATGACGCGTTGGCGGCAACGGATCGGTCCGAAGAACATGGAGCAACTACTCAGTGAGACTCTTGAAACAGCCAAGCGGAAAAAGCATCTGACCAATCAGCATATGAAGCGTGTCAATGTCGACACCACTGTTCAGGAGAAGGCCATTGCCTTTCCAACCGATTCGCGGTTGTTTCACAAAGCTCGGGTTTTGCTGGTCAAGGCCGCCAAGGACAGCGATATTCCATTACGCCAGACCTATGTGCGGCTCGGTAAGAGGGCGCTGATTATGAATGGTCGCTATTCACATGCTCGGCAGATGAAACGGGCCAAGCGTGAGCAGAAGAAACTCAAAAACTATCTGGGCAGGGTGTATCGCCAAAGGAAAAGTGCACAAGAAATATGAATTCGGTTGCAAAGTCTCGGTTGTGACGACATCCAAGGACAACTGGATCATCGGCGCTGAAGCTCTACACAACAATCCATTTGACGGACACACTCTCGAAGGAGCCTTGAAGCAGATGAAACAAATCGTTGGCTGGGATGCCCAGAACGCCTACTGCGACAAGGGCTACAAGGGCAACTCGAAACTGTTAGGTAACACCGCGATTCACCTGGCCAATCGGCGCAAGAGCAGTATGACCCGTAGCCAATGGCGTTGGTTTAAGCGGCGCAGTGCCATCGAACCTGTGATAGGTCACATGAAGCATGATAACCGGATGGATCGCAACTATCTCAAGGGTACCGATGGCGACAAGATGAACGCCCTCCTGGCCGGATGTGGATTTAACCTGAGAAAGCTCCTGCGAGCTTTATTTTGGCTTTTTTTCAAAGAGCGCAAACGGTTCAAACTGGAGATGAAACCGTTCATATTGCCTGTCGAGCCAACTGCCACAATGGCTTAAGGATCATAGTAGAGTCTGACAATACAAATTTACGCCCACTGTGGCGCTGAATCAGAATTTTTCAGGAACGACTAATTAAGCCTGATGGCATTGCTATTCTGCCTGTGCCTGTACATGGAGAATTTACAATCGAATACGCAGCTGCAAAACCTGATGAACATTATCACGCTCGCTCACCCGGAATGGATTACTTCGAAAGATTTAAAAATGTTTTCTCAAGGGTCAATCTTATTTCTTCAGATTCTTTTCCTGAAAAATACCAACTATATGTCTATGAATTAAACCAACAAAAAGAGGAAGAGGTCCTGTCGCCAAAAACGACCAACGATAGTGATAGGCGTTTTGAAATTGTTCCCGTCTGCTATATGTAAACTTTTTATTTTAAGTAGCATCTTGGTTTCGATGAAATCGAAGGCAAAAACATCCTACTTTATTCCAGCCAGACGGCGCAGGGATGAAATCACCGCAGACCATCCCTCTTTTGACTGTGGATCTCTAAGGATGTGATTCATTCCATATATCATGAGGCCAATCGCCCTCGACCCTCCTTTCAATTTAACATGAGGATTGGGAACCGTCTCAAAGGGAGGATCACCTAGACCCCTCCTTTCCCACGCCTGGTATACGGCCAGTTTAACAGAGGCCTTGCTCCTTTCTCTCTGAAGAGTCGTGACGTTTTGCTCATGGACTCGGTATCGGACTAGGATATCCGGCAGATTGGCAAGCCTTCCCGCCTCCGCCAGACGGAGGAGCAAATCCACGTCTTCACCGACAGGGAACTCTTCCCGGTATCCGCCTAATTCCCTTATCATGTCTGTTCGAACCATGAGGCTCGGGTGGGGAATGATCCCCCCGAAGCCGTTCACATGCCGGAAGTCTATTTCCCGATGGTCAAGAGGAACATTCCAGAGCCTTATGGGTCTACCTGATGCATTTACGACCAGCATCTGACTGCCCACGGCAATAATATCCGGATTTTGCTCCAAAAACCTGACCTGCTTTTCAAGGCGCTCCGGATAGCTTTCATCATCTGCGTCATGCCGTGCAACAAACTCCCCCTTTGCCACTCCTAACCCCTTGTTTAGGGACCTGATCAGTCCCAGGTTGTCTTCATTCCTGATCAAGATGATTCGCGAGTCCTCCTGAGAATATTCCTGCAGTATTCCCCACGTTCCATCCTGAGAACCATCATCGACGATAATAAACTCCAAGTCAGACCAAGTCTGGGATAGAATACTCTCCACCGACTCTGCGAGGAACTTTTCCCCGTTATAGACACTCATTAAAACACTTACTTTAGGATCCATATCAGGATACCTCAGTTACTCGGGCTTCCTGTTTTTTCCCAGTTCTCCCAGACAAATTTGTACTGGTATGTGGGGACATGGGTCTTTTTCAGATCACCTTGGATCTTTGTCATCCTGGATTCCGAATCTTTTGAGATATCATGGAACTGGATCTGCAGGTTATCGACCCTCTCAATGAGACCTGTATTGATCATTCTTTCAAGAAGTTCATACTCACCGCCTTCAATGTTGATCTTCATTAAATCTATTTCCCTTATTTTTCTATTTTCGAACCACTCCAAAACACCAATGATATCTATTTCCTCTGACTCCCGCGTATTCCTGAATAACGAACTTCCGTCGCCACCCAGGCCTATGACTTCCCTCCGGGATTTCCCTCCCAATCCGTATTGATACACTTCAATGTCACTGTTGAATTGGAAACGATCTTTTATCATCTCGTAGAATTTTGAAACGGGTTCGAACACCAGAATTCGGCACCGATAGCGTGAATAAAGGTCACTCGTCCATTGCCCATGATATCCACCCAGGTCTAGAACTAAAGAATCAGAATCCAATGCGTAGTTGAACCGCAGGCTATAATCTCCTCCATCTGAATGCCACTTTTCTAGCATGAGTTCGAACTCTGAAGGAAAAAATTTCTGTCTGATCTTTTTCACCCGTCTTTTCAATCCCATGAATTACACATGCCCTTTATCTGTCACCGTTTATCTCAAGATTAGACGAACATATTTCTGCCGGTCAAAAACACAATGGCAGCGATCACTGAATATCACGCTGCTGAAGAATTATCCTTATATGGTCATCCTCCACCTTGATCATTGCATCAGGTGTGATTGAATAAATGAACTGCTCCAGATCTTCGAATGCAGGATAGGCCAGATCAGACCTGAAACAGCGGGCATCATCGATCACTATGATGTGGCCTTCGATCTCCGAATTCAGAATGCAATCCAATTCCTCCATTATCGGTGTATCTTTTCCGCCCCTTGCTGTTTCACCGGCAGAATAATGGCCATCCAGCCAGAAAAGAGCTGGCTCGTTGATCCTTTTCAAAACGTTCTCGATCTCAGATCCGCTATCACCTTGAATGATCTCAACATGGTCGTCCGTTTCGAATTTTTTCTCCGCCAAACAGGCAAGTTCAGGGCAGAGTTCAATGGAGAAAACCCTTTCAAAATGGCCTTTAACTGCCTCAATAGTATCGCCCCGGTAGGTGCCTGTTTCGATAAATATGTTCAGCCCATACCTTTTTGCCACAGCAATCAGATTTCTCTGTTTTACATATTGGAGAGGTGGAGACGGACGCCCCTCCTTTTCCCATTTTTGCACTTGTTTTCTTTCTTTTCTACTTTTTTTAAATGCTCGCCACGTAGGGTAGAAAGGAAGCTGTCTGAACCAAATCTTGAATCCACTTCCCATATATTCACCTCATTGCAAAAGTGATACTTGGTTATGGATTGTGATATACAGAACAATCCATTCCTTGATTTACCTTCAATAATTACTAAAGCCTTAACCACCCAGTCGGGATCAGGTTACTCGTATCGTAATCTCTTGAACAAAACCAGTCTAAGGGTGCAATCACTGTTTTGGCATCATGATCGTTCAGCCAGGCTCCCCACCAGGAAAAGGAGCTATTGGCGATAATGTTATGATCACACTGACTCATAAGCCACATGTCCTCCACCGGGGGTAGTTCTCTCCCAGCATTGACCGGCGTAATTTCAAAATCGAGAGCGATATTCGTTTGCGCCCATTGAAGATCGTCACTAAACAAATAGATTTTAAAAGACTTAACCTTTTTTTCCAGGTGGTCAACCGCCCTCTTGTAATAATCTACCGACAGCGAATGAAATACTTTTGAAGCTTTTTTGTCCTCGACATAATCCCCGCGCCGAACGTGGAGGCTTACACTCTGGCAGGATTTGATCCTGTCCGCCATGCTCAGTGCTTCCTCAGATACGTTCCTGACTAAGAATATTTCCCTGATTTCATCTGCGATATCTGAAAAATATCTCTCCGATTGCCAGTATCCTTCCAGGTAGGCATCACAACCAAGATTCAGAATTCCTTCATCAAAGTGGAAATGCTGCTCTTTAACGTGAGACGGGGAGAGTTCCTTGGCAGCGTGCCTCGCCCTATTGGTTTGCAGTCTCCACCAGGGCTTACCGCCGTACCTCAGGCGCCTGATCTCCGCTCTGATAGCTATTTCCTCAAATATAGGGAAAGCGTCCAACGCATATGACCGGGAATCGTAACGTCTATAAAAACCGGTATCAAGCTTCATTTCCACATCACAGGCTACCGCCAAGCGTTTGGCGGCTGCATACTGGAACATCTGGTTGCCCAGACCACCCATGAGACGGATAATAATCAATTTGCTATCTCTTCCCCTTGATATTTATCTGTTAATTGAGCTCAATGTAAGCTGGCTAGTGGAATTTAGCATTTCTATACTATTCAACCCCTTAAACCCCCATAATTCCCCCTATTTCCTCAATATTGGATCTCGAAGCTCCTTTCGCTTCACCCGAAACGGCCGCTGCAGCCCTCCCTGTTTCCATACGGTAATTCTCATCCTCAACACATTGCTTGAGGATCGCTGTAAGCTCCTCCTGAGTACGAACAATCAGACAAGCCTGATTTTCAATCATGGATGCTGCAATATCGCGAAAATTGTGGGTGTAGGGCCCCGTCAGAACAGGAACGCCGTGCATGGCCGGTTCCAGAAGGTTGTGACCCCCAACAGGCACGAGACTCCCCCCGACGAAGGCCACGTCAGCCAGGGCGTAGAAACCGTCCAACACCCCCATGGCGTCAACAAGCACGACATCTCCTTGAACAGGGCTGCCCGTCAGAATATCTGTGTATCTGGTGAAAGGTATGCCTTTCTCTTCCAGGAGCCCAGCCACCTCCCCGAACCGTTCCGGATGGCGTGGGACAAGGGCAAGAAGGATATCCGTTTCCTCAAGTCCGTTGATCGCTTCCAGGACGATCTCCTCCTCCCCGGCGTGTGTACTTCCGGCTACCAGAAGGAAGCCGCCCTCAGCCCATCTTTTCACATCTTCAGGGAGAGCCACAGGCTCGGGTACCCGATCGTATTTCATGTTTCCGGTAATTATTACAGAGTCAGGATTTGCCCCCAGCTCGAGTATCCTTCGGGCGTCCTCCTCACTCTGCATGAGGAACATTGTCACTTTCTCGAGGAGGGGCCTGAAGAACCATCTGAACTTAAGGTACCGTGAGAAAGAACCGTCGGAGATGCGCCCGTTTACGACCACGACAGGGATATTCCTTAAAAAACAGGAATGGAAAAAATTCGGCCAGATCTCCGTTTCGGTGGTAATGAAGATCTCCGGTTTGACACGCCGGATGGTGCGATCCACGACAAAAGGCAGGTCCAGAGGAAAATAGAAGATGCGGCTCACGAACCCGCATTCCCGGTTCGCTGTTTCCTGCCCCGTGAGGGTGACAGTGGACAGAACGATGCGGCCCTTCGTCCTCTCTTCTTCATCCAGGAGCATGAGCATGGGGCTGATCGCCCTGACCTCGCCGACTGAGACTGCATGGCACCAGACCGTTTTTTTGTCCATGACAGGGGAACGGCCGAACCTCTGGGCAAGCCCAGGCCTTCTCTTTTTAACGAAAACCAGCTGGTAGATAACCCACGGCATCGTTAAAATGCCCAATGTGAGAATGACGATATTGTAAAGGAGAAGTCGAACCGCCACCGGGTCAGTTGTCCTCGTCCGACGTCAGCATGGAGGGTATATCCTTTTCCTCGTCCGGAAGCACCATGGAGGGAATATCCTTTTCCCCACCGCCTAGCTTAAAACGCACCAACTCGGCGTCGATACTTCCTATCCTGACCTTGCTCTTCATGAGCACCGGGATGTGCCACTGGTCGTCGGTCATGTAGACGTACAGCTCGCCCTTGCGTCTGAATATGCCTTCGAACTTCAGCTTTGGATGGACCACAACAGTCCTGAACCTTCCTGCCTTGACTTTGATCTCCTCGGCCGCGATGACATCGATGATCAGCTCCCAGTTCTTTCGGCTCTCGAATACTCGGTACGTTACCGAATCGCCCACCTTAAGGACCTCGTTTCTCAGCGCGTACAGGGCAGAGAGGTTGTCCTGTGTACCCTCTGGGATCTCATAAACTTTGCTCTGAGTCTGATCGTTCTTCCTGACGATGCGGGTGACGATATGGCGATCCTGATCGAAAATGAGGGCCCTTATGCCTCGTTTGCTCCCCTCCCTCATGTTGAACAGGTACTTTCTGCTGAAGCCGTCTATCGGATGGATGTGGGTCTCATAACGATTCCTAACCTTGTAGAACACGTCCACCAGGCTCCTGGAGGTGGCCGTCGATATGACCCGGTAAAGCGGCACACCCTTCACGATGTCTCCCGCGACGATCTCCATCACCGAGTCGCCCGCGGCGATCCCGGACCACTTCAGGACATATTCCAGCCGTTCCCCTGGTTCAAATGCCGTCACGCCCTGAGCTGCCGCATTAGCTGCCACAGTCAACAGCAGGACCATGAACGGCATAGCCCAAACCAGAAATATTCCACGGATACCGATTCTCATCTCATCGCCTGACAGTGTGTCTGAAACCTCGACCACGCCAACCCTTCGACTAGCTCCCCTCGACAAGCTCGGGACAGCCAGGCAGGACGGGCGGCATGACTGAAAGTTTGTCAAAATCCGAAATCCGCCAAGGATTTCGCCGGAGCCTGGATTTAGGATGTAACCCTTGGATTACGCTAGCTTTTTCATGATCGCAGTATAACATTTTTCGACAAAGCATATCCAGGAGCCTGATGAGGTTCTCCGACAGGCTCCTGGTCCAGAATGAAGGCGACCGCCTCCACAACTGTCTCACAGCGCTTGACCCCTTCCGGCAGATCGCCCTTACTGGTTTTTCCAGTTTCGACGAGGATCGGTTTCAACCCGGCGTTCATACCTGTCAGGACGTCCTTGTCGATATCCCCCACGAACCACGACCTGTCCTTGTCGATGCCGAAGTCTACCACGGCCCTTTCCACCATGAGCAGGCCCGGTTTTCTGCAACGACAGCCGTACTCCGGATGGTGCGGACAGTAATAGATGGAAGCCAGGACAACGCCCTCTTCCCTCAACATCTCCACCATGGCCAGATTGACCGCGATGGCTGTTTCCTCGTCGAAGTATCCCCTTCCGATTCCCGACTGGTTTGTGACGACCACGAGGAGATAACCTCGGTTCTGGAGGCGCTTCAGGGCTTGTGGGACACCCTGGTAGAAGGCGACACCCCCGGGATCGGACAGGTAACCGATATCGTCGATAATCGTCCCGTCACGATCGAGGAATATAGCCGGGCGCTTCTTCGCACCTCCTCCAGTACTGGTTTCTATCACTTCATATTGCCTCTCTGATCGGTGCGAAGGCACGACACGGAGACTCGGGGACACGGAGACACGGGGATCCCAGTTGAAATCGTCTGACAGGGAGATTGGGAGACACGAGGACACGGAGAAAATTCAAAATCTTCTCACCGCGTCTCCCCTTCCCCGCGTCATCGCGTCCTGACGCTTTACTCAACATCTCCGTGTCTCCGTGTCCCCGTGTCCCCGTGTCATACGGTTTCCGTCTGACAGTTTGTTTCACCGTGTCAGTTCGCCCTTCGGACGTGTCTTCCATCTATCATGAAGCCAGGTCCACTGCTGGGGATGAAGTCTGATTACCTTCTCGATCCACTGCGTGTAGATCCTGGTTCTCCCAATGAGGTCTGTGTCGGTATCCGCGATATTATCATGCAGCATGGCTTTTTCGATGACGATACGGTGGATATCCCCTTCCCGAAAGGAGTAGATGGGGACCACCGGGGCACCGGTTCGCCGCGCCAACAGGGCAAGACTCGTCAGGGTGCACGCTTCCCTGCCGAAAAAAGGAACAAAAACACCTTCGGTAAACCGCGCGTTCTGGTCCAGGGCAAAACCGACTATACCCCCGTTCTTCAGGTGACGGAGACTCTCCTTCATGGTGCCGCGGCCCATGAACAACTTGATGCCCGCCTTTTGCCGGTACGCCATCCAGATACGGTTCAGCGCCTCGCTCCTCGAAACCTTTGTGATGAGCGCCACAGAATAACCACGGGCTGCCAGACCCGCACTGAGCATATCCCAACTCCCGAGATGCCCTGTGAGGACCAGCGCTCCTTTGCCCATAGCCAGGGCCTCGATCAGTTTTTCCTCCCCCTCTACTGAGATAAGACGTTTTATTCCCTCAGCTTTCAACCCGGGCAGGTTAAAAAACTCCAAAATATTCATCCCCAGGAATTCAAAGGAGGCCAGGGCGGTGTTCCTGATCTCTTCTTCACTCAGGCTCCCGCCCAGAGACATACTGAGGTTGTCAAGGGCCAGCCTCCTGCGCCTCGGGACCGCGTAATAGGCCAACCTCCCGATCATTCTACCCAGTAACAGGCCGGCCCGGCGGGGGAGGACCCGAAAAACAACTTTAAAGAGCCATAGGAGCACCGTTTCCACAATATATTTCATCTCAAGCCGGCCCCTGCGTTTTGTCGACCAGTGACAGGATTTTTTCCAACATGACATCTTCCCCTTCGATAACCGGCTGAACCGACAGGGAGTAAACGGGCAAGGGCAGGTTGGAGCGAGGCCATCGCATGGCATCCTTTTCTGTGGTCACCAATCCGACAGCTTCCATACGCTCTGCCGTTTCGACTATCCTGGCTATGTCCGGAGCGCTGTACGGATGGTGATCCGGAAAAACCATCATTTTCACCACTTCGATATCGGCCCTTGCCAGCGTATTGCGAAAACCATCCGGTCCGGCGATCCCGCAGAAAGCCAAATAAGGTTTCCCCGGTCGCTCCTCCCTGGAGACGGGCTCACCTGATCCAATCGGCGACAACTCAAGGGGTCGGTAATCTGCCCAGAAGACAGGAGCTGTGCTGTAGTCGTTAAGCCAGAGCTCGAATTCCCTGTCCGCACTCGGAGCCCTTGTCACGACTATTATATCCGCGTCCTTCAATCTTGACACCGGTTCCCTGAGTATGCCCGCAGGCAGCAGCCTGTTGTTTCCGAAACGCCTACAGCCATCTATAACCACTATGTCCAGATCGCGATCTAGAGCAAAGTGCTGAAAACCGTCGTCAAGCAGAAATATGTCCACCTCGTAATTCTCAAGCACCTTCGAACCGGCTGCAAAACGATCTTTGGAAACGGCAATAGTGGCGCCCTTGATTTTTGAGGCCATGAGAGCAGGCTCATCCCCGACGATCTCCCAGGAATCATCTTCCCTTACGATCCTTAAACCACCGTGTAACCGTCCGTAGCCTCTGGTCAGAACAGCAACCTTAACGCCTGAAGCCATCAACTTTTCAGCAAGCCACATCGTCAAGGGTGTCTTGCCGCCTCCTCCTGCTACCAGGTTG
>SDBV01004729.1_pt1 | contig 19426 bp, 36 predicted proteins | sample 2277081 | NCBI WGS metagenome assembly SDBV01 (sample SAMN10402039, study PRJNA504765) | marine sediment metagenome | isolation source: marine sediment core GS10_PC15, 223 cmbsf | place: Arctic Ocean: Southern Knipovich Ridge | collected 2010
CTTGGTCAAGATTTGTGAACGTGCATATCTCATTGGACGCACCGCTGTACGCTAAACGATTGGCTCCAATGTCAACTTCTGTGTAGGTTGATATGTCTTGATAAGCCATTTAGATTTCCCTTACGACAGCGTTATCTCAAGCGTTAGTTGCCAAGTCTGACCAGACGCTTTTGTACCTTGCGCGCTTACTTTGCGATTCAGGTTTTCACTTGCGCCTGACGACCCATTAGCCACTGTGAATTCATTCCAGGCCCAATTAGCTTGAGCAGAAGTATATTCGGAGCGCCATGTAGCCTTTTGTGACGTGCCGTATGTCGGATATGAAGCCATCATCGCAACATATAATTTGTTAGTTGCCGCTTGCAGATCTGTATGAGACGCGCTTTCAGCGGTGTTATCGTCACCTACACCAAGATAGGCGTTTGCGCTGTCGAACTTTGTACCGCTGGACGCAGACGCTAAAATTGTCCAGGCTTCATTGATGCCCTCGTTAAGCAAGACATTGCCGGGAATTACGGACAACTGTGGAACACCACCAAACAGCTCTAGGGCGTTGTCTTTCGGAATCAAGAATTGATCCGCGTTCTTAGCCAGATTCCCTGTCGAAAAATAGTCATGCGCGGCTTGTTTCGCCAACATAACAGCTCGATCAGGACTTACGCCTTGCTTGACGAAAGCAATTAGCTTGTCCCTCATGTACTGCTCCTGAGCAGCGTTGTACTTATCAGCAATGATTTGATTCTCAAATCTGGTAATATTCCACAACGGCAGCCAAGCCAGTTTTTCTTCAACTGTTACCAACTGCCTAACGGCTGCCCCGTCCTGGCCTCTGGCATTGTCATTTTTTCGCATCTTTTTTCCCCTCCAATGCTTTAATTTTGACCTCAACCTTTTTAGCTGAAGCGATGAACTCCTTGGCTACACTTACAGGCACTTCCCTGTAGGCAGCCACGGTCGGATCATAGATACTTACCATCTGCTCGGACATGTTTTCCTCCCTGATTTAAAATCAGTCCCTATTGCTATTCTTTAAGTTCTCAAGCCAAGGGGCGGGCACTTAAACCCCTTGGTTTCAAAACTTATTTAGACTTGCCAGACGCCCCTTGGCTTTCCCTTTGGTTTGTCTGGTTTTTTGTCTTTGCTGTCAGACGGTTCCGGCTTGGTCTTCGCCTCGCTAGGCGTTTCGTCCGGCTCTTTTTCGACTTGAAGCGTTCCCTTGTGCGCGGCGCGAATATGAGAATCACAACGATTTTTCGCTTTTGATCCCTTAAACTCCTTGCCACACTCTGGACACACGACAATCGTGTTATCAGTCACGTCGACTGACTCACCAGGCTGAGACCAACAATCCGAATGATCCATAAGCAGCCGTTTGGCTACATCCTTCGGAAAATCGGCTTTTTGTTCAGGTGCGACGAGGACGTTATAGTTCTCGCCACCCTTCTGAAAGCCAACAGTGTTATCAGTCTTGCCAATGTTTTTAAGTATCAACCCAATCCCCCCTTCAATTTCGACACATCAATTCCCATGCCAAAAAAGTATTTTCGACCAACCGTTCGTGCTTTTATGTACGACCGACCCTCACCCTCAACCGCTGCCTCCACTCGCGCCTGTACGCGATCAGGAAAGGCTTTGCGATGGGCTCTGGACTCCTCGATGGTTCTGTCTATCACTTGGTCGTTGTAACGCGCTAGACCGGCCTGGTCCGATATGTGGTGTCCGTCTGGCGTGGTTATATCTACTGCGTCACTCAAGCCACTTTCACCCCAAGCACGTAAACCTCACACTCTACGTTAGCGCCGCTCGACTTGGTTCTAGCGACCCGCAGGGTGCCGCCGGCTGCTATCTCGTGATAAGCGTCGTCAATGGTGCCAACACGGGCAACCACCTTATCAGCGATATTGATATCAACGGCGTCGCTTATTGCGTCTGACCCGTTCTTAAGCTGGATCGTATCGCTCGCTCCACCAGCGCCACCGGTCTTAACAACCCATGCGTCGAGCACACGAGTTTTCGCGTCTAAAACCACGTCCACGTTGCCAGTAGCGACGTCTGCAACTGTGATCCGGTGTAGAACTGGAATACCGGCTTCCGTTAAGACATTGGCTACCTGAGCAACATCAGCCCCATGAGTCTTGCTGCCAGTCTGCAAGCCGTTACAATTATCTTTCAATCGTCTTTCCATGCTGTTACCTCCTAACTGGTAATTCTTAAGAACATCAAAAGGGACTCCTTTCGGAGCCCCCCTTGGTTAATTTTTCGCGTCTAAGGCTTAAGGTGTTTTGCCTGTAAGGGCCGCAAACGCATTTCTCTTGTGACAGCCGAACTCGCCGAACTCTGTCGCTACTGCCTCAAAGTCGATCTTACCAGCTACACGAAGGAGCGTTCCGTCTGTGCCGCGTTCCCACTCAAGCGGCTGATTCTCGCCATAAGTAAGGAACTCTGGACTCATGTACATTATCCAATCGTCCGGGCAATCCCAATCGAGTACCACTTCCGCGTTTCCGCCGGCAAAATCCAAACCGCTCCAATGACCGCTTAGCACTTTCTTTGGATCAGCGGATCGCTTCATAGCCACAAGCTTTTGCCCGTAGCTCCTAAAAAGCGGCTCGTTCAAAAGCAGGTGTGTGACCTTGCCTGTCCTGTTAGCCTTGAGAAACGGCTGATCCATCATGTTCAAGGTCAATGCCTCTGACGTTGAGTTTATTACCGCCGGCACCCATGAAGGCACCGAAGCTACCGCGAGGTTCTGAAATGTAGCTGAATTGGATAACAACGTCTGCATACCCGTTAGTTCTGTTGCTACCGCTCCGGCTCCGTCACACTTCTTGGCTTCATCGTCCGCGCTCCATGTGGTAGAGGGAATTGTCACTGCGTTTTTTCCCGTGACCGCTGAAACCTCTACTGCGGAATTGGAACCAATCTTGAGTTGCGTTCCAGGCGGGCAATACTCCGCGTAATCAATGCTATCATTTGGTGAGGCTTTAAAAACAAACGCTGTTGCCGGCGATCCGGCTCCGTTTGCCGTACCGATAACTGCATCGCCGGTACCATAAAACTGCCGGCTTTTGTCTGCCTTCATCGCTTCAACGAGCATACGACCCATATTTGTTAAGACGGGTACAACAGCGCCTGCGTCGACCGACAAAGATTGTTTGGTCAAGAGCTGGCTGCCGGTTTGCCACTTACACATTATTTTGGCTAACGCCGTAGTTGGCTTGCCGTTTACCAGTGTACCGCTTTCAGCAATCGCTACCGCGCCGCTGTGTCTTGCTACTTGCAGCGGGATATAGAACGAATCATTGTCGAACTTGATGATCCGGTTGTTCTTCCCCCGCCCTTCCTGTCTAGCCATCTGATATCCGATAAACTCCTCGGACATTTGGTTGACTATTGCTGGGTGGATTACCTTTTCAAGTATATCCGCCACAGCAGCTAAATTTATTGTACTCATAGTACTGTCTCACTCCTTTAGTGGCCTAGTTTTGCAGCCGCTTCCGCCGGAGTTATGGAATCACCACTTCCGTCAAAAGTAATTTTCTCGGTGATTTCGGACGGCTCTTTCTTTCCGCTGCCTCCACCACGTTCGTCGAAGACTTGACCGGGTTTCGCGTCCTTGAGCTCTTTGGCCTTAACAGCTCTCCACTCTTTAAGTTTTGGCTCGTGGAGTTGTTCGTAGGCTCGATTAAGCACATCGGTCGTGATTTCGTTCCCGATGAAGCCCTTCTCTTGGAGAAAATTTGCTATCTCTTGCTGGCTGAACGCTGGCCTACCATCTGAGCCATCTATCTTTTTCGCAAGATCGTTGAATCGTCCCTCGACACGGATTTCTTCTTTTAACGCGCCTCGATCCTCAAGATATTGGTCATTGGTCATTAGGCCGGCCTTTTCCAAGCTCTCAGGGTCGTCAATGAAAACGACACCAGCTTCCTTGAGTTGCTGCCTGATTGCCAGTTGCTGTGCGTCCGGTGTTGGTTTGGTTTTTCCGTCGTCCGGTGGATCTTTGTCTGCATATTTTTCGTTGTAGTACTCGGCAAGCTTCTCGGGGTTATTAAGAATCTGATCAGCCTGTGACTTCGAGGTAAATAGTCCTTTTGCCTCTACATATATTTCATCGGCGGTCAGCTTCTTTCCACCCCAATCAAACGTCTTATCGTCTGCGCCGCCGCCAGCAGGTATGCCGTCGATTGGTTTACCGTCCGGTTTGGCGTTAGGGTCTACTTTTTTCTCTGGTTCCATGTGTTCACTCCTGTTTCCACGCCATCCCTATAAGCGGTTGAGCGCAAAAAAAGAACGCCCATTCTCAGGACGATCCTCTTTTTGTCACTTCCCTTATGGAAGGTCAGCTTTAGTTTAGGAAAATTTTCTAATTAGTCGGTCGAGCATGATACTTACTTTGCCCTGTTTCTTAGGCGGGCTCTTGTTAGGCTTACCAATCTTTTTTCTCTTTGGTGCCCTAAGTCCCGGCCTTCTCGTTTTAATCACCTCACTGTGCACCCCCTCCGGCCTGAACACTGTCAGGCAGCGTTTCTCCATCCCCAACAGGGGCTTGTTCACTCAAAAAAGTTAGTATCTGTATCTGTAGTTCCTTCGGCAAAAGATGAAATTCCTCTGCATCGACGATAGATACCTGTCTTTCGTCTGCGAGTCTTTCAAGTATCTCGGCTACGTTGCCGAACTTAAACGCTTCAAGTGCCGTCTCGTTATCAATGAGACCCTTATCGTGCAAGAGCAGTATTGTTTCTTGCTTACCGGCCTCTGTGTGCCCTAAGCCGTTCTCAATCTCAACCATAGCCTTGCAGGTGCCATAGAGAAAAACCGTGTTTTCAGGTATCTCGTCCTCGGTTTCCGTCGCCTCCGCGAATTTCTTGGCTGCCTCACCAGCAACAAAGAATCTCTCGTCACTTCTTGAATCTTTTTCCTCGACTGGCTCCGGTGTGATCATGTTCTCGGCTGCAAGTTCTATCAGCCTATTCGCTACCCCTGACAGCGCTTTCTTTATGCTTATTACTGCCGTTGTTAGGTTGGCATAGTCAGCCTCTTTTAGTGACTCAATCGCTGCTGCCGCTTTAATTTGAGTGGGTATTTGTGACAGGTTTATCCCCGACACACCCGTTTCCTCGATATATTTTTCGATTCTCTCGGCCTGCGCCGACAACTCTTTGGGTAAAGGTGGTGTGTTCATAAAAGCAGGAGCCATACTGCCGCCTGTATATTCAACCAAGATTGCGGTCGGGGTCTCTGTGACCTTTACTTGTTGGTTCGCCGCCGCCAACAAACGCGGCTTTGCAAGCTGCTGTCCGTAACCCTCTATCGAAGAACACAACGAATCCAGACTCTTGTTTAGCGATATGAAGTGATGAATCCAGGCCTTTCCGTAAATCGGCCCCGGCTTCGGCTTGTACATAACAATAGGGAACTTGTCAGTCTGAATTTTCTCTGGACCGCGAATAATCCGATTCTGTGTGACCGTCATAACTTCCATGTAGGTGTGCATCACCGTATTTTTGCCGTCACCTACCCGCTCATACCTTTTTCTGTATTGCTGAGCGCATTGGACATCGTTTGAGGCTATGACTTTGAAACCACCGTATTTCTCTTTTTCGCGCGCGTCCTTTACTTGAGACGCGGCAGTCGTGGTAGTTGGCTTCAAACCCTTGGTATTCTTATAGCGCGGATCGGCTTGGAGTTCGTCAACGTCTCTCGTGAACGTCTTGATCATAATAGAAGCCTGATCAGGGTCGGTTATGTTGGGTTTGTCGAAATAGATATCAAAAGCGTCGTAGATATCGACGTAAAACTTCCCCGTGTTTTCGTCATATCCAGGCCAGAAATAGGCTACCGGAAATTTGAAACCAAGCAAGGCAATCTCAACAAGTTTCCACGTCATATCCAGTTCCGCAAACTTGCACTTGAGCCAGCGCCCGATTTTTTGAGCAATTACATCTGATTCCTCGTCAGCGCTAAGCTTGGAAAGCGTCGGTTTGGCTGTCCACCTAAAATCACCGGACGACAGCATATTGACCATCGTGTCGATCTGTTTTGTGGTTTTAGGGATAGACCTTAAGACTTGGCCTTTTTGCGGCTTAACGGTCTCGATTTTATTGTTGAGGCGATCAAAATAAACATAATGGTCGCCGTCATACCAACGATCACCGATATACCAGTCCTGCTCTTGTAGGAGACGGTTGTTCTCAGCCTCCGAGATTACATCCCATACTTTGTTAGCTGCTGGTTTTCCCTTGTTGTCAAAAATATTACGCATCTTTATTTATCACCTGCATAAACTGTTTGGTTGGAAGCTCAGACAAGGGTACGTGGTTCTCCTGCTCAGGTATGACCTCTGTTAAATCAGCGCCATCCTTATCCGTGTCTGGCTTCATGGTATACCAGGGGTGTTTGATTTCCGTTATCGTGTCGACATAACGCTTGACGGTCTTGTTGAGAATGTCAGCGTTGTGTTGAGCAAACCTTATCGAGATAAAAACCACGAGCACCGAAGCGACAGGCGACATTATAGAGACGATCAGGAGCGCTATTTCAAACGTCTTGATTCCATTCATCTTGTCCCGTCCCCCCCGTTCTTCGTTGTCTTAAATGCCTATTGAAACGCTTTTCTTCTTCTGGTTTCACAGCGATAAGCGGTCTCGACATTAATCCGTAGCGAATCATGTCGCCCGCGTCGTCTCCGCCCTCGCCGGTTTCGTTGCAATCAACCTTTAAAACGTCCTCGCCGTTGTTCGGATCGTGAATCAGTGAAGGTAAACACTCTATCGCTCTCTTGCATTTGGAAAATATCTTGAACTTTGGCGGATGTTCCTCCGGCTTCTTTCCTCTCAGCGAGTCAGAGCACCATTTAAGGTGACTTCTGACTTGCTGCCATCCCGTGACTCTCTCAATCGACGCGGGGGAGAAATTAAGCTTATATGTGCTAAAATCCTCTGCCATTGACGGGCCGCCGTCGCGTGCCGGCAACCATAAATCGTGGCCTGCGACCATATAGCTTAATTTCTTCGTATCGCCGTAGCTGTTTATGTGTTTGGCGATGTCCGGCAGTTGCCAGCGATTAGTGACAAACTCTCGGTAGAGATAGATCAGACCGTCGGTATCGACCGCAAACCAACCGAAGGCCGCGTTATGAGCAAAGCCGTGATCGTAAGCACCAAAGCGGTACCAGTAGTCCGGCAGTTGAAACGGCCTGACAACGTGAATTTTTTGACTAAACTCCGAGAAGAACTGCCCTTGGTAAACGTCCCAGTCGCCTTTGAGTAAAGCTTTCCTTTGATCCTCTGGCAACCCCATGAGAAATATCCGGTACCCCGGATCAGCTTCCGCAAGCGCCGGGTTATCATCCAGTAGCGCCGGAATAAAGCAGCGCGTTCTCGGTGGAATATTAAGCTCTATTTCTTCGTCAGACCGGTCAGGTGGTTCCCTTGTTTCAAACGGGTCCGCCTCTGCAACAAAGCGCTTCTTCACCCAGACGTGTCCAATGCCGCCAGGATTAGAACCGCTTTTGATTTTTGTCTTAACGCCGCCCTTAGTGGTACGGACTCGAGACAATAGATAGGTATACATAAACTCGGTAAAGTGGGTCAGCTCGTCGAAGTAAAGGCCGTCCCATTCGCCCGATTGGTAGTTATAAACATCGTTCTCGTTCTTGCAATAGTTGAACTCTAAAATAGATCCATTCACAAAATTAAATTGATGGTTCGACGCATTGTACGTGCCGAGCGACTTAGGAAGCGCCCGTGCCTTTCTAATGTGCGTCTTCTCAAGCTCAGGAAAAGTCTTGCGAAAGATTGCCGCAACGAAGCCTGGTATGTGGACACAGGTATTAACCGCGTCCCAAAACAAAGCCATCGACTTACCGCCGCCGGCCGCGCCGCCGTACAAAATTTCATCGGCCAGACAGTTATGGAAAAATAGTTGTTTTGGTTGAGGCTCGTAGTCGAGCTCTATTTCTTTTACTGCACTCGGCGCCGCCATCAGTTTTTCGCTTCAAGCTCTGACTTGTCCGGCGTTACGTCGACCACGCCAGCCGAAGGCGGAGGCATATTACTCTTAACGTCAAACACGTGCTTTATCTCGCCCGTGACAGTCATTTCAGGATTAGTAAGGCCGTAGAGGTTGGCGATCTTCATGCGGATATCCGCACACGTCTGTATGAATCTTACAACCGCCATTTCGTTGACTTGAATTTCAAATATAGGTTGCCCTTTTTTGTCGGTGATAGGTACCCGCCGACTGTTGGTGAGAGCAACTTCTATTCCCTTCTTGCTAATTGCCAATTGTTCGGAGGCAACCTTTAGGTCATATTCCAGACCGGTCACGATATCGGCTTTTTTCGCCGCCAACAACTTAGGGTCTAGGGTCTCGGCAAGTTTTCGCTCCTGTTTTCTGAGCGTGTTGAGATAGTTAGAGACGGTGCCGATAGGTATTCCGGTTTTCTCTGCGATTTCCGGCTTAGTGAAGCTTTGGCTTTTAAGATCATTGACCAGAGCCATCTTCCGCTGTTTTTCGGCGACGGCAATAGCTTTGGCCCCTGTTTTATTTGACACTATGGCGCGGCGTATTCGATTGCCGTGTACTGCCAAGTACAAGTTTTGCCAGAGGCCAGGCCATACCAATAAGCCCGAACGGTCCAAAGCTCAGGAACTATTATCTTCCCAACCCAGGAAGCTTCTTCGCCTGCCCCCACTGTTTGTCTTGCTCCCGTGGGAGACAAAACCGCATGGGTTGTACCGCCAGCATCAACGAGCTTGAAGGTTATTTCTCTGTCCACAGTATCGCCGTTGGTAGCCCTAAGCGTTTGGAGTTCCCAGTATGCGCCTGCCGGAACAGCTCTATATGAGTTTTGATCGCCAGACCCGCTTACAAACGATACGCTTTCATTTTTAAATGTCTGACTACTTGACTCCTTCCGAGCGGTCAAGTCAACGCTGTTGCTAGTTGCCATTTTATCCTCCTGATGTTTTTAGGTATTAAAAAAGGCACCCGTTAAGGTGCCGTTGTTCCTACAAGTAGCGGGGGCGGGATTTGAACCCGCGACCTTTGGGGTATGAACCCAACGAGCTACCAACTGCTCCACCCCACATCAAACTGTCCCATCAGCTAATCCGATAAACCGTAGGCTCGCCCGCCACAAGAAGCGCGGACTCTGGACTCATGCGGCCTTCAACAAGCTTAGCGACGGAAAGGGGTAGCTTATAGGTCGGCTCGACCACAACCCGCTCAATTATTTCCATCCCGTAGGCTGTCACAAGTAGATCCTCGGTAATCAAAGCCAATGTCTGCCTCCAAATTAGGTTTCATGTAACAAATGTGATCTAGTGCGTCACTTATCGAACATCAAACGTGATTGTCCGGCCTAGTAGTTTGTCCGTTTGCGCTCGGCTGATCCTCTGATTTTATTTCGTAAAAAGCAAAAGCCGCGCTCTCCCAATTAAGCTAATTGCCCTCGTCTTCCCCTTGGTCTGTGGCAGCTTGGATTATGTCGAACTTGGCATGTTCGATAGCGCCGAGAAGTTCATAATTATTATGAATATTGCTACGTTCAACAAAGAGCAACCCATCCTTGAAGCCTAAGACAATCACAGAGTCATACCCAGCTTCTTTAGCATCCTCAAGAATAGCCAAGGCATCTTTAGCTGTCCGTGCAACAGGAGCGATATTCTCTACTGGTTTAAGTGACATGTTTTTCCTTTGTCTGGCATTTCAAATTCCTGATCCTCAAGTCGCTCAGCCAATGTCTGCCTCCAAAAAGTAGGGGGGTATCATTTTTAACCGAAATCGCCGTACCAGGCTTTTCGCGTGGGGCCCCGCGTTGTTTTGTTTGGGCCCGAATCGCACTTTTCCCAGGTCGATACCCGCCAGGGGTATTAGGCGCTCGACGTGTCAATAAAACCAGGCGGCGGAAGGATGCCCAAGTGGTTGAGCACCGACGCCCAAGTCGTAAACCTGATTGCCTTATCGTCGACGTAAGCGTCCGCGACAATTTTTCCCTCGTCGCCGCCGTCGATCCGGCTATAAGGTATCTCGTGTTCTTTTAGAAAGCGAATCATTTCGCGAACATATTTGCCGCCCTCGTGTTCAAACATTTTTGAGGTTCGGCAGCTAGAGATCACGATATCGAACTGTTTTGATAGAAGATCCAGCACCTTTTTCGCACCAGGCTTAAGCTCCCCGCACTCAGGGAACGCATGTTCACAGATTGTTCCATCAAAGTCGACGGCGATAACAGGTCGTCGACTTCCTCTGCCTGCTCCTTTATGACATTGCGGCACGTTGACCTCCTATTTTCTTAAAAAGCGTGTCCCTATGCGGAACGCATTTTTTAAAAAATTAGGTAACCTGTTTTCCCAGGTCAGAAGCTTAGAGAATGGGGCGGTAGAGAGTAAGGGCGGGGGGAGACACGGGGGCGCTGGGCTAAGTATAAAGGATGAATCGTCCGGTACCTTTTAAAACCCCTTCGACCCCTATGTAGCGAGCGTATGCGAGCACACTTTTCTAGTGCCCCTGTCTTTTGAAGCGAGCGAATAAAAGCGAGCAAAAACTTTGTGGCTCTACCTGCCCGCCCTGCCCTGTGGCCTGTCCTGCCTGCTCAACCCTGTCGTGATCTCATAGCGTTGGGTTATCGTTGGGCTTTACCTGGTCGCTATCGTTGGGTAGTCGTTGGGGTTGTCTGGCCTGGTGCCTATCAGCCGGCAAGCATGCAAGGCCGTGGCTGGCGCTGGCTAATCGCCTGGGCTGGTGTTGATGGTTTCCCCTGGTGTGGGGCGTGGTGTGTCCTCGTGGTGTCAAGTATAGAGCTCGGGCGGGGCGGACGTCAACCCCCAATCCCTCTTTATTTTCTCCGGCTCCTTCGGCCTCCGGCTCGGCGTGGCTGTTCTTGGCCTCCATCGTCGGCGCTCCCTCAAGCGCTTTGGGTTCTATACCCCCTCTTATTCCCTTATGGGTTTTCAAGGCTTTGGGTTGAGTTTGTTGGGTCTGATATTTCTTTGCTTTTCTTGGGTAAATAGTATGTACAACTTGTGTAACTTGTGGTAGTATTAAGGGGCGGGCAATAATGCCCATTATAGGAGGTCAGAGACATGATTGCTAAGGCAAGGCTCAACACTCAAGAGGAAATAGAAGCAATGGCTAGAAATGCGGCGCGGGCTCGAAAGTTTCAGCTCAAAAGTATGCGGGAACACATCAATAAAATGCGCAAGGAACTCAGCGTCATGGAAAGTTCTGAGCATTTCAAGTCAGATGTGCTTGGTATCGCTAATGATGGGCTCGGTATTGCATGGCGGGCGCTTCACTCCGAGATTTACAACCCCACTGGCGGCGATTCCGTTGTCTAGACTCTTTCATGTTTCCGGCGCTGTCCCTACTGGCTTTTATGCCGTTTTGGGGCGGTCTAAGCTCTCGGCGGCTATGGCTGAGTTGTTGGTTGTTCCGGTCTGCGATTGTTGCGGGCGCTCTGACTGGTCGGCGTCTCTGTCTCTCTCCGCTGATCTTCGGCTCTGCTTTGACTGTCGGGATGGTGATTCCGTTGACTGATCGTAAAAATGATCGACTCGTAATTACTCTAGAGCGCAAAACGGTTTACGGTGTCGAACTTCTCTATCCTGTCGGCTGGTCTTCCCGTGCCGTTCCGTTGATCACCAACAAAAAAACCGTTAATGATTTCGACATTATAGGGCTGCGGCGGCTGGGCTTTTCCGTTGATCTTGTCGGCTCTAGTAGTGACTCGCTTGCTCCGTTGCCTGTTGATTCTTCGGGCGCTCCGGTGGGCGCTGATGTTGTCTAGATATTGGACACAGTTGTCTAGCTGCTGGACACAATTCCGGGGCGCTCGCTCCGGGGTTGTATCAAGTTGCTCGGCTAATTGGGGGCTGTTGTGTCTATAAAGCAAGTCGATATCAAGTCAGTTACGCCGAACGGTTTCCAGCCGCGCTCCTGTGAGGACCCTGAACACGTGGCGCGGATCTCCGAAAGCATAAAGCGCTCGGGGTTTCTGGAAAGTGAAGCTTTAGAAGTGGTCGAACGTGACGGCGGCTTTGATATCGTCGCGGGACACCATCGGCACACGGCGGCTCTCTTGGCGGGTCTTGAGACTGTTCCCGTGGTTGTGGTCTCCGGTTCCGAGCGTGATTTGAGAATTAGGGCGTGTAGCTCTAACGATTCAAACCTTGAACAAAAGCCAATGGAGCAGGCGCGGGCGTATGACTGGCTGCGCTCCGATGGTATGGACGCCGACGAAATAGCGGCGGCTATGTGTAAACCGGCGGGCTTTGTGGCTCGGCGGCTCGAACTGCTCAAGCTTGATAATTCTATTCAAGCTCTTGTTAATTCCGGCAACATGCCTTTGACGTTGGCGGAGCTGATCGCGGAGCTTCCCACAAACTACGAACAAGTCAAGGCGGTCGCTCTGGTCAAGAATTTAGAGCTTGGGGCAGCTCGGGCGGCGGTCTCCGGCATGATTAAAGCAGCGGCGGGCGTGGCTCTGCCTGGGTTTGATGATCTGTCAGTCGTCGAAAAAGATAAACGGCGGGCGGCGGCGCGATCTTTTGATGATCAACTTAAAACGCTCGACTCGGCGGCGGGTTCTTTCACTGGGGATGATTTCGAGCTTGCATTGTCGGCTCTCCGGTCTCCGGCCGCTACAGTTGATCACCTTAACGCTATTGCTGCTGAAGTCGCAAGGGTCAAGGCTCAAGTATTAGAGTCTCAAGGGGCGGCGCTTGTCGGCGTCTCTGCTCCGGTCTCCGTTCGTTTCTCGGCGTCTGTTCTTCGTGGTCTGCGTGACAAGTTGGGGCTTTCCGTTCGTGAATTTGCAAGGGCGGCGGGCGTCGATTATTCCCAACTATCCAAGCTTGAATCTGGCAAAATTCGCAAGCCGCATCCGTCCACGCTCCGCAAATTAGCGGCGGCGGCGGGCGTAGGTGTCGAAGGGTTGGGCGGCTGATGGTTGATCAACAAACGGATATCTTCGGCGGCTCGGCGGCTGTACCTGATCGCAAGGGCAAACAGTCAACCATGTTCCCGCTTAGCAAATATCGACCGGCGCTTGATTCTCTCGAGACCGGTTCACTTCTCGACGAAAACGACCAGACAAAACCAACAAAAGGAGGTGGAAAAAATGGGATATCCAAAATATCGAAATGACCCGCGCTGGATAACAGTCAAGTATGGCAAACGCTGCGCGGGGTGTGGCGCTCAGATTGTGAAGGGTGATAGCGCGTTTTACTACCCGAAAGAGAAAGCGCTTTACTGTGCGACCGCTGCTTGTGGCGAAAAAGAGGCCAACAACTTTGAGGCGGCGGCGATGGATGAACACGTTTACAACGCGGGGGCGCTGGCATAGTCCAGCAGCTAGACAACGACCTAACCACTTACCAGTTTAGACGCTGGTAAGCCGATAGGCCAAAACTAACAGATTGGAGGGAATGAGAATGAAAGAAGTATGGGTGCTCACATATGTTTGGAGAGGACTGCTTGAAACGCTCGAAGTATTTAATATCGACAATCACGACCAGGCCGTTAAAAGAGCCAAAAAGATCACGAATAACTTCGTAGGTTGGGATGTCACGGAAAAAGATATCGAGAATAAAGACGGTTTTTCAGTTTCTACTCCATGCAACGATTCAGACATGGAATTATCAGTACAAGATATTAGATAAGCCCCGGCGTAGCAACAACTACCCGGAGCGCGGACAGATACTTGGAGGTATCTATCATGGATAAGAATAGCATGAAAGCAAGGGCCGACAAGCTCAAAACAGTAAGCCTTGGAACTCAAAACCTAACACGCAATGCGGCAATAGCTGACAAGCTTTGCATGAAAGCAGTAAACAGCGGCGACGGGTTCCGGCAGTGGGTATATCCGAACCTTCCCAAGAATTACGACCTTAACCCGGAAATGCTAAAAGACATCGCCAGGTTCATCAAAGAAGGCTACTGCTCTGATGAAATCGTTCACATAATCTACTTGGCGAAATCCTAGAGGGGAGCGCTTGAAAATGCAAACAATCACACTGGACAAGAAAGACAAGCAGATACTAAGTGACCGCATTGCGGCTTGGAATAAACGGCGCGGCCCCCGTGTTGGGGATTATGTCAAAATGCTCGACGGCACAACGCGACGATTTACCCATCACTGGGGCGATGGTTTACAGGTAACTTGCGCGCATAACGCCGACACTTCTTTTTATCTTGGAGATGGCTATATGTCGTTTTCCGGTAGCTTAGACCCTTGCATACCGCTAGAAAACATCAAAGACACTGGCAAAAAACGCAATGGTTGGGCCTGGTTTTTCCATCATGATTCCCGCTGTGCTCATAACGGAGTACAGGTCGAGGCGCCCTGTCGCGTATATGCAGAAGGGAGCGCTTAACGTGATAACGGCCAGCCATATAGTCGCTTGTTACACACGATGGGGAAGTTGTGGTAGTATCTTTGTGAGAGGTGATATTGTTGGCAAAAACCAAAACTAAAGAAAAGAAAACGGAGCGCGTCGACTTTATGACCACGCCCACCAACAAGAAGGGGCTAAGAGCGCTCGCAGCCGCCGAGACGGTCAGGCTCGACAAGCAAGTCAGTATGGGCGTCTACCTCAACAATCTGGTCGAGGCTGCTATTAAACGCAATAAAAAATAGACCTACAACCTATTTAACCAGCACGACCCGCGTTTTACCCGATAGAACCCGCAACCCATACATTCATCCGGTCCAGGCTTGCACCCGAACAATTGTGTTTGACGGTTGGCAAGGTAGCTCCGCGCTTTTTTAGTGATAGTGACAAGGGCCGGCTTAAGTTCAGCATTAAAGGCCGCGATCTTATGGTCGTACTTGGGCGGCCGGCTGTCTTTTTTGGTGCGACCGGACACGCTCGGCTTGGTGTTAATGTCGACGACTTTCCAACCCTCTGCACCTACGGTCTCGAGGTCTTGGATTACGTCAACGAGGTCGTAAACCTCCTTGTACTCTCCAAGGTGGGTCTTGGCGGGACAACTGAACTGCCTAACCCCTTCGGCGTTGTAACACCGTTTGTTGAACTGACAGGGCAAGCAGAGCCGGTCTATCATCTTTTCACGACATTTAGGTTTATTGCGACGACTGGCGGCGCGTTTGCGACGATCCCGATAGTTGGGGCTCGACCCGACACTGTTGCTGCGATGATTGCTCAATTACGACTCCTTTTTGTTATTTGTTCAGGTCTCGGTCATTAACCTCGTTCAACACCTCAAGCATTTCGTTGATCTTGTCGGCAAAAACAGCGTCGCGCCGATAACAAGTTGCTGTCGGGTCACATTCAACATCGTCTACCTTGCCCCTCGACACCTTGAACCCGCCGCGCCCATCAGGAACCGCTTTGTGTGTATGTTTTTCTTTTTTGTCAACATAGGTAATGATGGCCTTGCGTGGTTTGCCGGTGTTCTTAAACATGGTCACGGCCTCCCCATCTACCGCCTCGTCGAAACGCTTGCGATATCCTAAAGCGTCCACACTCCCACTGCCCTCGCGACAGAGCCTTCCCACAACATCGTTGAACACGTCAAATATTGTTTCTTTCAAATCACACTCCTTGTCTAGCTGCTGGACATTAATTGTTGCTAATCAACTCACCCCCGACACTAAAAAACTGTTTACCTTGACCGGCCACGACAGAGAATAATTGGCGTACGGCCCCATTTGATACGGCGATCCCGGTCGCCCGTACGCCCGCGCCACGTACTCCGCCATGCCGACCACAAAATCCTGGCGACTCCGAAAAGACGCCCACCGTCCATTACTACCGATTGAGTTCCGAGCCGTCCCAACTGTCAAACCCGCAGCATTATTGGTGCCGGCGGGTTCCTGAACACCGCCGCCAGACTCCACCATGACGATTCTAGGGAGCAGGAAGGGATCAGGAAGGCGGTTCTTAACCGCCGCCCCGATATACGCCCGCCCTAAGCCCTCGTGAGGTTTCCCGGCAAAGAAGTAATCTATCTGTTTGGCTTGCTCGCGTTTCACTTGAAGGAAGTCAGAAAGCTTGTCAATGGTCTCCTGTAATTTCTTAGCTTTTTCAACATCCAGCCGGAGTGTTTCGTTTTCTACTTTTAGTTTTTCTATGCGCTGCTCTTGAAGATCAACCGTGGCCTTAATTTCGTACAGCTCGGCGATCATCGGCTCTTGTGACACCAGTAAAGCGAAAAATATACTTATCACAACAAGACCAAGCAACACCGGCACCACTAATGCTCTCACGCTTATCTGTTTGTCCATGATCACTCTCCTTTAGGTAGTTCAACCTTTTGGCCCGCAGCTATGGCCCGAAACAACCGCCTGCGCTCGGGTCGCGGCATACCGGCGGCGCTCAGTATTTTGTTTCCTTCTTTGCATACCGTCGCTATCTGATTCGCCAACTTCGTGTACTTCCGGCGCAGACGCCAAAGCCTAAACCTTTTTCGCATTAGCGCCCCTCTTTCCGAGTTCTCTAAGACTCAATTTTTCCTCGTCTGCTTGTTGAATAAAGCCATCAACGATAGGGCTGTCAGCGTAGAGGCCGCGCGGCTTTAGGCCGGTCTGTTTTTTTATGGCCTTCTCGACCAACCGTTTAGCCGCGCGGCGCTCTGCCCTTGTAGACTTCATCGAGCCACCTTAAGTTTCATCTGATCCAGACCCCATAAAGCATGACGCATGGCGTCGAGCACATGATCATTAACGCGGGTGTCAAAACCTATGCTGGCTAGATATTGGTCTGGATAAACGCTCTTAGCGGTTATGGCTTTGACTGTGATAAACGCGCCACCGGCCCGCGCCATCAACAACGATAGTTGATTTCTCAGCACTTCTTGAGCGTCAGCCATTTTAACCACGGTCTTGAACCTGTACCCCCATGAATCGCTTGCCGCTATCAAGGCCTTGTGTTCGCTCACAATACGCTGCGTCGCTTTCAATATTCTCGGTATTGGAGGCACACCTTTTGGGATCTTCAAGGTTTCGCGGTGAAGCAGCTTAGCCTTCGAGTCTATGACAGCGAAACCCGTGTTTCTTGTGCCCGGGTCAATACCGAGAATAATCATTTGAGGTTGTCGGCTATCTTGTTGTATGTTGACAAGCTAATCTCGTCGGCAAGCTCAATCTTAAACTCATTTATCCGCACGAGATTGTCCGCGCTCTCACCAATTAGGTTGTGCGGAGCGCCGACCACCTTTGCCGCGACAACAAGATATCGAACTTCTCCGATCTTTGGTTGCGGCCCTGTCACGTTGACCGGACCGGCCTTGAGTTTGTTGGCGACCGCCTGTACTTCGTGCCCATCGAAACTTAGTTGTTGGCGGCGCTGATTCAACTCGTCCGCCACTTTCGCGTCTTTCGGTTTCTCGGCTGTCTTTCTCATATCTAATTCCTTTCTAATCTCCGGTCACCCGTTATTAGGTGAACCACTTTACAAAAGCCGGCAATCCGGCTGGCAATCCTGTCGTCGAGCTGTTCTGCTATCTCGTCTAGCGATAGGTTTGACGTGATCAGCGTGGGAAGTTTGTTGCTCCATCGGTGGTCAATGATTCGCCCGATCACGTCCAAGGCATACGGCGTTTTAAGACCGACGCCTAAATCGTCAAGTAAAAGGTGTTGAGATTCCTCGTATCTCCTGACAACCACTCTCTCGCTCTGATCTGCGTCGCCTATGGCGGTTCTCGCGGCTTGAATTATTCCGGTGACTGTTTGCGGTTGACACCGTTTGTTAGCCAACATAAGCAGGGCAACCGCTAATTGAGTCTTGCCACTACCGACCGGCCCCCAAATAAACACGCTTTGCCCCGGCTTAATGCTGTGGAGATCTACGCTCTCCGGCTCTACGTCTAAGAAAACTGAACCTAGATTCTTGGCTATTCGCTCAGCCGCCCAGGTTCGCATACTTGTCACCGTCTGGTGGCTTGATTCCTGTGCTGTTTCTATTGCCATTGGCTCCACTCCTTTGCCGATAGTTTTCTAGGGGTTTACTTTCATCTAGGAAGCGTTTGAGATTTCCAAGAGGAATCCGATCGCTGCCGGTACCTTTAATGAATTGTTCAAGCGTCCATCGGTGATCCCACCAAAATTCTTTTGAGTTCAGGACCTGACCGTAGTTTCTTATAGCTGCCAAAACCTCAACTAAAGAGAAGGTCTTAAGAGCTTTTTGAATTGCTTTTTCGGTGCTGTCACTAAGTTCTTTGTGGTTGATGATTTTGGCTTCTTGCCAAGCGGCGTATATCTCTTTGTTTTGTTTAAGTTCTTCTTTTAGTCTTATAGAGTTATCAACCTTCGATGTTGATATATCACTCACTGGCTCTACTACCTGCTGTAATGTCAGTTTCGGTGATGTATCAACCTTCGATGTTGATATATCATGTGATGTATCAACCTTCGATGTTGATACATCAGTTGGGCGGTAGTTTAAAATCGTCGCCCGAAAGCCGCGTGTCGTTCTCTCAAGTTCGATGTAAACACCATTAAGCTTTGCTAGATCGCGCTGAACCTGTGGCACCGAATAGCCGGAAACTTCGTGTATCTTGGCTATCGTGAAGATGGCACCATTCAAAACCTTTCCGGTTTTGCTTTTCTTTGGTGTCCAGTCGAGCAGCACTAAATATGTCCAGATCGTCGCACCCATCGCCTGACGGTGCTCAGCGGTCATAAGACCATTCCATACCGGAGTATAGAAGCGGGAGCCTTTAGTCACACGCAACCCCCACCCTTGCCTTTGACGTTAAAAAAAGAGTCGGCGGGCTCCCAAAATTCACGACATTTGCTTTCATTCTCTAAATAAAGACAACCAAGCCTTTTGTTTGTAACAATCGTGGCACATGTTTCGCAGGTGCCCTTATATCCCCATATCCCCAGCCGTCCTTTGACCGGAAACGGCTTGAGCGGTCGCACGTTGTCAACTACCCAAGCCCATAGACCTTCTCGGTAAGGCACCCTGGCTAGGTTTGCGTCCTCCGGTGTCATTGGCCTGCAATCAACCAGATCCACAACAGCCAGAGCATGTCCTGTGAGCGTGTCATCAACCCAACCATCAATACATTCTTGACATCTAGGATCATTCTCATTGCACATAGATCCCCCAGGCCACTCTATGAGCCCCATGTCTGCTGGACACTCATCAAGCTCTATTGAATCAACCTTGAGACCGCTACATATCAGCACCGGCTCTCGATACTTGGTCGGCCATGTCCGAGTCTCGATTGTCTTGAGTCCTGCGACGATCAGAGCCGCCCAGGGTTGACGAACGCTGAGGGCTTTCATAGAGTCAGCTCCACTTGTTTTTGAGCTGCGGCCGCTAAGGGATTGAGCCAAAGAACCTCAGTTGTAATCTTGGCGCACTGAGCAAGAGACCGGGCTCTCCTTGTTGTCCAATGAGACAACCGCTCATCGTAAAGCGAGTTCGAATATCCAGAGAGAATGACGAAT
>SDBV01004730.1_pt1 | contig 19421 bp, 26 predicted proteins | sample 2277081 | NCBI WGS metagenome assembly SDBV01 (sample SAMN10402039, study PRJNA504765) | marine sediment metagenome | isolation source: marine sediment core GS10_PC15, 223 cmbsf | place: Arctic Ocean: Southern Knipovich Ridge | collected 2010
AGTGAAGTTGCGCAAGACAGGTAAGCTCGACTTCCGCGTAGATACTGCACGCGACTCGCTCGATGGGGAGTTTACACGCGGTATTCAGAACGTGGTGCAGGGCACGCAGATCACTGTGTTCACTGAGCGTGGGACTACGGTGTTCCTCCCCGACATTGGTCTTCGGCGCAACGTCGGAACGAAAGGTACGCTGCAGCATGTTCTGCTCGCGAGTCTGACATTACGCGAAGCACTCTTGGCTGATCCACGAATCAGCGGTATCCAGTCATCGCAGGTGGTATTGGATGGGGACGTGCTGAGCCAAGAGATCACACCGATCGTAAGCGGCCAACGGCCAGGGGCGACGCTCGTCTTGCCATTCGGCCGCGCTGCTGGCGGGAGCGAATAGATGCCTATCCTGCAGCCACGCAATCGAGTCCAGATACTTCGTGAAATGGTCGCGCGTGCGGTCGCGCGCTCGAAGCTGGTTGGCCTGACTCGCAACAGTGGCGTCTTCCACGTGCTCGCTGCGGCTGCGAACGAGGATGCTGAGCAGTACGTACAGCTCGCGCGCCTGCGCAGTCTGTTCTCCATCGACCGCGCCACAGGCTCTGACCTGGACGAGCGCGCGAAAGAGATACTCCCAGGCACCATCAAGCGTCGGCCTGCGCTTTTTGCTTCAGGCACAGTCGTCTTCAGCCGGCCAGGTACGACAGGGACCATTGCCATCGCTGCGGGTTCGCAGATAGCTGCGACAGACGCGCAAGGGCAGATTCGATTTCGTACAACCGCAGCAGGGTCAATCCCAGACACCAGCTCGGTCAGTGGAGCCATTGCGGTAGTTGCCACCGAAGCAGGTATCCGTTCGAACGTGGCAGCAGGCGCGATCATCAAGCTCATTTCACGGACGCCTGGCATCACGGGTGTCACGAACTCAGCGAAGTTCAGTAATGGACAGGACCGCGAGAGTGACCCCAAGTTTCGTGCGCGCATCAAGGCGTTCGTTCAGGCTATCTCCCGAGGCACTCTGCGGGCGTTGGAGAGCTTCGCGGAGAACGTAGTGCTCGCGGATGGTCGGCGAGTGCTCTTCGCGCGCGTGGTCGAGCCCATCATTCCAAACGGCACGGTCGAGGTGTTCATCGACGACGGGACTGGCGCAGTCGAGGAGTTCGACAGCACGTTCATTGGCTCACCAGATACTGTCCTCGCGAGCGCAATAGGAGGTGAGCGCGATCTGTTCACGTCTGAACGACCTGTCCGTGATGACGGCAGCTTCGTGTTTGAGATCAACTTCGGTGCTGGCTTCATCGTGCAGACTAGAGGAGTCGACTACGAACTGAACCCAGCGCTCGGTCAGATTGAGCTATCCACAGCGTCGTTCCCCACAGGTCTCACCCCTGGCGATGCAGCACGAGCCACCTACAGGTTCTTCATAGGGCTCATCAAAGAGACGCAGCGCATCCTCGATGGGGACTCGAACGACCCTCTGCGCGCCCCTGGCGTCCGCGCTGCTGGCATCCAAGCGCTGGTGAAGGCACCCGCCACAGTCTTCCAGACAGTGACTGCGACCCTCTCGGTGCTCGACGACTTCGATCCGACCGTTGTCACGAACAACGTCGAGAACGCAATCCAGGACTACATCAACACATTAGATATCGGTGCTGACGTTATCGTCGCAGAGATTATTGAGCGTGCGATGGCTGTCGACGGCATGTTCAACTTCAAGATCAGCGACCTGACCGGGAGCTCTCCGGCAGTCGACCAGGTTCTTCTCAATGATCAAGTGGCACGAATCGTAGCTGTGAGCATCTCGCTCACGTAGGTGAAGAATGACGGCACAGATAGTCATTGACGACGGAACGAATCCACCAGTCATTGGGAGCACCGACAACCCGGTGAGCTTTCTGAGTGTGCTCCACACGCTGAGTAACTTCGACAACTCAGGCGTACTCGCGCACCGCTGGACGCTTGCGGACAAACCGATTGGCAGCTCGGCTTCGCTGGGCTCAACGACCACACCAACGACAACCATCACGCCGGACATTTCGGGTGGTTATCTGGTTCGCTTGGAGACGTTCTCGGACGTGGGTGCGACGGTGCTTGACGATTCCGATGAGCAAGAAGTTGGAGTTCGTTTCCCGCTTCCATTCGACTGGCTCGTCCCTGCGGCAGGGGAAACCACGCAGCAGAGTGCGTCGCGAGGTTGGGCAACGTCACGGGAGGAATCTATCCGTGACGTGCACACGTTCATGAATAGCGGCATTCCACAGCTCACTGGTGTAGTGAATGCAAACATTGACGGTGCAGACCCTGAGATTGTCTTGGGCGGTTTCATTTTAGACGGTAAGGGGTTCCCAAATAACGCGCTCAAACTCCGATTGTTTGGTGTGCTAACAGTTGTAGGAGCAGGTACTGGGGATTTGAGGCTCTACGACATGGGAGCCGTAAGCGCTGGGCCTAGTTCAGCTCTGAGATCTACGGCGACCATTCCCAATGGTTCGGCTGGGGCTCTCATCGTGATTGACACTCCGCTTACTGTTGTCAGTGCCCCTGGTGTAGATGCCGACGAGATTTTCGATGCGCGGCATAGATACGAGCTTCGAGCTGAGTTGGTGGGTGGTTTGGGTGGTGACATACTACAAATCCACAACGGCGGGATTACTCTGGAGGGGTAGCGATGGGTGGAACAATCAGAGGACGCATCGAGTGTTTCAACAACATAATCAGTAGCAGTGCGGGCTTGAACGTCTTCAAGAACATTTTCGAGCACTACAACAATCACCCACTAGCGACGCTCGTTGCCCTCCAGTTCGGTGGTGGAACTGGCACTGACTACCACGATGGTGGCAACCCGTGGGGCGAAGGCAACGCGTTCTTCGTCTTCAAAATGGCCGCAAGTGCGCTGCGTAACTGGGACTACTACGTGCTTTTCCAGCTGGCAGGGAATGCAGCCTTCGGTGCGGCACCTGGAAATCCAGGGCTTTGCAACGGCACCACCCAGAGCACTAGCTTCATGGACATCGGGTGCGCTGTGATGATCGGCATCGGCGGCGATCAAAACCCTTGGAATGGCACATCGGTAGGGGATGGCACCGACACGAAGGGTACGCCTGTTTGGGTAATACCAGGCGCGGGCACTGAGCTTCGTATTGTTGGTCCTAGAAGCAACGGACCTGCCCGTACTCACGCCACGAACAGAGAGAACACGGTAGAACTGTTCGATACATCGATCATGCTGCGGGCTGCTTCAGAGAACAATCGTTACCACATCTTTGGCGATGACGATCACCTGATCATCATGATGGATGAGGACGACAACAACAACTATTCGCTCTTCGCGCTCGACGTTTACGATCCTAACCCAGGGGCCACCATCGATCGACCCATGCTCATGGTGCGCGATACTATTCTGCCGTTGGCCACGGCGTCTATCGGCACCACCACTGGCAACAGCGCCACACTCGAAGGCGGCATATCGATCAACGCATCCTTCCGTCCAAACTACCATTTTGACCGGAACCTAGTAGTTTCTGCGGCGGAGCAGCCGAGCGTATTTACAGGCGCCAATGTTTTTGACGTACTGCCTCTTTCCATCCGCGGCAGTAGTTCAAAAGGGCATCTTGGGTACACCCGTTTTATTCAAGAAGCGGCCGATGTAGCCACTCACGATGAGGACAGCACGCGGCGGCTCGTTGCTCTCAGCACCGCGGCGCTTGCCGACGCTAAGATCATCGTGCCCTGGGACGGCACCACCGTGCCGAAGTCTGGTGTTACTAAGGAGGGCGTGGCTTTCACGAATCCATAATGGCTGTCGTCGCATTCAACGTAACTCCAGCCCCGCCCTTCATAGACGGGTTCGTGCGGGGACCAACTCTTGGCGGAGTTACCTTCGTCAATCGAGTGATTGACACACTAGCAGGTGGTGCGGGCCCAACCGCTTTTGTGCGCTGGGTAACATCGGATCCAGATCCAGCCGGTACGTCCTATCCAGCAGGCAATGGGACCTTCGGTGTCGACACCTCGGACTACTGCGTTGAATCGAGGATTATTGGATGACCTGGGGCAAAGGACCGTGGGGAGCAGGAAGCCCTTGGGGCACAGGAGTTACACTCCCACCTCCTGTGCTGCTCAGCGTGTTCTCGTTCCCGCCCGCGCCCGTAGATACTACGGACCCTGCAGTTATCGCACGACGTGGGGGCACCGTCTGTCTCGTGAGCGGCAATAACTTCTTTGATCCAGTGACGATCGATATCCTCACTGGGGGACCTGGCGCGTACACGGTCGTCGCAACTGGCTACGTGTTCGACCCCGAGTTCGACGTTGAGCGGAACCGCGTGTTCTTCGGCGCACCAGCGCTCCAGGACGGCACGTACAGCGTTCGAGTCACGACAGATGGTGGTGTGAGTGGCGTGCTCGACAACGTGCTCGAAGCACGACTCTTCGCCGAAGAGTTCAAAACGCTATCGGTCCGCGGTAAGTTCAGCACAGCGTGGGACACCGGGCCACGGATACTGAGGGAGACCTGAAATGACCGCGACTGTAAAGATCGTAAAGCGCGAAGTCGATGGCGAAGGCGACGCGTTCCATACCCTTGAGGACGCTAGTACCCCCACCAAGCGCCTCACTCAAATGATGGCCCTCAACCCGGAGTTCCAAGGTTGCCTGCTCACCAACGATCGCACCAACGCTACTCCAGTTGATCAGGAGACTATCGTTGCCACAGCTAACGCGCTCTTCTTTCGCGTGGACGGTATCCTCAAGGACCCAGCTCCTGCAGGAGACCGGTGGCTCATGGTCTTCGACAAAGCCATCCCTGTGGTGAACACGGACCTGCCCATTCTGCGGTCACCGAAGATAACGGGCGACTTCGCGAGCATCGATCTCGGGCTATATGGTCTGCAAGCCGCGCTTGGGCTTGTCGTAGCCTTCTCGACAACGCCAGATAGCTTGACGCTCTCTACTGCTGGGGATGGTTTCTTTCAATACGCGTACGCACTACCGGCAACATGAGGTGACAGGATGGGTATTGTAACAGGAGGCTCGCCCGCTTCGGCACAGCTGCACGCAGTTCTTGCCTCGACAATCGCGCACTGGGAGTTCGATGGCGATCTGTTGGACTCTGTGGGAAGTGAGGATCTCGCAAACGTTTCGGGGACCACGCGTTTCGTTGATTCCGCCGTGCCTGGCAAAAAGGCGCTTCTCGTTCTACCGCCCTTGTTTCTTCGCGGCGTCTCAGACCCGGCCCCGGCTGCGCTAAGGACTCTTGGGGATATCACCGTCTCGGTTTTGGTTCGGCCGCACAACTTTCAGAGCCTACCCCCGGATTTGAGGCCGTGAGCTTACTTCTTCTACTCGACAGCAAGAAGATGGGCTTCAGCACCAAGGGCCCTGGTGCTGGTGCGCTTGCTGACGGGGATCTGCTCAAGGCAGCACTCGACGCTATCCACAAAGAGGATGACCTCATCGGTGGCCGGGCGGTCACGCGGCTTGTCACGCAACTCACAAACGATGAGACGGGTTCTATTGCTGTAGAGAGCACTCTTGGGTTCGGTGAGTTCACGGATAGTGAGGGAGATGGCCGCTTGCTCATTGGTGGCGAACTCATCGACTACACGAGTCGCGTGAAGTTCGAGCCCTTCGCCTTTGGTGGTCTGACGCGCGGTGTTGGTGCGACCGAGGTGAAAACGCATCCTGTGGGGACGCTCATCTTCGACTTCGCTCGCAACTCCTCAGCTATCGACCACACGCGTCGTGGGTTGTTCGTGGACTTTGCAGTCGGTGAGGACCTCTCGGTCATCGCGCGTAACCTCGGTTTGATCGAGTGCGCTGGACTGGATGACGCCACGCTTCGACGGATTATCAAGGGCATTGCCTATCTACCCAAGCAGACGAGAGACGCTTTTCGTCAGGCGTTGATCGCACTGCTCGACGATGTGGATGGGTTCACTGTTACCGAGCGCACGTCGTCAGATCCGTGGAAGGTCTTCGTCGAGATCGATCCTGGGCTCTCAACGGACATCCGCGGGCGGTTCCTTCTCAACGGTGGAGAACCTCAGCTCACAACGGGTGCGATGACAGTGGATACTACGTTCCCAGTTATTCAGTCACCGCTAGTGGCGTACCCAGAGTCAGCTTCGCAAGCAATAGAAGATCGCAACAAGCCGAATCCGTCACCCCCTCCAACAAACATTCCGTTCTTCGACTACCCAGCTGGGGTCGCTGGGTCACTCCAGTGGTCGGTGTATGATGATACTCCGCTCACTCGGCGCGGTTTTCGTGATGGTCTCACCAACTACGCGACGGGTGGTTCTGCAGTTGGAAACACCATTACTCTTGGCAGTAGCCCAGGCGGGGCAGGTACGGCGGTCATCGTTGATTACACAGCTTTTACAGCGCACTACTTGGCGAACGATGAGACGATTCGCCAGGACTTCGCCAATGCAGACCACTGGGCATACCTTGCTGACCCACTGCTATCTGCTCAATGCATCCTGGACCAGATTCGTGCAGCCGGGGTAAAGGTAATCTTGAGTACCAAACTCTGAAGAGGATATCAGATGAGGATAGTTCGCTACGCCCCACAGGAACGAGTCGACACACCGGACGCCACTGCAATGAGCTTTCTCCAGCTCGGGGAGTTCAGGCGCGACGTGCGCGGTCTCATGCTCGGTCCGGAGAGCGGCGGGACCTTCGAGAACTTCATCCTGCGAGGGTTCGCAGTCGAACCACAGGCGGTCCCTGATTCGACTATCCGTGTTCGGCTCGACCCTGGCGGTGGTTCACCGCTCGGTTTCGCGATCGGTGCAGAGAACCTCGGTGCGGTGATTGACCATGGGCAACTCATCGGTGGGAAGGACTCGGCAGGGCGCACTGAGGGCAACGCTACTCAGACACTAGACTTCACCGCAGAAGCCCCTGCCACGTTCACCGTGCAGATGCGATTCATCTACTCGGAGAGTGTGAACGATAACCGCGCGTTCTGGAACGAAACTATAGATAACGAATTCATTGCAGCGACTGACACTCGGTTCCTGCCTATCTACCAACTACGTCTCAGCGGTGCTCCGAGTGACGAGTGGATCGACCTCGCGGACGTCGTGTGGGACGGCGTGAGCATCGACGCAGGAGACATCACAGACCTGCGCGTGTTCGCATTCGAGGGCGACTCCGCCACTGGCTTCCAGCAGGCCACACAGACCGGCACAGGCGGAATGCTGGACTTCGATCGTGGTACTGGCCGCGCGTCGGTCGGACTCAATGAGGTCTATCCAGTCCTGCGCCTGCTCGGTCGCCAGATCCAAGATCTCAAGGGTCCGGATGCTGCTGGCCAGTACAACGTGTTCAGCCGTGTCACGCGTCCGTTCGACAACACAGGGAGCACCCTTCCTGCTGGGCAAACCAAGTCACTCACTTCAGTCGATGCCACTACGTTCACGATCGGCGACGGTGTGACGACCTTCGGCGACTTCAATGGCGTGACGGGACTCGAAACGTGCTTGCAGCATCTCGAAGATCTGACGACTGCGGGCGACGAAGTGCCTGCCTATATCCGCATCATTCTCAAGTCGCACTCGAACACGGGTTTCACGTGGAACATCACTACGTCTCATGTCATCGGCACACCCGCGCTAAACGACCTCGTGACTCTTGAGATAGTTGGTCGAGCCGGAGGCGGCGGTGCAGCAGGAAAGGGCGGCGGCGCGGACCTTACTAGGATTGATGTCGACTCTGTGCCATCAGCCACTGCCATCAACGTCTTTGGTCGACTGATCCTTCGCGATCTTGCAATCGGACCGACAGCCGGTTCTGAGCCAACAAACAACATCGGTGTGGTCCAAGCCGGTGTCCTTCAAGCGTACGACTGCGTGATCAACGGGCGGTTCAACACAGGTAGCGATGATCCCGCGGTGCGGATTACAAACGGCGGCACTGGCTTGGGTCCGAGCACGCTGAAGCGGTGTTTTTGGCAAGGCCGCCTCAGAATAGGCAACCTCTTTGCTGGGGCGGCTATCTCTGTCGGCGGCAGCATTGAGGACTGTGAAACTGCGAATGGCGCAATCCAGTTTGATCTTGAAGCGGCTGATGGTGGCACTGGTGCAACGCACGACTGGGTGATTCGGAACACCCTCCTCACGATGGATGAAACCCACGGTTTCGGTCTGAGAGGGGCTATCGACATTGGCGAGGCGACCCGCATTTCGATCGAAGATTGCACTCTTGCCTATGTAAGTGATGTCGATTGTATCCACACGCGTCGCGTGAATTCGACGCCAGCCCGCGTTCACGTTCGCAACTGTCTCATTTTCACAATCTCGGGTGCGACTCACACGGTCGCGCCGGGAACCGGCCAGAACTCCCCGAACGGCACGGGTTGGGGCGTTTACGTAGATGCTAGTGGTGGCACAGGCTCCATGATTGACGTCAACCACTGCACGTTCTCCCAAGAGACGATCGACGCAGGCGGAATCTACCTTGAGGACACCGAAGCGTTTTTCATTACCAACAACGAATGGAAGTTGTGCGGGTCAACGGCAGTTGCTTCGAGTAGCTACACGGCGATCAAGATAGTAGACGGCACCGCGGCTGCTGGCAACGACATCTCCGGCAATACGATGTCCCAATGGAGTGGCGCGGTAGATACCCGGACAGCCGGAATCACCATCGACAACACTTCAAACGTGAACGTCGAGGGCAACACGTTCAACGGCCAGGATTCCGCTTTTGCAGCCATCACAGGACGGGGCGCTACCAACGTCGCCATCGAACTGACTGGAACCGCCGTGCTTGGGGTGCGGATACACGGAAACACATTCATCAACTGGGAAGAAGACACCGACGTCAATCGCTGTATCCGCAATACGGCGACTACACTCGGTCGCCCAGTGATCTCGCTGAACAACTTCGAAAACAACGGCGGATACTGTGTTGAGCTGACTGGCGCCGGCATCGCCCACCCCAGTGTCGTTGGGAATACGGTGAACATCCCTGGGTCCGAAGGTCGTGCCTTCACCCTCGCTTCCGCAGCCTCACCTGTTGTGAATGGCAACAATATCTCCGGCCTTGGCGCGGCGTCAGCAGCCCCTGCCGAACAATTCATCGACTTCAGTTCAGCATCAACGGCAATGTGCATGGGGAATCGAATCCTTGGCCCCGGCACGATTGCCAACTACATCGACGATGACGCAACCGCGGTTCCTGTTTGGGGAGTCAACGCCACGGCGCTAAACTCACCGACAGATGGCAACTACCTCACCTGAGTTCGCGTGACTCCTGTCACGTTTGCTGTCTACACTTCAATCTCCAGATAGGGAGGAAACCCATGGAAGCTCTGATGGACGCTCTGGCGTTGTTCGTGAGTTGGCAAGCAGTCATCGTTGCGGGGGTCACCGTGACTGTCGCAGGTGGCATCAAGCAGCTCATCAGTGTGCTTTGGAAGACGTGGAAGGATAACCGCATCATGGCGAAGCTCGTCATGCCTGCGATCGTCCTGGTGCTGGGCACCGTCGTCGGGATGTTCCTTCCACTTCGACCCGAAGCTGTGACCGAGTACGTGACCGCTAACACTAGCGGCCCCGGAACTTTCGCTGCCTTTGGGGGCTGGGGCTTTGTGACCGGCGGCGTGGCTGGCTCCTGGATCTTCGACAAGACCAAGGAGTTCTTCCAGTTCGGCAAAGCCAAGAAGAAGCTAAAAACACCGTCAGTCCCACCACCTCCATAGGCATGCTGGCCTGGCTGAAAAAGTGGGGCGCATGGCTTCTAGCCGGCATCGGGGTGCTGCTCGGTGCCGGCTGGTTGTGGCGTCTGCGAGATGAGCAGCTCGGTCGTCTCAAGGACAAGGCTATCGTAAATGAAGCGCGCGTAGAGATTGCAAAGCTGCAAGGGATGCGCGATCAGCTCACGGAACGACTCGAGGACAACGACCAAGCGATTCAGGATATTGATCGCTCTCTAGCTGAGAACAAACGCAAGCTCATCGAAGCATACGAGTACGGTCAGGAGTTGAGCGATGAGGAAGTTGAAGCTGCGTTCATACGACTGCTGGGTCGATAGGTGGAGTCTACGCATTGCGTGCTTTCTCACTGTGCTGGCGTGCCTCCTGATCGCACCGTGCAGTAGCCAAGGTCAGGACGACCTCCCAGACATCACGCCATGCGCGGGCGCGGACGGTCTCACGCGCCTTGAGCACGACGGCCAAGCAGGCATGTGGTTCCAGATGGACACCGCGCGTTGCATGCTCGGGCGCATAGCTGCGTTGCCACGGTACAGTCAGCGGCTTGAGCTCCAGGGTGAACGTATCCGAATCCTGCTCAGCACTGACAACCTCCAGCGGCGCCGCTACGAGGTCTCAGTTGAATCCGAACAACGGGCCGTTGACGCCCTCGAAGCGGCGGTACGGGGGCAGAGGCACGCCGAGAAAGACCTGAATGCGTGGCACCGCAGTCGAATCCTCTGGTTCATCGTTGGCGCCATCGTGATGGCTGGTGTTGTGGCGCTGACAGCCTACGTGATGGATAGGCTTGAATGATTGAAGTGCTCATCAGTGCGGCACTGTTCCTGCTTGGCTTCGTGGTGGGGCTCTACATGGGTAAGCGGTATCGAAAGAAGTCAGCGCGTATGCCGCGACCATTGCCACGAGAGTACGACGAGTCGTACCGACCACGGAACCCGGTCTACCCACTTCCGCGGCATCCTTCACCAGCGCGTCAGGGAAAAGAGGATACCGAACGGTTCCTGTCCGAGCTTCGAAAGGAGTCGACGAGATGAGATTGCTACTCGCACTCACAGTCCATCTGCCCGCCCTCGTTGCTGGGTGGCTCTTCGTGCTGATCTTCTACGGCTGGGCAACCCAAGATCTGAAGCTCGGCAAGCTCATGGACGAGCCGCTCATGTTGACCTCTACGTGGCGGAACTGGGTCGTGAAGAGGCGCGGTAAGAGCGGCTGGCGGTTCTGGAAGTACACCACGACGATCGGGCGCGGATGGATCAAGCAGCCAGGGCGTGACAGCGACGTGCGCCTGAAACGGCACGAGGAGACTCACGTGCGCCAAGGCGCGGACCTATCCTTTCTCGCGCTCGTGCTCGGTGCGGTTACCATCTACTTCACTGGGGACTGGAAGCTCGGAATCGCTCTCTGGTGCACTGGCTGGGCTTGGCAGTTACCAAACTTCGTGACTGCGGCGATGCGCTACGGCCTGAGCAACGGCTATCGATACTCGGGACACGAAGTAGAAGCGTACGCGCTCACGAACATCATTGTCCCCGCAGACGCCGGCATGTCGTGGGCGCAGATCTTTGAGGAAAGACGCGAGGAAGCGCGCGCTAAGACTTCTTGAAGCTCTCTCGCAACTCCGTGAGCGACATCACGTTCAGCTTGTGGATAGGCGCCTTGTGCTCCTCGCACGTCCAGTACCTTCTTTCGGCGTAGTGGCAGTACATCTCGTCCTCGCTCACCTTGCCGCAGTTCTTGGAGTAACACGGATACTCCGCTGCCCATTCGTCGTGTTCGTGATCGGGACCACCACAGTTCGGACAGGGCTGAAGTATTGCCGCGCGCAGTGAGTCAGCAATCGCGTTGAACTCGTAGACCTGCGGGTCAGGCTCAGGACACAGATGAACGCGGCGGTAGTGCGTCTGCTTCATTCTTCCGGGCAGCTCATACGTCTACCTCGCCGCGTTCGATAGCGTCGGCCAGGTCCATTAGACGACCCTCCGACGCAGCGCACCCGATGGCACGGTCGTCGTGCTCGTCTCCGATGGCCACACGATCCGCCAAGTATACCCCCTTGAGGTCCCGGATCACCTGCACGCCACCCCGCACTGCACCCGCCTGAGCGCGACGCAGCAGCGTTCGTAGGTCAGACACGCAATATTCGCACGGCTCCCCTTCGGCTGCTGCGCAGGACCACGTGCCCTGCGCTTCTTCCGCGATACCTTTCCAATCAGTCATCCTGTTATCCTTTTCACTGCGCTTTGCCAGTTAGTTGCGTGGACTTCGATACCATCTATGCCAATGACACGCACAGGCTTCTGAGCCGCCATAGCGAGGGAGAGGGTGTGGGCAGTGCCACGGCTTCCCAAGGTCCAGAACGCCACTAGAGCGTCGCACAGCTCGACGACGGTGATGTTTCGCATCTTGCCTGCCATCTTCCCGTGCTTCGTCTTGGAACCCGCCACGAGTACCGTGGTGAGCCCGCAGTACTCAGCTGCAACGTACGCTTCACGGTCGACACCAGGAGTTGCCTCAATAACATTGTATCCACCTGCGTAGCTCGGCCATCCACCTGTGATGACGATCGTGCTTGAAGAAAGTGCCGTGACGTAAGAACGAATCGCCTCACGGTTTCGGTAATCACGGTTGCCGACGATTGCGAGCTTCATTTTCTTGCTTTGATCCCTGGTCGTCGGTCATCGGGTTGATGCCGGGAGTGTGTTCTCAGTCCCACGCGGTGATGGTACTTCAAATAGATGCCAGACAATGACCTCTTGCTCCTCCGGATGACCGTAACCGGCCGGTAGGGAGCCTTCGTAGGTCTGCACGGTGCCAATGTACTGCGCAGGATTCGGTGGGGGCTCACGGCCTGTCCACACAAGTACGAAGCGGCGCTCTTCTGGTTCGTTGTCGGTCTCGACGATGATCCAGATACTCGGTTCGTTGTTCTTCGCAGCGAACGTCAGGATCTCAGCGTCGCGCGGCATGACGATCGACGTCACGTTCTGCGTCTTCTTGATCGAGTAGCGGTGGATGACTTTCATTTTTCGCTCTCCCGCTGGGCCTGCGAGACTCGCTTAGTGACCCGACCTGCCCCACAGCACCAGTCACACTTGTGGGCCTGAGCGCAGTCGCATGGAACCAAGAATGTTACTGCACAGCCCGTCGAATGTTCCCCACCTTCCAAACCAGTCTTAGCCAACATCTCACGCCACAGTTGTTCACCGAGTTGCATCATTCGGCCGTAGCCGATGCGATTTCCAAGCGTTCTAGCCATGTCCTCTTCATCAGACCTCATTGCCGCGTTCATAAGCTTCCTGGAACGGTCGTCGTGCAGGGCATCGTTGGGGTCGTTTGACGTAGGCTTTCGAGATCCAAATCCCATGGTCACTTCCTCTCAAGTCGGTTCGCGATAGCGTGCAGCAAGTGCGCAAGCGCCTTGCGAACAAGCGGCGGTGGCTCTGGTGGTTCTGCCAGCTCGGGCGGCATGATCTCCGCAGTGGGTTGCGCTACCGCAGGGCACCCATGCGCATGGCTATCGACATGACCGCACGACTCGCAGTAAGCCTTCGGCGGCAAAGGCCGCGGTCGTCGTAGTATCGGCTTCACTGGGACAGCCTTTGCGACTTCGGCATCGTCTTCAGTGATGACGGGGATACCGTCCTTGTTGATGTTGCCAAGCAGTGGATGCATTCGAATCCTAGCCTTGCCCACGGAGTGCTCGCATGCGCGCGATGAATGTCTTGTCGGATAGTGTCACGCTCGCCTCAGCAGCCATTTGCTTCTCGTAGTAGCGGCGCATCTTCGCCATCTTCTTTGCGCGTTTCTTCACACGCCGAAGATTGGACTGCGCGTGTTTGAGTTCCTTCTGGTAAGCAAGGACACCAGCCTTCGCAGTTGCGTCGGAAGCACGCGCGCAAAATGCAATACGCAAATCCCCAAGCGGCATCACGCGCATAGGGATTTGCCGGAAGCCAGAGTTCATGTGGCCAGACACGCGGATCCTTACTCTTGTGGGTTCTCACGGTGACCGCGTGCATACTCCAATCCGGAATCTTCCCTTCATGCTTCCGGATGTCCTTGGCAACCTCAGAAAGGATACGCCGGAGGATTGTGCCGGAGAGTCTCGGCTTGGTCTCGTTGATTATCCGCACGTAGAGACAATACCAGATAGCCCATTTTGGGCTTCAGGGTAAACGCGGCTCTAGCCTTCGGCTCTGTAGGTGATCTCCCTGCAATTACGTAAGAGATCTAGTACTACAGTTCCGAAGGAACTGGTGCTGCTGGCCGGCGTTAGGCTTTATGCAATCTGAGACGTCGCGCCGTATAGGTGTGTAGCGTCCAAGCGCTCCTGCGGATTGGGCGTCGCCGCGCTTCTAAGTCCCAACCCCTTCGGTCCCCAGCCGGCCTATCGCAAGGCACTCGTGTGTTCTCAACCGCAAGCATGTCTTTGACTCTTGCAGTACGGCTGCACACGGCCAGTAATAGCAGGGCTCTTCTCATCAGTTACCCACCACACTTGTGGTGCGCCGGAGGTATGCCTCGACAAATGGGTCGTGTGCAAGTACATTCCGCGACGGCTCGAGAAAAGGGATTCGCGAGACCCCTCTTCTCATCTTCGGCGAGGCGGACCTGACGGCGTTGGGTCCGCTTCGTTTTTTGTGGCTATCTGGTATTGGTCTCTCATGCCAATGAAGATTGAAGAACTGACTCACGGGGAAGTAGAGGCTGAGCTGAAGAGCTTCTACGACCGGAAGGATACCGGCACGGCTGAGGAGTTCGAAGCTTGGGCAAACCGAGCTATCGAGATCATGCTTGGTGCCTGTTGTATCGAGACGGTTTTGCGGGCGATGGGGACAGCGAGCCTGTGCAAGGCAGAGGCTGCTCGCAAAAGAGGCGAGCCGTTGGAATGCATGCCCTGGGTATCTAGAGCTGATAACGCACAACGGCTTGAGAAGGACTGGCACTTCACCAGTGAAGCCGCGGAGCGGTTCGCGCGCGCAGCGCGCAATGCACATTGAGCGACGCAACGCGTGGAGCGACATCAAGGGCGCACCAGGTTGGTTCCTCAACTATCTGGGTCGCCACTTGTCTGTTCCAGTTGAAATGGGCACTGAGAAGGGCACACGTTTCGGGCTTATCTGGAAACACAGCGGCCAAGTCTATGGCAGCTTGGTGCATTCGAACCGCGTCGCAGCCGGACTGACACCACACGTCGAGAAGCTTGCTGAGTTCTACAAGCTCCCGTGCACTGTGCGTGACTACCGCGTTGTTCCAGAAGACAGATACCCATGGTTCTCGGTGACTGGGAACTGGCGGCCGTACCAGGATGCTGTGCATGAGCAGTGCATGCGGTACGAGACGGGTGTGATCGATGCCCCTCCAAGATCGGGAAAAACGCTCATGGCAGCGCGCGTTATCGATGCCATCGCGCAGCCCACGCTCATAGTCGCGCCGAGTGTTCAGATTGTGCGCCAGACCTACGAGGTGCTGCGGAGCTTCTACGGGGAGTCTCTGGTCTCCAGGCTGGACGGCTCGGCCTTGCCGGCGGAGAAGGACTCTAGCAAGAACATCGTCGTAGCGACCGCTCAGAGCGCCGTCAGGCAGCCCAAGGAGTGGTTCGACACCCGTGGCCTGATGATCATCGATGAGTTCCACCACGCGGCGGCTGAGACGTACCACAAGCTCAACGCGTTGGCAGATAACATTTACTACCGATACGGTTTCACGGGCACGCACTTTCGGACAGGTGACGACCGGCTTGCGATGGAAGCGGTTTGTTCACGGGTGTTGCACAAGATCCATGTGAGCGAGCTGGTGCCAAAGTATCTGGCACCGCCTCACGTTTTCTTCGCACCTACGCGCGCACCCGCGTGTGAGGGCAGTGACTGGATGTCGGCGTACAAGCACGGCATCGTCGAGAACGAAACGCGCAACGACCTTGTGGTGAAGATAGTATCGATGTTGTTCGACAACAACATTCCGACGCTCGTGCTCGTGCGTAGGCGTGCGCATGCGGATCATCTCGGTGAACGAATCGCTGACAGTGTTGTTGTCAAAGGCGGTGAGAACGCACTAACGTCGCAGTCGGTGAAGGACTTCATCGACGGTCGCTATCAAGTACTTGTAGGTACGACCGTGTTGGGTGAAGGTGTAGATGTCCCCCGTGCGGGGGCACTCGTGTATGCGAGTGGGGGAAACGACGGCGTGCAAATGATGCAGAGCTATTTTCGGCCACTGACGGCCCACAAGGGCAAACAGGTGGGGCGAATCTATGACTTCAGCGATCGGCACAACCGTTTCATCTCCAAACATTCAGACAAGCGCGTCGAGATGGCGCGTGAACAGTTCGGCATGCGCAACGTCGTCGTGCCGTAATGAGGTGACCCATGGTAACAGCCGAAGAGATCGTGAAGCAGTTCTATCTACTGGTGAAACAGCCCAGACCCAACTTTCACGAGAAACCTCTTCGGCACGCGACGAGTTACCTCAAGTGGTGCAAGTCGCAGGACATAGATCCCGTTCGGTTCCTCAGATACCGAATCGAGAACACATCGCACAGTGGGCACATACCGAGTCTCGCGCGATTGAAGTCGGTCAAGATCGCAGAGACGTGGCGTCAATGGCGTGAGGGGCAGCAGTACGCCGACGACAACTACGACAAGCTCAAGCGCAAGGCGGGCTCGAAGCAGCAGCAGGGCGTCAAGGCACTCCGGATACTCACTCGATCGCAGGAGATGGTGAAGCACCGCTACACTGCGGACGGTAGATACGAGCTGTGCATCACGGACGATTATTCGGGCGGGTTCCATCCGCACAGTAAGTACTGCCCACTGTGCCCAGCCAACGGCATGTGTGTGGCCAAACTCAACGCGCGCCACGGATTCAACGTGGTTGCCCTTCGAGAGGGTCGGCTCAACAAACTGCCTGCTGAAATCGCAGCCGCGGCCGTTCGCTAGTATCGGGTAGAGGGAACCCTGTGGCGGCGTTTTCTTTCGATGTCGGCTTTCAACGCGCAGTGTTGCGCCTCATGATGGTCGACCAAGCATTCAGTGGACGAGCTTTGCAATGGCTCGACGCTGGATACTTCACGACGACGCCGCTCGGTTGGATGTTCAAGCTCTTCCACGAGTACTGGCAGCGCTACGAGTCGCAGTGCACGGATATCCCATTGCGCGAGGCCGTGGCTCGGTTGTCCGAAGACAAGCTTCTGCGGTATCGACATGAAATCGAGTTAGTGATCGCTCTCAACTACGTTCCGGAACGCGAGTACGTCAAAGACAAGCTCGGGGACTTCTGCAAGCGCGCTATCTTCGCGGGCGCGCACGATGCGAGTGCGAAGCTCTTCAACAAGGGAGAGCCGGAGGAAGCCTACGACACGATGGCGCGTGCGCAGGAACGCATTCAGGCTGTGACGTTCGAAGTCGTAGATAGAAGCTGGCTCTTCGATGAGCTGTCAGAGCGCAATCGGAAACGCATGCGTGACGCGATGGACCCGCTGACGGGTGTGTTCACGACGGGTATCCAAGAACTCGATGACCTCACGGACGGGGGCGTGCACAAGGGCGAGGTCTTCGCGGTGCTTGCGTACGCGAAGAGATGTAAGACGACGTGGCTGATCAACCAGGGGTTTCACGCGACGCGCGTGCACATGCGCCCGACTGTGCACTTCATCCTCGAAGGCAAGGGGAATCAGATCACAGCGCGCTACGATGCGTGCTTCAGCCAGGAGCTCTATACGCGCGTGAAGCGCGGTGACATCGATGCGCAGCTGTATCGACAAATGGCGCAGGAGTACCAGGGCATGCGTCGCATGTGTGTCGTGCGCACGCTCAATGACTGGGACGTCACGATTCTAGATATACAAGCCGAGCTGAGTTACCTGCGCACGCAGGGATTCATTCCCGAGATGAGTATCCTCGACTACGTGGACCTTGGGCGCTCGCGCGACCGCGTGGATGGTGAGACCGCTCACCAGGTGAACTTCAGCCGCGACTACAAGCGACTGATCAACAACACCGACATGGCCGGCTGGACAGCATGGCAGGCTCAGCGTCCGAAGGAAGGCGCGAACACGAAGGAACATGTGTTGACGAGCAGCAACGTGGCCGATGCCTACGCCAAGGTCCGCATTGTGGATGCCTATGGGAGCCTCAACGCCACAGACGATGAGATGGCTAGGGGTGAGATGCGGGTCTTCTGGGAGGGCCACAGGGACGCTGCTGTGAACAAGCTCTGGACGATCACCAATGACCTGTCGCGGATGCGGATGCTGACAAGCGCTACCGAGTACGTACCACCACAGAAATCGAAAGATGAGTTCGCCGACAACTGACATCTTCAGTCGAGCCCTGTGCGCTTTCGATATGGTAGCTTTCGCGAAGCGCCACTACGGCTACAAGGAATCGAAGAACGCACGCTCCAAAGAGTATCTGCTTGTGTGTCGTTGCGGTTCCGAGCGATTGCGCTGGAGGCACGAGCCTGGCGTGAAGGAGGCGTGGATCTGTTGGGGCTGTCGTCGCTCAGGTGACACCGTGCAGCTCGTGCAGTGGCTGGAGCAGCTGAACGACGAGGACGCGGTGGAGTTCATCCTCAAGGGCTACGAGGGCGGTGATGCGGTGACGATGCTGACTGATCCCACGCGCCCAGAGCGTGTGGTTCATCTATCGGATCGCGAGGCGTTGAAACGGCTCGCGGTCATCAGGTGGCCCAAGGGCGTCGACATCGTGGCAGACAACGAGGTCTCACGGCGGGCGTGGGTGTATCTGCTCGGGCGCGGGCTCACGCGCGAGCAAGTGTTTGAGTACCGCGTTGGCTTTGGTCGTCATGGTCGGCTCGCTGGCTACGTGGTGTTCCCGATCTTCATGGACGGCGGACTCGTGTACTACCAAGGCCGAGCGACATGGGATCCGCCTGCGGGAACCAGCGAGCACCGACGCGCATGGGTCAAGGCTACGGGGTATCGAAAGACGCTCAACCCGGTCAACCGCGACGGCAACGCATCGGCCGAGCAGGTGCTGTTCAACTATGACCGCGCGATGGTCGAACCGCACGTGGTGATCTGCGAAGGACCGATCGACGCGATCAAAGTTGGGCAGCACGCGGTCGCGTTGTTCGGCAAGGTTCCTTCGAACACGAAGATCGAGCGTCTGCTACGCATGCACGCGCAGCGGTACACTATCTACCTCGACCCTGGTGACGAAGAACGCGATTCGGCGGAGCAGCTCGCGGCCGAGTTGAGCGGGTTCGCTCCGACATTCATCGCGACGCCTCCGGATGGCTCCGACCCTGGCAGCCTGAGCCAGGAAGAGAACCGCAGGGTACTCGGCCAGGCTGAGCCCTACCGCCCTGGGCTCCGGACCGGCGCTGTATCTATATAAGGAAGCAGACGCAGGAAAAATCGGGTTTTTACGCCCGAAAACCGCCTGATTCCGGCTATCTAGTAGTTTCTTGGTCCAGTCTGTCATTTCTGGGGTCCACTCGGGCTTCCTATCTATATGTAGGGGGCAAGGCCCTCCAAAGGAGACAGCATGGAACCACAACAAGGGCTACGACGACACAAGTTGCTCACCAAGAAAGATCTCGCGAAGCTTCCGGCGCTCAAGGCGACTGACGGCAAGCCGCTCAGTGAGAAGACCTTCGTGGTCAAGTTCTTCGATCCGTGTGGGTCGGCGACTTGGTACGCGTGTGAGTACGACCCAGAGAGCCGTCTCTTCTTTGGCTACGGGAAAGG
>SDBV01004732.1_pt1 | contig 19412 bp, 23 predicted proteins | sample 2277081 | NCBI WGS metagenome assembly SDBV01 (sample SAMN10402039, study PRJNA504765) | marine sediment metagenome | isolation source: marine sediment core GS10_PC15, 223 cmbsf | place: Arctic Ocean: Southern Knipovich Ridge | collected 2010
TTACCCTGCCGAAGCCTACTTTTAAGAAAAACCCCCACCCCGGCGGATTAGGTGATCTACGCTTAAACAAGATACAGATACGCCAATTTTTGGGAAAATTTCAGCTTGACACCCTAGAAAGCGCCTGTTGACAATCTCTTTCTTTGCATCAGCCTGGGCCCTACCCGGGCACGGCGTATAAGGCGCCATAATGAGCGGATATGGGTGCGCTCAGGAAATATTGAAAAATAGAGCGTTTGTATTGTAATCGGCAGAAAAAAGCGGCGTTAAATCATGCCTGAACGAAAACTCTCTTTTTCGCTCATATCTGCGTTGGATATAAAAGTGTAATCCTCGAAATACAGGGCGTATACCTGCGGTTACAATTTTAATCCGCCTTGATCTGAACCGGAAATCCTAGTTTTCGTTTAGGCATTAAAAAATATACGCTTTGAGCTTTTTATTGATTTTTCTAGCGTCTGATAAAAGGGTTTCGAGCATTTCCCAAAATTCGTTACCGTGGTTTTTGATCCGGGTGTGAACCAGTTCGTGCAGGAGAACATAATCGATGAGAACATCTGCCAGCATGATTAGTTTTATGTTGAGGCTGATGTTGTTTTTAAAGGAACAGCTGGCCCAACGGGTCTTTTGGTTCCGGATAAAAACGCGATTATACGGCAGCTCGTGTTTTTCGGACAGTTGATTGAGCCGTTTGACGAGAATTCCCTTTGCGACATTCCGATCGATTCCGGTGAAACGGGCCGAATTGTCACAGATCGCGCTTTCGTGGTGTTTGGCTTTTGTTAAATTTTTATTTATCCAGGCGGTCTTGGTTTCCGCAAAGGCGATGGCTTTTTCAAAAGAAATTCCAGCGGGAACAGTTACCCGTACCCCTTTGAAAGGTTGAATAGAAATGCTGATGTGTTTGGCCCGGATGCTTCGTTTCAGTAACACAGGCCCGACGTCGCGTACTTGTATCTCGATTACATCAGGAAGCGTTGGTTTAATCTTTTTTTCCAATATTCGGATTCTTTTTCACGCCAGTTAGGTCCACTGAATCTTCTGTCATAAAAATCACCCAGCCTATTGAACATTTTAACCCATGGGTTTTTCTTTTTATCAATGGCATCAATCACGTCGGCAACAAAATCTTTGATGTTTACCATTTCATCTTTTGGAGCAAAATAGGCAGCGCCTTCTTCAGCCGAACGTTTCAAGCTGTCACTGGAAAGGGCGTTTGCGGTGAGCATGAGCGCCGGAAACTTACGGGCTTTAGCGACCTTTAAAAGTTCATAACCGTCCACTCCCATAATATCGAGAATGACTATGTCGTAGTAATTTTGCTCGATCATCTCTTTGGCTTCGTCAAACGAGGAAGCCTGGTCTATTTTACAAATATCTAAAAGTTCCACGAGAGATTCCAAAACATCCGGTTCATCATCAACAGCCAGAACATACTTTCCCCTGATAATTTCGTCAGTTTTCATTCGCTTTCCCCTTATCTCTGTTTTTAGTCACAGTACCTGTAAAAAATCCGTTTGCAAATCCTCGACTCAGATAGTTCTGATTGATTTAGTTTTGTATCAAACGGATTGACGATTCAAGTTCATATGCATATTAATCGCTATTTCAAAAACCTGCCGGGTTCTCGTTGCCAATGTGATGGATCTATTTTATGGGCGCATTCCATCGATCCCTGTCTCTTAATTGGTGTCCATCCATAAATGGCCCTTTTTGTCCTGCTCGGCGTTCTCCGCGGGTTTCCGGTTACGGCGTACAACATGTATGCCTTCCTGTCCCGCTTCGCGGGGACCGTAAACCCTTGTGCGGCCTTGATCAGGACAATCCCGCCGAGGCGGGACTGAATTGGACCCCTCTATTATTTGTTTTAAAGTCGTGGATGGGCACTCTTTAATTTAATTCCCGTTCACAATTTTAATCAAATCATTTAGGTGCGTCATTCAAGTTCTAGGTTAAACAGATTGTTAAAGCCTGTCAAGGTTGAGCAATGACGAAAAACGTTAATTTTGAAAGGCTTATGGTTAAAGATATTCATCTTCCATGGCTTTGATCAAATTGGTCATGGTTAGAAGAAAAGGCGTTGGGATCCCTTTTTGACGACCATAATCCACAATTTTAGCGCTTAAAAAGTCGATTTCCGTTGGAGTTTTGTTTTTGATGTCATAAGACATGGAATCCCGGTGCAGACCCGCCTTTTCCATGTAAGCCAGCGCCTTTGTAAGAAATGCGTCATCTATCGGGTAACCCATGGCACGCGCTACAGTGAGTGCCTCTTGAAAACAGGCATCGGCAATTTCCCGAGTGGGTGTAAACGAAAGCGCTTCTTTAATGGTTTTATTTGTCATGGCACAAATATTTGCCATTGTGCACTTCATTACCATTTTTTTCCAGACAAACAATTTAATGTCATCCACATATACCGTTTCCAATCCGCACTCGGTAAGGATTTGGGCAAGTTCCAATCCTGATGCTCGATTTGTGTCGATCAGGCCCCCTATATAATTGGGTGAATTGAAAAATGCGACTTCCGCGACACCGGGATGCTTTAAGCTCACCCCAAAATTAAGAGACATGCGGAAAACAGATTCACGACCGAATTTATCTGCGAATAAATCTTCCACGCCAAGGCCGTTATGGGTGGTGATGATTTTCATGCCGGGTTGATACACCTCTTTAAGATCTTTGATGATATTTTCTAAATGATAGGTTTTGCTTGAAATAAACAAAATGTCCGGGTTGTAAGCTTTGAGATCGCTAATTCGCGAAGTATATTTTTTCAAATATGTATCAAAAGTGAAGGTGCCGGACACGTGGATCCCTTTTGTCATCAGAGTCTGCCCCACCTCCGGATTCCGGCCGACAAGCAATGCGTCCGGATACGCGCCCAGGAGGGCTGCGGTCAAAACGGTTCCGGTCGCCCCCGGCCCGATAATTGCCATTTTTTGTTTTTTCATTTGTTGCTCCCTTTGAAATGATTAAAGCTGTTTTGTGTCCAATTAATCATGGATGTAGCATGAGCTGAAGCCGGGGTCAAATTTCATGAAAACCAACATATCGGCATTCAATTTAAGCTTGACAAGAAAAAATGTATGAAATATTACAAGCAATGGTAAATAATGAATGATCAATTACATTAAGTTGTTTTAATGTATGAATATCATTCAGCTGCATACCCATTTATGATTAAAAGGGGGTCAGATGGAGTTAAAAGAAATTCAGGAAAAAATCAGGGCAGCCAACGTGGACTCTCTTCGCATCGATTTCCCCGATTTACATGGCATTTGCCGCAGCAAGCTGGTGCCGGCCAGAAGGCTGGAAGAAGTTTTGGAAGAAGGTTGCAACCACGTCCAGGCCACCTATGCAGTTGATTTTGCCAATGATGTGGCCACGGGCACCGGTGCGGGCGAATCAGTCCAGTGGCGGGATATGACCATCAAGCCGGATCCCGACACGTTTGTCGTTCTGCCGCATTTGGAAGGGACCGCCCGGTTTATCGGTGATGCATTCGGACCCGATGGTGAACCGATTTTGATGGACCCCCGCAATGCGCTGAAGCGGATCATTCAGCGCTATAAAGATCTGAATTTACAGCCCATGGCCGCTTCGGAACTCGAATTTTTCCTGTTCAATCAAGGCGGCCAAGCAAATGGTGAACTGTATAACGCACGCCCTTCCTGCGTGTATCAGGTCAACCCGATGGTTGATCCAAAAGGCATCTTACGAACGCTTCAAAATTTCTTTTTGGACCTGGGACTGGAAATTATTTATATGAATCATGAATTTTTTCCCGGACAGTTCGAGGTGAACTGGAAATACGACGAGGCGCTGAAAATGGCGGATCAAACCTTTACTTTTAAAACCGTATGCAAAGAAGTGGCTGCCATGAACGATCTGCTGCTGACCTTCATGGGGCGGCCCCGCACGGAAAACGGGGGGAGTGGATATCACATTCACGCTTCCATCAACGATCCGGCAACCGGGAAAAACCTGTTTGATGCACCCGACCAGGAAAAAGGGGTTTCCGAATCCCTCATGCACTTTCTCGGAGGTCAGATGGCACACGCAAAAGGAATGTCCGCCATTATCGCTCCCACCATCAATTCATACTCTCGATTTGTCATTGGTGCTTTTTGTCCCTATTACCTGGTGTGGGGCTGGGATAATCGATCGGTCTATTGTCGCGTGCCGAATGAGCGGGGCAAGGCAACCCGGGTTGAAAACAGAGGCCCCTGCGCATCCGCCAACCCGTATCTGGCAATGACGGCTGTTCTGGCTGCCGGCCTGGACGGTATCGAAAACAAAATTAAACCCGGCGAACCGGTTTCCGGCGATGTTTACGGTGCCGAGCCGGGCACATATGAACCGGTTACATTAGATTTACGAGATGCGCTTAAAGATTTGAAAGGGGATAACGCCCTTTGTGAAGCCCTGGGCCCGGAGCTTATCCAGGCCTTTGTGGCATTGAAAGAACATGAAATCGAACGATTCAGAACCCATGTGACCGATTGGGAATTCAATGAATACGCTTACCATTTATAATCAGTATGGTTGGCTGTGATTGCAGCGTTTCTATAGAGATCGATTGAATTTAACCCATTAGACTTCAGATTTAACTTAGCGATTCAGGAGGTGCATTATGTGCGGCATTGCAGGTCTTATCGCCGGGGATTCGCCAACCCTCGGCAGCGACTTGATCAACATGCTTAAAGAGCTCATCCATCGGGGTAGAGATGCGTCCGGAGTCGCTATTTACGAAAAACGGGACAGTATCGATTTTAGAGTGTCGCTAACCGATCCCAAATACCGGTCGGATCTTGAGGAAATTGCTTTAAAATTTGGAACGTTGTCCGGAGAACGGTTTTATCAGGGTGCGGGCATATTCACGTTTTATGAAGCGTCGATCAACATGGCCGGCGATCAGATAGCCGCATTGCATTGGGAAATCGATACCCACCCCGACCTCTGCGTTCATTCCATCGGCCGTCATCTCAAGGTATACAAAGACGAAGGCGCTGCCGAAGATTTGAAAAGATGCCACAACATCCCTTCCATCACCGCTTCTCACGGTATCGGGCATGTTCGGTTGGCAACGGAAAGCGTTGAAAACATCAATTTTTCCCACCCCTTTATATCCTATCTTTATCCTGAATTGGCAATTGTGCACAACGGGCAGTTTACCAATTATTTCAATATGCGCCGGAGAATGGAATCCTGGGGTGTTCGCTTTAAAACCAACAATGATTCAGAGATGGCGGCGCATTTTTTGGCTTACCAGATGAAAGAAAAAGGGAAGGATCTTGAGGGGGCGCTTCACGCGGGATTGGAAACATTTGATGGTGTTTTTACATTGCTTGTCAGCACCGAAGAGCAGATCGGTGCGATGAGAGATCGTTTGGGAATCAAACCCATGCTGTTCTTTGAACAAGAAGGATCTAAAGTGATTTTTGGGTCGGAACAGATTTGTTTAACCCCTATTGTTTCCGACGTGTATGCAACGGAAATGGATCCAGGAGGTGTACAGGTATGGTCCGTTTAGATGTGTCCAAAATGAATTCCCGGGAAGTAAATCTGACGCTCAAGGAGTTGATTCAATCAGAGGCGGAAATTGAAATTGAAAACCCCCATTCCATTCATAATTTTGCCACCGCATTGATCGGCATGGCTAAAATAACGATCAACGGCAGTACGGGGTTTTACACCGGCGGGTTTCTCGAAGGACCGGCCCTTATCATAAAAGGCAATACCGGCTGGTACACGGGCGACAACATGATGGCCGGCGAAATTATCATCGAGATGAACACCGGCAGCAACGCGGCACCTTCCATGGTCGGCGGTACTATTGTGATCAAAGGGAACAGCGGCAGCAGGGCGGGATGGGGGATGAAAGGGGGTACGTTGATTATTTGCGGGGATGTGGGACGGTGGACCGGCAAGATGACGTTGGGCGGCAGGATTGTCGTTCTCGGTGAAGTGGGCGAGGGGATCGGGGAATCGATGTATGATGGCATTATTCATGTGATGGATCCCTCCGTAGAGAAAAAATTAGGGGGTAACGTCAAGGTCGTGCCCATTGAGGATTCTGAGAAAACGGAACTTGGCGCTCTATTTGAAAAATATGGTATTCAGCAGGATTTAGATGCATTTCAAAGTGTCGTCCCTAAAATTTACGGTCGCCATGAGTATGTGCTTTTCAAACCCACCCATAAGCGAAAAGGTTGAGAACGATGGCGCAAAAAGAAGAAAAGCAGAAGGAAAAAATACCGAAGGTCAAAGATATCCAAAGAGGTATATGGAACCCAGAGACCGTTTCGGAAATCAGGCACAAGGCGGCGAGCGGTAAGCACCGTATTCGAGGCTGTGGAACCCCCCGGCGATTTCCCAATTTTGATGATCTGTTGATCTTGCCTTCTCAACTGACCCGGATGTCTATCGACACTTATCGGGAAGATTGTAAAACACAAACCGTATTGGGGGCGCGATTTGCCAAAAAACCGCTGGTGATTGAAACGCCCATCATGATCTCAGGCATGTCCTACGGCGCGTTGAGCAAAGAAGCCAAGATTGCTTTGGCCAAGGCCACCGATATTGTCGGGACTTCCATTAACAATGGAGAGGGCGGGTTGCTTCCGGAAGAGAGAGCCAATTCTTACAAACAGGTGGTTCAGATTCTTCCCAGCCGGATGGGGTTTACCCTCAGAAATATCGAGGTGGCCGACGCGTTGGAAATCATTGTGGGAATCGGAGCAAAACCCGGACTGTCCGGCCATCTGATGGCCAACAAAATTACCAAAGAGATTGCGGATTTTCGGCAACTTCCGGAAGGTATCGATTTGCACAGCCACCCCCGCCACGGTGATATTTTCGGCGCCGATGATTTGTGCCTTAAAATGGAAGAATTGAGGGATGTGACAAACAGTGAAATTCCCATCTTTATCAAGCTTGCCTCGGGTCGTGTGTGGGAGGACGTTAAAGTTGCCGTGAAATCCGGGGTGGACGGTATTGTCATTGATGGTTCTGAAGGGGGTACGGGCGCCGCGCCGGTGGTTGCTTCCAACAACCTGGGAATTCCGAGTTTACCTGCATTGGTTCAAGCGGTACGCGCACTGGAGGACATGGGCGTGAAAGAGGAAGTCAGTCTAATCGTTTCCGGGGGAATCAAAGATGGGGCGGATGTGGCAAAGGCGATTGCATTGGGGGCGGATGCCGTGGCCATCGGTACCGGCGCCATGGTTGCCATGGGGTGTGTGGTCTGTTTACGATGCCACGAAGGTCGTTGTGCGTATGGTATCGGCACCCAGGATCCGGAGTTGCGCCAGCGGTTGGATATTGAAAAAGCCGCTCAACAGGTGGCCAATTATATTCAGGCCATGACCTACGAAGCCGTGATTCTGGCAAAAGCTGCCGGCAAAACCAAACTGCATAGTATGGAACGGGAAGATTTACGATCTCTTACCCTGGAATCCTGCGCCATGACCGGTATTCCACTGGTGGGATCCAACTACACCTTTGGTGAAAGGTTCGGATTTTGCTGACACCCGGTCCTGTTTGCTAAAGGCTCTAAAACAGAGACAAAAAGAGACTGATTCGAAGATCTTGCGAGTGAGGCATCGGCCAAAGATGGGCTGAAGCTAAGATGCTAAAATGTGAAGTTATTTTTTCACGAACCCTAAGGCGGGAGACAGAGCACCATGCGAATAGAACGCCACCCGATACTCGGGGAATTTCAAAAAGGGCGGAAAGTTCAGTTTACCCTTGACGGTCAACCATTGGAAGGGTTTGAAGGAGAACCCATCGCCATTGCGCTACGCAGCAACAACGTGATGATACACCGCTTGACTGCCAGGAATAATGAACCCCGGGGCGTGTTCTGTGCCATTGGACGCTGTACGGACTGTATTATGGTGGTGGATGACGTTCCCAATATCCGGACATGCGTCGAACCGCTCCAAGAGGGGATGGTGATCCGGAAGCAAATAGGCAGAGGCCCGGAAATCAGATCGGAGTAACCCGTGAAAAGATATGAAATGGTATGTATTGGAGCGGGGCCGGCCGGATTGGCCGCAGCTGTAGAAGCGGCCAAAAACGGGGTTGAAGTCGTGGTTTATGACGAAAACGATCGGCCCGGAGGCCAACTCTTCAAACAGATTCATAAATTTTTTGGATCCCGCGAACACCATGCCAAGGAACGCGGATTCAACATTGGAAAACAATATCTTAACCAGGCTCGTGAACACGGGGTAAGCGTTTTTTTACAATCCGTGGTACTGGGTATTCATGAAAACGGTATTCTCAACGTCATGACCGATAACCGGATCGAACACGTCCGGGGCGAAAATGTCCTGGTGGCCACCGGTGCTTCCGAAAACATGATCCCGTTTCCAGGCTGGACCCTGCCGGGTGTCATTGGTGCCGGTGCTGCCCAAACCATGGCCAACATTCATGGAATTCGACCGGGAAACCGCATTTTGATGGTGGGCTCCGGAAATGTCGGTGCCATTGTCAGTTATCAAATGCTCCAAGCGGGTTCTGAAGTTGTGGCGGTTATCGATGCCGCCCCTAAAATCGGCGCATATGCGGTTCATGCCGCCAAAATCGCCCGGATGGGGGTCCCCTTTTTTGTGTCCCATACCATCAAGGAAACTTCCGGCAAAGAACAGGTTGAAGGCGCCACCATTGTAAAAGTGGATCACGCCTGGAAGCCGATTGCCGGGACGGAAAAAAGTTTTGATGTGGATACGGTCTGTATCGCGGTCGGTCTCAATCCCATGACCCAATTGCTCAGAATGGCGGGCTGCCAAATGGTTTATGTTCCCAAGCTGGGTGGGCATTTGCCGGCGCACGATCAGAACCAGAAAACTTCTCTTAAAGGCGTTTATGTGGCCGGCGACGCTTCAGGCATCGAGGAGGCCAGCACCGCCATCATCGAAGGTCGGATTGCCGGGTTGGCGATTGCGCATCGTCTCGGCTATTTGGACGAGCCGACTTTTATAAAAAAGCGGACCGAACAGGTTAAAAGTATGGTTGGATTGCGGAGCGGCAGCCATGGGGAAGCCCGCAAAAAAGCCAAGGAATATCTTAACGCCGTATTGAAGGAATGACGCACGTGCCGAATAATGCATCCAAGACCGGCTTTCTTTCTATCGAGGAACTCATGGGTGGGGTGGGTATCCCATCTGAGTCCCGTCGCAGAAAGGGTGCTGTTGCGATTTTAGAATGTCTAGAGGACATCCCCTGCAACCCCTGTGAGGCGAGTTGTAAATTCGGGGCCATCATCGTGGGAGAGGACATAACGACTCCGCCTCGCCTGTATGAGGATAAATGTGTCGGATGCCGCACCTGTGCCCCGGTATGTCCGGGCCAGGCGATTTTTATAATTGATGAGAGCCTGCCCGATAATAGGGCCGCCGTTGAAATACCTTATGAGTATGAGCCCTTACCTAAAAAAGGCGAGACGGTGACAGCCCTTGATCGTTCAGGTCGCAAGATCGGACAGGCAATAGTAAGGGAGGTCAGAAGAACGCCTAAAATGGATCTGACCGCTACCGTGACGATAGAAGTACCCAGAGAATGGTCGATGACGGCCAGAGCGATTCGATTGAAATACTAAAGTAAAATCAGGAGGAAAAAAATGGCTGAACAAGCATTAGGAATGGTGGAAACCAAAGGTTTAGTGAGCGCGATTGAAGCGGCCGATGCCATGGTGAAAGCAGCAAAAGTAAGATTTGTAGGCAGGGAATTTGTGGGTGGTGGATTGGTTACCGTGTTTGTACGTGGTGATGTCGGAGCGGTGAAAGCGGCAACAGATGCCGGTGGCGCTGCTGCAGAACGTGTGGGTGAACTCGTATCCGTCCATGTCATTCCCAGGCCGCACAGCGATGTTGAATTTACCATTCCCAAAGCCGAAGGGTAGTTTCGATACCGGCCTGGGTGGCGGATGACCGGCCGGTGCTTCTGATCGGGTTGCTTGGGCAATTGGTGCAAAAAGTTGTTGATGGCATGCCGGTCCGGTTCAAACCGGCTTTTTTCGCAATTTTTAGAATTCGGCAAAACACCCGCTCATTTGAGAGCTAACGGCCGAACTAAGCAGAAGTCATCATCGTTAGAGGTCTATTATGGCATTTAGTATCCAGATCATCTCACACCCTTCCCCGGGTGTCTTTGAATTTTTAAGACAGCGGGTGGGAGTTGCGGGAAAAAAAGTATTCTCCGAGGCTGAGGTGCCGTTCACCGCTGTCGGGCTTATACAAGGCAAACTGGTGGATATGATCGCAGCTGCAGATGTTGCCGAAAAGGCGGCCGATGTGCGTGTTTTTGATTTGCGGGGTCTCTGTCCACAGCATATCACGATGATCGGGATTTTTGGTGATATTGCCGATGTTAAAGCCGGTGTTCAAGCCATTCAGGACGCCGATCACCTGTAAAAATAGTGATTCCGATTCAATGCTGTCCGAATGGTTTGAACAAAAACCGTTATCCGGACAAGGCGGAACTGAAAAGAATGTTGAATTTTAAAGATGGGTGAATGCCATTTTGCAAATTTGAAAATAGTTGATTGTATGAGACAAAGGTATTGCAGTTGTTGAATCGAGTGCTGCAAAAGGCATCACATCCACAAATAAAGTAAAAAGCTCGGAGGGGCATCAGCATGTTACTGGCAAAAGTGATTGGAAACGTTTGGTCCACTAAAAAGCTGGACAGCATTTCTGCGTTAAGACTTCTGCTTGTCCAACCTTTGGGAAAAGACTTGAGGCCGGTCGGCAGTGTAAAGGTTGCTGCCGATGAAGTCGGGGCCGGTTTTGGTGAAATGGTGATTGTCACCCAGGGTGCACCGGCGATGCAGGCTTTTTCCAAAGCGGATCTCATTCCCATCGATGCGGTGGTGGTGGCTATCGCAGACAATTTGGAAATCGTAAAAGACGTTTCAAGAAAGAAGAAATGAGAGAAGACGTTGTCGATAAAATTCGTGCAGCCGGCGTGGTCGGTGCCGGCGGCGCAGGATTTCCGACGCATGTAAAAGTTCAATTCAGCGTGGACCATGTTCTCGGAAACGGTGCTTCCTGCGAGCCGCTTCTCAAAAGTGATCCTTATCTGATGGAACACCTTAGCGCGTCTGTCCTGGATGGACTACATACGGTGATGGAATGCACCGGGGCCGGCAACGGCAAGATCTGTATTAAGTCAAAACATGAAAGCGCTCTTGAAACAATCAAACATGAAATTGTCCAAAGTGACGGGAATGGTGTCGGGGTGTTTGAGCTAGATGACTACTACCCGGCAGGTGATGAATTCGTTTTGGTCCATGAAGTGATCGGAAAGACGGTTCCGGAAGGGGGCATCCCTTTAAATGTAAAGACGGTGGTATGCAATGTTGAATCGCTGCTGAACGTCTCCCGGGCAATGGCCGGTAAGCCGGTAACGGATCGTTATCTGACCGTGGGGGGCGCAGTTCGAAAACCGATTGTCTGTAAGCTTCCCATTGGAACATCCGTCGCCAAAGCCATCGAACTGGCCGGGGGTTCAGCCATTTCGGATTATGGCATTGTGATGGGTGGACCCATGATGGGCCATGTTCTGGCCGGTGATTGGGAACCGATTACCAAAACCACCAGCGGTATCCTTGTTCTGCCCGCCTTGCACAACGTCATCAAAGATAAGCAAAAAGATATTGGGCGGATGCGTTTCATTGCCAAATCCGCCTGCACACAATGCTCGCGTTGCACGGATCTTTGTCCACGAAATCTAATCGGACATGGGTTAGAGCCCCATAAAATTATGCGACATCTGGCCTATGCGCCTGACGATACCGGGGCTGTTTTAGAGGATGCACTAATCTGCTCAGAGTGCGGGATATGTGAGAAATTTGCCTGCCCCATGATGCTTTCCCCAAGGGAAATCAACAGTGTACTCAAGAAGAAATTGCTAAAAGAGGGTGTCAAAAGAGAACCCAAACGAACATCTTATTCAACTTCTCCTTTTTTTGATACGCGCAAAATACCGGTTAAGAGACTCATGGAAAGATTGGATGTCACAAGATATGATGTTTCTCCCGACATAGAGGTTCAAGGCATTGACATTGCAACAGTTAGTATTCTTTTGAAGCAACACCTCGGCGAGGCCGCCATTGCCGTTGTTTCAACCGGCAGCCGTGTGAAGCGGGGCGATGTCATCGGTGAAATCCCCCAAGGGGCTCTGGGCGCCCGGGTGCATGCCAGCATCGATGGAACGATTCAGTCAATCGATGAAACTCGAATTATTATTAACCGATCGGAACACGCATGAAAGCACTCAGAGCCATCACCATGATCGAACTGAACAGTATCGCCAAAGGGGTTGAAGCGGGCGATGAAATGCTGAAAACAGCGGATGTCGACCTTGTGATTGCTCAGCCGATATGTGCCGGAAAGTTTATGGTAATGGTTTCCGGTGACGTGGACTCGGTTCAACGGGCCGCTGAAGTCGGGAAGGAGGTGGCAGGGGAATTTTTAGTAGACGACTTTGTGATCCCCAACGTTCATCACTCTATTTTTCCGGCAATTACGGCCACAACGAAAATCAGCGGTATCGATGCCCTCGGCATTATTGAAACGTTTTCGGTCGCCTCTTCCATAATGGCTGCAGATGCCGGGGTAAAGGCCGCTGCAGTGGACCTTATCGAAATTCGATGCGCCACCGGTTTGGGCGGCAAATCATTTTTTTACATGACCGGTGATGTGGACTCGGTAAACGCGGCCATGGAAGCCGGTATTGATGTTTTGAAAGGGAGTGGGCTGGTCCTCAGCCATGTGGTGATTCCATCACCTTCTGAGGAGATGGCCCGGTGCATTTTATGATGGATTCCATCAACCAACTTGATCGTCTGGTTAACCAGCCGGACAACTGGCATCTCTCCGATGCAAAAGAACTATATGCCGGCGTCGATCTGGGAACATATAAAACCATTGCCATTGTGATTGATGAAACCGGGTTCCCCCGGGCCGCCGCCATGCGAAAAACAGAGATCGCCCGTAGCGGTTTGATCATTGATTATGTCGGTGCGCTCAACACGGTTCGTGAATTGATGGATGACATCAGAGAACACAGCCCGATGCCCATCACTAAGGGTGCCACATCTTATCCGCCGCAAACCGAAGCCACCAATTTAAAAACCACAAGCTATATTCTGGAAGGGGTGGAACTTGAAGTTTTAAGGGCTTTGGACGAACCCACCGCAGCCAACCAGGTATTAAAAATGGTAAATGGCGCGATCGTGGATGTGGGGGGCGGAACCACGGGCATCGCGGTCATTGAGGGTGGTCAGGTTGTGTTCACCGATGACGAGGCCACCGGGGGGGTTCATCTATCTCTGGTTTTGGCCGGCGCCAAAAAGATCAGTTACGAAGCAGCCGAGAAAATAAAAATAGACCCGGAAAAAAAACGGGAAGTATTGCCGATCGTGAGGCCGGTTATTGAAAAAATTGCCAGTATTGTTGATCGTTGTCTCAAAGATTTTAAAAATATTGATCAGGTCTGCCTGGTGGGGGGCACTTGTGAACTGGATGGCTTTCCGGAAATCGTCTCCCGGAGTATCGGCAAAACGGCTTTTCGCCCGGCGCTGCCGCGATTCACGACCCCCTATGGGATCGCTTTATCGTGTTTGGATAAAGGATCTAACTGAGTACTTGGTCGCATTTCAGAGGGATTATGACTGATAAAGACAAAAGAGCAATTTCCAGGATCGTAAAGGAGGTCATTAAGGAACAGGCTTGGAACGAGCAACCGGTGGAAACGGTTTCGACCGCCCGGGCCCATTCATCCCGCAAAGGTCCGGCAGTTTTAACTGTATTTCATTCCGGTCTTCGGAAACTGGACAAAGCAATCGCCCAGGTCAAGCGCATCGAAAAATCGGTTCGAAGGTCCAGTGTGTACACGGCGGCTTCGGCACGGACAAAGGTTTGGGACAGTGGCTTAAAAGAGGGGAATGCCATCCGGTGCAACCTTGATTCAATTAAGTGTGAAGGGATCGAGAAGACGCTTGAAAAATCGGACATTGTGATACTGCCGACTTTTTGTTTAAAAACAGCGGCCAAAGTCGCCCGGCTCATTTGTGATGACATGGGCTCAGGCCTTGTTTTAAAGGCGCTGCTTCAGAATAAAGACGTCATCGCAACCAACGATGGATTTTTATTCTGCGCTTCCATGGTTAATGAGGGATTGCGCGCTGAAATCGATCGGATCTTAAAAAAACTGGAAAGCTTCGGCGTTGTTTTTTGCCCAACGGATCAATTGTATGCAACGTTTCAAAAAAAGATTGTGCCCGGCAAAACAGTTCATTCACCCCGACCAACGGATATAACGGCGGGTGGGGAAAAGTCAGCGGTGTTTAATTCATTAATCACGGCAAAAACGATTCAAATGGCTGTAGACGAGAAAACCGATCGGGTTTATTCGGCAATTGGCGGCAAGGTAACACCGTTGGCCCGGGATCTGGCAAAAGAATACGGAATCAGAATTGTCGACAGCCCCCGGGCGGGTGAAGGGCGGAAAAATTGAAACAGACGCTTCTAACCACCCGCGTGACAGAAATTTCAAATCGTCAAGGAGATCAATAAATGGCAGAACTGAGAGCCTATTGCTACCTGGATTGCTTGCAACCCCAGTTTGCGTCTTTGTTTGCCAGCGCCTGCCGGGGTTTTCTCTCGGTGGAAGGCATGACATCACTTTTCGTGGAGGTTGTCCCGGGGATTGAGGTCAACCGACTGGCCGATATCGCGCTCAAAAACACCAATGCCCGACCCGGCGAAATGATCGTGGAAAGACGTTATGGCATGTTGGAGATTCATTCCTTTGAGCAGGAAGAAATCCTTCACGCGGGTCAGATGATACTGGAAGAGATGGGATTGAAAAGTGACGACCGGCTTTCCCCCCGTATTTTGGCGACCAGCGTTATCAACAAAATTGATCCATACCAGGCGGTTATTATCAACAGAAACAGCAAGGGGATGCTCATTTTAGGAGGTGACGATGTTTACCTGCTAGAGGTTACTCCAGCCGCCTACTCTTCCATCGCTGCCAACGAAGCTGAGAAGCATTGTGATATTCGGCTGGTGGATATCCGGGTTTTTGGAGCTGCCGGTCGCATCTATATGTGCGGATCGGAATCGGAGATTCAAGCGGCCGCAAAAAAAGTGGTTGAAACCCTGAACAGTATCGAGGGTCGAAAACAGTAAAATTGGAGCCTGACATGGCACGCGTATTTATTTTCACCAAACAGGTACAAGACATAATAAAGGCCGGCAAAAGGGAGATCGACATTCCTGAAGGTGCCGGCATCTCTGCGGCAGCGGCTGATTTGATCAAGGAGAACCATATACGGGTTAAGTCGGTTCCGCCCGGTAAAAAGGACCGGTCGGAAGTCTCGCAGCCTTTAAATTTGCAGGTGAATGAAGAAAAAAAGGGGCGCACGCAGTCCCGAGAGGATTTAATTTCCAAAACCGTCAAAGCGGTTGTACGGCCCCCTGAAGAGGGTGACATTACCGAACAAGATCTGGAGGAAATCGTCAACCGGGTGATCTTTCGATTTCAACAGCTAAAGGGTACCCATCCGGATACATCGAAAGAAAAAGACCGTGTTCCTCCTCCCCCAAAAGAGGATACAACGGATGACGACGACCTGGTCATTTGCCGGTGCGAAGAGATAACCAGGGGTGAAATCAAGGATTGCATCAGAAACGGGATGCAGACGCTAAATGGCATCAAACGGGTGACGCGGGCCGGAATGGGATTGTGTCAGGGGCAAACGTGCCAGCGGTTGATCGCTCAAATTCTGGTTGAGGAGCTGGGCCTCAGCCCTGCTGAGATCGATCCTACCACCGCCAGAGGACCGGTACGTCCGCTGCGGCTGGAGGTTTTCGCAAACAGTTGACCCGATTTAATATGGAGAAGAGATGATCGAAAAAGCAGATGCCGTAATTATTGGCGGGGGTGTCATGGGGTGCGCCATCGCCTACAACCTGGCCAAAGAAGGTTTAAAGCCGGTTGTCATCGAAAAATCGGACATTGGGGGAGAAGCCTCCGGCAGCAATGGCGGCGGGGTGCGGCAGTCCGCCCGACACCTCAAAGAAATGCCCCTTGCCATAGAAAGTATTCAATTATACGGGCAGCTCCATGAGGAATTGGGCATGGATGTGGAATATGTGCGTGAAGGTAATCTCCGGCTATGTACCAATGATGAAGAGCTGGAGACCATGCAAAAAGCCGTGGAGAATCAAAAAGCCGTCGGACTTGAATTAAAGATGTTGGATCGCAAAGAAGTTTTGGAAATCAACCCCTTTGTAGGTGAAAAAGTGGTGGGGGCCAGCTTTTGTCCGACAGACGGACATGTGAATCCATTTTTGGTGACCTATGGTTATCATAACAAGGCCAAAAGCCTGGGCGCACAATTTTTTACACATGAAACCGTCATGGATATCGGACTGCAAAAAGGGAAGATTGATCGTGTGGTAACCGATAAACAGATCATTCAAACCAATCTGGTAGTGGATGCTGCGGGTGTGGCCGGGCGGGAGATCGCCAATATGGTGGGCTTGGATTTTCCCATGAGACCCGTATTTTCCGAAGCGCTCATCACCGAACCTTACCCGTTTATGTTCAAACAAATGGTCGGGCACGCCAAAGGACTGTTCTATGGCCGCCAGACGGCTCACGGTTCTTTCTTTTGGGGTGGATTTGTGGGCACAGAGCAATTTATTCACCGGGAGGGGAAACCTCAGTTTCATTTTATCGGACCGGCCATTTGCCGAATGGTAGCCGATTTTTTTCCGATCTTAAAGGGCATTAATGTGATCCGGATGTGGTCCGGGCTCATCGCTATGATGTCTGATGGGCTTCCGGTGTTGGGATTAACGGAGGAAGTTCCCGGTTTGGTTTTCGCCACCGGTTTTAGCGGGCACGGTTTCGGGCTGGCGCCGATCATTGGCCGGTTGATCTGTCAACTCATCATGGATTGTCGGACTTCCTTGCCGATCTCGGATTTTTGTTACAGCCGTTTTGTCAAAGGTGAGGATAAGAAGTGTTCATGTCGGGGCAACGCCGTTTGCACGACAGTCACCGCTGTCTGTCCCAACAAAAGAGAATGGCTCAAAAGTATTTGAAGAAAAGAAACCTATGAAAATAGATTTACGAGCATTTGCGTTTATCGATCAACTGCAGAGACAAATGGCTGGGTTTATCGGTTCCTCTGCCATGGGATATTATCCACTGGCCGGACAGGCCGCTCTTTTTGTGGAAATCGCCCCGGGCATGGAGATCAACTCGATCACCGATGCGGTCATGAAAAAAGCGAATGTAAAGCCGGGTGCGCTGGTGGTGGAGCGTAATTTTGGAATGCTGGAGGTGCATGCCGATTCGCCTGCGGATGTAAAGGTGGCTGGAGAGGTTGTACTCGATTATATCGGATGCAAAGAAACCGATCGGCTCAAACCAAAGATTTTGGCCGTTCAGGTCGTGGAGCGGCTCGACCCGTATATGAGCCAGATTGTGAACCGGTTTCGGGCGGCCAGCATGTCCTTGAGCGATGAAACCCAGTACATCCTGGAAGTGGTTCCGGCAGGGTATGCGGGCCTTGCAGCCAACGAGGCGGAAAAGGTCGCTGATGTCACACTAAATCATGTCAGCATATTCGGCGCCAGCGGCCGGGTTTATCTCGCCGGCTCAACATCTGATATCCAGTCGGTTAGAAAGGCTGTCGAATCCGCGCTCATCGCTTTGCCCGGAAGAGAACACTGAAAAAAAGCCATGATAGAGACCGTTAAAAAAGAACTGATCGATCGACTCATCCGAGTCCGCCCCAAGTTGTCACCCAAAAAACGGCGGGTGGCCGATTTTATGATGGAGGATTACAAACGACTCTTTTTAATGACCGCCAAAGAGATTGCCGAAAAATGCCGGGTCAGCGAACCGACCATTACCCGTTTTGTAATGGATTTGGGATTCGGCGGGTACGGAGAATTCGAGCAATACCTGAAAGGAGTTCTTCGCGACGAATTAACCAGCGTGGAACGGCTGCTTAAAACCGGGCAAGACCCAGATACCGATTCTACCTTGAACGCTTATATTCAAAGTACGGTCACGAACCTGGAGAATATGGCAAAATTGGTTTCCGAAGAGGAGTTAAAGCATCTTGCTTCAATAATCTTTCATGCCGAATCGTTCATGGTTGCGGGGTATAAAGCATCTGCCACTCTGGTTTGCTATTTTGGGTATCTGTTGAAGAAAATAAAAAAAAACGTGCAGATCGATACCCTGTACGCATGGGAAAATCTGGATTATATCGCCCTGCATGGAAAAGGCCTGGTACTGTTTGTCATCGCCTATCCGCGGTATCCGGTTCGGGTTTTGGAACTGGTTGAGTATGCGCGACAACATGAGGTTGAAGTCATTTGTCTAACGGATTCATTGAAATCTCCGGTCGTTAATCTCTCCGACCATTACGTGATCATCGACATGGAAGGGTTTTCTTTCGTTGATCCCTTTTCTCATATTATCACATTTCTAGGGGCATTAATTCATGAGATTGCGCACCACGATGAACCGGCCTCTGCCCGGCGCTTGACCAAAATTGAGGACGGCGTCCGAAGTCGAGGCGAATTTTTTTCAGAAGAAACGGAAACCAAAGCTGATTATGATCCGTTAAAAATGGCGTATTTCAATCATTTGTAATGATGATTGGCAATCAAAAATAAGATCAGGGGCAAAGTATGAATCTTGACGAGAAACTGGTCAATAAAATTGTAGAAAAGGTCTTAGACCGACTGGAACCCCAGTTACTGGAACAGAATCGGGTTAAAAGCGACGCAGAACATCCCACAAGTGTTATTGACGGCGTTTTTTCAGATATGGAAACATGTATTCAGGCTGCCAAAGAGGCTCACAGACAACTCATTTTGCTGCCGTTGGAGGTTCGTCGCAATCTGATTTTAGCGGTCCGCAAGACGGCTAAAGCCAATGCTGAAACATACGGTAAAATGGAATTTGAAGAAACCGAATTGGGTAAGCAAGAAGACAATATTGCCAAAGTCCGTTCAGCCGGTGAAGTATTGGGAATTGAGGATTTAACGCCTGAAGTCTATTCCGGCGACAAGGGTGTTACCATTATTGAACGATTGCCTGTGGGCGTGATTGCTTCCATCAATCCGGTGACCAACGGCGCGCCGAGCATTGTTTTCAATAATATCATGATGATATCGGGCGGCAACGCCGTTGTCATGAACCCTCACCCCAAAACCAAAAAAGTGTCCGCTAAAGTGGTTCAGGAATTAAATCAAGGGAGTATAGTAGTAGTGGGACAGCAGAACTGTCTTAGCTGAATAGAGCAAACATCGGTCCTGACTGCACAATTGTTGATGAAGGATACCAGAGCCTAATAGATTTCGGCC
>SDBV01004733.1_pt1 | contig 19412 bp, 13 predicted proteins | sample 2277081 | NCBI WGS metagenome assembly SDBV01 (sample SAMN10402039, study PRJNA504765) | marine sediment metagenome | isolation source: marine sediment core GS10_PC15, 223 cmbsf | place: Arctic Ocean: Southern Knipovich Ridge | collected 2010
AATGCATAGCGAGCCATATCCGATGTCTTCGGATCGATGAGCATCTCCGCCAAAATCTCAGCCGAAGCTTCAGTGCCCATGATGCTCAGATTCCGACAGATAAACTGCTTGCCCGCCAGCGTGGCGTCCGATTGAACAAAAACCAGAAACTTTTCTTCTACGGCCTTGAGGTTCTCCGCCCCCTCAAGGCCTCGGATAAAATCCGACAGCTGCGTCAATACCTCCCGGCTCTTGCCATAATCGTATTCTGCAATTTCACCTAACAGTCGGCCGAGTTTTTCAGTATCAACCGCCGCCGGAGGCACACCCTGTGGAAGCGGAACCGGCCTGGTATCGACCGGATAATCGCCCAACACAAACTGCAGACCGTCGAGGTAGTGCCGTATAATCGCCGGCGTCCAGCAAATGTGCGGGTTGTGGCCCAACGAACCATAGAACAGCCGACCCTTGCCGACCGACTTGATCCACGTCAAACCGACGTCGTCATTCTTATGCTTGCCGCCCTTGGCGCCGGCCGTTTTCTCGTCGGACATGTCAAGACTCATCAGCACCCGAGCTTTTTGCCGTGAATAAAGCGGCGGATCGGTGAGATAAATCTCATCCTTGATCTTGAAACCCTTCCCCTTGAACGCCTTCATCAGCGGGTGATCCGGATCGTCAAGCTTCACCGCAACCGTAAAGCCCGAAGTCCACGGATGCCCGGTGAACTTGCCACCCATGATCTCCTGCATCTCGGGCCAATTATAGAAATTGTCTGTCGCCGCATGAATCCCCATAATCCCCTTGCCACCCTTAATAAAATCAAGGAGGCCCTTTTGGATAACCGAGTCCTCAATTTTCAGTCGCGTCGTGTTATTGAGCACCAGCGCGTCAAACTTGTGCAGATTCTCCGGCTTGAGCATTGCCATGTCATAGCTCACCGTTGCCCTGTAGGCGCCGGTCTTTTGGCCCATCATCACCAGCGCCTTGTCCCAGTAAGGAATCGAATCGTGCGGGAAACCCTTGCACAGGCTAAACACCAGCACGGTCCTCGGTTTGGCGGGCTTCTTCGTTGCTTTTTCCGGGATGGCCGCACCGATCTTTTTGATTTGCTCCTCCGAGATCGCCGACAGGCAACTACTGCACATCAGCACCAGCACCGCCGAGACAAAGACTTTTCTAAACAAACTCATTACGTATCTCCAAAAACAAACCATTAACCCCAAACCCGGTGGGCTAAGAGCCCACCATCTCTCTCACCGTCCAACACTCGAAACAGGGGACAGTTACCTATTTAGTCTCCGGACCTTCTACTATCTTCCCGCACACCAGCGAATACCCATCGCAATAAGCCTGCGGTAATTGGCATTGGCATAGGCCTTGCCGTCATGTCCCAACTGCAGCCCGCAAACCCGCGCCTTTCCATACGCCCGCACCCACGCGATCTCCTTATTGCTCGTCGGATCGTCCGTCGTCAAGAGCACATGATTATCCCCGGCCATCCAGCACTTGCCGTATGTCTCGTCGTGAATCACAAAATCCTTCATGTCCCGCGTGAGCATATGCTCCTTGTCAACCACCTTCACCTTCATGTCCACGTCATGTTTGTAGATGCTCGTGGCAAACTCTTTTCCCTCCGTATTGCCCGGCTTCAGGAAAAACTTCGTACCGATAATTTTTCGGTACTCGTCGCAGTCGTTCCATGCTCCCATCGCATGGTGATTCATAAACAATCCCACTCCGTCGTCGAGCAGCTTCTTGAAATTCTGCAAACGCTTGTCGGTCATCTTCTGAGCGAAATTGTAAAGCACGATCACATCGTAATCCCAGTCGCTGATATCCTCGAAAATCTCACTGCCATCCTTCAAGTCGAAATTGACGGCCTTGATATCGTCATGACCCTTGAACACATCCCAGAACGACTCCTCGAAACCGTGTCCCCCGGTCACCACAACCGCCTTGATGACAGCATCGATCGCCTTGCCCTTTATACGGATATTCCGCCAGGCCACCTTCGCGGGCTTGCCGCCCCTGAAGCTGTGCACCTGCAAACCGATAAAGCCCACTTTCGTCATCCCATCGGTCAAATTCGCAACCGGCACACTGTTGACCCACGTCTTGATCGAATCGCCCTTGCAAACAACGTTGTACTTATTCCACTGCCCATCCTCAAACGCAGCCCGCGCGCTCTCATCGCTGCGATCGGCGCTAAGCCACCTGCCCTTACGAGCCTCATCATAAATAAACCCGGCCGTACCATTCGTCGCAATCTCAACCTGGTACCCGTGCACGCGCCGGTTGCTATACTCCTTGTAGCTGTTACTGCGGATCTGCACGCCCGAATTCAGCGCCGAATCGACCTTAACCTCGAACTCCAGTTCAAAATCGCCATACAGCTTCTCCGTGCAAAGAAATGAGTTCGGACTGCCTTCGACCGTCGTCCCGACAATCGTACCGTCCTTGACCTCGTACTTCGCCGTACCGTTCTTTTGCGTCCACCCCGCCAGGTCTTTGCCGTTAAACAGATCGACCCACTTGCATCCGCAATCCAAAGGCTTAATCATGATATTCTTGTAATGAACAATGCTCCCCGGATCGTGCCCCTGGATCGCCACCGTACCGCTCGACAGCTTCCTCCCGCCGGCTGCCCCCTCAGGCTCGGTATAATCGACCGTCGTCTCGCCGTTGACCTTAACGATAATCCGCTTGCCCTTGACGACAATATGCTGCGTAAACCACTCCCCGTCCGTTGACGGCGCATCATCCAGCACATCTCTGATACCATAAAGCCCGCCGGTCTTCTTGCGATCACTGTGCGTCGTATTGACCTGCACCTCATACCCCTTGTCCGGCCAACCCCTCTCCTGATATTCCGTATGAAAGTACATCCCGCTGTTCGCCTTGGGATGCGTCTTGACGTCGGCTTTCCACTCGAAATCCGTAAAGCTCGCCCCGCAAACAGGACCGGCATAAAACAGGTGGCTCCGCTTTCCCCGCACAATCAGTATCCCGTCCTTAACGGTAAACACGCCCGGGTTCTCACTCGCCTTCCAACCGGTCAGGTCCTTGCCGTTAAAAATCGAAATCCAACCATCTTCTGCAAATAGCGGCACAGCCAATACAGCAACAAGTACACAAAGCAACAGTGACTTCTTCATCAAACTTCTCCTAACACTTAAAGTTTCCACGGGCTCCGCATCGGCTTTGAAAGCATCCGATTCGCCGCCGCATCGTCAATAAACCGCTCGCGTTTCCAGTTCCATTTCAGTTTCCCATCCACCCGCGTCGCAATATCGCTGATCTGACACAGCATATCAACCGCGACCGCATCCTCGATCGGGCAAATGGTCTTCGCCCGCGTCTTGACGCAATCCAGCAGGTTCCTGGCATGGTTGTAACTCTTGATCAGTCGTGTATCGTTTGGCCCGAACTCCGTTTTCAGAAGCTCCGGAGAAGAAACATTAATGCCGGCCCGATCCACGTGAACCCAGCCTTCGGTACCTTCAAAGGCCGTCCCGTGACTTGTCGTCCTGCGGTAACGCTTCTTCCACTCGTCGGGGTACGGATCACCGGTAAATTTCATTTCCACGCCGCTGTCGAATTTGGCCTTCACATTCCAATTGAGTGCCGTGTTTGCAACGCCTTCTGTGGGGAACACGCCCGTGCCCTCGATCTCAAGGTTACACCCGGTCTTCTCACCCCCGCCCCAAAGCGCAATATCCAGCGGATGAACACCCCAACCTGCAATGAAACCGAGCGCATAGTCGGAGATAAACCACCACAGCTTGTTCGAGCAGCGATCCTTAGTATAGGGAACCTTCGCCGCCGGACCAAGCCACATATCATAATCCAGCCAATCCGGAACCGGCACCGGCTCCGGCGAACCACCCGCCGAACTGCCCGGACTCCAGACGTTGATCGATTTCAACTCCCCGATCTTGCCGTTTCGCACCAGCTCACATGCCAAAAGGAACTGTTGACTGGAACGCTGCTGAGTACCGAACTGAAACACAGTCCCGTATCGTTTGCAGGTCGCCCGCAGCGCCTGGTCTTCAGCCATGCTCAGCCCCATCGGCTTTTCCAGATAAATATCTTTCTTTGCTTTCGCCGCGGCAATCGAACACAACACATGCCAGTGATCGCAGGTCGCAATCGTTACAACGTCAATATCCTTCCGCTCCAGAAGCTCACGGAAATCGCCGTACGTCGCGCATCCCGTATCGCCGTAATGTTTGTCCACCAGTTTTTTCCTGTCGGCAAGCACATTGCTCTTGACATCGCAGACAGCGACAACACGAGTGTCCTTCTGGTTCATGAAGTTCCCCATAACACCCGTACCCTGAGGCCCCACACCGATACTGCCGACAACGATCTTCTCGCTGGGAGCAACCGCCCCGTCCTTACCAAGAACAGAAGATGAAACAACATAAGGAAATGCCGCCGCCCCCACAGCCCCCTTCAAAAAACCCCTGCGACCAATTCTCCTCTCAATCATAATAAGCCCTTCCAGTTCTCATTTCAACTTACCCGCCACGGACTCCGCATCGTACGCGAACGCAACCGGTTCGCTTCGACATCGTCAACAAAACGAGCACTTTTCGGATCCCACTTTAACGGACGCTTCAACTCATACGCAATATTGCCGATCAAACAAACATTCACCGTGCTGCAGCCGATCTCAACATCGCAAATCGGCTTACTCCGAGTCTTGATCGCATCCAGAAAGTCCTTGTAATGGTTCCTGCTTTCATACAGATGAATCTCATTGGGCCCCAGTTTAACATCCTTGAGATTGTCCGGCCACGTCTTAAGATACCCACGATTCACCTCAACCTTACCCTTGCTCCCAACAAACAGCACACCGTTAACCTTGCCGTGCCCCTCGTAGCTGCCCGCTCGCGTCATCGTAATTCCATTAGCGTATTTGTACGTCAAGGCTTTAATATCCTTGCCGTCCGGTGGAATCGCTTCAACCGGGCCGCTTCCGTCCATGCCCAGACCCCATTGCGCGATATCGAAGTGATGCGCTCCCCAGTCGGTCATACCGCCGCCGCCGTAATCCTTGTACCTGCGCCAGTTTGGAAACCAATCCATACTAATATGCGGCGACAACTCCGAATGGTAAGGCCTCATCGGCGCAGGCCCTAACCACCCGTTCCAGTCAAGATAATCCGGCGTCTCTTCTGCAGGAAGATCACACTCTCTCGGCGGCCCGCCTACATTTACAACCACATGTTTGACATCCCCGATATAGCCGTTGCGAACCAGTTCACAGGCAAAACGGAATCGATGATCCGATCTCTGCATGCTGCCCGTCTGGAACACACGGTTATAACGCCTGATCGCCCTTACCATGGCCTTGCCTTCGGTAATGTTGTGCGCCATAGGCTTTTCACAGTAGACATCCTTGCCCGCCTTTGCAGCATATACGGTAGTCAGTCCATGCCAGTGGTCCGGAGTGGCGATCACAACGGCATCGATATCTTTCCGCGCAAGCAACTCACGAAAATCGCCGTAACTCTTAAACCCTTTCCACGTACCGTCGGCCCTGGCTTTGGCGTAATGATCGTTGGCCATCTTCTCAGCACGGGCTAATTTGAGCTTGTCCACATCGCAGCCCGCGACAACCTGCGTACCCGCCCCCATAAACGACCGCTGCAGGTACTTGCTCTGCTTGCCCGTACCGATCAAGCCTATCACAATCCGCTCACTGGGGGCATCAGCCCCAAACACAGACGAAGGAACAATATAAGGAAAAGCCGCCGCCCCCAGGGCCCCTTTCAAAAAATCACGCCTTCCAAAACCTCTACCCATCCTTCTTCTCCTTCAAACCGTGGGGGGGGCCTGCCCAACCATCTCGTAGGGTGGGCTCTTAGCCCACCACAACTCCTACTTATCAAAGGCCTCATCAAACACAACCGTCGACGGCGAAAAATCAACCCGCTTGACAAACTCGCACGCCTCCATCGCCCCGTGCTCACGCTCCATACCGCAGTCTTCCCACTCAACCGAAAGAGGACCCGTGTACCCGATATGGTTGAGCGCCCGGGTAATCTCTTCAAAGTCCACTCCGCCGTGACCTAACGAACGGAAGTCCCAGCCGCGACCCGGCAAGCCAAAGTTCAGGTGCGAACCAAGAATACCGCTGCGCCCATCAATCTGCAAAGCTGCATCCTTCATGTGGACATGGTAGATGCGATCCGGAAACTCGTTCAGGAAGAACACCGGATCGACCAACTGCCAGTGCAGATGGCTCGGATCGAAGTTGAAACCGAACGCCTCACGGTTGCCGATCGCCTCAAGAGCACGCCTGGCGGTAACAATATCAAAGGCGATCTCCGTCGGATGCACCTCGAGGCCAAACTTCACGCCGCACTCGTCAAAGACATCCAGAATCGGGTTCCACATGTCGGCAAAGAACTTAAATCCGTCGTCAATCATCTGATCCGACACCGGCGGAAAACTGTAGATGAAATGCCAGATCGACGAGCCGGTAAAACCGTTGACGATCTTCAGCCCCAGGTTCTTCGCCGCACGTGCGCTGTTCTTCATCGTTTCGACCGCCCAGGCACGCTTCTTTTCAGCGTCGCCGGCGCAATCGGCCGGTGCAAACATATCCGAACGGCTGTCGTTGTTCAAATCGCACACCAACTGCCCGGCCAGGTGATTGCTTATGGCAAAAACCTTGAGATTGTTCTCCTCGAGGATAGCCAACTGCTGCTTGCAGTATTCGGTATCTTCGGCGGCCTTGGAAACATCCATATGGTCCCCCCAGCAGGCCAACTCCAGCCCTTCATAGCCCCAATTCGCCGCTTTCTTCGCCAAATCCGCCAACGAAAGGTCGGCCCACTGCCCGGTGAAAAGTGTTACAGGTCTACCCATTTTCCTTAATCTCCTTAAAATCCCTTAGTGTCAATAAACACAGCCATTATACAAAATACCATTCGATTTGCCAGCAAATAATATCTATCGGACACGCCATGAAAACCTAACCTCCTTATAATAAAGGCTTTACGCATTCACGATATACCCTGACCTTTGCCCTGAGTTCAACCAATCCAGTGGCGGGGGCCTCTACCGTCCAACATTACCTTCAATCCTGAAGGTCCAGGCCCATTTGCAGGGCAGCTCATTTCGCCCGATCGGCGACAGGTCGATAACCATTCTTTCCCCCTCGCCCCGCCAGGAGAGCGGCTCATTGCGCCCCAACATGGAAACCTTGACATCGGCGGCAGGCTTTACATCCCGGACAACCAGTTCATCGCCCGGCCACGCCGCCACAATCGCATACAGCACACCCGGCTTGCTCGTAAAGAATATCTCCTTGACCGCCCTGCCGTCTTTGGGACCCGCCCCCACAACATCCATCACATTGTACTTCGCCTTATACTCCTTGAACTCCTGATCCGGCCTCTTGCCCTCACTCCACTGGCACGTATTCTTCCACGTCCTCGTTCCATAAATCGCCTCACCGTTGACCTTCAGCCACGAACCGATCTGCACAAGTCTTTCCTGCATAATCACAGGAATCCGCCCGTCACCCGTCGGGCCTATATCGAGAAGAAGATTGCCACCCCTGCTCACAAGGTCGATCAGCATAAGCAACAGTTCTCGCCCGCTCTTGTAGTCATTGATCGATTCGTTCCGGTTATATCCGAACGAATGCCCGATGCCCCGACATTCCTCCCACGGATTTGTCGCATCCTTTAGCCCTGCGCCGTATTCGGTTGTGTAGTATCCACCGTGATTATGACGGGCCCCCTTGCCCCACCGGTCATTGACAATCACATCGTCCCGGCACTTCGCTTCATTGTAGATCCACGCGACAATCTCCTCACTGTGCCAGTCCTTGTCCTTCATATCCCACTCGCCGTCGGAAAATATGAGCGAAGGTTCATACCGCGTAATCACATCCTTGAACTGTGGAATCATATGCTCCTGGACATAACGCTTGCGATCCGAAAGCCAAAGCGGATTAAACCATTCATAAAGCGAATAATAGAATCCCATCTTGATCCCGCGCTTGCGAACAGACGTCGTCAACTCACCTAACAAGTCCCGGCCCGGCCCGGCGTCAACACTATTCCACGCCCTGCCCCAGGTCTTGTTGGCCTCCTTGCTCGGCCAGAGACAGAAACCGTCATGATGCTTGCTCGTCAGCACAACATACTTAGCACCGCTGCGGGCAAAAATATCCGCCCACTGGTCCGGGTCGTACATCTCGCACGTAAACTTCGGAGCAAAATCAAAATATGAAAAATCCTCGCCGTATGTCTTCCTGTGAAACTTCCCCCATACGTCGTCACGCAACTCCGTCGCCGACTCGTGAGAATGCCTCCAGTACCACTCCGAATAAGTCCCCTTGGGCCCCCACGCAGGCACCGAGTAGACACCCCAGTGAATGAATATGCCGAACTTGGCATCCCGAAACCACGCAGGTGCAGGTCGTTTGTCCAAAGAGTCCCAGTTCGCCTCATACTTTTGTGCCGCCCATACGCTCGCTGCAAACATTAGCACCATAAATAAAAACGCCGTTCTTCTCATGGCTCTGCCCTTTCAATCATTCTTTTACAGATTTTTCTCCAGCCACCCGACCGTCTCTTTCCACATCTCGGGCGTATACACATGACCGACCCCCTCATAAATGACACCGCGAAAGCTGTCACCGCTGCCGTAAAGCTTATACAGATTTCGCTGAAAATCATTAATAATCCGCACCCCTTCCACAGGCGATCCGGCATCGCTGTCACCGGTCAGCGTCAACAGCGGCCGAGGCGCAATCAACCCCACAACCTTTTCAATATCCATCCCCTCGCCGATCATGCCCGGCACAAAGTAGTAAATGCCGTGACAGTGCAAGCTCCCCTCCTCGATGAGATTCTGATACCTCGTAAGACACGCCGCGCAAATCGCCACCTTGATCCGTTCATCCAAAGCCGCAAGCCACCACGAACGAGTCGAGCCCATGCTCATCCCCATCGTCGCGATACGCTGGGGATCAACCTCAGACCTGCTCGCCAGATAATTCAGCGCCAGCACATCATCTCGAACCATCATCCCCCAAAGCGTCTTGCCCTCCCACAGAAAAGCCTTAAAAAGCGCAGACTCGACGCTGCCCCTTGCCTCCTTCTTTCCTGTCGGCCCGTGGAACTGTCTTTCACCGAACGCATAAGAATCGATGCACATCACCACAAAACCGGCCCGCACAAGCTCGGCACCCGTAATCAGCTTATGCCCCCCCTCGCTTCGCCCGAACGCACGAATCAGCACCTCCTCCTTGCCCTGTGCGTACTTGCCCCCATGATAATGATTGTAAAGAATTGCAGGCCCCCGCCCCTTGTGCCGTTGCGGAATCAGCATATACCCATAAACAGTTGCACCAGCCCCATTGTCGAACGTAAACCGCTCCAGAACATACCCGTCGCGATTCTGCCTGCTCTCAATCTTCGGCTCGGGTGTAAAAACCGGCGGCAAATCCCCCAACAAATCCCAAAGCTTCTTGCGAAGCGAAGCCTTCGCATCTTCCCACTGACCGGCCGATTCAACCACAGATTTATCCACCTTCGACCTTTCTCCCTTCACATGCGTCTCATTCAAACCAGCCCCAAAACAAACTCCCCCCGCCAACACAAAACCAACTCCAATCGCACACAAACGATTCATCATTCCACCGCCGTTTCGCAGATACAGCACCCCCGGGACTGACCCGGAGGGGCTGCCGCCTGCAATCACAACATATCAAAAACAGCCCGCTACTTTTTGAACTTCGTCCACTTGCGGTTGCTCTTGGCGCTGGCAAGCAGCGTCTCGAGGAACAGCATCCCGCGCAGGCCGTCGGTTACCTTCGGGAAATCGTTCATCAGCGGATCGACTTTGGTCCGCGTCAGCTTGCAGCGGATCGTATCGGTGAAGTTGACATAATTGTTGGCAAACGCCTCGAAGAACGCCTCCGGATGACCGGAAGGCAGCCGCGTCCCGCGCGCTGCAGCCGGACTGATCTTGCCGATGTAGTCGTTGCCGCGCTTGTAGATGTGCTCCGGCTTGTCCATCTCGCGAACATACAGGTAATTCGGATGCTCCTGGCGCCACTCGAGGCTGCCCGTCTCACAGTGCACCCAGATCGTAAGGTTATTCTCTTCCCCGACACTGATCTGGCTGGCGTGCAGCACGCCCTTGGCGCCCTTGTTGAATTTCAGCAGACAGTTGACGTCGTCGTCGAGCTTGCGCCCCTTAACGAAACTCGTCAGGTCCGCACACATCTCCTGTATCTTCAGGCCCGTGATATACTCGGCAAGGTTTTCCGCATGCGTACCGATATCGCCACCGCAGCCCGAGCCGCCGCTTTGCTTCGGATCGGTCCGCCACGACGCCTGCATCTGGCCCGTCTTCTCCAGCGCCGTCGCAAGCCACCCCTGCGGATACTTCACGACAATCTTGCGAACCTTGCCGAACTTGTCGCCCTGAACCATATCGCGAGCCAGTTTCACCATCGGATACCCCGTATAGTTGTGCATCAGCCCGAACACTCGCCTGGTCTGCTTGACGATCTTCACCAGGCTCCGCGCCTCGGCCACCGTCAGCGTCATAGGCTTTTCGCACATCACATGAAACCCCGCCTCCAACAGCGCCCTGGCAATCACGTAATGCCAGTTATTCGGCGTACAAACCGCAACAAAATCCATCCGCTCACCTTCCGGCAGCTTCAGTTCCTTCTCGATCAACTGCGTGTAAGTGCCGTAGCAGCGCTTCTTATCCAGGATCAACTCCTTGGCCATCTGCCTGCTCTTTCGCGGATTAATATCGAACGCCCCCCCGACAAGTTCCACGCCCCCGTCAAGTCGCGACGCCTTGCGGTGCACTTCGCCAATAAACGCCCCCGGTCCGCCCCCGATCATCCCCATCTTCAGTGTTCGATTAAGCGCCATTTCAAATCCCTTTCAACAAGACCCGTATAACAAACAAGATTTCCGTTCTCACCATAATCAAGGCGCAATATAAGTCATAATTCAAACACTGTCAACAACTCTAAAGCACAGCTTCAAGACAACACAAACAACCTCACACAAAACCGCCCGCCTTTGTCGCTTTTGTACTGACAGCCGCAAAATTTCAAAAAAAACTGGCTTCGCGGCCAAAATGTGTTAATATATACCTGTGTACTGAAAGTAGCAGGCTGGCCTGTCACAGAGTCTGGACAAATACCCCCAGCCAATCATACGACTGCGGTCGGAACAAATGCCAACAGTATCTCGCATATTGGGAGACGCCCCATGCGTAGAAAGCAAAAATCAAAAGGCTTCACACTCATCGAACTACTCGTTGTCATCGCAATAATTGCGTTGTTACTGTCTATTCTCATTCCCGCTCTCAACTATGTCAAGGTCCAGGCCACAGGCATAGTATGTCTCAGCAACCTCAACGGCGTCGGAAAGTGCTGGGTTCTCTATGCCGTAGACAATGACTCAGAGGTCATCGGGTCGGATACCGGCGGACTCGACGGATATCGCAACCAAGGCTACCCAGGGCCCAATCCCGTAACCTCCAGGCAAGTGTGGAGCTTCGTTGCCACACCGCAGAACCAGAGCAGCGCCTTCAGCAACGATAGTATTATGGATGAGGTGCGCGGAATTGAGAAGGGCGGACTCTGGTCTTATATTGAGAACTACAAGATATACCACTGCCCTACTGACAAGCGGCACTTGAAACCGCCAACCACCACCACCAATGGAACAAAAGGAGGCTACCGAAGTTACTCCATTGTCGGTGTCTACAACGGAGGAATAACCGGCGGAAGCTGGGACACAAAAGAGCCTCTTGCGATGGTCTACAAGACAGGCGAAATTGTCACTCCAGGTCATAAGATCGTCTGGCTCGAAGAGGCCGACGGGCACGGATGGAACCACCGAACGTGGAACATCTTCCTGGATACAACAAGTAAATGGGGAGACCCGTTTGCAATCTGGCACAACAATCGCAGCACCCTCGGTTTTGCTGACGGACATGCCGAAATGCACTACTGGGAGGACGACAGCACAAGGGCAATGTCCGAGGCCCAGACAAAACAGTACGCCATTCCTTCTGACGAAGGCAAAGACATCGGATGGTTCCTCCGGCATTACATCCCGGGAAGGATACCGTCGGCCGTAAGAGCAATAATGCCCCCTCTAAAATAAGATGACGTGACCTGCCCCGCAAGTGCACCCAAAAAGCCCACGCCGAACCGCATGGGTTTGCTCAGCATCCGACTCGGTCAATACCACCGATTATCACCAACTTTTTTATACCTCGCCACAATTTCGTTTTACATTCACCCACCGGCCGTATATAATTGTCAGAATAAACAGGGAAGTTTGGTACAGTATTTGTGAATCAGAGGTAAGCATGGACCAGAAAAGTATTCTTATCGTCGACGACGACCCGGACATCACCGAAGCCATGACGGTGGTCCTTGAAACACAGAACTACGACGTTTCCGGCGTCGCCAACGGCACCGACGCCATGAAGCGGATCGAACAGTCCCCCCCCGATCTGATTATACTCGACGTAATGATGGACACGCCCCGCGAGGGTTTTGTCTTCTGCAGACAGATAAAGAACAACCCCGACACAAAAGACATTCCGATCCTGATGATCACATCCGTAAAGGACAAGGTCGGCATCGACTTCAAGTCCGTCGCAGGCGATGGTTCCTGGCTGCCCGTGGAAGACTTCCTCGACAAACCGGTCCAGCCCGAAGTCCTCATCCAAAAAGTCGCCGCACTCCTGAAATAAAACCCTTTTTCTGTTCATAAAACGTCTATATGCAAGCACATACAGTCCTGGCTTTTTCAATTTCACGAGGAGCTGTGCAGCAAAAAGGCGACAAGAATAAGTTTTTTACCAAACGCCCCAGGGCAGGGCCCAATTTTTTTGGCATGAGCAGCGTTTTTCCTTGACTACCGGGGGCAGGTCCGGTAATATACTAATAACTACACTGGAAAACATCTATAGGCAAACTCATTTGTATGGCTTTGGTCGGCCAAATCAAGTTCTGCAAGTGAGTAATGTGTATTGTGAGTTTGCGAGGAAACAAGGGTGAGGAATGGGCAGTCTGCTCATTTCCTGGTTCACAATTATGTAGTTTTTTTGGAGGACTGATGTGATGAAAAGAGTAGTTGTTCTGGTGTTGGCACTGTGTGCAGCCGGTGTGGCCGGCGCGAATGTCCTGCAGAACCCCGGTTTTGAGACCGCCACGCAGGATGAGTACGGCAACATTATTCCGGACGGCTGGGGAGCTTATACCGGCTGGGATAACTGGGGCAATGTTTCCTTCAACCAGGTCATCGATGCAGGCGAGGCTCATTCCGGCGATGCCTACTGGCTGTTGACCGAGTCGGGAGCCCCTCCCGCTGCTGATCCTTTCCTTTTGGGATTGCAGGACCTTGGCGGCATTGCCTCAATCGAGTATACCTTTGAAGTATGGTTGAAGGGTGCTGCTCAGACTGTTGAAATCGGTTTTGATTACATGAGTCCCGACCAAACACAGTGGTGGGGACAAGACGTGGTTGGCGTTACGCTTACAGACCAATGGCAGCAGTTCTCACACACGGCCACAACCTGGGCGGATACTTTTGTCAAGGTCAAGATCCTCGTCAATGACGGCAGTGTCAGTGTTGACGATGTGTCTTTGGTTCCTGAGCCGGCTACGCTTGCCTTGCTGGGAATCGGCGGCATTCTCATTCGCCGGCGTCGAAGCAGATAATACCAAATCGGGGGAGCGGTTTTCACAGACCGCTCCCCACGATATAATTGTCCCGGAAGAGGCGCTGACACAGCATTAGGTATGCGCGCACACTCGGCAGCTAAGCTTGGCGAGTTCCAGCGGCTGCTTGAAGAAAGATGAAAGCCCAAACATAGTGTTTTTGGAGGTCATTGAAATGAGCAGGAATTTGATTGTGCTTTCGATGCTGATTTTTGCGGGCGGATTTGCCGGCGCTGCGGTGCAGCTTCTCGAAAACGGCGGCTTCGAAGCCGACCCCTGGATCGAGCAGTTTAACGAAGGGACCCAGAACTATCCGGAGGGCTGGTCCGGCTGGGGAGGCAGCGGCTGGCACGTGACGACAGGTAATGCAAACGACGTACCGTATATTCTGGACGAGAAGGCGATAACAATATACTGGGGCGACACAGGTGTGCACCAGCCGATAGCCGCGTCTGAAGGAGACTTCTTTATCTTCACGGGCCAGATGAATCACCCAACAACGGACCCGTACGGAGCGGGAGGCCCCTTGGGCGGCGTGCTGTCTGAATTTCGGCATGGGATATTGAGAATCGAATTCTGGACAGGTCCATGGGATCCTGATCCGGCGCAAAGCGGTGTTCTGATCAGCAGCGTCGAGATCGGCAGGACCAACGGAGGCGATCCAGGCGAGACGTGGTTCGACTTCACCGGCGGTGCACAGGCGCCAGCAGGAACCGGCGAGGTGCGATTCGTGGCGATGGTTTACGATGAGCCGGGCGAAGTCGTCGACGGCAAACTCTATTTTGACGATCTGGCAGCCTTCGCCCCCGACGCCCGCCAGGCAGACAATCCATCTCCGCCTTACGATGCAGCAGTCGGCGCGAATCTGGATGTTCTAAGCTGGACAGCGCCCGAGCCCAACTCACCCGGCGACACGGTCGTCTGCGATGTCTGGCTGTCTCCCGACGAACCCAATTTTGTCACAAGCAATCCCACTGCCGCTAAATTTGTGGACACCGCCGAATCCGTGTCGCTGTCCCAGGAACAATTCACACTGACGCCGGACACAACCTATTTCTGGCGCGTTGACTGCCGCGATCCGTCGGTCGGGACGACCGAGGGTATGGTCTGGACTTTCAATACCGGTGACATGCCGCCAACGGTCGAAGCCGGCGACGACCAGTACGTGTGGATCTATATGTCCGACGGCGACGGCGACGATACAAAGGTCACCGTAACGCTTTCGGGTGTGATTGAAGATGACGGCAAAAGTGAGGTGGCGACAGAGTGGACTCTAAACTACTCTGAAACCGCCGAAAGCACCAATGTTATTATCGGCGATGCCGCCGAACCCCAGACAACAGTGTCAATCGACAACACAGGATGGTTCCAGTTTCTCCTGACCGCGGATGACAGTGTCGGCCATGACGAGGACATTGTCCACGTGGGAGTCTACCCATCCGCCTGCGAAGCAGCCAAGGGGGACCCATCCGACTGGTACAGCCGCTATCCGGGCGGCCTCACCGGCGATGTTAACAACGACTGCCAAACCAACCTCAAAGACCTGGCCATCGTCGCGGCGACCTGGCTGGAGTGTATGAGCGAAAAACTCGGCTGTCAGCTTTAACCGGCGCGTTGGAGCCACTCATGCCGAATAAATGCAAATCGGGCGCCACACAACAAGTGTGGCGCCCGATTGCATTTGATTTTATGTCTTCCTCCGCGCTAATTAGCATCTGCGTCTGGTCGGCAGCAGTCCGACAGCACCGACGCCTAACAGGATCACTGATGCCGGCTCCGGGATCTGCCCGGTGCTGCTAATCTGGCCGGTACTGCTAATCTGGCCGAAAACCTTGTCTTTGTTCCTGATCTTGTTCGTCGAAACTTCCATCTGAGGCACTTCGATAGCGCCAAGGCCGTTTTCGCCGAGAACCTTTCCGTCAATCTTGAATTCGTATGAGACATCAAACAGCCAGCCGGCATGTTTGGCGTCTTCAGTGTAATTCTCATCGGTTTTGGGCGAATTCTTGTCCAGCTTATGGCCGAGCGTGTTGAAGTTATAGTCCAGGCTCGTGCCCACCTCAAGGATGTCGCCGGCTGAACCCACCGTAACCTTGCCGCGGTCCTTACGGACACCACCTGTCGCAAAGCCGCTCGGCGCCTTCCTTTCGCCACTTATGTAATCTAATGTAAAGTCCAGCACCAGATTGCCCTGGCCATCGTAGATCTCAAACCGCGCGTTGTCGCGGTCCTTGAGGTCTTTGAACTCGTGATTTTCACCACTGGGGGCAACATTCTTGCCCCAGCCAATCGAATTCTTGCCGTATGTGTTGTCGACCAGCGTCAGCGGCAGTGACAGGTTCACGTACAGATTGTCGTCTGCGTCCTGAAAAAGCCACAACACACCGTCATCGGCTGCCACGGTTTTGTGCCTGCCCGCCTCCACCTCGAACTTCACCAGGAAGCTGTCGGTATATCCCTCGGACGGGTCGAACTTGCCGTCAACCAGCGGATCGGCGCCGGCTATGGCGGCCAGACCGCAAAGGACTACCGCCACAACACTGATACTCATCGGTTTCACTTTAGTCATTTCGCAGACCCCCCAAATCATATCTTTTATTGATATTGTAGAACCGTTTCTCTCTATACGGGAAGCGCCCAGGAGAGTTCTTCTCCCCAAATCAGGCGCCACCGCCTTCGTGTTGAAGCTTTACCCAGCGTCCGGTAATCATGTGGATTTCGGGTATGTTAATGATCCCCCCATTTAGATCCCACCCTTCGGTTACGATCTTATTAAGCGTTAGTATATCGTATTGAGAGCCAAAAGTCAAGGCTTTTGGGGCAGAAAACCCTGATGTCGCATAATTTCTTCCGACTATATCCCCATTCGCCGGGCAATCAGCTCATTATGAGACGCCCCAGGCGCCTCCCTGAAAATTTTTCAGACAAAACTACCGCCTCAAAAACTGCGACAGATACCCCCTCTGCAAGGGGCATGGAGCCGGCATTTTGCTGCCGCAAAGCCGCCATCGGCCCCTTCACAGGCCCGGCTCGATGGCGACGATTGGTCCTTCATCGGAGGCCTTTTTGAGCATGCCAATATCTTTTTACAAACGTTTTACAAAACAAGACCGGCGAGATACGTTATAGTAATAGCGTTGTGTCTAAATCACCGAATGTGAGGCTTTTATTCAGGAGACGGCAAAATGATCGAACCAACGAAAACACGATGGCATTTTCTTCTTTCTTCACTCATGGCGGTTGCCGCATCAGTTACGGCTCAGCCGGCTCACATCTCCATCAGGCCTCTGGCCCCCAACATCATCGTCCCGCAGAGCAGGGCCGTTTCCTTTGCCCCAGACAGACAAAAGGCGATCCAGATCACCGGCATCGACGTCCAAATCGACATCCTCGAAAGCACCGCCGCCACCACCATTGAGATTCGTTTGCAAAACACCACCAACCGCCGACAGGAAGCCGAACTCATCCTCCCCGTGCCCGACGGCGCGGTCGTGCGGGGTTTTGCCTACGACGGACCCGGCGGCATGATCACCGCCAAGGTCCTGCCCAAAGACGAAGCCAAACGAATCTACCGGCAGCTCGTCTCCAAAATGCGCGACCCCGCATTAGTGGAGTTTATCGGCTACAATCTTATCCGCTCGAGTGTCTTCCCCGTCGAGGCCCGCGGCAAGCAGAAGATTCGCCTGACCTACGACCATCTCCTCGAATCCGACGGCAACCGAATCGACTACATTCTGCCGCGAACCGAATCGCTCGAGTATGCCGTCCCATGGAAAATCACCGCCAATATTCAATCCAAACGCTCCATCTCCACCGTCTATTCGGCCAGCCATAACCTTGATATCAAGCGCATCGACAATAAACACCTCACCGTAAAGATCACCACCGACGCCGTAAAGGCGCCGGGCCCCTTCCGCTTGTCATACCTGGTCAGCGAAGGCGATATGACCGCCTCCATGTTCGCCTATCCCGACGAGAAGGTCGGCGGCGGATATTTCCTGCTTCTTGCAGGCCTGCCCGCAGAACCTCCCGCCGACGGCAAAGACGCGATCAAACGCGAAGTCACCCTCGTCATCGACCGCTCCGGCTCCATGCGGAATGAAAAGATCGAACAGGCCAAGGAAGCCGCCCTGCAGATCATTTCCGGACTCAAGAGGCGCGAAGCCTTCAACATCATCATTTACAGCAACACTGTCGAGAGCTTTTCCAAAAAACCCGTCAGGAAGAACAAGAAGAACGCAGCCGCCGCGGTCAAATATATCGAAGGCATAACCGCGATGGGAGGCACGAACATCCACGACGCACTCAAGACCGCCCTCGACCAGAAACCGACCGAAGGATATCTGCCGATTGTCCTGTTCCTCACCGACGGCCTGCCCACGGTCGGCCAGACCTCCGAGATCGCAATACGAAACGTTGTCATAAACGAAAACCCCCATAAACGCCGCGTCTTCACCTTCGGCGTCGGCGTGGATGTAAACGCCCCGCTGCTCGAAAAGATCGCCGAAGTCTCCCGCGCCAAGGCCGAATTCGTCCTGCCCAAAGAAGACGTCGAGGTCAAAGTCGCAAAGGTCTTCAAACGCCTTGCCGGACCCATCCTGACCGATGCCGAGCTTGAAATCACCACAAAGCAGGGCGAACCCGCCGTCGGCAGAACGCGCGATATCATGCCGGCGGTATTGGGCGACCTCTTTGAAGGCGACCAGCTCGTCCTCTTGGGCCAGTATATCGGCGACGATCCAATCACGTTCAGGATCAGCGGCAATTATCTCAACAAGAAACGCACGTTCCAGTTCTTGTTCGATTTCGACAAGACCAACAAGCGAAACGGCTTTGTCCCGCGCCTCTGGGCCAGCCGGAAAATCGCCGAACTCATCGACGCCGTTCGCCAGATGGGCGCCGACGGCACGCTAACCGCCAACGACCCTAAGGTAAAGGAACTCACCGACGAGATCGTGCGACTCTCCACGGAGTTCGGCATCCTCACCGAATACACCGCCTTCCTGGCAAGAGAAGGAACAGACCTCTCCGACGGCATGGCACTGCGACGTGAAACCGGCAGGGTCCTCGAAAGCCGCGCAATGCGCGGGCGTTCCGGCTACGGCGGCGTAAACCAGTCCTTCAACCTCGGCGCCGCAAAATCACAGACAAGACTCAACATGCGAAACCACTACTACGATGAACAGATGAATCGCGTCTCTGTAACATCCGTCCAGCAGATAAACGACCGCGCCTACTATCGCCGCAACAACCGCTGGGTCGACAGCAGACTCCTCGGCAATGAATCCGACGAAGCCCGAAACGCCCGCATCATCGAATTCGCAACGAAGGAATACTTCGAACTGCTGGAAAAACTCGCCAAGGAAAATCAGCAAGGTTCCATTGCCTTCAAAGGCGAAATCCTCCTGATGGTAGACAAGAAACCAGTACTCGTCAGAAACACAAAATAACAACCGACGACCCGTCGGGTGGGGCTTGCCCCACTGATAATGAATTGTGTTGGCAGAAAATGAAAGGAAATGATCATGGTAAGATGGACAGTTTTGACAATTGTTGTCTCGGTGGGGCTGATCTTTCTGCAGCCGGCCCAGGCGTTTGCAGCCAAAAAGGAAAAGGCGATCAAACTCCAGGCCGGAGAGGTCCTCAGGGTCGAAGCCGCCGCTTCCGGCAAGTGGGCCCCTGCCGTCAAGCC
>SDBV01004734.1_pt1 | contig 19412 bp, 15 predicted proteins | sample 2277081 | NCBI WGS metagenome assembly SDBV01 (sample SAMN10402039, study PRJNA504765) | marine sediment metagenome | isolation source: marine sediment core GS10_PC15, 223 cmbsf | place: Arctic Ocean: Southern Knipovich Ridge | collected 2010
TCATAGTGCCAGTACGATCATGTGTATTATCTTTGTTGTAAATATCAACTACCTTTGATTTACTTTCGATTTTATAATAATAATCAACTGGCAATGGCCAGACACGATCACTCGTTCGATCTGATGCCTGCTGCATACGTTTTGCAGATGCTTGATGTTGACTCATGGTACCGTTAAAAAATGGACCTAATGCATAAGCCCAAGCACCAGTTATGGTCGCCACATCAATCAATGCGTCAAGATCATAATGTTTTTCTGCATAAGCTAATGCATCTGCCAATATCAAACGCCCTTCTGCATCAGTGTTGCGCACTTCGGCTGTCTTGCCGTTATAAAAACGTACAATATCACCTGGCTTGGTTGCTTTACCACTTGGCAGATTTTCTGAAAGAGGCAAGATTGCCACCACATTTACAGGTGGCTTCAGTTGTGCTAAAGCATCCATAGATGCAAGTACTGCAGCAGCACCCGACATATCCTCCTTCATCGTTTCCATATATTGTGGTGGTTTTAAACTCAGACCACCAGAATCGAAGGTGATTCCTTTGCCAACATAACCAAGCGTAGGGGCATCCTTCTTTTTAGCTTTGTATTCAAGAATAACCAGATGGCAATCACGCTCTGAACCTTTTGCGACTGCAGCAAGCCCTCCCATGCCCATTTTGATAATATCAGCCTCTTTAAATTCTGTGAACTTGAGCCCATGCTTTTTTGCAATCTGCTTTGCTTTTGTTGCCAATTCGATCGGTGTTAACATCTCAGGTGGCAAATCGATCCAATGACGCGCCTTGTTAACTGCACTTGCAATGATCATGCCATTATCAACGCCTTTCTTGATTGCACGCTTATGCTGTTCGTCAACCACCAAGATAACTTCAAACTCTTTTTGCTTTTTTTCTGCAAAGAAATCATCAAAATGATAAGCCGCCATCTGCATAATAACTGCAGTCTCTTGACCAAGTTCCTCTTGAATCACCCCAAAGAAGCTAGCCAACGGTAATTGAAGCGCTAATGCTTTGCATTGCTGCTGTTCAGCTAAGCGCACTAATGATCCTAATGCACGGCGATAATGCTCCACCTTTTTATCGGTCTTTTTACCAATACCAAGAAGGATAAGGCTTTTCGTTTCATTATCTTTGTGTATATGCACAAGCAAACTGCTTTGCGCTTTGCCAGTAAACGCATGTTTTTCAAGAAGCTTATCCAAATCAAGAACAAATTCCTGCGCAATACTTTTAAGCTCCTTAGCAAATGAGAAGCCTTCTGGCAAGAATAGCACATAGGCATCAGCTTCTTGAGAAAATAATGATTTGGCACTTAATGAGTAAGTAATCACACGGACCCCTTCTTATGTTTTTCAGATGAATCTTCTAATTTTCATAAATAACTCACAGGGAGGTTACCCATGTATTAAAAGTACCTTGAATCATTGATATTGCAAGTCCATTACACATAAAGAATAATCAATTACAACAAGTGATACCGGAGCTTAGGGCTCATGTTCTTTCCCCAAACAACGAGCTCGGCCATAAATGCGCAATATGCACTTGTTATAATTTAAGTCCTTTTAAATGCGTTCACCCTGGGAACTAATCACTTTGCCTTGATATTTTTCAAGATAAAATTGACAAAGGCGCAAAACAGGGTATAATTACAAGTATAGTTAATTATTTCAGGGTGCGTTCCCATAAGGGATTTTTATAATTTTGTTAATTAATTCAAATAAAGGGAGTCGGGTTATGAATTTTACTAGACAAAAGAAATTATTTTTATTGATTCTTACACTAGCTGGCATATGTCCCGCAATTTACTGTGCGGATCATGAAGGAGCAGATATACATGAACAAGCAGATATATTTGAACCCAATATAAATTTACCCCTAGAAGGAGAAGCGATTTATCATAATGATGGGCCAATGCAAGGATACGACTATCAATTGGGAATTGCTACTGCATCTGCTATTTATACGGTAGGAATAGGTGCTTCATACTATTTCTTAACATCTGTATCTAAAAATTTTATAAAAAATAAAGATCTGCTGTCCCGGTTACCATCCATAGTTACTCGAGATATTCCTTATTTTGGGCTTAATTTAATAGAGCTCAACTCGGTAATCACTTGCGTCATATTATGTGGGTCTTTAAGTATTTACCTCTCCAACAAGATTAGAAATGAATCTCGTTTGGCTATAGATCAATGGCAGGATCGTCTTGACCACTCGATAATAAATCACAACCGAGCGGTTAGCGAAGATCCCCAGTTTGAAGGCATGATTATTTATGATGAGCAGGGAAATCGAACTTTGTCAATGCGGGGTGATGACCAGGAGGTCCATGAATACCCATTCGATAGGGATCGCCAAGAGCGCCAAGCGAATATAAGGGGCTTAGTTATTAAGTTTCTGTTAGGCCCTGAAAATCTGCGCCGTATACGTTCTGTCAATGAACGGCTTAATGCGCTAGATAGTCATGGTCAACTTAATGCCATCCAACATGTAAAACCTGCTAAAAATAAGTAATTTTGATATGAACATTTTACTTGCAAGTTCTTAGCGATCAATAGTTCGAACCAAAAAAATTCACACCAAAATTACCACCATAATTGCCTTGCGCCTGGCCATAATATGGCCAACCCCACCAATCATTCCATGGATTCGCTATTCTAGAGAAATATGGAGTATAATAGACATGGGCACGATCACGTATAACATCCTGATATTGCTTGAATGCACGTTCTTCTTGAACATATTGAGCAATATCAATGGTTAAATAGTTATCAATAAACTGTTTCAGTCGACCACGTGATGGATTACCAGTATATGCTACTACCCCATGTTGATCTTCAATGGGCATCCCGTCGCTAAATAGCACAACTGCTGGCAAGCGGTCCATAGAGATGTTATTATCCTGAGCAATAGTTCGTCCAGCCGATTGAGCTACATTCGCCTGCAAAAATCGAACCGCTTTTCGTGGGTAAAACCCTGATTTTGCCAATCGAGCAAAGCTGCCTTTGAGCTCTTTTGCTGCATGATCGGTATCACGGCGAGTGCGATTTGATTCATCATAAAAAAGCACTACCGCTGCCTTATGCTGGCGTATCTCATTATAGAGCTTGCGCTCACTGCATGGATAGCTATATGAACGTGGTTTGCTCGTTAACTGCGGGCGCAAAAAATAACAACAGATAATACATAAAAACAGACTGATATGTTTTTTCATAATATATTTCCTCCACAATCGAGTGCAACCTGATCCTCCACAATCTTACATTGCCGCTTATATGCACTGGAACCATCCAAAACCATATTGACAAACTTATTCAGACGCTTGCTATAGCACTCGGGATTATAAAAGAACGAATCACAATGATAACGCCCATGAGTGAGCCATAGCCTTTTAAAGCCCCCTGCACCATCATAAACAGATTTAATGGCCTCCATGCTTACTTTTTCATCATTTTTACAACAGATAAATAAGCATGGTACGGTTACCCTTTTTATCGATTCTTCTGGCCTCACCTTGCAAATATGCGTATCAATCTGGCGAGGATCCATATTAGCCGCAATTCTAAGGAGTGGTTTTATAGCGGTTTGTACATAGGGATGAAACGCATATTTATGCAATAATTGTCGACCTGGAACATAAAATTGATACCCAAATAAGGAAAAGGTCATCGTATTTATTCCTCGTTTGAGTACATTTTCAATCGAATCAAAGGGACAATCGAGAATCATAGCTTTAAATAGATAGGGATTTTTTGCCTGTGCTTCAATAGCTGAAGCCGCTCCCATAGAAAAGCCATATGCAATTAACGGTAAATCCTTTATTTCAGGGTGATGCTTCATGAAATTTGCTGCAGCAAGCACATCAAGCGCCTCATCGCGCCCAAAGGTACAGGTTTGTCCTTCGGTTGCTTCTCCATGAGCACGGAAATCAAAGGTCAGGAAATTATATTCTGGGCCAAACAATGCCCGCACAAAGCTAATATCGAACTTATTACACATAAATCCATGACACATTAAGATGTTTGCCTTAGCATTATTACGTCGTATCAATAATCCCTTACGCTTGATCATTTCTGTTGAACTACTGCATTTGCGTGGATGAATGGTAACTTTTTCGATTACTGCCCCTGGAATCATATGATCCAATATCTCATCAATAGTGCCATAACTATCAACCTGTGTTGGGATAAGCTCAAATTCATCGGCACAGAGCAGGTGAACAAAACCAATTATGCATAAAAAGAAAAAATAATTCATAACTCTAAACCCTATAACTAAAATTTGCTTCCTCTTTAAGAATACCATCAGCAATTTCCAGTTTGCAATAAAATGACTTGTGAGTTTTCAGCTCACAAAAATACCTTATTTCGGTTATGGACCCTAATCTAACAGAAAACACAATGGCAATTGTTGCAAGTTGAATTATTTGTATGCCATATTAGATCTGAAAGGGGAGACTCATGAATATATGTAAAAGTTTGGGTTTGAGCTGCTTAATTATAGCTTCAAGCCACGCAGTTGAGATACAAAATCAGTCAACACTACCAGCATTGATCGATAACATCACCTTGAGTGTTAATACTGGTCTAGATAAGCAGCCATCCATTCACAAGAGAAATATCACTATCGCTCCCAATCAAAGGATCGATCATAAAGAATTAAGCGGTCAAGCACATGCTATAGTATTGCAAGTGGCGTTAGCTTTTAATAATATAATCCATCTATTTGCCATCTCACCGGAGCATCAACAGGGTGATATCACCATCCATACAGATGGCCATATCACCAGCTCAAAAGGCATTAGTTTAACGGAGTATAGATCCGCAGTGGTTCCAACAAGAAACACACAAGTCGGGCCACGCATGATTTGATTAACACCTCAGAATGAGGGTGCCGACACCCTACTCCTTCTCTTCAACCAGAAGACTCTCTGCAAATTCTACAAGCTCTGTCTTGGTCATTGTTTTGGTAAAGCGCGCAATGTTCTGACCATCTTTAAAGGCAAGAAGTGTCGGAACCTTTTGAACATGATGCTTTTTCATGATCTCATCAGCCTGGTCAGCGTCAACCTTGATAAGGTGAACTCTACTTTCAAAATCTTGCGCTACCGCTGCAAATGGTGGCAACATATGCATGCATGTTGGGCACCATTCAGCATAGAAATCAACAATAACCGGTATCTCAGATTCAAGCACCAAAGCTTCAAACTCATCTAATGAGTTTATTTCGGTAACTTTATACCCATCCTCTTGTACATGCCTGAAGAGTCGCTGCTCTCCTCTGAGTTCATGCTCAAAGCTTTCATTATACCCTATCTCATTTAAAAAGAAGGTTGCATCCAACCCTGCTGCTATACCGTGACCAGAAGAAACTCCGGCTTGACGATAGCGTGCATCTGAAACATCTCCGGCTGAAAAGACCCCCTTAACTGATGTCTCTTGCGTACGGCTATCAAGCTGAATGTGCCCATCTTTAGTTAATGTAATAGCATTATTTAAAAAGCCGGTATTGGGGATATGGCCAATAGCCAAAAATACGCCACTGATTGGCATAACGGTCGTAGTCTTATCCTTGCTGTTATAGAGCTGAACACCTGTAACCTGAGCATCATCTCCTTGGACCTCTTTTAACTCAATATTATAAAGCACCGAAATCTGCTTATATTCCTTCAAACGATCTTGCATCACCTTGGAAGCACGCATATGATCCTTACGTACTAAAATGGTAATTTTTTTGGCGTAAGGGGATAACTGCATAGCCTCCTCGGCAGCCGAATCGCCACCTCCAATCACCACGACATCTTCCCCTTTATAGAACGGTGCATCACACACCGCACAGGTGGTCACGCCGCGTCCCCAATATTTTTGCTCCCCAGGTACGCCTAAATAGCGTGGTGTTGCTCCAGTTGCCAAAATAACCGTTAAAGCGTTGAGTTCTTTGCCCTCTTGCGTGAACAGTTTAAATGGCCAACCTGAGAAGTCCACTCGCTCAACCGTATCAAGCATAAAGTTGGCACCCCACTTTGCTGCCTGCTCTTTAAGATTCTTGATAATATCAGGCCCATTTATTTCAACCTGTCCAGGCCAGTTTTCAACCAAGGTAGTTTGTGTAAGCAGCCCACCAGGCAAAGTACCTTCTACAACTACTACTCCAAATCCAGCTCTGCCGCCATATAAAGCGGCACAAAGCCCTGCTGGACCAGAGCCTAACATAGCAATTGGCACGACGTTGCTGAGATTTTTAAGCTTTGCAACATTATATGTATTCGTATCTATTTTGCCATCGGTATTGGTAGGCATACATGATGATAAAAACAACACTAAAACCAAAAGCCCACTACCAAACACAAAGTTCTTTATATTCATACGATACACCCTATTTAAAATAGCTCTACCCATTAGACAAATTACTTTGAATAGTCTATCATGAAAATTCAAAGATTTTATTGTAAGATTTTAAATTATATTAATACCTTTATCGAAAGCCTATAAACCATGAAATTTTCAAATTGCATAAAAAGCTGGTGCGTAGCTCTTACCCTTATGCTTCCAAATGTAATAACAGCTGAAGTAGCGACTGATACTAGCGCCAGTAAAGTCAGTAAAGTAGCAGCTGATACTAGTCTAAGTAAAGAAGCTCTCGCCAACATGTATAATGAGCTTAATGCTACATTGCCTGAAAAACTGAGCGATGCATTTACTAAAGAGGTTGAAGATCTCATCAATACGGTTAACTGTATGTTTGGTGATCTTGCTTGTTTGGTACAAGAGGACGCAATTCATATTGAGAATAAGGAGCAAAAATCAGAACTTCTTAAAGCTATTACTCAAACGCGCAAAGTGGTTAATAAGCTGCTCAAAGAGTTTATCAATAAACCAAGCAAGTCTCAATTAGATCACACCCTCTATATGGTTAACTCTATTATTAAGCAGCTAGAGCAGGCCCTAAAAGAAGATTTCATTACTTATAAGCCTTTCGATCCTGAGCTGGCACTCAAACGTTCAGTTGATATTGGAAATATTGACGATGAAACACTAAAAAAACAGTTTGAAGATACGAAAGAGTATTGTAAAACAGTCCAAAAAACGTCCGAAAACGCTGGACTTTCTGCGGGTAATCATTTCTATCGCAAGACTTTTGATCCTATTATTCAATGGTGCGATAAATATAATGTGCATTGGAAAACAGTCGGCACTTCAGTGGGTCTTGCAGCATTCGTATATTTATGGTTTAAGTTTAATGAAAGCAATAGTGGCCTTACTCCTGAGATTGCTGGATTCGCTAAGGGAACCAACATGGCCGAATATCAACTATGGCGTCCAGAGGATCCCCTATGGAAACGCTCTTTTGCTAATATACACGATTGGATAAACTATAAAGTAAGAAAATATTGCAAATGGGAACTGTTAGATGAGGCTGCCTCACAAATTCATTCACAGGCTCGTTTACGAGAAGCGAGTAATGCCTATGCTGATGGGCTATTGAAGAATCCTGAAGCCATGGATAAATTACATAGAATTTTAACAGATAAAGTTCCATTAAGGCCTGTCGGTTTGCTTGGTAAATTGGACTATCAGGGTCACCGTATTGCTCAGAGCTGGTGGACTCCATTCATGACAGCACTCTACATCCCTTATAAAGATGAAGTTGCAACCAAATATAAAGAGTCTAAATTTGCCATAGATAAGAAGATTAAAGAATGGCATAATTGGGCCAAGGGTGGCGCTTACTACCAACGCTATAAGTTCAAAAAGGATCAAGGCCGAATAACGCCACGGTTTGACTTTGATAATGTCATTGGTCTTGATTACGCAAAACATGAATTAAGCAAGATTATCAAATTTATCGAAGATCCAGAGCGATATGAACGTGCAGGATTAACGCCTGCAATGGGTTACCTATTGTTTGGCCAAACTCGTACCGGTAAATCCATGCTTGCAGAAGCTACAGCTGGTGAGATACAAAAACGAAAAGGTGGCTCTTCTGATGATTTTCCATTCTTTGTTATTGAAGCTCGCTATATTGCAGCTGAAGGCAACTTCAACTATGTTATGAATTTAATCAAGAACTATGCTCCATGCATTATATTTATTGATGAAATTGATATGTTAAACTTGCATAGAAAGTTCAAAGACAAAAACGTATTGTTAAGTGAGTTCCTAGCAACCATTAGTGGCTGCATGAGCACTGACCCTGACAAACAGGTTATTATCCTTGCAGCAACCAATAAGCCTGATGACCTTGACCCATCACTTAGGTCGCGACTTTCGGTACACATACCATTTGAATATCCATCATTTGCGCATCGCGCTGAGTCTATTATTCGTGAACTTGAAGGCAAAGGGTTACCGCTTGATCAGTTTGATGTTAGAAAGTTGGCCGAGCAGACTGAAGGATGTTCATATGAACAGATCCATAAGATTGTCAATAATGCACAATTTATAAGCCGTGAAACAGGCAAACCGGTAACGCAAACTGATATTGAACGTAGCTTAAACACTGAAGTACGCAATATTATCTATCATGATTATAAAGATCTCTCAGAAGATGAACTGAATATCTTGTCTATTCATATGGCTGGACACGCACTTGCCTATACACTTATTGAAGGTAAATCTGAGCAATTTTCACAAGTGACTATTCGTCCAGTTAAATCGAAGATTGAAGATGAATCACAATGGAAAGAGTTCTTTACTGATCAACATCGCCCCATCATTCAATATGGTCATATCTTTACTCATCTGACTGGTGACTCATTGAAGTTCATGAGCAAAGATGACAAAAAACGTAAATGTATGATTGAACTAGCTGGCCGTGTTGCAGAAGAAGTTGTGTTGGGCACTTGCTTCATAACTAAAGATAGTTGCAGTGCACATGATAAAGCACGCGCATTCTATTGGGCAAAGCAATACTCTCTTAATGGGCTTGATGAACGAGTACTGGAAGGTTCCAAAGCAATGCAAAATAAGATTGTCGAACAGGCTTGTACATTTGTTGAGTCATGTGAAAACGAGATGCGTATGTTGTTTGAAGACCACAAAAAACTTATTACATTCCTTGCTGAAGGACTCAAAAAGTTTGAATCATTTGGGGCTGATGAGATTAGCGCAATGATTGATCTACACAGCATGATGGGTGATAAAACAATCGAAGAGTTTATCAAAGAGCTTGAAGAGCAATCTGGCGCTAAAAATGACAAACAAGGAGCATCTGAAGAAGGCACTGATGATCTTGCATTGAGCGAAAATGAGCTGAGCAAGGCAGTTCAGGATGAACTTGACATTCAAGAAGTACCTGCTTTAAATGACAATTAGATAGAACTCAGTAATATGTTTCTAAATGACCGGTGACTGTTTAGTCATCGGTCATTTTATTTTATCAATCATCGCAGTCCGCTCTGCATAACGCCCTCCATTGAACGTTGCATTAAGCCAAGCATTAATTATCGGCATTACCTGTTCATGAGTAATATAGTCACTTGGTAACACAAGCACATTTGCATTATTATGCTCTTTTGCTTTTTTTGCTATTGTTTCATTCCAGACCACACCTGCATAGATACCTCGATGCCTATTTGCAGCAATAGCCATACCAATGCCACTGCCACAGAGCAAGATCCCCAACTGTGCCTGTTTTTCCTTAATTAAGTTGACAACTTTATCTGTATATATGGGAAAATCGGTACGATCATCTGAATCAACACCAACATTAATCAATGTATAGTTTGCATCTGCAAGTTGCTCCAGTATTAACTGTTTTTGAGCATACCCACGGTGATCTGCTCCAACTGCAATCTTCATAATATAATCCCTTTATGCAGGTTAAAATCTACTTAAAGCACTCACTCTATTACAAACTGACATGAAAAACAAGCACCTTGAGCAACGTCATAACCTTAAACCATTTGGCAATTGGTCAGGATGACGTATACTGATACATATGAATGTAGCTCTATAATCCTTAATAATTCTGAATAATATGAGTCGATTTTCTTGGTTACTGGCACTTCGCTATATACGTGGCGCACAGCAGAAAAAAAGCATATCAACAATGGTAGGCATCTCGTTTGCAGGGATCTTTATTGGCTCCTTTGCTTTGATGCTCACCCTTGCTATCATGCATGGCTTTGAGGTGGTCACCTATGAACGTTTGCAAAGCATTCATTCACCAGTTATTATCCGTGCATTTGGCAACCCGATTAATATGCAAACACTCAAAACCGTGCTTGAAAAAGAATTTCCTGAAGTCGTGGCGATCAGTCCGAGTGTTATGCAGCAGGTGATCATACAAAACCCTCATACTGATGATATTAGCACTATTGTTGGTATTAAGGGCATTGATCCGGAAACTGCCACATCAGTCAACAGCCTGTCGCAGAAAATATGTCCTACCGGCAGCCTTATGCTGTCACTCAAGGACACCATCTCTACCAACAAAATACTCATTGGGCACAAGATTGCAACATCATTAGAGGTGGATATCGGTGATAAGGTAACATTGCTCTTTGCCCCAGATGAACCAAAAAAAAAGAAGATCAACTTAACACAGCATGAAGCAATCATTGGGGGGCTCTTTTCAACCGGCATTGAAGAATTTGATGCTGGGCTCATTTTTGGTTCACTCTCATTTGTGCATGAACTCTTTCCTGATGCTGGTGTTACCCATGTTCACCTTAAGCTCAAACCTGATGTTGATGAATATACAGTCGTTAACAAACTGCAACGGCGCTTACAAATTGAAGTCTATTCTTGGAAAGATCTCTATCCGGCACTGGTTTCAGCATTAAAACTGGAAAAATATGTCATGTTCATCATATTAGCACTCATCTCCTTGATAGCTAGTATGAATATTATCTCATTAATCTTTATGCAAATAAATCAAAAAAAAGGAGACATCGCTATTTTGCGTGCATTTGGGATGTCCGCTTCTTGCGTACGTAGCATCTTTTTGTATATGGGTGGCATGATTGCGTTTGCTGCTTCAACATTAGGCATTGCTTGTGCAGTCATCTGTTGCATACTACTCAAAAAATACCCATTCATCACTCTGCCCGATGCCTATTTAGTTACCCATTTACCCGTACATCTTGAGCTTTCACATATAATACTTGTATTTTGCTGCTGTATGCTTTTGAGTTTTATTGGCATACTGGTTCCATTACGTAGAACCGAAGAGATAGATGTTACCAATGTTTTACGTTACAATATCTAATAATAACGCTAAAAAAGAGAGTAGAAATGAAAAGCGTTCTTCATGATTGGGATGTGAAAGATAAGACGATACTCGTGCGTATTGATGCAAATGTCCCTATCACTCAGGGTGCCATCTTAGATGACCAACGTCTTTTGGCCAGTTTGCCCACTATTAATCTCTTGCTTGATAAAGGTGCTCAGATTGTTCTCTTGAGTCATCTTGGGCGTCCACAAGATAAAGAAAAACACCTTTCAAATAAGCAGCTTATCTCTTGGTTCAAAGATGTAGGCTATGATATTGTTTTTGCAAACTCGATTGCATCAGCAAAGCAACAGTTAGAGCTTGGTCATAAGCTCATTCTCCTTGAAAACATACGATTCTTTCCCGAAGAAAAAGAACAAGATCAACTGTTTGCCAAAAAATTGGCCTCTCTGGGGCAATACTACGTAAATGATGCATTTGGTACCCTACACAGAATGGATACCTCCATAACTATACTTCCGCAACAATTTGATCAACAACATAAAAGCATTGGCCTTTTGGTTGAACATGAGCTTGCTATGCTTGACAGCTTACTTAAAAATCCGCAAAAGCCATTTATGTTGATTATCGGTGGTGGAAAAATACAAGCCAAAGCTCCATTAATTGCTGATCTATTGCCCAAATTATCAGCTCTTTTTTTGGGGCCAGGCCTCGTATTTACTTTTTTGAAAGCAGAGGGAAAGAAGATCGGAAAATCTTTACTCAATGAACAGATAATCGGTTTGTGCAGAGAGATCATTAGGCAAGCAGAGCAACTTAATATACCAATCTACTATCCGCATGACTATATGGTGGCTGAAGGCTCATATAATGGACCAATGCACCTTATCGATACTGGTCAGATACCTGAGCATGATGTTGGCGTGAGCATTGGTCCCAAAACGGTACGAGCATGGGCAAAAGAAATTTCAAAAGCGAAAACTATACTCGTAAATGGACTCATGGGATCGGTTAAGCGAGTTGAAAGCCTGACCTATGTTGAAGAGTTATATAGCATAATTGCCCATGACAATGCCACCACCATTATTGCAGGCGGTGATTCGGCCGCTGCTGCCTACTATTTTGGAATAGCACGAAATATGAGTTATATATCAACCGGAGGTGGTGCAACCTTATATTATGTCGCCAGAAATGAGCTACCAGGGCTTACCGCATTAAAAAATGGGACAAAAGCCCAACAAACTTAAGCCATTTAATAAATCATCAAGCTCAATTTCTTGTTCATTCGCTTGGTAGATTAAGTAGCCATGATTATCATGTTTCATATTCCACATGCAATATTCGAATTCGTCCATCCCTAACTTTTCAGCTATCGCTTTCATAATATCCTCATCTGGATCATCACAGTTTTTGCAACTATATTGCACACATGCGCGCACCTTTTGATTAAAAGAAGCAGATTGCATATGTTTGCTAAACAGTCCTTCATCCCCCCATATAGTGCGCGGAGTACGATATGCTTCATCTTGATTATACCCCGTAACTCCTTTAAGACAATTAAAGGCTGGATTATCAACAAAGTAGGCTGCTTTATTTAGATTAAAGCAATCTTTGCAACAAAGATCATGCAAAACAAATTCAGAAATATTATCAATGCCATGCAGCTTCAGCATGTTCCTTGGTATGCGACTCAAAACACAAAGCCTGTTTGTGTACTTCATGAAACCACCCCTTATGGTTAGGTAAGCTTGTCATTCTACTCCTCATCCTTTTTATCCACTTTTAAACATATCGAAATTTCACCATTACTGCAACCAGACTTAAAGAAAGGCAAAACAATCCCTATGCTTATTATGTTAATAAAACCAAAAGGGTCATCCATCCAGTTATTGACTCAAACGGGCTATTCCTATACATTCTAAGGATAGGTTATTCATATCATTACTTATACCTACTGAGATATAGTGAAAATTTACACATTGATTATCATTGCAGCCCTGCTGCTTTATCCCGTACATACGTTCTGTCGTAGTTTTTTACGACCAAAAGATCCACAGGCTCCGCAGCTTATCGCTAAATGGGCTGATGGAACGGACGAATATCAGATTATCGATTCACATATTGAAGAATACCCCCTATTTGTTGTTTATAACGAAGAACATTTCAATGCCCATCTTCTGCCCCAGACAGATATCGCCTATCGCTATAATACACAATACACTGTATCGGGTACTGTTTTAAGTGATCTCGTTGAACATGTTTTGAAAGAAATAAAGGCATGCAAAAAAAAGTTTACCCATTTTTATCTTATCCAAGATAAAGATTTTAACCACAGAAAAGCTGCTGGTTTAATTGTATTACAGTTTAAAGATTATCCCTTTATCTTAAAACTGTTCATCGAGACCCCTGAAAGCTTTGTCAAACCATGGTGCAAAGGGACCGAACCTGTCTGGTTTTTTTATATGGGTGGCGGTGTCAATCGACACATAACTGGTTTAACCCGAATAAAAAATATGGAACTCATCAGAGATAAACTAAAGCATCATCCAAAATGGACCAATTTTGTTGACACGCCAAGGAAATGGTTCTGGGCGCCACAGCATCAACAATGGGTTCAGTTAACCGGAAGAAATGTAGGTGGAAAAAAGGAAATCACCACCTGCATACCAAGTGTATATGCAGTGATAGCGGATACTATCGTTCCTGCACAGGAAATAACTATTTTTGATAAACGTAGGCGAAAGATTGCTCTTGAATTGTGCAATACCCTTGATCTGTTTATCGATCCACATATTGATAACTTCTTGGTTGAATATGGCACCAATAAACTGGTCATCATTGATACGGAGCATTTTCCAACACTCGTTGGGTTAAAAGAAAAACAGACCTTTAAAACCTATCTGCGATGGTATTTAGGGCTTGCCAAAAAAGCAACCCACGATATCTTTTTCCGTTTAAAAAGCGAGCGTAGGCAAGCGCAATTTAAACGATCTGAGTTAAGCCTCTTTGACATACCAGGATCAGAAGAAAACGTAAAATGCTAAAAGGAAAAGGACAACTATTTTATCGAACATTTAGTAAGTACAAGTTTTATTAAAACGCAAGAAATCTAACAAGCAATATCCTGCTCAATAGCTCGTACCTTTTGAGCAAAATGAGCATCCTGTTCAATGGCATTCTCAATCTTGTTATAAGCATGCATCACGGTGGAATGATCACGCCCACCTAAAAACAGACCTATATCCCGTAATGATTTGTCAGTAAACTTTTTCATAAGAAACATGATGATGTGGCGTGCGTGGGATATATCTTTACTCCTACTTTTTGATTGAAGCTCTTGCAAACTATAACTATAATACTTAGTAACTGAACTGACTATCACTGCAAAATCAACTGGCCGTTTATGATCAGGCTTTTTATTGAGAAGCACCTTTTGAGCTAATGTTAGACTCATCGATTGTTTGGTTAATGCGGCAAATGCAATTACTCGAATAAACGCTCCTTCAAGTTCACGAATGTTTGAATCAACCATGTTAGCAATAAAGTGAGCTACTTCATCAGATAAGATCTCATTATTCGCATGAGCCTTTTTTTTCAATATGGCCACCTTTGTTTCTAACTTAGGGATGTAGATATCAGTCACCAATCCCCATGCCATACGTGAGCGAAGTCGCTCTGCGATGCCTTTTAGATTTTGCGGTACCATATCACTCGAAAAGATGATCTGTTTGTGTGTCTCATGCAATATATTGAAAATATGAAAGAATGCTTCCTGCGTTTGATCTTTATTTGAAATAAATTGTATATCATCTATGAGCAGTACATCAACATTTTGATATTTCGCTTTAAATCTATGTACCTTATCAAATCGTATGGCATTAATAAATTCATTCACAAAGCGATCTGCTGTTTGATAAAGCACAGCTAGCTGTGGATGGTTCTGCTTGATTGCATTGCCAATCGCATGCAACAGATGAGTTTTCCCGAGACCAGAGCCACCGTACATAAACAGTGGATTATAAACGGTACCCGGTTTTTCCGCTACCGCTTGTGCAGCCGCATAGGCAAGAGAGTTACTTGGCCCAACTACGAAATTTTCAAACAGATACTGTTTATTAAGATAACCATTTGATTTTGATGGAATTGCAGCGGGCAATCTGCTTTTTTTCGTAACTACCGGAAGATAACAAGCCTTTGCCACAGTTGTATCAACCTCCTCCTTTTGACCCACCAAGAAATGCACTTTAAGTTCATCAACATGCAACAAGCGTGCTAAGGTGATCTGAATGAGTATGGTATATTTGCCTGCAAGCCAATTACGCACAAAAGCATTTGGTGCTTGTAGATAGACTGTTTTTTGTGCAGCATCCCAATTTTTTAGTTGTACTGCTTTAAACCAAGTCTCAACCACACGGCTTCCAGCTTCTTGACGTACAATATCTAAAAATTCTTCCCAAATATTAGTAATCACTTGTTTCTCATAAGATATGGCCTGTTTTTGTGGAATTCCTTGCTAACCAAAGTACACGGTTCATGAAGAAAAAACAACTGGCTTGTCAAAATGATTTAGGTGATAATAAAAGCCAAAATTCCGTTGCAGATGCCTTGTGCGATCTTACGTTGATAAGATTTACTTGTTAAGCGCACTGCTTCCTGAGCGTGAGACAAATAACCAATCTCTACCAATGCACCGGGTGTATTGGTACCAAGCAATAGTTGGCAAACAGAATGGCGCAGCTTACGATCAACCAACTTCTCATCATGCTGGTTAACATGTGCAAGTAGATGCTGATGAATCAGCTCACCCAAACGATTGCTCTGCGCATAGAGATCTGACATATGTTTTTGAAATAATGCATGCGGATTATATTGATTTTTGAATAATCTATTATCTAAGCAGAATGTTTCCAGTCCTTCGACACGCTGAGCTGGTGAACTGTTGGCATGCAACGAAATGTAAAGATGTGGCTTTTTGGTATTAACAATTCTGGTTCGTGCATCCAATGCCAAAGTTGCATCACTCGTTCGGGTTAAATAGGTATTGTAGTTACGCTGTTGCAACAGGTGAGCCAACTCAAGGCCCACCTGCAACGTAACATCCTTTTCAACAATACCATTACACCCGATAGTGCCCTTATCGAAGCCTCCATGGCCACAGTCAATAATGACCATCGGATTATTCGCGCAAGCCATCCGTATTAATGGCTTTTCCTGCTGAGCAAGTTGATCAAGAAGCGTTTTGTTCACTAGCCGAAAAACCACTCCTTTGTGATTAGTAATCGCATCGAATGAATCTAAACAACAGATCACCCGCTGTGGATTATAATAGAGATCTATTTTGACTCCGGTCTTAGGTTCTTTAACTTCAGTGTACGAGATACGATAATGAGCATGCTTTTCTTGCGCAATCTGCTGTAATATTTTTTGGCATGATCTATCAATATCAGTATCAGAAAAAACATAGACTTCGTGCTGCCATCCATCATTTTCAATAGTAGAACTAATTAATGGATGCATGGCAGGTTGCTCATTAAAATAAAAGACCAGTTTGGCAATCTCTAGTTGTGCTGGTGCCGTAAGCTCATATGCAACTGGTGCTTTATGCAGATACACTTTTTGTAGCTGTTTAGCCACCGTGTGTTGCTGTATAAGCAACAGACTGAGCACAATATATGTTCTGTTCATATCATGTTTCCTCCTTTTAAAAAATAAAACCATTAAACTAACTGCGCACAAGCAGCAACATATGATAACCTTCGCGAGCGTTCCCACGCTCGAATAAAACTGGTGATAGGATATTCTTTCACCGTTGCATGATCAGCCACTTCAGCTGGATCATGGCAAATAACTACTCGCTTTTGCGCATCAAAACCAACCACAAGAAGCAAATGGCCATTGTTATATGGTTTTGGTGCACCAACAATCTCACCACGCACACTGACCACAACCGGAATACCCTTCATTAATTTTTTGTGTAGTTGTTGAAATGAGTGCAAGCGGGCTATATAGAACTGCATGTTTCCTTCTGAAAGCTCAAAAGCATGCGCCGTATTGAATGGCCAGCTGCCATACACATTGAGTCCATAATCAAAAGAATGTTGTGCAAACTTCAACGGGTTAACCTTTTTTTTGGTTAAATAACCAAGCAGCATACTGCATGAGGTTGGTGAGCACATCATACGGCATTTCTCATGTGGCAAAACCAGTTGCGATTGCTGAGGAACTTCAGAAATCAATACAGAGGGCAACGTTATATACATCGTCTGCTCTGGTTCAAATTTGCGCAAATTAGCAGCACTTACAGTTACTGAACGCATCCCTGAAAAATCCGCATCCGGTGCACATATTTTCACCCGAAAAGCATCTGCCATTTTATATCTTTCTATTTCGAGGCGTACATGCACATAGCGGCTCATACCATCAGAACGTGTACCAAATGATTTTTGCACATTTTGGCCCCAATCGACCATTTTATGCCAACTGCCCCATTGCTGTGTCTGTGCATCTCTGACCTGAATGAAAAAACTATAATGATCATTTTTTGGTCTAAATGCATTCCAACTAAACAGTAGTTGCGTAAAGGCTGGTATGCCAATCTGACTCACTATCAGCTCATCCTGCTTTTTGTGCACACACTGTTCGTCAGCGGGCAACATCTTATGATAATGCCATGTCCACGGCTCTTTTTGTGCATAAGCACCGTGCATAAATAAACATATGATAATAAAACGCTTCATGAATAGTTCCCCCCATAAAACTATTTTCTATTATGATAATTTAATTTTTGTTGTAAGCGCAATAGTTTGCCATATGTATTCTTAGTAGTCGATATCTTTTAATTGTCAGTAATCCTGATTCATACTAAAGATGATAACTCGAGGGAATCGGTAATGAACATACTACTCTATCTGCTTTGTATCGCATGTTTACTTCCTTTACATGCCAACCAACAAGGAGTGATACTCAAACCATGTATTGATCTGGTTGGACAACCACTTAAGGCAAGTGGCCTTTCGTATAACAATTTACCCCATGCAGGTGGGCGTAAAAGGCCATTTGATGCATGCCCACGTATGCATCAGCTACTCTATAACGAAATAGTAGAGATTATCAAGCAGGATCAAGACGAGCTTCATATTCGTGTTCCAAACATTTTTTATATTACTGCACAGCATAAAACGCCCCAATCATCTTTCTGGACGCACAAAGATAACATTGTTCTACTCGATACCTTAGATGATAAAGTAAAAGCACATATCCCTGTGCCAATTGATTATAAAAAGCCTAACCAGAACCTTGCACACACCATCACCTTGGCACACCCTTGGCAGAGCAAAGCATGCGCTTGTACCTTTTCTGTTGGTACCCGCTTTATATGCAAACCGATTAAAAAGGGAGCACAAAAGGTTGTTGCATACGCTGCCCATCCTCACACACAACAGTTAGTTACCATGGCCATTCCTATAGCGCACTGCATCATCCATAACGAGAACAATCCAGACCAGATACACAGCAGATACACAAAGCTCCTCAAAGAGTGGGCCCAAACGCCAGGCACCATTGCTTATGTGTGGGGTGGAAGCAGCTTAGTACTCAGTAATCACACAGATCACTACAAAGAAACAGCGGTAACTGTGCGTGAAAAGCAGTCAAGCATATATGAGTATATCAATACAGCTGAGCAGTATAAAACGGGATTCGATTGTTCTGGATTAATTATGCGTGCTGCTCAAACGGCAGGATTGCCCTATTATTTTAGAAATACAACCACTCTGGCAACCTATTTAAAACCAGTTGCTCAAGCACAAGATCTAAAAGAGGGAGACCTCATTTGGATCCCCTGGCATGTTATGGCCATTGGCGATTTAAAAGAGAACACCATTATTGAGGCGCGCCACTATAATCACGGCTATGGCAAACTGCATGAGATACAGATAAATAAAGTCTTTAAAGATATTGATACGTTCACCGATCTATTTAATGCTATAGCCCAAGATAAACCGCTTCATCGCTTGAACAGACAGGGAGAATCTATAGAAATCATAAGGCAAGCAAAGATACTTGCAATCGATAGCTGCTGGAATCAGTCATATACCTAAAAGAGTTTAACACCCTGCTTTCCTTGAGAGATTTCTTGATACCTATCTAAGATATTGCCAACATACCCAGCCGTCTTTGCATCCATGACACTACCCCCTCGCTTAACCCCCGTATATCCTTTGAAATATGATG
>SDBV01004735.1_pt1 | contig 19403 bp, 17 predicted proteins | sample 2277081 | NCBI WGS metagenome assembly SDBV01 (sample SAMN10402039, study PRJNA504765) | marine sediment metagenome | isolation source: marine sediment core GS10_PC15, 223 cmbsf | place: Arctic Ocean: Southern Knipovich Ridge | collected 2010
TTTACTTCAAAATGACTTGATATTGGCTCAGGGAATAACAACCCTTGTAGGCTCTGTAACTCGTAGGTTTTCATGACTATGAAGCTAAACTATTTTTCCAACACCTCAAAATGAGATTTAGCCAATATAAAGGATTGTTGTCCTTTCCGGGGTGGGTTCCTTTTTCAGGTTTCAATATTTCTTCGCAGCAATCAAGTTTAGAAATCATTGCACCCCAAAATTATGACATCAGATATCAGGAATTAAATATTGAATCAACTGCGAAGGAGAAAATTGTTGATGGCAAAAAAATCATTTCATGGGACTTTGGAAGTTTTGAAGCTATGGAACGGGAGCCAAGAATGCCATATCAACAACACATTCTTCCGACTGTACTTACAGCTCCATCCAACTTCGAAATGGAAGGTTACGAGGGAAGCATGAAGGACTGGGCTTCTTTTGGTTTATGGGAAAAACAAATAAACGATGGAAGGGATATTTTGCCCACAGAATATGCCAATAAAATAAAAACAATCATTGGAGATGAATCTTCCAGAATAGAAAAAATCAGAAAAATATATAATCACCTCCAAGCTAATACAAGATATATAAGTATCCAATTAGGCATAGGTGGATGGCAAACTTTCCCGGCGACAGAGGTGGCTTCGAAGGGTTATGGTGACTGCAAGGCACTCAGTAATTATATGAAATCAATGCTTAAATCTATTGATATCGAATCCTATTATACTTTGGTAAAAGCGGGAAGAAATACAGCAAATATCAATAAGGATTTCCCGAGCAATCAATTCAATCACATGATTCTATGTGTTCCAAATTATCAGGACACTATATGGCTGGAATGCACCTCACAGGATGCCCCCTTTGGGTTTTTGGGTAGTTTTACAGATGATCGGGATGTATTGGTTATCAATGATACTGGAGGCGGGATTGCTCATACCAAAATCTATGGGAAAGAAAACAATTTACAAAAACAAAACACAAATGTAGACCTAAATGAAAACGGTAGTGCAAGTGTGTCTTTCTCTATTGTCTGTTCTGGCTTGCAATATGAAAATTATTCCGGGTTATTGGACATCGGAGAAAGTGAACAAAAAAAATGGTTGTACAAAAACCTGGATCTTCCGGGATTTGAATTGCTTGAGTTTAAATTTGATCAACAAAAGAATATGATCCCCGAAGTCAGCGCTGCAATAGATGTCACCATCAATCGAATTGCATCCGTAAGTGGAAAGCGTTTATTCTTCCAACCAAATGTTGTAAATAAGTCAAATACCATATCAATACCTCAAAAAGAACGAAAATTTGACTTTGTCCTACATTACCCTTTTGAGGATATAGACACAGTTCTGATCCAAATTCCTGAAGGTTTTCACTTGGAATTTACCCCTGAAAAAACAAGCATAGAATCTCCTTATGGATATTATGAATCACAGGTATTTGCTGAAGAAGGAAAGATAAGCTACATGAGAAAATTTTCATTAGTCAAAGGAACCTTTCCTCCCGAAGAATATATCAATTATGTAAAATTCATTAATAAAGTAGCTAAAGCAGACAAATCAAAGCTCGTATTGGTGAAGTCGACTTAAGAGTTTAAAAAAAACCTGAAGCTCATATCAATCACATAATGATTAATCAGACCGGTCAGAGTCGGAGCTTCAGGAAAATTTCTTATAGCACACACGTCAGATGGGAATTGAAGCCACTTACGTGGAATGTTATTTGCGACACATGTAAAACGAATTAAGAACAATCGAACATTTGAAATACGAATTGAGAGTTGCAAGTTGATTGTTTTGAATATTCCGCTTCATCTTCAAATCAATTTTTTCATTTCACCAGTCTATTATTCAATTGTTCTATTATTCAATTGTTCAAAATCAGGTAATCTGAAAAGGATAAGATTCAAACGCCATGATTGTAATAGTGGAAAACTAATTAAAAACTTCCGAACTTAAGTGTAAGGAAATAATTCCAGGCATCAAAGGCAGAGGTTGATGTGTTAATTAATTCAAGATCCTTTGTGAATCGATAACTGGCCCCCATGTTGATTCGGAAATTTCTAGCTACATTCAATTCCAAGGCTGCCCCTGGTTCCACATACCAAAATACATCATCATCGATCAGGTCATTGGGGTAAAAATTATGATTCTGCTCCCAATCCACAATGTATCCCAACCAACCCGCTCCTGCAGCAACAGGGAAAGTAACATGGACCACCTTGTTTGATAATATGATAGGCTCCAAAAACATTCCTCCATAACCACCAATTGCCCTGCTTGTAAGTGAATTACTGAGATCAATATTGTCATACTCGGCAGTAGGAATAACGCCATGACCTTCAAATCCTATCGCCATAGCCCGGCTGATGATCCACCCCCCTCTAAAGCCTGCCATGATGATATCTTTATTATTGAATTCACTTGCCCGAAAACTTATAGCACCAAATCCTCCATGATGGCTATGCTTTCCAGCTAAGGTCTGAATTTCATCATTTCTACTGTAATTATTGTAGTGATAGGTATTGCTTTCCGGAACGTCCGGCTTTATTATTTCGGGCTCTTTCTCAACCACTTTCTCTTCCAGTACAGCATCATCTGCATCGAGTGTGAAGCTTTTCGTTTCTGTAGGTGTTTCCTTTGGTTCTTCATCACCAAAAACTTCCTCCTTTGGATTATCTAAGTCAGAATCGCTCTTTTCCGTTTTCTGCTCGTCTTTCTCTTTTTCCTTACTTTCTTCAGGAGTATTCTGCGAATATGCCACTATTGAAAAAAGGTAAACAAATAGTAATGTAGTTAATGCTTTCATTATTAAGGTATTTTTTTTAATGAAAGACAAGTACATGTGTAAAAGGTTTCCAAAATGGATAAATTAGTTCGATTAATATTTTCAATACCAAACCCAAACACGATTGATCAGAGATTGATCAATCTTTATTCAACCTAAACAATAGCAAAAATATCGGTAGTACACCTTTAATTAGCTGCCAAATTTTCCGCTTCATCAAATAAGTTTAAGGCCTCCAGGAATATTTCATTGATATCATTGATGATGGGGTAATAACTTTCCCTACCCCACACATTTCTGGCAATTGAAGCTTTAGTAATAGTTTTTATCACCTCCTCAGACCTACTAAAACCCTCAGCATCATAGAGCACATCAAATTGTTCTCCCATGGCGACAATCTCCTTGATCATATTATCACCTACTACAAAGCTTTTCAGATATGCATCAAAGCCCATTTTTTTGAGTTTCTTTTCATTCTTTTGAAAATAATTCAGGGTATATTCTCTAATCACATTGGTATTGCGCAATTTCATGTAATATTTTGAACCCCAACTGGTATCCATAGGGATGAAATAATCCGGCATAATACCTCCTCCTCCATATACTGTGCGCCCTTTACTGGTTTGAAATTTCAGTGAATCATCAAACTTAATACTATCTGCGTGAAAAAGCTCTCCATGCTTTACCCGTTCATGATAATCACTGTGGTATGCAGTAAGACCTTCTTCATATGATTTCTGAATAGATCTGCCACTTGGGGTATAATATCTGGATATTGTTAATCTCAATTCTGACCCATCACTTAATCGGAATAATGACTGAACCAAACCCTTGCCAAAGGATCGCCTGCCAACAATCAATCCTCTGTCGTTATCCTGAATAGCTCCGGCTACAATTTCCGAACCTGATGCGCTACCTTCATTAATCAACACAATGACTGGTCCTTCTTCAAAAAGACCATTTCTGTATGCCCGGTATTCTGCATTAGCGCGAGGTTCTTTACCTTCCTGGCTAACAATCATATTATTGTTGGCGATCAATTCATCGGAAATATTAACAGCCCGATCCATATAACCTCCCGGATTATTCTGTAAATCTATGATCAGCTTTTTCATTCCCTGGTCTACAAGAGAATTCAGCTTCTCTCTAAATTCATCATAGGTGGTTTCCGCAAAGCGATTCACTTTTATATAGCCAACCTCATCATCGACCATATAGCCTGCATCAACAGAATATTGGGGTATCTTGTCCCTGACGATCGTAAATTCAAGTAATTCATTTTGCCTTTTTCGTTTAATGCCAACAACAACCTTAGTTCCTTTTTTACCTCTAAGTCGATCAATTACACCGCGATTTGTAATACCTACTCCTGCAACTGTTTCTCCATCGACCGTGACAATTTTATCTCCGGCAAGCAAACCAACCTTTTCCGATGGTCCGCCCGACAAAGGTGTTAAAACAATTATTGTATCTCTGAAAATATTAAACTCAATACCGACTCCTTCAAAATCTCTTTTCAAATCACTATTTAAAACCTCCACGTCTTTTGCAGAAACATATACTGTATGAGGGTCCAGATTCTCCAGCATTTTGGTCACCGCACTTTCTACCATATCATCTGTATTCACTTCATCTACATAAGACCGGTCAATTAGCCCCATGACTTCGCGAAACTTCATCACACTCTTCATGAAATCGGATGCTGACTTGTCTGAACCGGCAAATGTGGCGCCGATCATGATCCCCGCAGCCAATCCGATAGTCAAAATAATAGGTAGTCTTATCTGAAATTTGGTATTTTTTATCTTTTCCACAACTTCTTTTTTAATACTTAATAACGATCTGAATATGCAAATATAGGTAAATATGAGAAGTTAATTTCTCATACCGCTCCAATTTAACGATCTACAAACTAAGTTGTTTTGAATTTTATATGAATGGCCATGTCGCTACATTTGCCAATCAACGATATGGGAAGAATACTAGCATTAGATTACGGACTAAAAAGAACAGGATTGGCAGTAAGCGATCCAATTAAAATTATTGCCTCTCCTCTTGAAACAGTGCCAACAGATGAGCTGATTAACTGGATCACGGAATATTTAAAAAAGGAAGAGGTGGAACGCATTGTAATTGGCTTGCCGGTCAACCTGGATATGACGGATACTCATACTACAAATCCTGTTAAAAAATTTATTGAAAAGCTCAACCGGCAGTTCCCTCAAATCCCAGTCTCAACTGAGGATGAAAGATTTACTTCTAAAATCGCTATGCAAACCATGATTATGGGGGGGATGAAAAAAAAAGACAGAAGAAAAAAAGCTAATGTTGATAAAATCAGCGCCTCTTTAATTTTACAATCCTACATGGCGAGGGCAAATAATTAAACTGGGTACTGGGTACTGGGTGCTGGGTACTGGGTACTGGGTGCTGGGTACTGGGTACTGGGTGCTGGGTCAAAATGAAAAAAACCATATCACTAACTTTAGATTATAAACCTGACATAGATTATGAAATCCTGTCAAAAAATATTTATCAAATGACAGGATGTCCGAATTAGTTTACTTTTAAATTTGAAATGAAAATGGCATGATATATGAAGCTTGAGTCATATGTATAGATGTCAATAATTATAATATAATATGGAGGTCAAAACAATTCATTCGAATGATGAACTTAAAGGTGAGCTAGCCAGTAACAAAAACACTTATCTGCTTTTGTATAAAAAGGATTCTGCAAATAGCGCTTGCGCAAAACAAAATATTGAAAACATTAAGTTGGATTCAGAAGATATTCATGTCTATGCCGCTGATGTTTCGGAAGTAAGGGATATTCATGAAAATTATAGTATAAAGTCGGTTCCTACCTTAATTGAATTTGAAGGAAATAAATTCAAAAATGTTCTAAAAGGATGTCTGGATGCCGATTTTTATAAATCATATTTCGAAAATATTATTTATGAATTAAAGGTCGGTTCTGAAGACAAGCCGTCAAAACGTGTAACTGTGTATACCACACCCTCATGCCCCTGGTGTACCACAGTTAAAAATTTCTTAAGGAAGAATCATGTCAGGTACAGTGAAGTTAATGTAGCTTCCGATCAAAGCGCTGCTCAGGCTATGGTGAGTAAAAGTGGCCAGCAAGGAGTGCCTCAAACAGAAATTAATGGCGAAATGGTCATCGGTTTTGATCAAGCTAAATTGAATAGATTATTAGATTTAAAAACGAATTAAATTATTATGAGAGAATTACAACCCGTAAATCAGAATGTTATCCTAAAAGTTGAAGATACTTCAGGTGAGCAAAAAACAGCTTCTGGCATCATTATTCCGGATACTGTCGCAAAGGAAAAGCCAAAAGTTGGTCAGGTGATATCAATGAGTAATATTGAAGGCCCGGAAATCGTAGTTGGCGATCAGGTTATTTACAAGGATTATTCAGGAACTGAAATCGAACTTGATGATGAAAAATTTTTAGTAGTTCCCTACGAAGATATCTTAGCAAAAATTGTAGAAACAGAAGAAATATAAGCTTCTCAACATAAAAGTAAAGCCCGACTTCATCTTTTTGAAATCGGGCTTTTTTATTTTTTTTAAATTAAATCCCTATAACCTTTCGGCATCTCCTATAGCGAATAATCCCTAAAATCCAAATACTTGTGGTAACCAAAGCGATAACTTTGGAATGTAAGTTACCAACATCAGAATCGCTATCATCGCCAGAAACATGGGTAGCAATGGTTTTATCACAGTTTCTATTCTAACTTTTGATACACTACATCCAATAAATAATACAGAACCCACAGGAGGGGTACACAATCCCACACTCAAGTTCAACACCATGATTATCCCGAAATGTACCGGTGATAACCCTAATTGAGACTCAACAATAGGTAGAAATATCGGCGTAAATATCAAGACCGCCGGAGTCATATCCATGAAAACACCAACAAACAGAAGGATCAGGTTGATAATCAAGAGAATCACAAAAGGATTGTCACTGAAATTTATAAGTCCGGCGCTTACATTTTGTGGAATATTTTCATACGCCATTATCCATGACAGGCCCATGCTTGTCGCCACGAGCAACATAACAATTCCAGTTGTTTTTACTGACCTCAAAAGTATATCCGGAAAATCTTTCACCTTCACTTCTTTATATAGCATGGCTAATACAAGGGCGTACAACACAGCTATGGCTGATGCCTCAGTAGCTGTAAAAAACCCGGCAACAATACCACCTATAACGATCACCAACAGTAACAAACTTGGTACTGCATCAATAAATATTTTTAGTCCCGCTTTTGCTTTTTCCTTATTGGTTATGGTTTTATACACAGCAAAGGCAGTGAATGCAATTAATAAAATTACCCAAAAAAACGTGTAAACACCATGTGATAAATTGCCATGCGCATATATAAGCGCATAGATTAAGGAGAAAATTACTGCCCCAACAATTGATAACTTAATTAACGCTTTTACCAGCCCCAAAATACCTTCTTTTTTCAGAATGAGAATAGACATGGCTGTGATCATAATGGCAAGACCCGTGAGAATACCGGGAATATAACCTGCCAGGAAAAGCGCCGTAATCGACGCCCCTCCGCTGGCCAGTGAATAAACGATCAAGACATTACTTGGAGGAATAGACAAACCCGTGGTAGCTGAACTGATATTAACAGCAGCGCTGAAATTATCATCATAATTTTCTTTTTTCATTTCCGGTCCCATGATGCTTCCTATCGCAGAGGCTGCGGCTGCTGCAGAACCTGAAATTGCTCCAAAAAGCATGTTGGAAATCACATTTACGTATGCCAATCCTCCTGTCAGATTTCCCACCAATGACCTTGCAAGATTAATAAGCCTATGGGCAATGCCTCCGCTGTTCATAATATTTCCTGCTAAAATGAAAAAAGGAATGGCAAGAAGCGCGAAACTATCCAACCCGGTAGCCATACGCTGTGCATATGTGGTAAATGCGGGTAGTGAATCTATGTTTACCAACATGGTTAATACTCCTGCAATTCCAATGCTGAAGGCTATAGGAACTCCCATGGATAACAATACAATAAAACTTACGACTAATATAAATATTCCGGTATAATCCATCTTAAATTTCTTTATGCGACTTTAAAAATTGCAGGGTATTATCTATTGTAAAAAAAATAATCAGCAGTCCGCTTATCGGCAAAACGATGTACACATATCCTAAAGGAATCTCTAGCGCAGCTGACTTTACTTCCAGGGCAAACCTTGTATACACCAACCATGTTCCGCCTATTACAAATACAAAAAAGCTAAATAAAACGATACTTCCGCCTATAAAAATTTCCAGAAATCTTCTTCGTGCCGGCCCTGATCGTTGAACCAATAAATCAATGGCCAAATGTTCATTTTTTCCTGCCACATAGGCAGAACCAAACAGGCCAACCCATATCAATAAAAATCCTGCAAGTTCATCAGTAAACGAGCTTGGCGAACTTAATACATACCTGCTTATAACCTGCCAAAGTACATCGATAACCAATATACCCATGAGGGCTGCCACAAAGTTTTCTAATATTTTATCTATCTTTTCTCTAAATCTCATAGGAATATTATTCTACAGCCTGAATTCGTTTTATATATGAATAGATGACCTCCTGATCTTTGTATGATTCGTAAACATCTTTCACTTTTTCACGGTAAGGACCCTTATCCGGTCTATAAATGGTAACCCCGGCTTTCTCTACTTCTTCCAAAGATTCTTTTACAGATTCAGCCCAAAGTTTTCTTTCTACAGGAACAGAATCATCAGCAGCTTGCTGAAGCCAACCCTTTTCTTCTTCATTAAGATCTTTCCAAATATGCTGGCTGATAATCAAAACATCGGGAACTGAAGTATGCTCGTCAAGTGAATAATGCTTACAAACTTCGTAATGGTGAGAGGTATAAAAACTAGGAGGGTTGTTCTCTGCGCCATCGACAACCCCACTTTGCAAGGCAGTATACAGCTCCCCCCACGATATTGGAGTCGGGCTGCCGCCCAAAGACTGTACCATATCCATCGCAGTCTTACTTTTCATGACCCTGATCTTCATGCCTTTCAGGTCATCAGGATGCTTAATTGGTTTGTCTATGGTATAAAAACTCCTGCTTCCCGCATCATAAAAACACAATCCACGAATCCATTTTTTTTCAGTACTCAGCAATAACTCCTTCCCGATTTCTCCGTCAAGTACTTTAAATCCATGCGCCTGATCCCTGAAAATATAGGGTAATCCAAGAACTTTATAATCATCCGTAAAGCTCTCCATTACCGCTGCAGAAACCTTGGTTATGGCTAAACTGCCAATCTGTAACAATTCCACACATTGCTGCTCTGAACCTAGTTGACCTCCGGCATAAATTTGTATCTGAAGCTCTCCACCTGAAACTTCCTTGCAACGTTCGGCCATGAATTCCATTGCCTTATGGACAGGATGATCGGTGGGTAAACCGTGAGCCAGTTTCAGGGTTTTATGCTCTTGGGACTCTCTGCAGGAAGTCACAAAAAGACCAATAGAAACCAGCAGTAATACCACCTTGCTTATTCTTTTAGGTTTATGCATTTATAAGTTGTTTAAAAAATTAGTTCTCAAAATACGAAAATCAAAAATAATCAGTCTCTTTGCTGATAAATTATTTTCTCAATTTAGAAATTATTGCAATAGCATCTTTGGTTTTTTGTGTTATTGCCACAAAATCAAGGTTGCCTTCAGCATCTTTTACCATCAGTTGTGAGCCCATTCCCACACAATGCACCCCGGCATTAATCCATTCCGCAAGGTTGCTTTCATCTGGAGAAACACCTCCGGTCGGCATAATGCTAGACCATGGACATGGCCCCAATACAGCTTTTACAAAACTTGGCCCTCCTACCTGAGAGCCAGGGAATATTTTCACTACCTCCGCTCCCAACTCTTCAGCCTTTGAAATTTCTGATAAAGAACCACATCCGGGAGACCAGGATATTTTCCGTCGATTACATACCACAGCCATATCTGGATTTAGGATTGGGGAAACTATAAAATTTGCTCCCAACTGAATGTATAGAGAAGTAGTTCCAGCTTCCACGATAGATCCTACACCGAGTATCATTTCAGGAGTTTCCTTCTCAGCCCAAATGATTAATTCCTGAAAAACGAGGTGTGCCCTTTCTCCCCGATTTGTAAATTCAAAAACCCTGGCGCCGCCATCATAACAAGCTTTTAGCGTTTTTTTACAAATCTCAATTTCCTTATTGAAAAAAACCGGTACCATACCATTTTCCTTCATGGTCAATGCTACCTCTATTCTTGAAAATCTTGCCATAGTAATTGTTGTTTGTTCTTTGTTGTTGGTTGTTGGTTGTTGGTCAGTAGTCAATTGTCATTGGTTATTGGTCAAAAGTTATTGATTATTGAAAATTGATTAATGATTTTTCTTTCCAATGGACTTGATGTAAGCATTTAACTTGATCAAGAGTCCTTCGATTTTTGCTCTCAATAATTCAGCCTTAATTGCATCAATAATATTTCTTCTTTTTGACTTTAGCAACCAATCCAATGTTTCATAAGCTGATCCTCTTGAATAATAAAGAAAAATTTTGTTTTCCTTAAAATGAAATCTCCCATATCCTTCGGCGATATTTGCTGATATTGAATCAGCAGATCTGACAAATTGTTTTCCAATTGTATCTTTTTTGTAATAATCCCATTTATCAACAATCTCCCAAACTTCATCCCCAATTTCATTCGCAATATTATATAGTCTAAGATCATTTAAATTCATGATTATCTTATCTAATGACTAAATTTTCACCATTTATCTATTGACCAATGACCATTTATCTATTGACCAATTATCTATTGACCATTGACCTCATTCAAATAAATCACCAACTACCTCGATACTCTTCCTGACGCATCGCCGCCCATCAGTTTTTCAACTTCTTCGACAGTAACCTGATTGAAATCTCCTTTAATGGTATGTTTCAAACAAGATGCTGCTACAGCAAAGTCAAGCGCTTTTTGATCGTCTTCGGCATAGGCATTTAATCCGTAGATCAATCCTCCCATAAACGAATCACCTCCACCAACCCGATCGACAATATGTGTGATTTCATAGGTTGGCGCCTGATACAATTGTTCTCCATCCCACAACACACCTGACCATGAATTATGGCTGGCGCTTACAGATCCACGCAAGGTGATGATCGCCTTTTTTGCTCGAGGAAACCTGGCCATCAATTGCTTTCCGACCGATTCATAAGCAGCTCCTTCTACATGACCACTTGTTACATCTACACCTTCAGGATGAATTCCAAAAACCTTTTCAGCATCTTCTTCATTGCCTAAGATGATGTCCGTTCCAGCAACAAGGTCAGGCATCACCTCTCCGGCAGACTTTCCATATTTCCATAGATTTTTTCTGAAATTCAAATCACATGATACAGTAATACCTTTAGCATTAGCAGCTTTGATTGCCTCCAGGCAGACATCAGCTGCTCCCTGAGAGATGGCAGGTGTGATACCTGTCCAATGAAACCAGCTCGCTCCTTCGAACACCTTATCCCAGTCGATCATTCCAGGCTCGACCTGACTTACAGAAGAATTTGCCCGATCGTAAACTACTTTACTTCCACGGCTTACGGCTCCGGTTTCCAGGAAATAAATTCCAACCCGATCGCCACCATAAACGATATCGCTCGTATTGACGCCATAAGTCTTCAAAGTCCTCACACACCAATCGGAAATATCATTTTTTGGAAGCCGGGTTACGAAACTCACGTCCATGCCATAATTGGCACATGACACTGCAACATTGGCCTCACCTCCACCAAAAGTAGATTCAAGGAAGGTTGATTGTTTGAATCTTAAAAAATCAGGAGGAGCCAGCCTCAGCATTACTTCTCCAAAAGTGACTATTTTTCCCATGGTTTATTAGTGTTTTTGTATAAAGACAAAATTTTTTTAATTGAAGAGCCAAAAAACAAATAAATTCCAAATATCAATGACTAAATGTCGAAACAGCTTCGAACGCTTTGACTTTGCTCTCTATACGTTTGATATTTAGCTCAATGAGATTTATTTGTATTTTAATGCTTGTAATTTGTCAATTTTTTGATTCTAAATCCTGACATTATTGACAGCCCTAGAATTTAAAATACTCCTTTGCATTGTTGTAGGAGATGTTCTCCACCATTTTACCCAACCAATCCAAATCATTTGGCAATTCTCCTTTTTCAACATCCTTTCCGAGCAGATTACACAAAATCCTCCTGAAATAGTCATGACGCGGGTAAGACAAAAAGCTTCTGGAATCGGTAAGCATTCCAAGGAATCGGCTAAGTAATCCAAGATTTGACAAGGCATTCATTTGCATTTCCATACCTTCCTTTTGATCAAGGAACCACCAACCTGTTCCGAAATTAACTTTTCCGGCAATAGAGCCATCATTGAAATTGCCAATCATGGTTCCAATCAAATAATTGTCTCTCGGATTCAGATTGTACAATATTGTTTTTGCCAATTGATTTTTAGAATCTAGCTTATCTAAAAATCGGGAAATTGGTCGCGCCATTTCAAAATCGCCAATTGAATCAAAACCGGTATCGGGACCTAGTTTACTTACCATCCTGGAATTGTTATTTCTCAATGCTCCAAGATGGAATTGCTGTGTCCAACCCTTTTCATGATCCATGACGCCAAAATATATCAGCATGGCAGACTTAAATTTTAATATTTCAGTTTGATCTAATTCATGGCCTATTCTAATCTTGCTGAAAATGGAACTAATTTCATCGTCAGAATAATCCGCCGCATAAATCTGCTCCAATCCATGATCTGACAACTTACAACCCATCGCATCAAAAAAATCATGCCTGGATTGCAAAGCATCAATCAGATGATTAAAATCTCTAATGTCCACATTGGCAGCCTCGCCTAATTGATCTATGTAAGCATTGAAGGATTCCGGATCTTCTACTGCCATGGCTTTATCCGGCCTGAAAGTTGGCAGCGCCTGCACATTAAAGCCCGACTCTTTTATAGCCTTGTGATGCTCCAATGAATCAATCGGATCATCGGTCGTACAAACCACTTCAACATTAAATTGATTCAATAAGCCACGACAACTGAAATCATCTTTTTGGAGTTGTGCCGTACACGTATCATAGATTCCCTTTGCCGATTCACCATTCAAAATCTGATGCACAGCGAAAGGCCGCTGAAGCTCCATGTGCGTCCAGTGATACAATGGATTTCTCATGGTGTAAGGAACAGTTTCTGCCCATTTCTGAAATTTCTTGAAGTCATCAGCATCACCGGTAATGTAGTTCTCATCAACTCCATTGGTTCTCATGGCACGCCATTTATAGTGATCGCCGTCTAACCAAATCTTTGTCAGGTTTTCAAATTTCCTGTCTGAAGCAATATCTTCTGTCGGGAGGTGACAATGATAATCGATGATGGGCATTTTAGCCGCATGATCATGATACAGCTTTTCAGCCGTTTTATTTTCAAGAATGAAATTTTTATCTAGAAACGCTTTCATAGTTGTTGTCTTTTAAATCACTTCACTAACCAATAAATAGTGGCTTAATGTGTCTTTCGAAAATATTTTCAGTTACATTTTTTGCAATAATGTCTTTATATTTATCTAAGGCATTGAAATACGTATCGCCATATTCTGCGGCAACTTTATACCCACAATGAAGCAATTGCCTGAATTGGAGGTTGAAGTCCGGATTGCTCTGATCGTGTCTGAGCGAATCTGCAAATTTTCTGCCCGACCAGCCGGTAACTTCTTCCGCAGTTGGCAAGCCTTCAATTTGAACATCAATCACCGTGGCATATGGCCCTGTGAGTTCGTCAAATCGGCTTAGCGCTTTTTCATAAATTGACTTTGCCAATTCCAGCCCTTCATCTCCTGCTTCAGCCAAACCAATCAATTCTTCGAGCCATGTCGTTCCTGCAGTTTTCACATGAACCCCGGTATTATGTTTTTTAGTAAGTTCTCTGATTGGCTTATAAATCGAAAACTTATCACTTCCTGAGTGGACGCTTAATTTTAAATTTTTCGGTAATCCAAATTCGATTATCGCATGCTGAATCACCAAAATATCTTCTTCAAATTCCCTGGTAAACTGATCCACATCACCAACGTAATCCACACCTTTATTGAAACGGCCTGTAAATTTCGGTGCAATGGTCTGAGCAGGAATTCCGGCATCCGCAATTGCTGCCAGAATGAAAAATAATTCAGCAGGTGTTTGAGGATTATCGACTTCATCCATAGAAACCTCCGCAACAAAATCCTCATGGCCTTTGAGTTTGGCAATTCTTCGATAAATTTTCCCTGCTTCCTGAGCCGCAAATAAGAAAGTAGAAGCAATATTATTTAAAAAGCTTTCATCTATCTGAAATGGTGTAGCGATACCCGGAATACTTAATTCCCCAATGTATTTTGAATATTTATTTACAAATTCATCAATCTCTACCTGGCTAACTTCTTTGCCAATATAATCGGCGACATCCAGGGTAAAAAAATCGGAGCAAGTCGCAAATCCATCAACCGTATCCATGTTGATGTGATCCGCATCCACACAATATTGTCCTTTCCATCCCATGGCATTCACGGCCGCATCTGCCTCCTCCCGAACACTAATCGGGTCCGACTTTACAGTTTTATGTTCTCTGAATGATTTATTCCAGACATGAGTCAATTCAATGCCGGCTTCCTTAGCCAGAATACTTCCCTGCAATTGTGCTTCCCCTTGATGGGCAAACCGGTCTCCCGTACCAAATGAATATTTACCGAGTTCCATGATGAATGAGTTAGATGATTAAATTTAAATATTTATAATTAAACCGGGATATATTACAATTATTAAAAAATGCGCAGTCAAAACACACGTGTGCATAAAGTTAATTAAAATTATTTCTTATGAAAATAAAATTTGAAAAATAAGGTTGGTTAAAGCTAATGTCACCCAAAATAGTTCTGATAATTATCGATAAAATTTCATTTTGAAGTGAATGATAGAGAGACAGAAGTCGGAAGAAAAAAGTGAATTTGGAATGCATTTCTTGCCTACTATTTCCCATTCAAATAATCTCTCAGATATTCAAATTTTGGAGTCAGATCTCCTTCCTCAGTGATGGTAGCATTTTTAATGATACCTTGTTCTCCATCCTTTAATAATTCCGGTAATACAAACGCAATCATTTGATCGCCAAACGACTCAGAAGCATCTCTTGGTAATTCATTTGGCAAATTATCAATAGCCATAATGGACAATTGCTTATCATCAGAAAATGCCTTCAACTCTGTAAATTTTTGCAGGTCATAGTCATACGCCGGATCTTCAATGGTGGTTGACCGGATGGTTGTTGGTACAGATCCGTTGATGTCGCAGGTAATATCAGCTATCACCCTGATTTTGAATGATGGATCTTTCACCTCCTCCATTTCAAATAATCGAGGAGCATTGGGGTTCCAATAAGCTCCCATAATCAGGATATCCGTGGTTTTTGTAAATGTCTTAAAATTTGATTTGTACTGCCCGGGATGCTTAAAAAAATGCTCAAAACTAAATGCTTGCTTATCTTTCCTCTTTGTATACACATTAACATCAATTTGAGTATAAACCGATTCACTAAATTGTTGAAAAAGATATTGCTCAGGATCTACTTTTTTAAAACCTGCAGCATCAAATACCTCAAGCCCTCCTTTGGAAACGCGGCCATTTCCGGTAATTAGCATTTTAATTGGAGGTAGTTCAACTTTCTTCAACTCTGCAAATAGTTCATTCAGATCCTTGCATTCAAAGGCTCTCTTTATGGAATATGCACCATATTTTTTACCATATGTCCATAAAGCATTGTAAGCGCCAACAATCCCCGCCCACCTTCCAAAGGCGATTATTCTGATCCCATTTCCATCTGTAAGGCATTCATAATCCACTAAGCTAATTTTCTTTTTTATAATTTCCCTTAACAGTTTTTGGTTATAAGGTTGTTTTTTGATGGTATGAGAAAAGAAGAAATATGTTTTTTCCGGAATAAGAAGTTCAATTTTAACTTCCTTGACGCCCAATAAAATGTCACAATGACTCACATCTTCAATAATTTCAATACCTTCGTTTTGATACTCTTTGTTGGTATAACAACGTATATCGCTGCTTTGGCAAAAAATATTGACCGATTCGTATGCCCCTTTTATTTGCCTCGCCTGTTTTGGTGTTAAAGGAGTACGGGTATCCTGGGGAGTTTTCTCTTCTCTGATTATTGCGATATTAGTGGTTGACATAGCAGAATTTTTGTACAATTGCGAAGATAACAAATCAATAATACATATGAATCATTTTTGGCTTGCCATTTTTTGGGTATTGTATTTTATGCTGCATAGCATTTTTACCCTTATTTCCGTCAAAAGCTATTTCTATTCCATTGGATTAAAACCTCAATTGTATAGGCTGATTTATGTAATCATTGCAACAGTTGCCTTAATAGCAATCATGATGTTTTCATCAATGATCGATTCCGAATTCATTTTTTATCCAACTAAAATGGTGAAACTCAAGGGAATGTTGATAGCCGGATGGGGTATTGTCGTTTCCAAAGCAGCATTCAAAAGTTATAATACCAAAGCATTTCTGGGACTTGGCAGTTTGAAGCCTGAAGATGTATTCAAGACAGATGGATTATTGAAAAAAGTTAGGCATCCGCTTTATTCAGGTTCGATCTTACTTATTACAGGGTATCTTTTATTCAGCCCGAAACTCAGTTCCTTGATCACCGTATCAATGATTATGATTTACTTATTGATTGGAATTCAACTAGAAGAAAAAAAAATGATAAAGGTATTTGGTGAAAAATACATCGAATACAAAAAGAAAACTCCGATGCTAATCCCAAGGTTTTGGAAATAAAAAATCCCCGCCAACAAACATCAACGGGGATTATAAAATTGTTCTTCTGACTAATTATTTACAAGACATCACAATTACCTGCCATGCAAGCTAATTCTTGCGCTGCAGTAGTGAAGTCTTCTTCTTCATACCTATAAATCTTACTGAAATCAATATCAGGGAATGCTTTATTCAATTCCTCAAATTGTTTCTTATCAATTTCCGTATAAGGCATTTGATCAAATGACGCATCGTATGCAGGAAGGAAGGTCATACCTCCAATTTTATCCTGATTTTCCCAGGTCCATTTAATGATATCGAGAACTTCATCAGGTTTATATGTGATGGTCACACTTGGGTTATGCTCCGTATAGTTCTGCTTATTTTGCAACCAATATTCGCATTGCTCCAGAGCGGTCCGATCTCCTCTGGTGATGGCAGAATCCGGAGACTTAACCGGGAAGTGAACTACAAAAGTACTTGCATTTTCCTTGGTTTGACCATTTTCGGGATCCATAGGCACACCTGCATTTTCGAGTACCTTATATACCGGAGTATGCGCCCCAACTCTTATGTTTCGCACGTAATACGGAGCCCATCGTGCATGCAGGCCTGGCGAACAGTTTAGAAGCTGAGATGAGTTGCCTGATGGTTTCACACAGGTGGTTGCCGCCGAGGGATTGATGCCAAGAATTTTAGCCACTTTTTGATTTGTCTCAACAACTATCTGCTGCATGATTTTCATGTTCTCAGGTTTCTGAGCTTCCGGGCAATCCAACTGTCCGTTTATGTCTACGCCTAACAATCTTTCCTCTTCGCAATTCTTTCTCCATTCTTTTCTCAGGCCTGGGAAGTGAGTTGCTTTTGATTGGATAGTCCCAAGTATCGCAGCCAATTCAACTTTTTCTTTCAAGTCTTCAATGGTGTCATTTTCGCGTGCTACAGCAACGGACAGATTACAGAATTGGAAAGGTCTCAAGATAATCTCACCGCAAGGGTTAGTCCCAAATCTGGCCAATTTTCTTCTTGAAGGCCTTGTATTGGTAGCCGCTTTTCTATTGAATATACCTGGCTCGCCTCGTTCAGAATTAACCATACCAAGAATGAAATTGGCGATTTCTGCCTGGCTCAATTGTCTGTCTGGCCATACCGAAGAGTTGTTAGCATTCCATCTTTGGTTATTCTTTTTCCAAAAATCCCCATCCTTACAATGCAACATTTCATTATCGTCGTAGTCAAATAAAGCAATCATGGCGGTACGTCGTACACCTCCTGAAACAGCCGCAGCGCCGACCGCACACATGATATCATGACCATCGAGTGGACGCAAAGTTGATCCTTGACGCGCTAAAATTCTTGTTCTAGCAAAATCGAGTAATACGCGTAATGGTTCGGGACCGGAAGCTCTTCCTCCCTTTATTCTCAGCACAGCGCCTGCCTCCCTAACCAATGAATAATTAAAAATGACGTCTTTGCCTTTGAACCACGCCTCAAGACCTGTCCTCACAGCATCTGCCCAACCTTCAGTAGAATCTTCAACGACATGCTGAATAGGTTGTTCTTTCTTTTGACGTCTGATCCTGGGAAGTTTTTCAATATATTCTGCTTCCACAGAATAGCCAACACCACAACCGCTCATCGATATAATCATTGCCTCAACAAATGAATCAACGCTATCAACAGGCATATAGGAGCAATTGTAAATGCTCATATTATTTCTTCTGGCAGCGGGGCCTGCCATTGCCAACAACCTCATCGAAGGCATAATCTTCATGTTGAGAATGGCATGTCTCAATCTCTGATAAGTCAAAGGTTGTAGTCTGAAATCTGAAAGTTCTTTCAAATATTCTACTGCTCTGTCAACGGTCTCTACCCATGTTTCTCTACGGCCATGCTCATAGGTAAATCGCGCATATTTATCATAAAATTGGAATTTCTGTATTTGGGTTGGAAAATATTTATCCGAAGCCTCAAAAGCTTCTTTTACAGCATCTGGCACCGGCCTTGTCTCGCGCAGTTTGGCATGTTCGGCCCTATATAAGATATAGCTTTTTGCAGCTTCATATTCACCGGCAGCCTGCAGCACCATTTCCACAATATCCTGAACCTGCTCAACTGTTGGCTGCTCAAACTTAGCAGATACAATGTTTACGATCTGTTGAGTTATTTTTCTTGCATCAAAATTGCTTCTTTCCAGACCTTTGAAACACCTGGTAAGCGCTACCTCGATTCTGGTTGCTTCAAAATTCTCAATTCGCCCATCCCTCTTTACGACTTTTGTTGGTATTTTAAATTCAATCTTTTTACTCTCTTTATTTTTTTTCATTGACTTAGGATCTTTGCTTGAAAATCCGTTTTGATTTTCTACTGTGGATAAGGCTTTTTTACTCATTTCAAAAGATTTTTAAATAACATTTTACTTCTTCAAGTTCATTAGAAAATTGTATTTTTCTATTATTTTTGAGCAAATTATATTAAAATATATTGCTCTGGGACGACCGGAATTTTGCTTAGTATATTCTGTGATGGACTAAAACAAAAAGGAATTAATACAATGTTGATAAAGTATTAATTGTAATTGAAAGTAGTTATTAGCGTTTTTCTATGCAAATATTTAAACAAGAAGTTATCCACAATTTATAACGTTTTTTTTAACGTCCACATATTCAACTTCTTAAACTTTATAGTTGAATTTTTTGTTTAATATG
>SDBV01004736.1_pt1 | contig 19400 bp, 16 predicted proteins | sample 2277081 | NCBI WGS metagenome assembly SDBV01 (sample SAMN10402039, study PRJNA504765) | marine sediment metagenome | isolation source: marine sediment core GS10_PC15, 223 cmbsf | place: Arctic Ocean: Southern Knipovich Ridge | collected 2010
GGCTTCTTGCGCGGCTTGATCATCCTCAGCTTCAGCGGCGGGAGAGCACGGCCCGATCATCCCGTCCACTGAGGGGCTTTTTCAGCAGTTTCTCACCCAGTATCCCGAGAGCAATCTCATGTACGCCAAGATGCTCTATACGCACTTGCTGGTGAACGGAATACGGGGTGACAAATTCAGGAAAAGAGCGGCGCGTGAGGATTTGTGGAAGGGCCAATGTAATTCCGCCTATTGGCATGGGCGATGCGGCGGAATCTATAGGAGCTCTGCCCGGAAGATGATCTACCGTTCCTTTATCGAAGCGGAGGCCGCTACTCGATCCGACGGGAGGTTTACCTCTTCCATAACCAGCTTCGATTTCGATATGGACGGCAACAATGAACACCTCTACCAATCCAAGGAGTTGAATGCCTATTTTCACTGCAGCGGGGGAATGATCTTCGAACTGGACTATATGCCCGCCAAATGGAACTACTGCGATACCGTAGCCCGGCGTCCCGAGATCTACCATGACGACGGGGCCCACCCATACGACTGGTATATGCGCCGGGCTTTTATCGATCATTTCTTCAGCCCCGACGATGGCATCCAGGATTTCGATGCCATGACGTTTGACGAATTGGGCGATTTTGTCACCGGAATGTACGAGCTGGAAAAACTCGATCGGGACCATCTCGAGCTTACGTTCGTGCGGAACGGGTGTATCGCCACGCAGGACGGCTCGCTGCCGGCCCGCCTCGAGAAGACGTTTGCTTTTGAGGAAGAGACCATTCAGGCCAGATACACGATAAGCAACATGTCGGGGCAAGCTCTGAATTCGTGGTTCGGGATCGAGTTGAACCTTGCCTTTGCCGGCTCCGAGCCCAAGGACCTTGCCATATATAAATACGAGAAAAACCGCAAGAGCGAGATACCGCGGGGCATTACGACCCACAGCGGGGTAAAGAGGCTGCAGCTCCAGGATTTGCATAATCGCACGGCTATCGTGTTGGGCTCCGAAAGCGAATTCACCCTCTGGTCACTCCCGGTGGAAACGTCGACCTGGAGCAATGGCACCTGCATCAGAGCCTATCAGGCCAACTGCCTGCTCCCGCGCTGGCATCTTTCGCTTGCCCCGGGCGAGGCATGGCGGAACAGCCTGACGCTCAATTTTTCGGTAAACAGGAAAAAAAGGACCAGAGCATAGATTCGCCCCCTCCGCTGCGGGGAACAGGCAAAACAGCGGAGCCGCCGAATCAGCGGTATCCGGAGCCCGCGGTGCGTTGCGGCCGGTGCGCCGGCCGTAACGCGCTTTGGAACGCTGCCCGCCATGCCAACCCTGCGAGAGGTCGAGACGCTTCTGAAACAATGAACCTCAGCTCATCGCCGCGTGCGTAAAAAGTGCGTGATGACGAGCAAAGCGCCGGTAAGAACCAGGAGTGCGGGCCACCACGTGAGCACGAAATCCGTAAAGCTTTCGGTTATCAGGCGCAGGCTGAAGGGAAGAAAAATTAGCGCCAGGCCGATTATGGCCAGCGCCGGTATGACGATAGCCACACGGGTCGAGTGTTTTTGGCCGTAGCCGTAGGGAAGTATCGAGATTCCGGAGATCAACATGAGAACCGGCCAAATCCTCTTTAGGCTCAGGTCGGGAAGCACGGTATTCAGCAGTAAAAAGAAGAGCCCTCCCAGTGTAAAGAGCATACCCGGCAGTATATAGCGTTTCTTTCTGGTGCCAAGAAAGGCGAGATAGAGGAAGGCCAACCCGAGCACCATTCCGGGTACCGGCAAGAGAACTCCCGGCGAGGGCAGAAGACCGAGTCGCCATAACAGAAGTACCCCCCCCAGAAGCATCATGCCGATCCCGAAAACCAGGCTCTTGTTGGGCATGCGAGGGTCTGCCATCGCGGGGTCCGGCTTCGCGGGGTCCGCCCTCGCGGGATTCAACTTTGGTCCAGGGGTCCGATCTTTCATGAGCTCATATGGTGAATAATGCGGTCGGCAAAAACCTGGGTCGAGACCCTGGTCGAATCGGGCATGAGGCGGGCGAAATCGTAAGTTACCTGTTTTTCTGCGATAACGGCACAGATGCTCTTGTAGATGAGATCGGCCGCTTCCCGCCACCCGAGATACTCGAGCATCATCCTGCCGGATAGTATGAGCGAGCTGGGGTTGACCACGTTCTTGCCGGCGTATTTGGGGGCCGTGCCGTGGGTCGCCTCGAAAAGGGCGTGGCCGGTAACATAGTTGATATTGGCGCCCGGCGCGATGCCGATTCCCCCTACCTGGGCGGCCAGGGCGTCGGAAATGTAATCCCCATTGAGATTCAGCGTGGCAATGACGTCGAACTCCGTGGGGCGTGTGAGGATTTGCTGCAGGAAAATATCCGCAATGGCGTCTTTAACCAGGATCTTGCCCTCGGGGACCTCATCGTCGATGTCATCCCAGGTCACGGTTCGCTCGGGGAATTCTCGTCGGGCCAGTTCGTAGCCCCATTCTCTAAAGGCGCCTTCCGTGAACTTCTGGATATTGCCCTTGTGCACGAAGGTCACGCTTTTGCGGTGGTGTTCGATGGCGTACCGTATGGCCGCTCGGATCAGGCGCTCCGATCCCGTTACGCTAACAGGCTTTATGCCCACGCCCGAATCCTCGCGCAACTGCCAGCCATATTCCGTTTTGAGGAATTCGATCAGGCGCCGGACTTCCGGGGTGCCCTGCTTCAGCTCGAATCCCGCGTAGACATCTTCCGTATTTTCCCTGAACACGACCATGTCGACGAGCTCCGGCCGCAGCACGGGGGACGGTACGCCGGGAAAATACTCGACAGGCCTGAGGCACACGTATAAATCCAGCTTTTGCCGCAACGCCACGTTGAGGCTGCGGATACCCCCCCCGACCGGCGTGGTGAGAGGGCCCTTGATCCCGACCAAGTGTTCTCTGAAGGAGTCTAGCGTTTCTTCCGGCAGCCAGCTTCCAACCTGTGAATCGGCCTTCGCACCGGCCAAAACCTCTATCCACTCGATTTTGCGACGCTTTTGGAAAGCCTGGTCCACCGCGGTATCGATAACCCGAACGGCGGCTTGCCAGATATCCGGCCCGATCCCGTCTCCCTCGATAAAGGGGATAACAGGGTGATCCGGCACCAAAAGCCCTTTCTCCGTCTTGCTTATTTTCTCTGCCACCGGTTGTCTCCTGAGGAAGAAGCAATATATCAGAATAGGCCGGCCTTGCCAACTGCTGCCGAATTTGCTAAACAGAATCTGCGATGATATGCCGTTTGAAGCCCTATTTGTCGTGCCTCTCGCTCGTTTGCCTGCTGGCGGGCCTGACGGCAGGCCTGTCCGCGTGCGCCGACCGGGACGCCTATCTAGCCGTCGGCGACAGAGAAGAGAGACGCGTAATGGGAGAGCTTCTGCGGCTGCTGGAGGAGCAGAAGGGCAAGGCCCGTTTTACTCTGATAAGGCAGATATCCGACCTGCTCCGCAAAAACGGTTACGTCGAAAGGCAGATCCTGTTCTTGACCCGCTATGCCGAGAAGCATCCCAAGGACCCGTACAACACGTTTTATCTGGCCCTGGTAGCCGAGGCCTACGAGGAGATGGGGGCGATCCCGTTTGCCGTGCACTATTACGAGCGCATACTCAAGAATCATCCGGACATCCTGGTAAGGGGCGGTTCCGTGCACTTTCTCTGCTTGAGAAAGCTGCTTCAGCACGTCGAGAATCGCGAGTATCGAATCGAGTATTACAAGGAACTGATCTCCAGGTTCGGCAGTCATATAGATATTGGGACCTACTACTACTACCTGGCGCGGACGTACGAAGACGTGGGAGCCTGGGGCCTGTCGATGCAGGCGTACAAGCAGTTTCTTCGTAATGCGGCTACCCGGATCCCGGGCCGGCCGGACGCTCAGCGGGAGGTCGAGGAAAAGGTAGCATTCTACTACTCGAAGAAGAGCTGGACCGAGCCCGATCTTCAGTTCTTGGTATCCCAGATCAAAAAGGCCCTGCGCACCAAGAACGCGGCCAAACTGAAACGGTATCAGGCCCAGATCAACTTTTTCACCAAGTACTGGGGGCAAAAGGATTTCGACCAGTCCATGCTGGCCTATTTCGATATCGACAACTGGCTCTTGAAGTCGAAGGTGCGCTATGCCGAAGAGTTGGACAAGGATTCTAATTCGCGGGAAGCCTACTTGAAGACCTGGAACTGGCTGTACCGGGTCGGGACATGGTATTTTTACTTCAGAAGGGTGGATTATCCCGCGGACCCGGAAATAGACGGCCGTTGGGAGTGGGCCGGGGTGTATTTCGGAGAGAAGGGATAGCCGGCGTCGTGCCGGAGCCCTGGCCCTTGAGAGTGAGGCCCGGTATTCCGATGATAAAGACAAATGGCGAGAAAGACGGCCTTTTTAATCCTTCTGTGTGTGTGTGCTCTCCGGCTTGGCGCTGAAAAGGCCCGGGTCGAATACCACTCCGAAGCCTCCATTGACTGGAGCGGGGGAGAGTTTCTGCTTGATATATGGGTCGAAAGCCCGGATCGCCTGACGCCCCACACCCGTTACACGATCGAACAAACCGTTCAGGAAGATCTGCCGGGCATCTTTATGAATGCCGTGCAGAGTATCGGAGTCGATTCCCGGTTCGACGTGAAAGATGCCATAAGGCGAGACCTGCGAATGCTGGACAGGTTGAAACTGCTGGTGCCGCGGGGGATCAAGAGAGCCGCTCATTATGTCAGGGGCATGGGCTCGGTCTACATCCGCTACGCTTTTCCCCTCTATGGTGAGCAGGGGCTGGTTGCCAGTTTTGTGTCACACCGTCAGCCTTATCCCCTGCGCCGTATTCTCGGGTTCGTCCCTGTCGGCAATTTTACCGGCATCGTCATCTACGCCAAAGGCGCCTATCCCCTGTACGGCAAAGAACAAAACGGCAATCTTGAGCAATGCCTGTTTCCGCGAATCTACGATGAAAACATGGAGATCGTGCTCGAAAAGGAGCGTTGTGACCCGCAAAGCCTGATCGAACGGGGCATGGTCGCCTATACGAGTGATCTCGATTTGCGGCCGTTCAGCGCGAGGATCGGTCCCTACCCCGTGTACGTGTCTGCGAGAGGGATTTTCGGTGTCAACAACAGGGATATCCTGATCCCCAAGGAAAGCGCCGAACGCCTGCTGGCCTCTCCGGTGACGAGACGGCTTCTCACTCAGGGCCGTGTCCTTATCATAATGGACTCGATCGAAGACTAGGGCGGTCGATCATCAACCGGCAAACATGATGTGGGCCATCACCTTGGCATCTCCCACCATATTATCGATAAGGCAATATTCGTTGGGCATGTGGGCCGTGGCCGCGATTCGCGACCAGACGGCGGTGTGGTAGCCTTTGCTGCGCAGTGGGGCTGCCACCGTTCCGCCTCCGATCCCGACCAGGCCGGGTTCGACGCCGTACACTCTCCTTATCGCACGCCCGAGGGACGAGACGAGGGGCGTGTCTCTGGGAGTAGGCAGGGACCGTTGTTCCATTACCACGGAGCTTTCGATGGTCACGCCATGCTTGCGGCTCACCAGGTCCGCGATTTGCCGTATTCTGTCCTTTACCTCGGCGGTGTCGAGGGAAGGCAGGATTCTGCAGTCCATATAAAAAACATCCTCAGCGGGGATGGTGTTTACGTTCGGGATATTGCTCTCCTTCTTCGTGGGGCTGAAAGCGGAAACCGGAGGCTCGAAGAGATCGTCCCGCCGATCGAAGATGCGATTGAGCTCGTTCAAGCCCAGGACCAGCTCGGAACCGGCGACAAAGGCGTTCACGCCCTTGTCCGGTGTGGAGGCATGGCATTGCTTTCCCGACGTCTCGAATTTCAGCCACAGCAGATTTTTTTCCGCGATTTCGATAACCGACCCCTCCGGATTGCCCATGTCCGGAACCAGTATCATGTCGTCCTGGTTGAATATGGAGTGCTCGTTCAGCAAAAAATGGATCCCTTTTTGCGACCCTACCTCCTCGTCGGCCACAAATAGCAGCTTGATCGTACGCTGCGGCGCCAACCCTTCCTGCAGCAGGGACGCAGCGGCGAACACCGAGGCCACCATGGCCTGTCCGTTGTCCTCGCACCCACGGCCAAACAGCTTCCCGTCCGCCTCTCGGGCCTCGAAAGGTGGTGTGTCCCAGAGAGATTCATCTCCGGGCGGAACGACATCCAGGTGCGTCATGATCCAGAGGCACGGCGTTTGGCACGCGCCCGGTACGGTTGCCACGATATTCGGCCTTTCGCCCGCGGAGACCCTGTCATCGGGCGCGTAGAGGGTCTCTATATCCTTTATGCCCAATTTGCGCAGCCGCTCTGTCAGAGCGAGGGCTTTTTGATCCTCGCCGTCTCCACCGCTCTCCGGTGCGATAGCCGGAACAGCGGTAAGGAGTTTCTGCAGATCCACCATAGCCCTCGTATTGGAATCGATGCGATCGAATAAACGGTTCAGTTCAGACATCTCGCCTCCTGAATGATGCAGTTGACGGTGAGATTTTAGTGGGAAACGCACCCCTTCGCAACGGGGCGTCCTTTTGAGTTCTTGCCTCAATGCTCAAATCCGCATAACATGCAGACCTGCTCGGCGAGGCAGCAGTCTAAAACTTCAAGAGAGAGTGACAGAGATGAGCGAGATGAAAGGTCTGGTGGCGTTCCAGGACGGGAGCCTGAGGTTGCAGGACGTACCCCTTCCGGAGATCGGCAGGAACCCCTTTGCCCCGCGGGACGTTCTCGTGGAGGTTCAGCAATGCGGGATCTGTGGAAGTGATATACACAAGTGGCAGGCTGACAAAGCGAACCTCAAGAACCCACCCAAAGAAGTGGTGATAGGCCATGAAATAGTCAGCATCGTGCGCGAGGTGGGTTCGGGGGTAACCCGCTTCAAGCCTGGGGAGAGGGTCGTGCACGAGATCGTGACGTTTTACTGCGGAGACTGCCCGGCCTGTCGTGAGGGGCGATACAACATCTGCAACCGGATATCGCCGATGGAGGGCAGAGCCCACTACGTGACGGGGGGCGGGTTCGCTAAATACGCGGTTTGGCCGGAAGCGCAGCTGCACAGACTGCCTGACAGTATCGGCACCAGAGCAGCGGTCCTCATGGAACCGACGGCGGGATCGGTGCACAGTATCGTTACAAGGATGCAGGTAAGAGCCGGCGAATCGGTGGCCATCCTGGGTCCCGGCGCACGTGGTCTCCTCCTGATGCAGGTGTGCCGCGCCATAGGCGCAGGTCCGATTATCGTCAGTGGTTTGCAGAGGGATAAACCATTCCGCCTGGCAAAAGCCGAGGCTCTGGGGGCGGATGCCGTCGTAAACGTGGAGGAGGAAGATCTCTCGAGCCTTGTGCTCGATATGACCGATGGACTGGGCGTGGATGTCGTACTGGAGAACTCGGGCTCTGTCGAGCCCATCGGACAATCTCTGGATATCGTGAGAAAGGGCGGTCGGGTTCTGTGGGCCGGCGGCGGTATCCGCGGCGGCATAGAGGCGCCCGTAGACACTTACAAAATCATCGTCAAGGAGCTCGATGTCCGGGGAGAGATATCGCAAATCCCCTTCGATTGGCTCACCGCGCTGCACCTCGTGAGCACCGGCAGGATAGAGCTGGAGTCGCTGGTCACCCATACGTTTGCACTGCAGGATTGGGAAAAGGGCTTTGAATTGGCGGCAACGAGCCCGGAGTGCCTGCGGGTGGCATTAGAGCCTTGAGCCAGGCCGACAGCCTGCCGGCCTGAGGGCACAAATGGGTCTCGTTGACTAACGAGAACATTTGCTTTAATGATGGTGAGCTATGCGTGCTAGGGCATTGATTCCGCTTCTGCTGGCTGCGACACTCTTCGCTTGCGGTCCCCGTTATGTCGGGTACGGGGTCCTCTATTGGGCGGAGGAGGGCTCGCCCTTCGCAACGGGCCAGGTTTTGCCCGTTGTAAAAGAATCCCAGATTCAGGACCTGTACTTCGTTCCGCTGAACGAAGGCAAAAACCAGGCGGAGATTCCCCGCTGGCGTTTGAGTTTCCATGAAATGGAAGAGCAGGCATTAGAATTCGCCGGCCGCTATGAGCGGTGGGTTCAAACCTATGCCTATTCTGAAAAAAGAGGTCTGCCGGTGCGAGAGGCGCCGGGTTCGGAGAGCAAGACCATATACAAGCTGAGCGAAAACCAGGTTGTAAAGGTTCTCAGCAGGGGAGAGAGCAAATCGCGGGAGGGGCAGTACGAAAACTACTGGTTCGAATTGCTCACCAAGGACGGCTATTCTGGATTTTGCTTTGGCCAATTCCTGGAAATTTTCGAAACTGAGGACGACCCTTACGAGCTTGCCAAACGATTGCAGGCCAAGGACTCCTTGCTGGACGGCATAATGGGCCGCACCTGGCGGCCTGAGTATTTCCTTGACATGATAGAAGACGAACGGTTCGATTTGCAGGAATTCAGGACGGACTACGGGCTGTTCCCGCAGCCGGACAACCGCCGCTTGCAGTTGACCATCAAAGATACGAACAGGCTGTTCGTATACGATCACATCACCAAGCGGGGAGCTTATGCATACATCTTCGAAGGCGCGGAGCTCAGAATCGAGGTAATAACCACCACAAGGATAAGCCTGACCTACCAGGAGGAGGGGAAGGCGGTTTCCGGCACATTCATCGCGCTGCGGGAGAGCGTGGCGGCTCTCGTTAAGGAAGAGCTGCAGCGCCGTCAGAACTTGTACGAGCCCTTCAGGAGCGCCGAATTGAGCAGTTCCGCATACGGCGCAATTGCGTTCGGCGACGGAATGACCTATGAGTGGCGGGAGTTCGATAAGCCGGCCTATCTCTTTCATAAGCCGCAGAGCCTGGATCGCGGACAGGTGGATTTTCGATACTACATAGATCCCGGCCTGCAGCCGGAGTTCGACGGCGTAATCACCTTCATTTCAGAGCAAGGCGAAGAGCTGTCGTTCCTGTACCGGATGGCAAAGGGCGGGATAACCTTCGTGCATTTGAAAGAGGACGATTTCCAGGACATTGTAGCCGTGAACAAGCCGTTTCTGCCTCTGGTTCTCTACTTCGAGGTAAGCAAGTAGTTTATGCCCTCCGTCGTTCTTACCGACGTTTCCCTCTCATTCGGCGCCAGACGGATATTCGACTCCGTGGGCTTCTCTCTTGGCCGGGGAGATAAGGTAGCCCTTGCCGGGGCCAATGGGTCCGGCAAGACGACGCTGATGCGTCTGATCACCACCGAGCTAAAACCGGACACGGGGCGTGTGGATTGCGAGCGGGACACCCGCATTGCGTATATGCCCCAATCCGGTGTCGTTCTGGGAGATCTTTCGGTTTACAAGGAAGCCGAACGAGCATACCATCGATTTCACACCTTCACGCTCGAGCTCGAGCAAATAGAGGATCGCCTGGCCTCCCTGAAAGAGGACACTCCCGAGGGCACAAAGCTGCTGGACCGGAACCACGAGCTTCATGAACTGCTGGTCGGCGGGAGGTATTATGACCGCAGGTCCGCAATCGAAGCCGTGCTGTCGGGCCTGGGTTTCAGCGAGGTGGAGCTCGATAGACCGGCGCGTACATTTTCCAGCGGTTGGCAGATGCGCATTGCCCTGGCGGGGATCCTGCTGGCGCATGCCGACATACTGCTGCTGGATGAACCGACCAATTATCTGGATCTGGAAGCGAGAGACTGGCTGGAAGGCTTTCTCAAGAGCTATAGCGGCGGGGTGCTGGTAGTCTCGCACGACCGTTTTTTTCTGGATGTAACAGTCGACGCGGTTGTCGAGATCTACATGGCACAATTGAGCCGTTTCAAAGGTAACTACACCGCTTACGAAACCATCAGATGGCAGCAGCTTCAACAGATCCTGCAGCAGCACCGGAAGCAGGAGGAGGAGATCGACAAGCTCGAGGCGTTTGTCCGCCGGTTCCGCTATAATGCTTCCAAGGCCAGGCTCGTGCAGAGCCGCATCAAGCGCCTGGAAAAGATTGAACGGGTGTCAATTCCCCCGGCCCTGCAAAAAATGCACTTTAGATTTCCGGATCCCCCTCATTCCGGCAAAGTGGCCTTCAGCCTGCGGGGGGTCCGCAAATCTTACGGCGGCAAAATCGCTTTGGCGGATGTGGATCTCGAGGTGGGTCGCGGAGAGAAACTGGCGCTGCTGGGCCCGAACGGCGCCGGCAAGACAACTTTGATGAGATTGATAGCCGGCAGGCTCGAACCCGATTCGGGCACCCTGAGATACGGCATCGGTGTCGCCACCGGATACTTCTCGGCCGACGGCGTCGAGACGGAGTTTACCTCGGGGTCGCTGCTGGAAAATATCGAGCAGTGCGCTCCCACTGAGATGATCCCTCGACTGCGGGGGCTTCTGGGGGCATTTCTGTTTCGCGACGACGATATCTACAAGTCGGCTGCCGTGCTCAGCGGGGGCGAGAAAAGCCGCCTCGCCCTGGTCAAACTGCTCTTGCTTCCCGCAAACCTGCTGCTGTTGGACGAGCCCACCAGCCACCTGGACATGGTGTCGAAAGACATACTGCTCGAAGCTCTGCAGCGCTATTCGGGAACCCTGGTTTTTGTGTCCCACGACCGCTATTTCATCGAACGGCTGGCCACACGTATCCTGAAGCTGGATGAAGGTCGGGCGCGCCTGTATTTGGGGGATTACGACTATTTTCGGTGGAAGACGGAACAGGAAGAAAAACCCGGGGCGTACGGTGGAACAGCGCCGACCCCGGCGCGCGAAGCCGGGTCGCAAAAGATGGATCGGTCGAAGGAAAAGCAGTTGAGAGCTCGCCTCCGCAAGCTCGAGAAGGAGGAGGAGGCCGTGCTCGCGGAACTGGAAACCCTCGAAGCCGAACGGGAACGACTGTTGAGCGTGATGAACGACGAAGCGGTTTACCGGGACGGGGAAAAAATGCGGCTGACGAAAGCCGAGTTGACGCGCATTCGCGGGCAGATCGGGCAGCTGTCCGCTCGGTGGGAGCGCATCGGGCAGACCATGACCGGCGTAAAGGAAGGCCTGCCCGTGCACTGGGTGCAGGATTAGTTAGTGAGCATATTCAAGACCTACGACATCAGGGGAATCTTCGGCCCGGATATTGACCTGGATCTCTCCTACCGCATTGGCCGGGGCTTTGCCCGCCAAATGCAGGCGCCCACTTATATGGTCGGCCGCGACTCCAGAGCGCATTCGGCGGACATGTATCGGGCGGTCATACGCGGACTGCAGGACGAAGGTGGGAAGGTGTACGGTATCGGGCTCTCGAGCACGCCGCAGCTCCACTATCTGCAGATACACGATGGGGCCGCGGCCGGGGTGATGGTGACGGCTTCTCACAACCCCCCAGAGTATCACGGGTTCAAGCTGTTCGACGGCTCCGGCGGCTCGGTTGCTCGCGGCACGGGCCTCGAGAACGTCGAGGAAACGGTGCGTAGCCTATCGCCCCGCCTGCGGAGCTCGGAACATGGCGAGCCCCTGATGGTAGAGCATGCCCTCGGCCGTTACGTGGCGTTTCTCTGCCGGGCCGCCCGTGGCGCAAAACCGACGCGCGAGATCGTGATCGATGCGTGCAATGGGTCTTCCGGAGAGGTGTTGACGCGTCTGGCCGCCGAGCTGCCGCTGAGCGCTCTCATCCTCAATGCCAGTCCGGACGGGACCTTCCCCAACCATGATCCCAACCCTCTCGAAGAACGGAGCACGCGGCAGGTCTCCCAAAAAGTGAGGGAAACCGGGGCTGATCTGGGCGCCGTGCTGGATGGTGACGGCGATCGAGTCGTATTCGTGGATGAAACAGGGCAGCCCATACTCGGCTGCTTCTCCTCGGCGCTTATGGCCGAAGAACTGCTGGAACAGGACCCGGGCGGTGCGGTAGTGTACGACCATGTTTCCTCCCGCGCTTTGCCCGAGTGGATCCGGGAAAAGGGGGGCAGGGCCGTTGTATCCCGCGTCGGGTATACTTTCCTATACGACTGCATGGTGCGTGAGCAGGCGATCTTCGGCAGTGAAACCTCAGGGCACGCCTACTTTCGGGTAACCGACAGCTATTATACAGAATCAGCCGCCTATGCCATAATAATGATGCTCAGGCTGCTCGACCGGCGGGGAGCAGAGCTCTCGAGTATGATCGCGCCCCTTAAAAGCCGGTATGCGCAGGCTCGGGAAACCAACCTGGCGGTGGAGCACGAGGACAGGGCTTTCCGGCGAGTCGAGCTTCGATACGCCGAGCATATTACGGAACGGTTGGACGGCGTCAGTGTGAGCCTTCCGGACTACTGGTTCAACCTCAGACGCAGCAATACCGAGCCTGTGCTAAGACTGCGGCTGGAAGCGATCGATGAAGCCGTAGCCGCAACCCGTCTGCAGGAGCTCGTGAAAATCATTGAAGGGGAGGCAGCATGTGAGGATCAAGTATAATGCTCCGGTGATATTGAGCTTCACTTTTATCGCGACTCTGGTAATGGTTCTGGCCCAGTTTTTGGGAGAAGACCTGGTTCACCGCTTCTTCAGCGTGCCCGGCAACAGCCAGGGCTTGAGGGTAGTATCACTGGACGTCTTCAGGCTGATCTCTCACGTTATCGGCCACGGTGGTTGGGCCCATCTCATGGCTAATTTTACGTTTATACTGCTCATCGGCCCCATCCTCGAGGAGAAATACGGCTCCGGCCCGCTGCTGGTCATGATGCTGATTACGGCATTCGCAACCGGCGTGCTCAACGTGATCTTTTTTCCCGCCGGCCTGTTGGGCGCCAGCGGCATTGTCTTCATGCTGATTCTGCTCATTTCATTCACGAATATCAGGGCCGGTGAAATCCCGCTGACATTCATGCTCGTGGTGCTGCTCTTTTTGACGAAAGAAGTGCTGAACGCCTTCGAGCAGAACAACATCTCCGAGTTTGCCCATATTGTCGGGGGTATCTGCGGAGCGATGTTCGGCTTTCTATTTACCGGAAAGCCCCAGGCCGATGTTTCTGGCCCCGCTCCGCCTGCTTAGGAACCGCCCCGCCCAGGCCCGGGCGAATTCCATGCCCAGGCTTCGCGGCAGTGGCTGGGTAGACGGCGGTCTCACCCGATTGCGGGCAGAATCTGAAACAGGATACGCCTGGCGGGAGAGCACTTCGATCGTCGCTTGATGGAAACCTCTCGGACACGCGCTTCCTCTCGTCCTGATAATTGATCCTTCGGCGCTAATCTAGTAATCTTATACTCAATATGTTTTCCGAAAAACTCGATAAAATCAAAGCCCGCTATCAGGAGATACAGACAGCTGTCTCGGACCCGGGTGTGCTCAAGAACCAGAAACGCTATCGGCGGCTGATGCAGGAGTCCAACAGCCTGGCCGAGATCGTGCACGAGTATGACGGCTTTTTGAACCTGGACAGGGAACTAACGGCCACCCGCGAAATGGTGGAGAGCGCCGAGGACCAGGAACTGCTGGAGCTGGCAAGAGACGAGCTCAGGACCCTCGAGCACAACCGTGAAGAGCTGATCGAAAAGCTCAAGACGCTCCTGATCCCCAAAGACCCGTTGGACGGTAAGAACATCATTATGGAGGTTCGAGCCGGAACGGGCGGCGAAGAAGCCGCGCTCTTCGGTGCCGACCTGTATCGCATGTACAGCCGCTACGCCGAAGGCCGCAAATGGAAGCTGGAGATTCTCTCCTCGCACCCCACCGAGATCGGGGGGTTCAAGGAAATCGTTTTCTCCATCCAGGGCAAGAGCGTCTACGGTGATCTACGTTACGAAAGCGGCGTACACCGCGTGCAGAGGGTACCGGTTACGGAGACGGCGGGGCGCATCCACACATCGGCCGTTACCGTAGCCGTGCTGCCGGAAGCGGAGGAAACCGATGTGGAGATCAAGCCTGAAGATCTGCGTGTTGATGTCTTTCGATCCTCCGGCCCCGGCGGGCAGAGCGTCAACACGACCGATTCCGCCGTGCGTATTACTCATATTCCGACCGGGCTGGTGGTTACCTGCCAGGACGAGAAATCGCAGCACAAGAACAAGGCCAAGGCGCTCAGAGTGCTCAGGGCACGGCTCTACGAGGCAGAGGAGCAAAGGGCGCAGAAGCTGCGGGCGGAAGAGCGGCGCAACCAGATCGGTTCGGGCGACCGGTCGCAACGGATCCGCACCTACAACTTTCCTCAGAATCGGGTGACGGATCACAGGATCAACCTGACGCTGTACAGGCTCGAGTCCGTTATCGAGGGCGATCTGATCGAGATAATCGGGGCCCTCAAGCTGAGCGCCCGGCAGCGGTATCTGGAGACCGAGATGGCATGACAATCAGGGAAGCCCTGCGCCAAGGCTGCTCTTATTTGAAACAAGCCGAAGCCGATACGCCCTATCTGGACGCCACCGTGCTGTTGTCGGAAGCGTTGAGTTGCTGCAAGGAGTCGCTGTACGCGATGCTGCCGGAAGCCCTGCCGGCACGAGAGTACGCAACGTACCAGGGCTATGTGGAGCTCAGGAGACGCGGAATTCCCGTCTCTTATATTCGTCAGCGGAAGGAGTTCTATGGCCTGGAATTCCGCGTCGACGAGAGGGTCATGGTTCCGAGACCCGAAACCGAAGTGCTGGTAGACACGGCTCTCGAGCTGGTGAAAGCCGCCGCCGCGCGGCAGACAGGACCCCGGCTTCTGCGCCTTCACGATTCCTGCACCGGATCGGGCTGTATCGCGCTGACTATGAAGGCGCACGTCCCGCACCTTCAGGTGTCCGCGTCCGATGTATCGGGCGCCGCAGGCGAAGTCTTCGAGCTCAACGCGCGCCGTATCCTGGGTGAGGCGCTGCCTTTCACGGTTAGCGACCTTCTCTGCCGCGTTGACGGCCGGTTCGATCTTATTACGGCCAATCCTCCCTATCTGCGGGGGAGCGCCGTTAAAGAAATGAAGGACAGGGGGTGGCCCGAGCCGGAGCTGGCACTGAACGGGGGTAGCGATGGGCTCGACCTGGCCCGCCGGCTGATTGCGCAGGCGCCCTCCAGGCTGGCGCCGGGAGGCTGCCTGCTGCTCGAGGCCGATCCCGACCAGATGCCGCCCTTGGGCGAACGGATGGCGGGCGCGGGCTTCGATGAATTGCGCGTTGTTGCGGACCTGGCCGGTCTGCATAGAATTATCACCGGGAGATGGACCGGATGAACCGGGTCCGTGCTCTCGAGCAAACGTTGACGAGCAAACTGCGTGGGTACACGGACAGCGAAAAAAAAGAAATCTGCGCCGCTCTGGAATTGAGCGCCCAACTGCACGGCCGACAGAAGAGGGCCAGCGGGGAGCCCTTCCTGGTGCATCCCGTCGCCGTAGCCGAAGTACTCATCGGTCTGAAATTGGACAGCAAAACCGTTGCCGCCGCACTCCTGCACGATGTGCTCGAGGACACGGCTATCGGCATGCGCGAGCTGGAGGCTCGCACCGGGAGCGAGGTGGCATTGCTCGTAGATGGTGTTACCAAGATAACGCGCCTGAAGAGCAAAGCCCTGCGGAATGCAGAAACCATCCGCAAAATGTTTTTCGCCATGGTCAAGGATATTCGCGTGATCCTCATCAAGTTGGCGGATAAGCTGCACAACATGCGTACCTTGGAATACCTGGAAAGAAATCGGGGCGGGAAATCGCCCGGGAGTGCCTCGATATCTACGCCCCCCTTGCCGGTCGACTCGGTATCTCCTGGATCAAGGATGAGCTCGAAGATCTCTCCCTAAAAACCCTCAGTCTTACCGTCTACGAGCAGATAAAACGCTACGTGGACGAAAAGAAGAGCACCCGGGCCACGTATCTGGCTCAGGAAGAGCGCGAGATAAATCGCGCCGCTCGAGAGGAAAATATTTCCGTCGAAATCGAAACACGGGCCAAACATTTCTATTCGATCTACCACAAGATGAAGCGCCGCGGCAAAGGCCTGGACGAAATATCCGATTTGCTCGGCATCCGCATTCTCTGTCAGGATACGGTGGAATGCTATACGGTTCTGGGGCTGGTGCATAAACTCTGGAAGCCGATCGACGGCCGTTTCAAGGACTACATCGCGATGCCTAAAGCAAACCGTTACCAGAGCCTGCACACGACGGTCATGGGCGAGGATGGCAAACTCAAAGAAATCCAGATCAGAACGCATGCGATGCATCAGATCGCGGAGTACGGCATCGCAGCGCATTGGTTGTACAAACGAGGTGCGGAAATCGCCAGACCCAGGGCCGTTGCCGCCGATCTGACGATTATTAGCAAGCTCCGCGGCTGGAACGATCGGCGGCAATGGGGTGCCGGCTTTCTGGAAGAAATCAAGAGCGAGTTGCTCAGAGACTCCATCTATATTTTCACGCCCAAAGGAGATGTCATCGAGTTGCCAAAAGGCGCCACGGCTATAGATTTTGCTTACCATATCCACACGGAGGTGGGCAATCGCTGCCGGGCCGCTAAAGCCGACGGACATATCGTACCTCTCAAGCGCCCGCTCAGAAACACGCAGGTGGTCGACATCATCGTTTCGCAGAACGCCAAACCGCACCTCAACTGGCTGCGGTTTGCCCAGACTCACAGGGCGCGGTCGAAAATCAGGCACTGGCTCAACAAGCACGATGAAAACGTCATAATCGATCGCAGCATTGTCGTCAAAAAGAGAGGTCAGGGGATACGGCCTTCCGGGGTACGGCCGCCGCAGTCGCGGGGTATCCGGGGTACGGCCGCCCGGCGCACGGGGCGAAAGGGCTTTCATGTTATGGATACGTCCCGTGTCGGCGTTCGTATCGGAAAAGAGCGCAACGTAATGATAAGGCTCGCTCGATGCTGCCGACCCACTACCGAGGATATCATAGTGGGCTACGTGTCACGGGGGCGAGGCATCACCGTGCATAGAGCGGGGTGTCGCAGCCTCGCGCATATCAAGGATTTCAGCGAGCGGCGAATCGAGGTGGAGTGGGAAACCATCTCGCCCAGAGCCATTCGGCGATTCCGCATGACCGCGCGGCGGGTTTCGGATCTTTTTTCCGAAATCGAGGGGGCGATCAAGAAGTACAATGGGCATCTCGTCGCCGGAAAACTGAGCTCCGAGATAAACGGCACAATGACAGGGTTTTTCACGATAGAGATCGACAGGAGCGAGCAGTTCAAGAGGGTCCTCAAAAACCTGAGAATGATTCCCGCCATAATCAATATACAGCCCTGCCGAAATTCGAGCCGGAATTCGGGCTACGGCGGGGAACAACCGGATGATTTAGCAAAATTTCCACAATTTTAGTTGATGAATCGCGGAAGAATTATTATCTTTATGATATTGAACGGCAGCCCCGTTCAGCCAATCTACCTTACATTACAGAGTCAAATTTTATAAGGAAGGACTTGTTATGGCAAAACAGCTACAATTCGATGAATCGGCCAGAAGGGCGTTGCTGTCCGGTGTGCAGAAGATGTCCAACGCCGTGAAGGTCACACTTGGACCTAAAGGGCGCAACGTTGTTCTGGACAAGAAATTCGGCGCACCCACCGTTACAAACGACGGCGTCACGATTGCCAAGGAGATCGAGCTCGAAGACCCTTTCGAGAACATGGGGGCGCAGCTTCTCAAAGAAGTCGCCACAAAGACGAATGACGTCGCTGGAGACGGGACCACAACGGCCATTGTGCTCGCCTACTCCATTGTCAAGGAAGGTCTCAAGAGCGTTGCGGCCGGCATCAATCCTATAGCCCTCAAGAGAGGCATAGCCAAGGCGGTCGACATCGCGGTCGGCGAAATAAAGAAAGCCTCCAAAGACATCAAAGACAAAGACGAAATCTCCAACGTTGCGGCCATTTCGGCCAACAACGACCTGGAAATCGGCAACCTTATCGCCGATTCTATGGAGAAAGTCGGCAAAGACGGGGTCATCACCGTGGAAGAGTCGAAATCCATGGAAACCAACCTGGACGTCGTGGAAGGTATGCAGTTCGACAGAGGCTACCTCTCCCCCTATTTCGTCACCAACCGTGAGAGCATGACCGCGCAGCTTCAAGATCCGTACGTGTTGATCCACGACAAGAAGATCTCGAACATGAAGGATCTGCTGCCGCTGCTCGAAAAGATCGCCCAGTCGGGCAAGCCGCTTCTGATAATCGCCGAGGACATCGAAGGCGAGGCTCTGGCAACGCTCGTAGTCAACAATCTCAGGGGCACTCTGAACGTGTGTGCCGTGAAGGCGCCGGGTTTCGGTGACCGCCGCAAGGCGATGCTGGAGGATGTCTCGGTATTGACCGGGGGTCAGGTCGTATCCGAAGAGCTCGGGTTGAAGCTCGAGAATACCGAAGTCAATCAACTGGGCAAAGCCAAGAATATCAAAGTGGACAAGGAAAACACGACAATCATCGAAGGCGGTGGCAAGCAGAAGGACATCAAGGACCGCATTTCACAGATCAAGGTCCAGATCGATGAAACGACCTCTGATTACGACCGCGAAAAGCTGCAGGAAAGGCTGGCAAAGCTGGCCGGCGGTGTGGCGGTTGTCAACGTCGGCGCTGCTACCGAAGTCGAGCTCAAGGAAAAGAAGCACCGGGTCGAAGACGCTCTTTCCGCTACGCGTGCTGCCATCGAAGAAGGAGTCGTCCCGGGCGGCGGAGTGGTGCTGATTCAATCCGTAAAAGCACTGGACAAGGTGCTCGATAACGGTGACGCCATGAGCGCCGAGGAGAAAGTCGGCTTTCAAATCGTGAAGCGCGCCCTGGAAGAGCCCATCCGCCAGATCGCGGAAAACGCCGGACTGGACAGCTCGATCGTGGCCGAAAAGGCCAAGAATGAAAAGAAGGGCGTCGGCTTCAATGCCGCGACCATGGTGTGGGCCGACATGATCAAAGACGGAATCATCGATCCGGCCAAGGTAACGCGATCCGCACTGCAGAATGCAGCGTCGATCGCCGGTCTTCTCCTGACCACGGAATGTACGATTACCGATATGCCGGAGAAAGAGTCACCCGCTCCGGCCATGCCTCCTGGAGGCGGCGGAATGGGTGGAGGAATGGGTGGAGGAATGGGTGGAATGGGCGGAATGATGTAGGTAAGCGACAACGGGCCCGGGTAGTGCGAAGGGAACCCTGAGGGGTTCCCTTTTTTACGATCGGATGTTTTGCTCCGATTCCTTGCTTAAATGGGGTTTTTGGGGCAGACTGACGTGGACCTGGAGCATGGGAGATCGCGGCCGTGCCGAGGCACCTGCTGCACGCGGCCGGGGGGAGGAAGCAGCCGTTGATAAGTCGGGCAGATTTCATCTTTACCATTGGCTACGACGGCAATACCGCCGTCGTAGACGGACGCGCCAAGCGAAGCTATGCGGGTTACAGCACGGAGCAGTTGGCAGAGGAAGGACTTTTCAAATCCGCTCTCTGCTCGGCCCTGTATGAGGGCAGCGACGATGATCTGGAAGGAGTTTTGACCGTCTACAACAAAAGCGC
>SDBV01004737.1_pt1 | contig 19400 bp, 8 predicted proteins | sample 2277081 | NCBI WGS metagenome assembly SDBV01 (sample SAMN10402039, study PRJNA504765) | marine sediment metagenome | isolation source: marine sediment core GS10_PC15, 223 cmbsf | place: Arctic Ocean: Southern Knipovich Ridge | collected 2010
TCTCCCATTCGGGAGTATGGTCTGGCTCTTGGCTCTCTGGCTCATCAGGTGGTGGATTCTTGCAGTTATCTACGTGCAGTTGATATTCCATCGCCATAAATAATGGGAATTGCTTTGTACATCCGGGACAGGTTAGAGCCTCTTGGCTCTGGCGATCATCATATTTCCATACTTATTACTAACTGAAATATCTTTTGAATTTTGAATTTCAAGGTTCGAATACTGACTGGTTATATCTACATCTCCCATATCCTCAATAGAAAGATTGGAATACGCAGCATATAATTCGCCATTTCCCATCTGATCCACCTCGCCATTGCTATATGATATTTTAATTTCTGATTCTCCCTTGAGTTTTCTTACTTTCATATCGCCGTAGGCTATTTTGAGAAATACATCTCCTGAAATATCATCTACATACAAGCTTCCATAGCTGTTTTTAGCATTCAGATTGTTGGTTTCAGGCATATTTATTACGTAGTCGATCGTCAGTTTTTCACCGCCCCTGTTATTAATACCACCGCTTATATTTGTTTCCATTTCTACTCCCGACGACGACTCGTCAAATTCGATATGAACCCTGTTTAGTGCCTCTTCAGCTTTCGATTCGCTTCTTTTACTGGCTGTAATGGTCACCTTCACTTCTATTACATTTTTATCCCAGCTGTTTATGTGCACATCACCAAATTTGTTAGTGATCGACAGATTACCGCGTTCTTTCACATTGAATGATTTATTAATTTCTTTCTTTCGTTCAACCTGGGCAATTCCCAGGTTTGCAAAAGCAATAATTATTGAAAGAATGATTACGGATTTAAATAGCGATTTCGTTTTCATTATTATTGTTTAATTTTTTTACTTTCTGTATAATTTTCAACTGGCGATCCATGATTTCAATACGAAGTTGCAGGTTTCTTACCATCGCCTCCATTATCAAGTCATCATTGTTATGATCAAATTCAATTTTCAGTGTAGTATAAATGGAATCAAGCTCTAATACATCCATTTTAAATTCTTCATAGAAAGGGCTGTTTTTATCAATATATTCCTGTAGCTCCTGCTGTTTCAAATATATCATTGAATTATAATAGTTTTCGGCATTTTGAAACTCTCTATACTCAACGGAGCCATTGTTTGCCATACCTGTCCCGGGGTTTATATCCCTGATAAACAAATACCCACTTAATCCAAAGAAAATAATAGCAGCTGCTTTCCACATCCACGAAAAATCAGTCTTCCTTCTGGTTGTTGCTATTTTATGGGATAAAATTTTGGCAATCCCCTCCCATAAGTGGCTCCCGGGTACTTCGGAATCAAATGCATCCCGGTTAGCCTGAATGTATTGCTCCAGTTTATCCTGATCTTCTTTTCTCATCTTATGCATTTAAAAGTTCTTTAAGCTTTTTCTTCGCCCTGTTATACTGCGATTTTGACGTTGATACTGAAATATTCAAAATATCAGCGATTTCCTGATGGTCATATCCTTCAAGCAGGTAGAGAGAAAACACTAACCTGTAACCATCCGGCAACTCCTCTATTGCTTCTTTTATTCGTCTAACATCAAATTCCTTTTCATTGTAATCAATTAACACATCTTGCTCAGAAGCCATATCATGCCTTTCAATATCAAATTCTGAAACCTCAATGCTTCTTTTTTTAACATGGTTGATTGCCTTATTAATCACAATTCGTTTTAACCATGCTCCAAAAGAAGAATCTCCCCTGTAAGAAGAAAGGTTTCTGAATGCACTAACAAATGCTTCCTGCAAAACATCTTCAGCATCGTCATGATTGTTTGTTATCCGCAAACAACTGTTAAACATTGCTTTTGAATAGAGCATATACAATTCGTTTTGTGCACTACTATCACCCCCCAGAGATCTGTCAATCAATTCCTGATGGATATTATAATATCCCGGTTTCAATTCTTTTTTCTTCAACTTAATGACATCTTATAAAACGATGGGTTGCATGAAATCAGCAACAAATTATAAAAATAAAAAGTCCTGTAATGTCTATCACAGGACTTTCAACAATTATTTACAAATTGACTATTGATCTAATGCCACAAGATTCTCTTTTGCAATAGTAAATTCCGGCGAAATGTTCAGCGCTTCTTCGTAGCTTTTTCTGGCTTCTTCTATATTTCCAAGTTCCTTATACACAAGGCCCTTTACATTCAAAATTGCCACAGCTATTGGATATTCTTTTTCCTCTTCTCCTTCGGTAAAAAAAATCGTAGCTTCCTTCATTTCAGGTACACCTAAAAGGATGTCAGCATTGGTCAATGCCTGTTGATATTTCTGAAGGTCATATTGCAGAAATAGCATTTTATAAAGTGTCTGATAATCATTTGTTATCAAATAGTATTTTTCATAGCTAGCCAGGGATTTATCCTTCAAACCCAGTTTTTCATAGGAAAATGCATTTATTTCCAATGCGCCCAAATTGTTTGGATTTAATATTAAAACATCCTGACTGATTAATGCGCTGGAAGCATACTGCCCGGCATCTAAATACAGATATGCAAGGGTGGCAAGTAGCGAATCATTCTGTGGTTCCATAGCCACCAGTCGATAGAGAGCGTTTTTAGCCTCCCCTCGATCGTTATACTTCAATGCACGTTGATAAGTTTCCTGGAATAACTTTTTTAAATCATCCTGGGCTTGTACATTAACTCCTATCAATAAACTGAAAGTTATAAGTAAAATAATTTTTGCGGATTTCATTTTTATTTTTATTAGTCTGTAATCAAATATTATTCCTTTTTTGAAAGTTTCTTCTTTTTCGCTATTTCAAGCATAAATTTAAATGCATCTTCCTTTGTGTTTTTGATCTTTCCATCAAGTATAGCCTCTTTAATTTCCTCTTTTATATCCCCGATAATTTTTGAAGTTTTAATGTTAAGGTTCTTAATTATCACATCTCCTGTCAATGGAGGTTGAAAATTCCTTATCTTATCTTTTTCTTCTACAACTTTCAACTTTCTCTCAACCTTATCAAAATTTGCAAGGTATCGTTTAACTCTCTCATTGTTTTTGGAGGTGATATCGGCTCTACACAAAATCATCAGCATGTCTACATCATCCCCTGCTTCAAAAAGTAATCTTCGGATTGCCGAATCTGAAATTTCATCCTTCACCAGAGAAATTGGACGAAGGTGCAAACGTACTATTTTTTTCACGAACTGCATTTTCTTGTCTAGTGGTAATTTCAATCGTCTGAATATTGAAGCCACCATTTTCGCGCCCTTATCTTCATGTCCATGAAAAGTCCAGCCACGTATTTCGTCAAATCGCTTTGTTTTAGGTTTGGCAATGTCATGCAAAATGGCAGCCCAACGAAGCCACAGATCACCTGAGACGTTGGATACATTGTCGAGAACTTTTAATGTATGATAGAAATTATCTTTGTGAGACTTATCTTCAATTGTTTCAACTCCCTGTAAGTCTACAATTTCAGGAAAAATCATCTGCAGTAATCCTGCGTGCAACAAAAGTTTGAATCCATAGGAAGGTGTTGTAGAAAGAATAATTTTATTCAGTTCATCCGTAACCCGTTCTTGTGAAACAATTTTCAACCTATCAGCATTCTTACCAATTGCCTCAATTGTATCCGGCTCAATATCAAACCCGAGATTTGTGGCAAACCGTATGGCACGCATCATGCGCAAAGGGTCATCCGAGAAAGTAATATTCGGATCCTGAGGTGTGCGGATTATTTTTTTCTTAAGGTCTGATAATCCATTGAAAGGGTCAATCAATGTTCCATAATCCTCTTTATTTAAGCTAATTCCAAGGGCATTGATCGTAAAGTCACGCCGGAGCTGGTCGTCTTCAAGCGTTCCCTCTTCTACCACAGGATTACGCGTATCCCGTGAATAAGATTCCTTTCTTGCACCTACAAACTCAAATTCCCATTTATTATGCCGTATGGCAGCAGTGCCAAAATTTTTGTAGTAAGTAACTTTCTTATCACCGTTAATTAATGATGCGATTTCCCTTGCCAGTTCCGGAGCACTACCAACGCACACAAAATCTATATCCTTTGAAGGCCGGTTGAGAATTAAATCACGAACATACCCACCCACAACATAAACAGGCACATTGATATTCGTTGCTGCTCTTGCGACCAGGTTGAAAATAAAGTGCTTGTTCAGTGAATCCGTAAAATTCATCCGGGAAACAATTGATGGAAAACAGGTAAAAAGTCTGCAAATTTAACATTAATAAAAACTGTCAGCAAACAATTTAAAATAAGGATATATCAGAATCCTGATTAGGAGATATTATCGGATAAATACTAGATCACCAATTCTGATTCCTGAAGTTTCATCCTGAAACCGAAGTTCCAGTTTATAAACATAAACACCTAAAGGTAGCAGCCGCCCATTTTTCTGTATTCCGCACTCTTTTTAAAAACAGCTCATATGCGCTGTATTAGCCGATAAAATAAAATTCTGGGTTCCCCAATGCACATTTTTGTTGTATTTTATAAGAATAAATTCACCCATGGCAACCTGAAAAACCAGCCAGTGGTAGCTGTAGACTTTGAGAATTATCCTTTCTTTTTCTCCTCTTCCTTTTTTAAGGCCAAAAAACGAAGCAAAAAAGCCCTGGAAAATTAATGAACCCACGGCCTGCGCAAACCCTGCAACACGGCTGTGGGTCGCGCAAGCTGCCCGCCATTTTCCGTCCGCCCGCCTGCACGAATACAACCCACTCATTCATTTGTGGTTAATTTGGCGCTATAAAAACCCGAAAACCATTTACTAAACTACCTTGGTGTAATGCATGCGGATTTACTATCCCGGAGTATAAAAATTATCGGATCAATGTTACATCACCAATTCTGAATCCTGTAGTTTCATCCTGAAACCGAAGTTCAAGTTTATAAACATAAACACCTAAAGGCAGTAACCGTCCATTTTTATCATAACCATCCCAGCCATTTTCCCTATCCCAGCTCTCAAACAACAAATTACCCCAGCGGTCATAAATCAGCATATGAAATGATCCTGGTACTGACGAAAGGCCCTGTACAACAGGTACAAAAACCTCATTAAAGCCTCCTGACCCTCCAGAGCCACCTGATCCACCACTTAATCCTGCGCCCGGGCCATATTTATTCGGAGTAAATGCATTCGGTATCCGGGCATTTCCTCCTTCATCTACAAATACGGCTTTTTCAATAATCAGTGAATCGGTACATCCGGTAGAGCTAATAGTGGTTGTGAGCATTATATCTTTAAATCCCGGAATTTGGTATCGTACTTGTGGTTCATATTCAGTTGATGTTAATCCTGCTTCTAATCCTTCGTTATCGTTGTAGTCGGTCAAATTAAATATCCAATAAAACTCATCAGCTTCAGGGGAGCTATGATTTCTGGTAAATACTACACCATCAGGCAAGAAAACTTTATCAGGACGGACTGTAAAATCAGTGTCAGGAATCTCATTGACCACTACATAGAATTCCTTTGTTTCCGTTTCGGTTACCCCTATTGGATTACTTGCAGATAACCGAACAGTATATACCCCGGCATCATGAAAAGTAAAATCAGTGTTGTATTGAGTTGATATTCCTTCAATATCGCCCTTTGAGTCAATAAACTCCCATGAAACAGTCTCTACATCAATTGCAACAGATAAATTCTTAAAGTTGACGGTAAGTGGACGGCAACCCTCCAGGATGTCTCCTTCAAAATCAACTTTTGGAACTACAGGGGTCACATTAAATATTGTGGATGCAGTTGCTTCGCATTTTCCAATCTCATCTTCATAGAAGATACTTTGTTTTATTTCAAACTCCCCATAGGTAGGAGCACCAAACTTATTTACGTAGGTATGACCCCCGGGGTCAATTTTAATAGTTGATAATCCATCCCCCCATTCCCAAAGGTGCGTCCATGAATCTTTTTGAGGAGTGGTATTTGTTAGCATAACATGAGGAGAATCAAGTATTGAAGCAGGATTTTTAGAAACTTCAAATGATGGGGTCAACTCGGGTAATACTAGAACCTCTGTAATTACAGATTCCGAACAATGTGGGTTGGAAGCTTCGTAAACTATTTCAAAGATTTTGGACGAGGTTGTAGTATTTCTTATTATATAAGTTACGAAAGCATCATTTTTAATTTCATTTTCTTCTGAAGAACCGATCTCCCGAAGGAACCAGCGATGCGAAGTTACCCCCTGGGAATTATTGCTGAATCCAATAGTTACAGGGCTACATCCCTCATTTACGCTGGATTCGATATCAATTTCCACAAATGGAAATATTGTTACCTGCACTGTGGCAAAACTCTCACAACCCAATGCATTGTTTGTTGCAGTTAGAATTACATTGAATGTCACTTTTGACGTTGTTGAGCTATTCTCATAAATGTGCTTTACAATTTTATCTGAAGTAATTGTATTTACTGATCCATCTCCCCAACTCCATTCGTAACTCACTTCCGGTAATATATCGTTATTCGTAAATGTTACTTCATAAGGGCCACAACCAGATAAATCCTGGGTGGTAGAAAAATTGGCACCGGATTTCTCAACAATTATACTTACAACACTTCCGGGATCATTGATTGTACATCCAGTGGCATCAGTAACAGATACAATGGAATAATCCGTTGATTCGGTTGGATTTACATTAATGGTATGTGAACCGGCAATATTGGTGAGAGTTGTATTAGAAACTCCATCTGAGTACACCAGGTCAAATGGAACCTGGCCTGTAATATCAAATGTGATTGGAGTTGTTGATCCACTGCATATAGAGGTGCCGCCTTCGATCGTAGCGGTAGGATTTGGGGCCACGGTGACATCTACGATCAGGCTATTCCCCGGGCAAAAAGTTGAGGCTGGCCCTGTGGGAGTAATTTCATAGGAAGCTATTTGTGGCAAACTACTACTATTAATTAGTGTTTGGCTGATTATGGATCCCATTGGCTGAGGATTAGATTCTGCCATTGCCCCGGTCAATGATTCGTTACTCACAGTTACCGTCCAGGTAAAAGTGGTGCCTTCAACACTCCCTGAAAGATCAATGTCCGTGTTTTGTCCGGTACAAATATTTTCACCATTGTTGGAAACCACCAGGTCAGGGGGAGGAATGCCGTTCACAACTGCCGGGCCCAACATTGACTGGGAACAAAAAGTTGCCGGGTTTGTTGCAATAACATCATAGTTCCCTGAATTGGTTTGTAATCCGAAATCAAGGGCCAACCCGGTTCCCGGTACTGTTGCTCCATCAGGGAGTCCATTGAGATACAATTGATAGTCGATTCCAGATTGAGAGTTGTCCAGACCAACTGAAATCCCTGAACCTCCAATGCAAAGGTCTCCTCCTCCGGTTATATTAAAAATAAGAGGTAACAGGTCAATGGAAATTATCGCATTCCCAGCCATAAACTGCCCACAATTTTGTGCAGTCAGAGCATTTATTGTATGTGTGCCTGCCAGCGTTTGGGAAGGAAAATCAAAAGCTCCTCCTCCGGGTGCCTCGAAGATACCTGTTGGATTCCCATCAAGGTATAATTCATAAGTTACACCCGGTTCACTACCGTCTAATCCAACAACTACTCCGCTTCCGCCTGCGCAAAATGACCCACCCCCCGAAACGATAAACACAGCGGGTAAAGGATTTACAACGTGCACAAGTGGTGGAGCACTTAATCCCTGGCAAATACCTCCGGGAGCTATGCCCGTTACTGTTACGCTATTAATTGTGGGTAAAGAGGCAGTTGTATATACATTCGATGGTCCGCTTTGAACAGTACTGCCATTTAATTGAAATTCATAGTTTGTTGCAATTCCCAGCATATCTGTTGCGGTAAATGTAACTGATTCATTTTCGCATATTACTCCATCCAAATCGGAACTAACCAACATCATTACCGGAGTCTGATAAATGGTAATACCCAATGTTTCCGGATTGCTAACACATAGTGATACCTTATCCTGGGTTGTTACGGAAAGGACACCACCAACAACAGGATCAAAATACTCCAGGGTTACAAATTGGAAAGGTGAACCCGATCCTGCAACAACATTAGTTGATGGGGGCAATCCTGTAATATCCCATGTATAAATATAATTTGCCGGGTCTCCTCCGGGTATGGTGTATGTTTTAATATCTCCAATACAAGCCTCAATATCTCCATTAATGGTTGCTATTGGTATAGGAGGAGCAAACCCAACAGTTACATCGTCAAAGGAAGGAATGCAAACAGGTCCATTTGTAATGGTCCAGCGTAGAGAATAGTTTACACCCTCCGTTCCCGAAAATCCTGAATTAAAGAGCAATGGATTGGCTACCGAACCCAGGCCGTCAGGATTACTCACAAACGTCCATAATCCGGTCCCTATAGCAGGATTGTTAGCTCCAAGGTTAGTTGATATACCACAAATCATGAGATCGGGGCCTGCGTTAGACGTGGTGGGGTTTAAATCAAACTGAATGACCACATCGTCCAGGTCATCAAGACATATTCCATTTGAAATGGTCCATCTGAGTGTATAAGTAACACCGCCAGTCCCACTGAATACGGTTGCAGGATCAATACCACTTGTAAAAATACCAAAACCGTCACCGATAACCTCTGACCATAGGCCCGAACCAACGACAGGTGTATTAGCTGCAAGTACAGTAAAAACATTACAGACGATTTGATCTGGTCCTGCAACTGAAACATCCGGATTGGCATCAAATTGAATGATCACATCGTCTTCGCTTACAGGACATACCCCGTTGGAGATTGTCCATCTGAGTGTATAAATAACTCCTGCAGTGCCGGAAAATGTAGTTGCGGGGTCAGATGCCAGTAGAAAACCCCCAAGTCCATCCCCTGCAAATTCTGTCCATAATCCATTGCCAACTACGGGGTTGTTTGCAGCCAAAACGGCTGAATTAGCACATAACGTTTGATCCCCTCCTGCGAAAGCTATTGTTGGAGTTTCGTCAAATTGTACAATCACATCATCAAATGTAGAAAGGCATATACCGTTCGAAGTAGTCCAGCGGAGCGTATACATTACTCCTAATGTTCCGGAAAATAAAGTAGTTGGAGAAGTATTGTCAACGTAAACTCCACTCCCGTCACCTGCTATTTCTAACCACTGACCAGTACCTACAGTCAAAGGTATGGCGTCCAGATTGGTACTATTTCCACAAACCACCTGGTCAGTACCAGCATTGGAGGGTGTGGGATTTTCATCAAATTGAATGATAACATTATCACTGGAGGGTAAACAGGCTCCGTTTGATATAGTCCAGGTCAGTGTATAAGTGACCGCCACCGTGCCATTGAATGTAGTTCCGGGATTTGTATCATCCACGAAAGATCCTAAACCGTCCCCTATTATTTCCGTCCATTTTCCTGTACCAATTATTGGGATATTCCCTGCTAAAATTGCAGATGTACCACAAATAGTTTGAGGAAGGCCCGCAACAGCTACCGTAGGTACAGCATCAAACTCTATAATAACATCATCCATTGTATCCGGGCATAAGCCATTCGATATTGTCCACCGCAGTGTATAGGTGGTTTCAACTGTACCATTGAAGACTGTATTTGGATTAGTATCGTCAACAAATACTCCGGCTCCATCTCCGGCAATTTCAGTCCACAATCCTGTTCCTATAGCTGGTACATTGGCCAAAAGGAATGTGCCGGTACCGCAGATATTTTGATCCAGCCCTGCATCGGAAGCAGTTGGATTATCATTTGTAATTATGACATCATCCGAATTTGATCCACAGGCATTATTTATAGTCCATGTAAATGTATTGGCACCCAAACTAAGACTTGTTACTATTGTATTAGGGTCAGTATCATCCGTAAATATACCGGACCCGCCTGACACAGTCCACAAACCAGAACCTGAGACCGGAGTATTGGCTGCAAGTGTTGCCGAGGAAGAACAAACAGCTTGATCAGGCCCCGCCATTGAGACATCAGGTGGGAATGACCGTGTCAGGGTCATAAAGTCCGTGTCAACACAAACACCATTTGTTACCGTCCACGTAAGTGTATAGCTGGTTCCAAATATTAAACCCGTCACCTCAGTTTTAGGATCCGTCGGATCCACAATTACCTCTGTGGTTACTGCCGGGGCTGTAATTACCCAAACACCACCACCCACAGGTGGGATAGCTGCATCCAAAAATGCATTTGCTACACAAACATCCACATCCGGGCCGGGATCAGCTGGGGGTTCCAGGAAACTGATTATTTGCATGGGGTCAATATTGGGGGCAATTGCCGGAGGGGTACAGGATAGGTTGTTAACCTCCCAATCCAGATCCGTCACCATTCCGGGAATCAGGCCTGTTATAGTAGCATTGGGGTTATTAATCTCAATAGGTGCGATTACACCTGGCCCTCCGGTAATACTCCAGGTACCAATTCCGATTGCCGGAGCGGTAGCATTTAAAACGGCTGTTGTACCTATACACAAACTAATATCCGGGCCGGCATTTGCAGGGCTGGGTAATTCATCACGGGTCACATCCACACTACTTGTACTTACACAAATAACTCCATTTGTAATTGTCCATGTAAAGGTGGTCGTTGTCCCCGCAACCAGGTTTTCAACATTGGCATTGTTTAAAGTTTCCTGACCGGCAACAACATTACCAGGACCACCGCTCGTCCAGAAACCTGTACCGATTACCGGTGAATTACCGGCAAGTTGTGATGTAGCTGCACATACCGAAAAATCTGCTCCTGCAGCCGAGGGAGTTGGATTGTCAAATATGTTAAAAGTCACCGCAGTTGCCGGCCCCACACAATCATTACCAAGCGTTTCTGTTACATAATAGGTCCTGCTATTCTGAAATGAATTATCAAGCCGGTCTGCGGGTACGGGTGGGTCAGAAGTAGGGTCAAAGGGATTCCCTGTATAAACATTGTTTATCAGGGTTATATCGGTGTACCAGTCAAAAGTACCTCCCGCACCAGCAACTGTTACACTTACAGGGGCACCAACACAAAAATCGGTTGGAGGCGCTGCCGGAGGTGGTGGAGAAGCAATAATCAGAATCCTTGCTGTAATAACCACCGGTGGTTCACCCATGTCAAAGCGGTTACAGAAATTCCAGCTGTTCATTGTGATCTCAAACTCTTCGCCAACCTGGGCATCAGCCGGCACCGTTATATCAAGTGTAGTGGCAAATGGAGCGGTCACAGGTGTTGGATCCGTATCAACAACCCCAACGAAAGGATATGATTCAACAATACCATTCACCTGTACACCTGTTGCACTTGTGATCGTATTGGTAGTCCCATAAATAAATTGGGTCCAGCGTGTTCTATTGTTAGTCAGATTGTTATAAGCAGGAGGTACACAGTTAAATGTACTCTGGTCAGAAAATCTCACCGGGAAACTTTCTCCTGCACACACAGGGAATGTAACCAGGCTGGTATTTTCTTCAGCAAGCAGGTGAACTCCTGTAAGCTGATCTTCAGTATTCCATCGAACATATGGCGGGGGGCTGTCCTCTGAACTAAGACATAGAGTTCCATTAAATTGCAAATAAACCAGCGGATTATATTCACATTGCACGCTGCCACCGGCTGCCGGGAAAAGATGGGTAAGCGTAGCTTCATAACTATTTGCAGGAAAGGCTGGTTGGCTGATGTCGCCCGGGAAAAACAGGGTTTGTGTTGTCCCATCATCCCAATCAATAAAGAACTCAACATTATTTGGATCGCCTCCATCATCCACATTTGTATATAAAATGTGCATGGTTGCCATGTCAACCAGATCCATTTTATTGGCACAAACCCGACCATTGGCCAACTGGGTAATACCGCCACCAACAGGTGTAATACCATCAGCCCCGGGATCGCAATTTTGAGCAAGTGAGGTATTAAAAGAAAAATACGAAACTAAAAAACAAGCCAACAGGAACTTCTTTTTTAGCTCATGGAACATTAATGATATGTATTAATGGTGCTTAACTGTATATGATAGTGGTTCACAAAGTCTATTTTGATTTATTTATACTCCAGTATTACCGGATGTAACCTAATTAATTTTTGTTTTTCTAATTTTTCCTAAATGGATTCAAACCACCCGAACGGTTAAATGTCGGGCATGGAATGGATTTAATTTTACGCTTCACACGTCGTGTTGCAGCAAGTTCAAATTCCCAAAGAAGTGAAATTTCATGTGCCCCTCCCGCCTGGCTGCTTAAACTCGAAACGGTAAAATCATAACTGTAGGCAAATTGAAAAGCAGAAATCTGTAATCCCAGAAGAAAAACAAGTGCATCCGTCGATGGATTTATAATTTCAGTAGCCTGCGAAGCACCCGCAGGAGGAGTAGATTCATGCTTCATCAATGGAATTCCACGGTACATTAATCCTATGGTAACCGGAGGCACAACATAATTGATTCCTAAGTCAAGCTGAGTAGTAGAAAACTGCTTCTTAAACTGAAAATAAGGTACAAGCGCGGCACCGGTTGGCTGAGGGTTAAATCCTTGAGTTAGTGGTATTCTGGTACCTCCATGAATACTCCATTTGGCGGGTAACCTGCTCTCCGCTTCCAGTAGTGAAACATTAGGTGAATTCAGGTGGTAAACGGATATGCCCAGCCAATGTTTGATAGTGTACATTAAAAATCCTGCTCCAAAGTCAATATAGGAAGTATTTCCAAGTTTAGCTATTTCTGGGTCAAGTGTAGGTGCCGTTCCATTATCAAATTCCAGTTGATCACCGAGTAGTAATTTCTCAATATCAATGCTACTTTGTCCATATCCAAAATAAACGGATGGAGTCATCACCCAGGATTTACCCTGGATTTTATAAGAATACATCAAGTCAACATTTGTATTTCGCAGGGCAGCCGCTCCTGCTTTATCCGTTACAACCAATACTCCAAATCCACTTCGAAGGTCAGGACGGTACATATCCCAGGACAACGCGTAGGTTGCAAACGTCTGTGGCAGGTTTGGCCATTGAAGGCGGTGGTTCAATACGACACGATGGGCATTTGTTGCACCGGTAAAACTGGGATTAAGGTAAAGAGGTGCATTAAAAAATTGCGAAAATTGCGGATCCTGTGCCCGGGCAGTCTGAGCAAACACCCCAAACACAATAACAGCAAGCCAAATCCGTATTGTTATTTTACCTACCATAGAATCAAATTTAAACATTTATTTTCTTTTACCTAATTAGGGTTACATCCCCTATTCTAAATCCAGTCGTACCATCCTGGAACCTAAGTTCAAGTTTGTACACGTAAACACCCAGGGGTAGCAATTTCCCGTTGGGATTATATCCATCCCATCCAATATCCTGGTCCCAGCTTTCAAATAACAGATTGCCCCATCGATCATACACCAGCATGTGGAAAGATCCTGGCTCTGAAGATAATCCCTGGATGACCGGAAGGAATACTTCATTGAAACCTCCGGCGCCGCCGGAACTTCCACCGCCGCTACTTCCTGCACCAGGGCCATTTTTGTCTGGAGTAAAGGCATTAGGTACACGTGAATTTCCTCCCTCATCAACAAATACGGCCTCTTCAATTAAAAGCGAATCTGAACATCCTGTTTCTGAAATCGTGGTTATCAGCATTATATCTTTCCATCCAGGAACTGTATAAAGTACCTCCGGTTCAAACATTGTTGATACCAAATCAGCTTCCTGACCTGCATTATCGTAATAATCAACAACATTAAAAATCCAGAAATAATCATCGGCACCGTTAGAACTTAGATTTTGTGTAAATACAACACCATCTGGTATAAATACCTTGTCCGGGCGGACTGTAAACGAAGCTATTGGTAACTCATTTACATTAATATAAAACTCTTTTGTTTCAGATTCTGTTACGCCAATGGCATTTCCTCCTGTTAATCTTACAGTATATCTCCCGGCATTGTGAAAAGTAAAAGTTGTATTATAGTCTGCTGAGATTCCTTCTACTACTCCGTTTGATGCAATAAACTCCCAGAAGACAGTATTGGGGTCAACTGCCACTGAATTATTTGTGAAATTAACAATCAGAGGACGGCATCCTTCCGGTACATCAGCGACAAAGTCAACCTCAGGAAATACAGGTTCAATATTAATTATATTGGATGTGGTGGATTCGCAAGTACCATTTTCATCTTCATACTTGATTGATAGTACAATCTCAAATGTACCGTATGTTGGTTCTCCTTCTTCATTCCGATAAGTATGGCTGCCCGGATCCACTGCAGTTGAAGTATTTCCATCTCCCCACTCCCATAAGTAACTCCAGGCCTCTTTGTTGGGAGTTGTATTTTTTACTGTCACATGTGGAGTGGCTATAACTTCGACCGGGGATTCTGAAATATCAAACGAAGCTGAAATATCAGGGAGTACCTGTACTTCAGAAACTATTGATTCTTCACAATTTCCATTAGAAGCCTCGTATACGACTTCATACGTTATCGGAGAAACACCTGAATTATTTAGTTCATAGGTTACAAATGGAGTTGTCTGTTCCTCGTGCTCTTCAGTGGTTCCCTTTATTCTATAGTACCACTTATGATCAGATACGCCCAGCGAATTATTTAGAAAACTGATGGTAACAGGACCACAACCTTCAGTGGTACTTGGAACAATACTGGTAATCAACGATGGAAAAACCTGTACTGTTTCCAGTGTCACTTGCCTGCATTCTAATAAATCGTGCTGGGCAACCAGTGTGACATTGTAAGATAATGTAGAAGTAGTAGAATTGTTTTCAAACACATGCTCAACTGTTTCTTCTGAAGTAATAGTACTTGATGATCCATCTCCCCAATTCCATTCATAGGTTACTCCTTCTCTTACGTCATTATTTTTAAACGTGATTGTTAACGGACCACATCCTATATCTTCAGTTTCAACAGAGAAATCTGCAACTGCATCTCCAACTACAACCGTTACCTCTCCTCCAAGACTTGACTGCAAACATCCATTTCCATCGGTTACCGAAACTAAAGTATAGGTCGAAGTTTCTGTAGGCTGAACAGTTAAAAAATGCGTGTTACCGACATTACTAACTGTGTTATCATTAGCACCGTCATTATAAACGACCGTAAACGGTAATTGTCCGTCCATATCAATCTGCAATATGGCGAAACTTCCATTACAAATAGTTGTACTACCACTTAATGCAGCTGTTGGCAAAGGATTTACCTGTACATCAACATCAAAAGGAGACCCAATACAACCAAGGATACCCGGACCTTTTGGAGTCACAGTATATGTGGCCGTTTGTATGGTCGAGCCTGTATTAATCAAAGTTTGTTCTATCGAACTACCACTTCCCGCAACAGCACCAGACAAGGAAAAATCAGATACTGAAGTAGTCCATGTAAATGTTGATCCAGTTACATTGGATGACAACAGGATATCAGTAAGATCTCCCGAACAAACAACCGGTTTGTTATTTACAGGGACTACCTGGGGATTTGGATCTATATCAACTGTTTCAACAATAGCGTTGCCCAAACAACCTGCACCACTTGCACCACCAACTGCTACCGGGGTAATAGTATAAGTTACCTGCCGTACAACGTCATCATTATTGGTAAGCAGATCAGTAATTGTGAATGGGTTAGGCAAATTATTAAGGATGGATATAAATCCTGTAACATTTCCATTGGATGTGACCGAAATATTAAATGAAATATTCCCGGTGGAAGGTATCGTAGGTGAACTGATTGTTATATTAGTTGTACCACCACTACAAATATTGTCAGCATTATTCACGGAGGAAGCTATGACCGTTGGCTCCACAGTTAATATAACATCTGCTGCAGGACCATCACACGCAGCGCCGGAAATAGGGATGATTGTATAAGTTGCCGTAAGTATACCGTTTGTTGGATTAGTGTATTTCTCTGCATTTATTACGTTTGCGTTTCCGGTTACAGGGAAACCGCTTATGTTTACAGGGTCAGCGGTCAGGCCGGCTTGTAATGAAACTCCTGTTATTCTATAACTCACTGCGGGAACGCTGGTACCATTATCGTCAAGCACAATTCCTGCGTTAGCATCAGTACAGATAATTTTATTCAGAGCTGTGGATAAAGCCGGCGCCGGATTGACGGTAAATACAACCTGTTGAATACCACCGCTGCAGTTATCCGCTGAAACCGGTATTATATCGTAGGTAGCCAGTTTGGGTGCATTTGTGATATTAGTGTAAGTATCACCGGCAAGTACATTTGCCGGTTGGTCATTTGCAATAGCAGCATTGAATCCCGCAGGGATCAGGCCGGCATCAAATGATATCCCGACAATATGGTATTTTACCGCTGCTACAGATCCAACCTGCTCAGAAAGCAATACCCCGGAGGCAACATCACTGCATACAGGTGCAGGATTCAATAAAGGATCCAGGATAGGTTCCGGATTCACTGTTAATATAAATACAACAGGAGGTGCTCCGGTACAATTATTGGCGCTAATGGCTTCTACCGTATAAATTACAGTTAGTGCCACTGCAGTAGTATTTGTAAACTTATCGTTAATTATCAGATTTTTATCTCCCACAGATCCATCCAAAATATTTCCGGCATCTACAACCAGCGATGGATCAGCTACTGATGTAATCATCCGGTAGTTTGCAGCTGCAGCAGATATGCCGTTTGTTGCCAGTTCAATACCTGAACCCTCATCACTACAGGCTGTGCTACCTAATGAATTACTCATTACAGGTTCGGGATTCACGGTTACCAGAATGTCAACAGTTTGCCCTGCACAACTCTTTGCTAAGCTGGAGGCAGTGAACTGATATGTTATAATTGCCTGTGCACTGGTGGTATTTTCAATAATATGTGGAATCGTATTGGTTATTCCATTATTGCCAACATTTACGCCACTTACTGTACCACTTATATTCGTTACTTCGTAAAACCAGGTTACGTCTCCCGGGGCAAAATTTGATGAAGTTATAGTAATTGGAACAGCCTCATTTGAACATACAGTTGAACTATTAGGGATGATTACCGGTTCAGGATTGATTACAAAATTCACATTAAATGGTGTACCCATGCATCCTACCCCAAATCCTTCAGGAATAACAACATATGTAATTGTTACCGGGACTGCTGTTGTGTTGGTATAGGTATGCGTAATTGGTAGTGTTGATGCTACGATCCGATCACTTTCTGCAGGAACATCTGCCTGGTTGGTGGAGGAAACTGTATAGGTAAACTTACCTGGAACATTATTCCCGCCATTATTGATATTGTCTGCCTGGATATCATAATTTAAGGCGATACCACTACATTCTTCCTCATTATCCAATACACCTTCGGGTCCGGGTTCAATAGTAAAGACAACTGTAAAGGCATTACCTTCACAATTAGTTGCCTTATCTATTGGTGTTACCAGGTAGGTAATTACAGCATTGGTAGCCGTAGTGTTGGCATAGGTGTCTGTAATATTTGCATCGCTTGCAGAGCCAAAAGGCCGGTCAGGGCCTGCCGGAACACCACCATTATTTGAAGACACAGAGTAGTAAAATTTGCTGTCAATACCATTTGTAATGTCCGTATTTAAGTTGTGATTTAATGTAACACCTCCACATTGGTTTTCTGAATAATTGGCTCCCGCAGGCTCCACCTGGATTGTAAATACAACAGTAAAAGGATCCCCTGCACAATTATTTGCTTTGCTTATGGGGGTGATAGTGTATGTAATATTTGCAATAACTGCTGATGTATTTGTATATATAAATGTTATCGCTGCATCTGATTTTGTCGTTCTGTTTGGTTCAGGGTTCACCAACGGATTATCTGAACTTACGGTGAAGGTAAAATCGCTTGGAATATTATTTCCTGCACCCATACTTATGTTCAAGATATTAATGTCGTAATTGAGAGGGGTATCACTACATGAAGTTAACGCGTCATTGAATCCTTTTGGCTCCGGATAAATAGTAAAATCAACATCAAACGAAATACCTTCACAACCTGCAACAAATCCAAAGGGTGTAACCGTATAGGTTATAATTACACTTGCACTCGAGCTATTAACAAAACTATCAGTAATAGGATTAGTACTGGCAACTGTTCTGTCCAAAGCCGGAGGTGTGGGTACATTAATTTCATCCGATGATAAAACAGTATAAGTAAAGGTAGATGGAAGAGCATTTCCTCCACTACCAATATTATCAATATTGAATGCCTGAATATTATAATTTATAAAGGCTTTACTGCACAATTCATTTGCCGGATTAGCAAGATCATCGAATCCTTTTGGCTCAGGCTGAACCGTTACTACAATATCAAAATCAGTTCCCGGACAGAGTCCGAAATAGGGAGTAATAGTATAGGTGACGATATCTGATGCATTCGTCACATTATTGAATACATCCGCAACAATCAGGTTTACATTGGCTGTTCCTACGGCTATGCTGGCTGCTCCTGTGAGCCCGCCACCTACTACTGCACTTACATCATAACTGCTAATAACTCCAGCATCATCATCAATTGCCGGAAGGTTTACTCCAGTTACAACATCGGAACAAACCGTTACATCCAGGTTGCCTGTATACACCGGTTCAGGATCTACCGTAACTACAATGTCAAAGTTTGTCCCCGGACAGAGTCCGAAATAGGGAGTAATAGTATAGGTGACGATATCTGATGCATTCGTTACATTATTGAAGACATCCGCAACAATCAGGTTTACATTGGCCGTCCCTACCGCTGTGCTGGCTGCTCCTGTGAGACCGCCACCTACTACCGCACTTACATCATAACTGGTAATAACTCCTGCATCATCATCGGTGCCCGGTAGTACTACGCCCGTAGCTACATCGGAACAAACCGTTACATCCAGGTTGCCTGTATACACCGGTTCAGGGTCTACCGTTACTACAATGTCAAAGTCTGTACCCGGACAGAGTCCGAAATAAGTGGTGATCGTATAGGTGACGATATCTGATACATTCGTCACATTATTGAAGACATCCGCAACAATCAGGTTTACATTGCCTGTCCCTACCGCAGTGCTGGCTGCTCCCGTGAGGCCCCCACCTACTACCGCACTTACATCATAGCTGGTAATAACTCCTGCATCATCATCGGTGCCCGGTAGTACTACGCCCGTAGCTACATCGGAACAAACCGTTACATCCAGGTTGCCTGTATACACCGGCTCAGGACCTACCGTCACCACGATATCGAAGTCAGTGCCCGGACAGAGTCCGAAATAAGGAGTGATCGTATAGGTGACGATATCTGATGCATTCGTCGCATTATTGAAGACATCCGCAACAATCAGGTTTACATTGCCTGTCCCTACCGCAGTGCTGGCTGCTCCTGTGAGACCACCGCCTACTACGGCGGTTACATCGTAGCTTGTTATTGCGCCAGCATCATCATCGGTGCCCGGTAGTACCACAGCTGTAGCCACATCGGAA
>SDBV01004738.1_pt1 | contig 19399 bp, 22 predicted proteins | sample 2277081 | NCBI WGS metagenome assembly SDBV01 (sample SAMN10402039, study PRJNA504765) | marine sediment metagenome | isolation source: marine sediment core GS10_PC15, 223 cmbsf | place: Arctic Ocean: Southern Knipovich Ridge | collected 2010
GGTATCGGGTTGGAACACGATTTTTTTAACACAGTTCATCATTTTGCTGGAGGATTTTTCGTAGCTCTATTTATGTATGGCTATCTCTATGAAATAGTCGAAGCTAGAAACGTTCCCTGGTTTAAAAAATGGCTCGTCATTATTGGAGCCACCTTAACCATCGGTGTTCTCTGGGAAGTTATAGAATGGATTGGTTCGTATTATAACAGTCAATACATGAGTATCGGGAGTCTTGATGACACTATTTTAGATCTTGGTTCTGACACATTAGGTGCAATTATTCTTCTACTACTACATCCTGTCAGGCGCAGAGATTCCTAATAACCCCAAAACAATTTTAAATACACTATGAACCCCAAAGATTAGTCCAAGGCGCGCTTCGGCTATTTTTTTCTCTGCAGTCAGTATTTTGTGTTTTTCATAAAAAGAATGAAAACCATTTGCCAAATCTAAAGCATAATTAGCTAACTGGTGTACTTCTCGCTTGGTAGCAATATCTTCCAAAAGATCCGGTAAGATAATCATTTGCTTTATTAAATTCATTTCTTCCTTTTCTTTAAGTTTAGAAAAATTAGTACCAACTTCTAGATTTACATCCTTTATCTTATTAAACAAACTATTTATACGTGCATTGGCGTATTGGATATAGAATACGGGATTTTGTTTTGATTCTTCTTTGGCTAACTCCAAATCGAAATCCATATGTGTATCTTGAGATTTACTTGCGAAGAAATATCGTACAACATCTTTACCGACATCATCGGTTAACTCGTTTAATGTAACGAATTGCCCTGCCCTTTTAGAAATCTTTCCGACATCTTTTAATGTGACAAATTGATACAAGAGTATTTCGATTTGTTCAGGTTTATATCCCAATCCTTCGATAAGACCATACTTTAATCGTGCAACATCTCCATGGTGATCCGATCCCCAAATATTGATTATTATATCAGCGCTTCTTTCAAACTTATCTCTTGAGTATGCAAAATCAGCAAGAAGATATGTGGGATCTCCCGTGCTTTTGATCAGGACTGCATCATCTCCTCCGTCGATTTTTAACCAAGTAGCATTTTCTTTTTCATAAACCATGTCCCCAAACTTCAAAGCCTTCAAAACATCGCCAACCTTCCCGCTTTCATGCAAGCTTTTCTCCGAGTACCACGTATCGAATTTAACTCCGATTTTATCTAATGCTTCTTTTATCCATCCATTAATTTTTCCTAAAGCAAAATCTCTACAGGCATCAGCCAGTTCATCAAAGTTATCTTCGCTCCCGTGAAAAACTTTCTTCTCTCTCATTTCACGAGCTAGATCAGCAATGTATTCTCCTTGGTAATTGTCTTCGGGAAAATCAATCCCCTTTCCTCCGAGTTGTAGATATCTTCGTGCAACTGATTCACCTAATATTTTTATCTGTTTCCCAGTATTGTTTATGTAATATTCTCTTGAAACTTCAAATCCAACTTTATTAAAAATATTTGCTAACACATCGCCAAATACTCCTCCACGGCCGTTACCAATAGTTAAAGGTCCCGTTGGATTGGCAGAAACAAACTCAATATTAACTTTCTGTTTCTTCCCAAAATCAGAATCTCCATATTTAGGCCCGGCTTTAATAACCTCCATTAGAGCTTCTTGTAAAAACTTGTCGGACAAGAAGAAATTAATAAATCTATTACTCTCAACATTAATCTTAGAAAACATTTCTTTTATTTCTTCATCTGCCATCAACTTATCTTTAATATCCTTTGGATCTTCTCTTGCAACTAAAGCTATGTTGGTTGAATAGTCTCCAAAATCATGTACAGGAACAGAAACATCAAAATTACCCTTATATCCAAGAGATTCTAATTTATCCCTAATCAATTTTTTGGGTGATTTCATTATCTAAAAGTTACCAGAATTGAGAGGAAATATAAAGGCTAAATTGTGATATAATCTAAAAAAGGTCGACAACCCTTAATTTAAAGCTTATTTATATGAAAAGGAATTTAATAATAATCGCTATTATTGTAATCATCATAGTCCTCGGATATATGTATTTCCCAAGCTCACCGATTAGAGATGATGGTACTATCGATACAGCACAAGTATCAAAAGAGGTATCAAAAGACAAGGCAGTGTTAATGGATGTCCGTACATCTACTGAACTTGTCACAGATGGATACGCAGCTGGTTCTACACATTTCGAACTGGCTCGACTACAAAACGGAGAGCTCCCTAGCTACGATAAGGATAAAAGGATCTATGTATATTGCAAAGCGGGAGTTCGTGCAGAACAAGCAAAGACAATTTTGGAAGAGAACGGCTTCACAAACGTGATAAACATTGGTGGTCTTTCTGACTGGGAAGCTTCAGGCGGAGAAGTAGTGCGATAACGATTAAATATTTTTGCAAAAGAATAAGCCACGGAAGGTCCGTGGCTTTAAGTTGGTCAAAGGTTCAGAATGCGACCCTCATACCGAATAGCGGGTTCAATTCCCTGCCAAATACCAAGAGTTCTAGGGCTAACTTGCAACGAGTTTGTAGATGAACATCGGCATCCACTCGAGAATCCGCTCTCTTTGTCTCCATTGTTTCCGAGAACGTGTTCTTCCCTGCTCAGAGCCTAAGCAATACCACCCACCCTCTTGATATCTCTCGATGTCTTCACAGACATGGATTTCCATTTGCTCCTGGACTTCACGAACTGCGTACTTCAGGTCTCGTAGACAGCGCCAGAGGTGAGGCTTTGCTGAGGATACCCACAGCTCTGTGATTTGTTCCTTCTTCGCCCACTGGACTGCTCCGCGTGCTATGCGAAATGTTGGAGGTGGGTTGCCGACTTCTTCTTTGATGAACCACACATCGAATCCAGGTCCAAAACTGACATCACGCTGAGTGTAAATTGGAGCATCCAGTTCTCGTGATTTCAGCGACGCGACTTGAGCAATGCGTCGGTTGGATCTGAGTGTTCCCGGCGCTCCGAATGCAAACGCGACGATACCTATACTCATACTTTCCTCCTTCGAAAGTCTTTTTATTGTCAACCCCTTTACTATCTATATTATACCATGTTTTGATGTTTTCGACAATATACCCAAAAACCGCCATTTAGACGGTCTTTTTCTCGGTGGAGATGGTGCGAAAAAGTTGGAACCAAATTGAGAAATGGATTTTGGAGAATTTTGGTGTTTATGAAAAAGAAAAAACCCCATGTTGCCATGGGGCTAGACCTGCTCTGTTGTTTAGGGCTGTTATGCCCTAAAGTAGATAACGGCGAATGCGATAGAAAAAACTTCCGCAAGAAAGATGTACCCGCAGATCTTCCCAAGACGGAAAGCTCTACGATCAGCCATCATTTTTTTAGTTTCAGCCTTACCGGCTTCTTGGCTGGTTACCAAGTACATGCCGGAAACCATTCCCCGAATGCTCAAAAACAAGGGACCGAATGCCACTACAACACAGAGTAAAATTACTAAAGCCTGTACTGTGGGTGTCAACATTGTCATATCCTCCTCATTTCATTTGTGCTAAATATATTATACCATATTCTGATGTTTTAGACAAGGTAGTCAAAAAGCACCAAAAAAACCGCCATTTAGGCGGTCTTTCTCTTGGTGGAGATGGAGGGAATCGAACCCTCGTCTTGAAATTGAGTTATGGAGGCACTACACGTTTAGTCTAGTTTGTTTAGGTGATTGAGTAGAAGCTAGACAAAATAAGCAATCACCCGTTCTGATTGATACGACATCTTCTCGACAGAACGATCGAAGAGATGAAGTTCTCGCTGATGACGTCCTTCTCAGATAACGAGAATCCCTGAGAGAACGGAGGTTAAGCGTATGCTAGACCTCTGTTGAAATTGCTGTTTGCAATTATATGTTTTCCGTTTTTAACGAGAACGGAGTCTCGACGTGCACCGGCCATAATACGATAACAATCGAAGCCGATCATCCCCTTATTTAAACTTCTTCGCCTCGGCGAAGCCGACGTTCAACGTCTCTTTTCTTTATTGTTTCGCGCTTGTCATATTTCTTTTTTCCTCGCGCGACGCCTATTTCAAGCTTCACTTTACCTCCTTTATTATACAACTTTATAGGTACTACCGTCAAGCCCTTCTCATTTAGCTTCCCTACTAGATAATTAAGCTCTTTTTTGGTTACAAGCAGCTTCCTGTCTCGCTGTTCTTTATAGTCTTTTGGTACATTACTTGGCTGATATGGAGACACTAAAGCACCTAATAAAAAGAGTTCATTACCAAATTCTTTGACATAGGATCCGGTAAGGGACACCTTACCAGCTTTAATAGCTTTTACTTCATGCCCTTTTAATTCTATTCCCGCCTCAAACTTCTCTAGTATTTCATAGTCAAAGGTAGCTTTTTTATTGTGGGCATAAACGGTCATTTTCGCTCAGCGAGCTCTAGCTCCGTTTCAAGTTCTTTTTCGTCTCGCAATACTTTAAGTTTTAATTTGTCCCCTACTTCGCGACTTTGAACAATATCCATCAAATCTTTTTCTGCACCAAGTTTTTCTCCGTCAGCTTCTAATATAATATCGTTTTCTTTTAACCCTGCTTTATCTGCAGGAGAACCCTTAATGATAGCTGACTCTCCAGGAATATGCCCTTGCATAATCATAACACCATGATCTGAAGGTAGCTTATACATCTTCTGAATTTTCTCATTTATCGGAACATACATTATTCCAATAAACGGTTTGATAATTCTTCCGAATTTAACAATATCTTCCAAATCTTTCTTAGCCCAGTTTATAGGGATACAAAATCCAATATTTTGTGCGCCAAATATTACGGCTGTGTTAATGCCAACAACTTCACTTTCTAAATTCAAAAGTGGCCCACCGGAATTACCTTGATTAATAGCAACATCAGTTTGGATAACTCCTCTTAATTCCTCCGTTCTTCCTCCCATACCAAGTGATGCATGAATACGACGTGCTAAACCAGAAACAATTCCTTTTGAAACCGTATTTGCGAATAATCCCAATGGTGTACCAATAGCAATAACGGTTTGTCCGGGAGTGACCTTATCGGAATTACCCAATTTGGCCGTTGGGAAATTCTTCCCTTCAATCTTACAAACAGCAATATCGTTTATCGGATCTCGAGACACAACTCGTGCATCGTACTCTTTTCCGTCAGGAGTTACGACTGTATATTCAGCTTCCGGATCAAAAACAACATGCTTATTAGTCAAAACCAAACCATCTGGATGGACAATCACCCCAGAGCCTCCTCCAACTTTAATCATTTCCTTTTCTCCAGTACCCCCTTCTGGTTTCTGGTTTCCAAAAGGTAAAGGGAATGGAAATAGATTAAATTTCTTCATTTTCGGCATCTCTTTGGATATAACAATACTTACAACCGCTGGAGATACCTCTTCAACCACTTTTATCGTTTGTTTTTCTTCTTCATTCATTAACCTCATTATATACTTGAAAAACAACCCTTTGCAAATAGAAAAGTCTGCCGGAAGGAGAGCTGTTATCCGAGCTGCTTGACCGGATTTTAATCAATTAGCCACAATCAAACAAATAGTATATTATTTGTGTATGGAAAACCTGGAACAAATGGAGACGAAACAGGAAGAAGTCGAGTCAGTCGAGCAGAAAACAGCCAAAGCTCAAGATATAGAAGAGCTCAAACAAATTCTCAGAGAAGAAGTTGAGGAAATTAAGGGAACTACGTATAGAAAAGAGCGGGGTGGTCGGGGTGAAGAGAAATCCAGAATATATACAGGCGAGGAGTTGGCTAAAAGAATTGAGGACATCCAGGGAGGCAGACGAAATCTAGATTCCATTACCCAGCAAGAGGGACTAAAGAAAATAACCACCGAATTATTGGTAAATTCCTCAAAAGATTGGAATAAGTTTGCATATTGGATAATGAAAATTACCGCAGACGAACAGTTGGGCGAAGGTCTCCAAGAAGTTGAATACTATTCTAATATTATTGAACAAGCTAAAGACGGTGTTAAAACCATAATAGACGAGAGAGGACAACCACGTCCAATTGAGAGAACAATCCCACGAAAATACGGATTGAGACCAAAATTTATTGAACTCCTAAATAAAGGAAGTATAAAAGAAACCATACATTAAAAAAATCCCGGGTAACCGGGAGTTTTTATTTCTTTTGCCAAAAAAAAGAAGGCATCCATGGCTGGGGCTGGATGCCTAATTCTGCTGTCGCTTCCTATTTTTTTATCGCTTTCTCTAAAAATAGCCGGTGTGGCTCTATCTTTGTGAGCTTTTCCAAAGCTTCTTCGATTGGAACCCATCTGGCTTCAGAAATTTCGAAGGTATCTTGAACATAAGGCTTTGTGCTACCAACAAGATAGTGAGCGACATAGGCTATCATCAAGTTGCGATTTTCGGGGGAGCTGGATATGTCCAGTAATTTAAGCCCTCCTGCTCTTATCCCCGTCTCTTCGTAGAGTTCTTTCAGTGCGCCTTTTTCCGGCAGATTGCCCCTTTTGAGCCCTCCTCCAGGAATCTGCCAGCCCAGAGCAATACCGCGTTTCTTATCGATCAAGAGAACCCGATTTTCATGGATGACCAAAGTGAAAACTCCAATGAGATTGAGGTTGCGAATATTCCACATCCTCAAGCCAAACCACAATATCCTCTTTTGTTTGAGCCATTCTGGAGTTATCCCCCAGCCAAACGATAACACCATCTCGGTGATTCGCTTGAGCCATTTTTTCATCTACCCCTCCCTTTTTTGAAATCAAAAAACCACGTACATTATACCGTAGTTTTTGCGTTCAGTCAAATTATCTTTTCATAAAGATCTTCTTCCCTACTTCAATCACCGCCACATTAAATAATGCAAATCCAATCATAAAGAGCCAGTCATTCGTATCGATAATAACAGTATTTAAAATCCTTCTTGCAGGTTCCCAATATATTGCGACAACATACATAAATAATCCGAATAGAACACTGAAATTCAAGAAGTGATTTGAGAACATATTAGTTTTCCAAAATGGTTTTGATAAGTTTCGAACAGAATAAACATAAAACAGTGACACTATTCCTAGGCCGAGAAAGATCATAGTACGAGCATAATCAACATCTCCAGTGGTATTCATAATGTAGAAGTAAATAGAGAGCAAAACTAGATCAGTTACAATTGTAAACATGATGATAAGCTGCTTCATCTGCTTATCAAAGATACTTACATCTTTCTTTGGTTTCCTTTTCATTAATTCACCTGCTTCATCCTTTTCAAATGCTAGAGCAATCGCAGGTAATCCATCTTCAAGTAAATTGACCCAAAGAATCTGGGCTGGCAGCAAAGCAAGTGGGTATCCGCCAAGAATACTTCCTGTTAACAAAATAATTTCTGTAAATGCATCGGAGATTAAGAAAACGATTATTTTCTTAATATTTTCTAGAATCAACCTTCCTTGTTTTATCGCCTCAACAATTATTGAAAATGAATCATTAAGCAAAACCAGATCCGAAGCTTCCTTCGCGACATCAGTCCCTGAACCAATAGCAACACCAATGTCTGCTCTTAAAAGCGCGGGGCCATCATTTATCCCATCACCTATAACTGCAACTCTTTCATTCTTCTCTTTCAAAGCTTTAATTATTTTTACTTTTTCATCAGGCGACACACGAGCATAAACATCATATTTATCTAACTTATCGACAATCATCTTTTCTTCTCCTAGATCTTTTCCTTCGATAATTCGTGTATCTGATTTAAGGATCCCTAACTCTTTAGCTACATATCTTGCAGTAAGCATATGGTCTCCGGTTATAATAATTGTCCGAAGTCCCGCCTGCTTAGCCGTAGCTATCGCCTGCTTTACATCCTTACGAATAGGATCAGAGAAAACAGCAAAAGCTAAAAATTCCATCTTCCTCAGATCTTCATGTTTAACTTCATCAGAATCAATCTCTCTGGCAGCTAATGCCAAAACCCTAAATCCTTTTGAAGTGAGTTCATTTAATTTTTCTTTTGCTTTCGTTCCCGCTTCATCACTCAAAACAGTTCTTTCTAGAATAACCTCCGGTGCACCAAGAAGGGATATAACTCTTTTTCCATCAAAATCATTTAGTATTGCTGAATATTTATATTTCGAAGAAAAAGGAATCGCATCAAGCCGCTTAAACTTTTTATCTAATTCTTCTTTATTAATATTATGTTCTTGGGCAGCAGAAACTATAGCTCTATCCATCGGTCTCCCTCTCACCTTCCACTCCTCTCTTACAGCTTTTGGATTTTCTATATAAGCATCTGTATTCAAAACCAAAAGTTCTAGCAGTTTCGTCGGGGTTTGAGAGATCTGATATTCTTTCCCACCAAAATCGACAACGCTAGAAAGAGTCATCCTACCTTCAGTAAGAGTAGCCGTTTTGTCGGAGGCAATAACAGTTGTGTTCCCTAATGCCTCTGCGGCAACTTTCTTTCTAATCAAGCCTTTCTTTTCCAATATTCTTTTAGATCCAATGGCCAAGGACACCCCAACTGCGACAGGTAGCCCCTCAGGAATAGCCGCGACCGCGACAGCTACTGCAGTTATAAACATAGTGTAAGTATCTATCCCGGTTAATACCCCAACACCAAACAATGCCGCTGATATGATAATGAACATAACAGCAAGCGTCCTGGCTAATTTACTTAGCTTAATTTCCAGGGGAGTAACATCTTCTTTTCTTTCTTTATGAACAAGTTCGGTAATCTTCCCTAATTCTGTATCTACTCCTGTCGCTACTACTACGGCTAAAGCATCCCCTTCCTCGGCGTACGTACCCAAGAAAACCATATTCGTTCTATCAGCGATCGACGTATCAAGATCTATAGCACTAGAAATTTTTTCTACTGGTGATGATTCTCCGGTGAAAACAGCCTCATTCGTTTTTAACTCGTTTATAGAAATTAATCTTGCATCAGCTGGTATACGTTGCCCTTGTTTAACATAGATAACATCACCAACAACAAGGTCCTTTGAATCAATATATCTTCTTCGTTCGTCTCTAATAACTCCTGATTCATAACTAATAACCTTGCGGAGCTCTTCCATAACATTAGAGGCTTTGATCTCTTGGTAGAATCCAATCGCGGCATTAAGGAAAACAGCACCGAAAATAACTCCAGCATTAATGAGGTCGTTGAGAAGCAGAGAGATTACACCGGCAAGTATCAATATTAGAATCAGTGGACTAGTGAATTGTCTAAATAAAATATTAAGGGCTCTAAACCCATTTTTGTCAGAGATATCATTCGGCCCGAATCTTTCCAATCGCTTCTCAGCTTCTATCTTCGATAACCCCTTCTCATTAGTTTCAAGCTTCCCGAAAACTTTATCGATCTCTAATGCATGAGCATTTTTTCGAACTTCTTCTAAATTCATAAGAGATTAAGAAGAACTACAGAGACTATGAATAGGATGTAAACACCTATTAATAGAAAGCCCTCCTCTTTAACTAATTTCCTTTGCGTTAAAGCAGCAATATTGAATGCCAAAACACCTCCTGCTAAAAACGCGGCCATCAAATATATAAACGACATGTCCAGAGCTTGAATTGGTTGAAAGAAAGCAACCAGTCCAATAATCAGAGAATTTGCAGCAGAGCTCCCCAATAAATCGCCAAACAAAATATATTTTTTGTAAGAAGCTTTCGCCTTAAACGCTATAGTTAACTCTGGAAGATTAGTCCCAATAGAGAACATGATCAAACCAACAACCAATGGAGGGATACCGAAACCAAAAGCTATCTCTGTCCCTATATCAACTGCATATTTTGCAGCTATTGTCATGACAATCAAACCTAATACCAAAAACCCAATTAACTCTCCGGGGCTCTTACCTTTTCCATTTAACAAACCCATTGTTGCATTTCCCAACATATTCTTCTTGGTTATTATATAAATAATGTATGCAACATAGGCTGCTATTAAAATTATTCCATCAGTTCGAGAAAGCATACCATCTAAAATCAAAGCAGCCGGCAAAAGAATGATGAAATTCAAAGCCATCAGTTCTTTTATAGAAACTGCTCGAAATATGTTGATCTGCTTACTAAGAAGGAGGGATAGTCCTGCAATCAAAGTGAGCAATACAAAGCTAGCACCTAAGATATTCCCTAATGACAAAACAGGTACTTTCATTGCAATAGCATTTATAGCCACTAAAAATTCTGGGGCAGTCGTAGCAAGACCAAGCACAACAAACCCCATCAAGAACTTATTGATCTTTAATCTAACACCCAATCCAACAAGAGAGTCAGTCACCCATTCGGATGACTTCCCAAGAACATAAAAAAATAAGAGTAATAAAACAATATCGAATTCCATTGTTCTCTTTTATTATACCTCGTAATAGATTTCAGTTCGAGTTCTAAAAATTGCCCGAAACACCCAAATATGGTATAATATATTCATAGGCTGAAATTAGTCGGCCTATGTATCTTAAGGAGGTTTTAATGTCAAACCAAGAGAAAGTCGAGATGGACAGGTACATGCGTGAATTCGTAAGGGTAAAGATCGACAAGGAAGTATCCAAAGAGCTTGGCACATTCAGTCGTGAATTCAATGACTTCATCAAAGGGCTCAATCTCCCTAAACCGATAGCAGACAAACTCAGAGTTGAGTTCCTCGAAATGATTTCCGACGCATGCCAAGAGTTCCACAAAAGGATGCTCAATCGTATCCCAATCGAAGTTCCACCCAAGGGATAACCCCCATTGAGACTCTATCGGAGTAATTCGGCCCCGCTTAATTGCCGGGTACGAGAACAAGAATCCGATAGAGATCTACGAGGACCGTACCCCATACGGCCCTCTTTTTTTACCAAAAAACACCAGCTCTTGCCTTTTTCCCGGTTTTCTGTTAAAAATATATAGCTAGAAAGTGAGCAAACATTACAGAAAAAACGAAAGAATAAGGGCTCCTAAAGTCAATTTAGTTGACGAAAAGGGAGAACAGCTAGGTGTTTTAGACACCAAAGAGGCTTTGCGTCTAGCAGAAGAACGGGGTCTCGACTTAGTCGAGGTTGGACCAAACTCCACTCCCCCTATAGCCAAGATATTGGACTATGGAAAATTCATTTACGATAAAGAAAAGAAACAAAAAAAGGAAAAGAAGTCTACTTCCGAACTAAAGACGGTACGTATAGGTTTTAGAACAGGTAAACACGATCTTGAAACCAAACTTCGACAAATAAATAAATTCTTAAGCAAAGGTCATCGGATCCGATTAGAAATAAAGTTAAGAGGACGAGAAAGAAGAATGTCCGATATGGCAAAGACTAAATTAATGGAATTTATTGAAAAGATTACGGAACCCATAATCGTCGAAGGAACACCGAAAAAAACACCGTTCGGATGGAGCATTCATCTACACTATGGCGAAGAAAAGAAAAACAAGTAAAGCAGCACAGAAACGGTTCAAAGTAACCGCAAGTAATAAATTACTAAAGAGACCTACGAGACAGGATCATTTCAACGCAAAGGATAGCGGAAATGACACTCGACGCAAAAGAAACCAGGGGCAAATTAAAGGCCCTACTGCTATTTCAAATATTAAAAAAATCATTTCAACTAGATAATTATGCGAGTAAAAAGAGGGACAACAGCAAATAAGAGAAGAAAAAAGACGCTTAAGGCAGCTAAGGGTTTTAAGTGGTCACGAAAGACAAAATTCAAAGCTGCTAAAGAAGCCCTACTTCACGCACGAACTCACGCATTTACAGGTAGAAAATTAAAGAAAAGAAACTACCGAAGACTATGGCAAATTAGAATCAACGCTGCCGTAAGAGAATTTGATGTCTCATACAGCAAATTCATAAACGGTTTGAAGAATACGAATATTGAAGTAGACAGAAAGATACTCTCAGAAATAGCACAGACAAGACCAGATATATTCAAGGAAATAGTCGAGAAGATAAAACCAAACATAAACGTGAAATAAGAAAATCCTCGCGAAAGCGAGGGTTTTTTACGAATCTATTTTTACGCACCAGAACTTGATTAAAATCAATTTTTGGTGTATTATAACATACATCACGGCCCCGTCGTCTAGTCCGGTCCAGGACGCCAGGTTTTCATCCTGGTAACACGGGTTCAAATCCCGTCGGGGCTGCTTGGCTTTTACATCCAAATACCGTTATTGGAAGAAGGTTTTCTGTTACTCGTGAATGTATTAGACAAATTGAGCCAAAAGCACTTGAAAAAGATACGACAACACCAAAAAGTAAAAAAATAAAAGGTTATTAATATGTTAGATGAAAAAGATTTAAAAAAAATGGAGGAAGAAATAGATCGTCTAAGAAAGCTCGTGTATTATGATGAACTCACGGGGCTTCTTAATAGAAGAGGATTTCTACACGAAGCAGAAAGGGAATTTAATTTTGTTTCTAATAATACAACCACGTTGGAACGTAGAACAGGATTTCAGATACCATTCAGTGTCATTTTTCTTGATTTGGACAATTTCAAAAATATTAATGATACATACGGACATGATGTTGGTGATGAAGCATTAAAAGTTATAGGAAAGATATTAAACGAACAGCTGAGGGCAGGAGATATGCCTGGAAGATTGGGTGGAGAAGAGTTTGTGATTACTCTTGTTGGTGCGAATATTGAACGCACCAAAGTTATTGCAGAGAAGCTCCGTGTTATTATTGAGGCGCATGAGCTACGTTCTGGAGATAAAAAGATACCGCTTACCGCAAGTTTTGGTGTTGCGGAATATTTAGAAGATAAAGATAATGATGTACAGGCATTAATTAAAAGAGCAGATGATGCTATGTACAAGGCAAAACAGGAGGGAAAAAACAGAATCGTTGTGGCATAAATTAAATCAATAAATAAGAGAATTATTCCATATTTACTATTAGAGAGTTTTGGAATCTAATACAAGATAGAGATGCTATATTGGTTATGAACTTTGATAAGTACGGTGTTAAAAATTATATTAGCGGTAATACTCTTATGGAAATGGGGGTTGCTCATGTCTTAAACCAAAAAATTTATTTATATAATTCAACCCCCAGACATACCATATTACAAGTCAGAGATAGAAGTAGTGAAACCCGTTATTATCAATGGTGGTTTATCGCTGATAAAATAATCGTAAATACTGGTCAATAAAGTTTTCCAGTGTTCTCGAATCGCCCTGTACAAGTAAAACAAATTATCTTCTAGCAAGAAAGAAGAGATGTATGATTAATATTTATCACTTTAATTCTACAGGAAATCACTAACTGGTTTACAAAGGTCACCCACAAATAGTTGACAGAATTGTCAAATTTCAAGAAAACTGCTAAGTTTATTCTCATGAAGATTCTTGGTATCGAGACATCATGTGACGAAACAGCTGTCGCTGTCGTAAAGATAGAAAATGACAAGCCAGAAGTATTATCTAGCATCGTTTCTTCGCAAGTAGAGCTCCACGCTCAATATGGCGGTGTAGTTCCTAATTTAGCCGCCAGGGAACACGTAAAAAATATAAGCGTTGTTTTTGATGCTGCTCTAAAGAAAGCCAATTCTCAAATCGAAGATATTGATTTAATCGCAGTTACTCAAGGGCCAGGTTTAATCCCTGCCTTGATGGTAGGCACAGCATTTTCCAAAACTTTAGCCTTTCTGACAGACAAGCCAATAGTCGGGGTGAATCATATGGCCGGCCATGTTTATGCAAACTGGTTTGGAGAAAAAGAAATCGAATTCCCCGTTTTAAATCTTATAGTCTCCGGTGGGCACACGATGCTGGTACTGATGAAAGATCATGGAAAATTTGAACTCCTCGGAGAAACCGTTGATGATGCTGCTGGAGAAGCTTTTGATAAGGTAGCTCGAATTTTAGAACTAGGTTATCCGGGTGGACCAATAATTTCTGCAGAAGCAGAGAAAGATAGTAAAATAGAAATCGATCTCCCCCGCCCTATGCTTAATAGCGGAGATTATAACTTCTCTTTCTCAGGATTAAAAACAGCAGTTTTATACAAAGTAAAGGATTTGAAAGAAAAATATTCATTAGATGAAATCCGGCCAGCTGTCGCAAAAGAATTTCAACAAGCAGCAATAGATGTGTTAATCAAAAAAACAATGAAAGCTGCCGAAGAATATAATATAAAATCAGTCTTGCTTTCTGGTGGAGTTGCTGCTAATAAGTTATTGCGAAAAACATTGGAGGAAGAGTGTGAAAAGAACGGATTTGAATGTTATCTTCCAGAATTAAAGTATACAACCGACAACGCAGCAATGATTGCATTGGCAGGATATTTTAAAAGTAAAGAAATAGAAAAGCCTGACTGGAAATCAGTGCAAGCAGATGCTAATCTAAGATTAGCTAGTCGATAGAATTGAACATGCCAAAAGAATATAAGCCATACAACGCAAAGGACGTCGAAGATGGAATATACGACCTCTGGGAAAAGAGTGGTTTTTTTACACCCGAAAATCTCCCAGATTCAGATAAAAAATTCACAACTTGTATCGCTCCCCCGAATATAACTGGCGAACTACATATGGGACACGCACTGGAGCTAACACTCCAGGATATTTTAGTCCGAATGAAAAGAATGCAGGGATATAAAACTCTCTGGCTGCCAGGTATGGATCATGCAGGGATTGCAGCACAAAATACAGTTGAGAAACAATTAAAAAAAGAAGGTGTATCGCGCCATGATCTTGGAAGAGAAAAATTCCTGGAAAGAATGTGGGAATGGAAAGAAAAGTATGGTGAAGCTATTTTAAATCAATTCAAGAAGATGGGAATTTCGGTAGATTGGACCAGACTAAGATTCACAATGGATGAAGATTATCAAAAAGCTGTAGAGAAAGCTTTTAAGGATTACTACGAAAAAGGGTGGATCTACCAAGGAGAGAAAGTTGTTAACTGGTGCGTAAGATGTTCGACATCCATTTCAGATCTTGAGGTTAATTACGTTCCGGAAAAAACAAAACTTTATTACATAAAATATGGTCCATTCACTCTTGCAACAACACGTCCAGAAACAAAACTTGGAGATACTGCTCTAGCGGTTCATCCCGATGACAAGAGATATAAAGAATATGTCGGAAAAGATTTAGAAATAGAATCTGTAGATAACAATATCCCTATAGAAGAAGCTCCGAAGCTGAAGAAGATTAAACTAAAAGTTGTTGCCGATGAAGCAGTAGAACAAGAATTCGGAACAGGAATTATTAAAGTAACTCCTGCGCACGATATGGTTGATGCTGAGATCGGACAGAAGCATAACCTTTCTGCAATAAAAATTATCGATGAAAGAGGAAAGATGAACGAAAATGCTGGAAAAAGATACGAAGGGATGAAAGTAGCCGCCGCTCGTGAGCAAATTTCCAAAGATTTAGAAGAGATAGGGCTTATGGAAAAAATCGAAGATTATGATCACAACATCGGAAGATGTGATAGATGTGATTCGGTTATAGAGCCATTACCATCAAAGCAGTGGTTTCTGAAGATGGAAGAATTAGCAAAGTTGGCACTAGAAGCCTTGGATAAAAAAGAATTCGCTATCCACCCCAATAGATGGGAAGGACCATATAGAGAATGGTTAGGTAAAACTAGAGACTGGAACATCTCCCGACAACTTTGGTGGGGACATAAAATTCCTATAGAAGGAGAGGAAGACGTTTTAGATACTTGGTTTTCCTCTGCTCTATGGCCTTTTGCCACACTAGGTTGGCCTGAAGATACAAAGGATCTAAAAGAATTTTATCCAACCGACTTTATTATGTCAGATCGTGGAATTCTTTTCCTATGGCAGGTCCGAATGATCTACTCCGGAAAATTCTTTACGGGGAAGGTACCATATAAAGATCTATATATTCACGCTACAGTTCTTACGAAAGACGGTAAAAGAATGTCTAAATCTCTTGGAACTGGGATTGATCCATTAGTGTTAACCGAGAAACACGGAACAGATGCATTGAGATTTGGTCTCGCCTATCTCGCAACTGGACTACAAGATGTTCGATTCAGTGAAGAAGTTGTATTCATGGGTAAGAAATTCGCCAACAAGATTTGGAATATTAATCGATACGTGGATATGAAGCATGAAGGTAAAGAAATGAACCCAAATGGTGAAGTTGATGAAGAATGGAAGAAAAAAATAGATGAAATGGCAGCTAAAGTTGGTAGGAATATTGCAAAATATAATTTTGGAGAAGCATCCAGAACAATATACGACTTTGTCTGGCATGAGTTTGCAGACAAATACATTGAAGAGACCAAAGACAACAACGATGAGAAGACATTAAACACTCTCGCATACATACTTACAACCACATTAAAGACTCTTCATCCGTTTATGCCTTTTATTACGGAAGAGATCTATCAGAACCTTCCTCTCAAGGACAAAAAACCCACACTTATGGTAGAACAGTGGCCTGGAATATAGTATAATTTCAGTATGATATCGCCAGCGAATGTAGCTTTATTGGTAGCACTAGGATTATTGCCAAGCTTTATTTGGCTTTTTTATTACCTAAAACACGACTCACATCCTGAACCAAAAAGTCTGCTCGCTAAAGTATTTATCATGGGTATATTATTTGCCCCTGTTGTTGCATTGCTTCAATGGCTGTTCGTAGAGCTCGCATCTAATATATATGTCGGATATAAACCGGATACTTCATTCTTTTTGTGGGCTGCAGGTGTTGAGGAAGTAGTAAAACTTATGGCAGTAAGAGTGGCTGTCCTAAAAAATGCCGAATTTGATGAGCCAACCGACGCAATGATCTATATGGTTACTGCAGCACTCGGTTTTGCCGCCATAGAAAACATTCTTGTATTGTTTAATGTAATTCCTAACGGACACAGCTACACAATTGGAGTCCTAGCTCTTAGATTCATAGGTGCAACCTTCCTACATGCTCTAGCTGCAGCAATAACAGGGTACTTCTTGGCAATCTCGTGGTTCTTCAAGAAACATTCTCTTAAGTTGATTATCCTTGGTCTGTCTATCGCTACAGCTGTCCATTTCCTATTCAACATGCTGCTTCAGCTATTCCAGGATAATTTGACAGCCCTCATTTATTCCACTGCCCTACTTCTATCCGTCGCATATATTGTGGCTAGATTGTTCAGCAAAACAAGGGCCCGAGATTCTGAGTTTATATAGAAAAACTTTTGTGATAAAATAGACATAAGATGACTGATACAGAAAAACAACCAGAGGAAGGCCAATTGACAGTAGATATCTTTCAAGCTGATGATCATATTGTAATCCAATCTACGATTGCTGGTGTTGCGCGAAAAGATATCGACATCTCTATCACTGACGACATGGTAACTATTCGAGGAGAAAGAAAGAAGGATCCTCAAATAAAAGTTGCAAATTATTTTTATGAAGAAGTATTCTATGGCCCGTTCTCAAGATCAATTATCCTTCCTGTAGAGGTTGATTCAGACAGCGCAACAGCCTCAATTAAAAATGGGGTTCTGACGATCAAACTCCCCAAGAAATTAAAAACAAAAAAGATCACGATAGAATAATCGCAATGGCGATCCTTGCTATTTGAAAAGAAGGCAGTGATCGCCCGGCTTACGAGTCGGGCGTTCCCTGTCTTTTTTATTAGACCATGAAGTTTAAGCTATACTTAACCCTAATAGTTATCTTATTCGGAATTTCATTCGTAGGAATACAAACCTGGGAATCTTTTAGGATTGCTCCACATATCAACTATGCTGACCGATCATCCTTCACTGCCGCTTCAGAACTTTCTGCTCAATTAACAACAAACAAGGATAGAGAATATAGACTAAGGGTCCAAGAACAAGAAATTTCTCTAAAAGGAGAAGTGCTAGCAAATTTGATCGAACCTTACATACGAAATTTTACACAGAAGAAAGAGTACCGCATTTCTCAAAAAAGAATGAATGAGATTCTTGTAGAAATAGCCCAGAGTATAAACAGTGCTCCAATAGATGCAAGGATTACATTAATCAAAGGTGTTCCTACAACAATCTTTGAAGGAATCCCTGGGATCAGGCTAAGTATGGATAAATCTGCCAAAAGTATCTTGGACGGAATAATCCAAAGTAGACCGGTTATAGATTTAATTGTTGATTACGTTGAACCAGGCTTAACGCTAGCTAAATTTGAAAAGCTTAACATCAAGGACCTTCTTGCTGATGGAGAAAGTGACTTTGCAGGATCATCGAGTTCCAGAATACATAATATCACCGTAGCAGCTGCAAGATATAACGGTCTTTTAATCCCCCCAGGCAAAACATTTTCTTTTAACGAATTATTAGGAGAAGTCAGCGCTAAATCTGGATATCTTCCTGAGTTAGTCATTAAGAATAAAAAAATAGTCCCGGAATATGGGGGAGGAATTTGTCAGGTCTCCTCTACCCTATACAAAGCAGCTCTAAAAGCAGGCTTAGAAATAGTTGAAAGAAGAGGTCATTCGGTTACTATTCGATACTATAGCCCTCAGGGTCTGGACGCAACAATCTATCCTGGAGTTGTGGATCTTAAATTTAAAAATGATACTAATGAATATATCCTCATTCAATCAAAGATCGAAGGCACTAAACTAACTTTCGAAATATACGGAGAGAATGACGGACGTGAAGTTATAATCAACGGTCCGCATATGTATCCCCGTGAAGGAGGAGGCTGGAGTACATATGTCACAAGAACCATCAAAAAAGGAACAAAAGAAATCAAAGAGAGCTTTGATTCTGTTTATAAATCTATAGAAGAATATCCTCTTGAAAGAAATCCTTTGGAATAAATGTGCCCAGGGGGAGAGTCGAACTCCCACGTCCTAAGGACACTAGGTCCTAAGCCTAGCGCGTCTGCCAATTCCGCCACCTGGGCATTTCAAAGCCTCTAAATTATACCACATTTACCGACAAACTCAAGAATCAAAAACCCGCACTAAATGCGGGTTTTTAAACATAATAATATCAACTATTAGCCAAAGAATGATCTTGTGACAATGTTGCTGGCGGTGTTTAGTAACACACCAACACCCAAAACAATCACTGCGGCGATAAGCCCGTTCTTTAACCATTCTTTTGCCTTCCCCTGCTTTTCTGCATCCCCTCCTGCAATAGCAAACTGGATACCGGCCCATACAATCGCTATAACAACGATGATGATTCCGATAGTGATTATGAAGTTTGCAACCGTATCAATTAAATCTTCAATCTCCGTAAGGGTTAACCCCCTGTCTCCAACACCTGGTTGTACTAGTGCTGAAGCAACCATTGGCATTACCAAAAGAGATAGTAATACTAGCCCTGGCAAATATATCTTTAGTTTACTCATTTTCACCTCCTTATCTTCTGTCCATGGTCTAAATCAACTTGGTTGGTTTAGATTTCAGAACAATTTATATTTAAAATTTATTAAATCTTTCCCACTACCCCGCTACCAAACTCTTAATTGTGTTAATTA